>Ga0315914_1001842_pt1 | contig 32288 bp, 24 predicted proteins | sample MpolenodulesMG_FD_203920 | JGI IMG/M metagenome (GOLD analysis project Ga0315914, IMG submission 203920) | Medicago polymorpha root nodule microbial communities from Los Angeles, California, United States - elongated nodules | ecosystem: Host-associated > Plants > Roots > Nodule | place: USA...
CCCTTTTTTAATAATCTATTATGAGTAGGCGCCATATGATGGGGGTTTCTGTCATTCAAACTCACTTTGATGCTTCGCCTATCTCTTGGCCTATAACAAAAATGCAAAAAATCGTTAAATATTTGCACCGTGTCCATTGCAGATTTTATTTTATATATGCGGAAACAAACTTTTAAGTACCAATATGATAAAGTTAATTTGATAAAATTATTAAAACTCGTGACAATTTTAAATAAATCAACATTAATGTAGTGTTTCCATTAAAAAAAATATTTTCTACAAAAATACTGTTAAATATTTACATCACACTCGTTGCGGATTCTATTTACTTTTTGCAAAAGAAAATTAGTATGTACATATGTGAGAAAATCGATATGATAAAATTTTGAAAACTCATGATTATTTTCAAAAGAAAAACTTTGATGTAGTGTCTCTTTTAAATGTTTTTTATTTTCTATGAAAAATACTATTAAATGTTTGCACCACATTCGTTGTGGATTTTACGCACTTATAATTGTGAAAGAATTTTTTTATATAACGATATGATAAAAAATTCAAAGGTCATGACTATTTTCAAAATATTAACATTTTGATAGTGTTTCTATTAAATAATATTTTTATTTTATATTCAATTTAGCGAGATTAAGAGATTAATATAGACGAGAATAAACGGTTTCATATATTTATGCCATATGAGAGGAGAATAAAATATTTTCCTATATTAATGCCATAGTACATTTTTTTTCTTTTTATTTAATAGGAAATTGACCATGAAATCCACCAAATTAGTGAGATTAAAAGTTTAACCAAGAATATTTAAGGAACTTTGATGGACATCAGTTTTAATATATTATATTATATAATATATTGACCATGAAGGCAAGGATGATCAAAAAATATTTAATTAAATATTTTCGAAATATTCAAAAAAAATTGCGGATTATACTTTTCAAAAGAGGTTTTTACCAACTCTTGGCAATGATGAGTCTTAAGCAATGATGGCCTTCAATTTTTACGTTGTTCAGACTATATAATCCTAATAGCCTTCGGATTCTAAAATTCAAATAAAGGATAATTTTGAAAAAAAAAATAGGGTGCACAAAAATATCATAAGGTGAGAAAAAGTAATAGTCGTAATTTTTTTTAGATTTGTGGGCTTGTATGAATGTAGGCATTTTAATCTTGTAGATTTTTTAGCCCCCTTACTATGTAGGTTGGGGCCAAATTTCAAAGCCTCGTGATATTAACACCTCTAAATTAATAGGCTTACAAACTATTGGATTGGATTGTGACCTTTTAATTAGTCTATTAATATTGATGTTTTAGAGGCGTTGGATTGTTTCATAAATCTTCGTTGATGATCGTTGATTTATTTAGATATACAAAGAATCAGGGAGGATGAGTCTTTTTTTTCTCCATTCCTCAAACTTTCGAGTTATTTAAATTTTTCTCTACAACTATCATAAGTTCTTGCATTTTCCAATGGGGTTTTTTCAGAAATAAATGGTTGTTTACCATTTGCATCTTCACTTCCCGTCTCAGAGTTCTTCTATCACATGTTGTTGTTTGTTTTCCATGTTTTATTTGTGTTTTAGAGATTTTTTGGAAGTAATGTTTCAGAAACTAGGTTTCACGGTGGTAAAATAAAGTTCTCCGCCGTGAGGGATGTTTTTCTGCTTTTTCTGTGTGTGGAGGAATCATAATCTTGATGTTTCATAATCACTTATGATCTGGAATGGGGAGGTTGATGTCTTCGCAATTGGTGGCGTGGACGCTTAGCATCAGTTGGTTGTGGGGACCTTCGACGGGAGCCACTATCGAATGTTACATGTACTTGGATTTTTCAATGGTTGTGTCTCTTCTCCTTCAGCGTGATTGATGTGAAGAAGTATTATTCTTGTGGTTTGATCTGACTGGTTATAGACCATGGGTGGCAGTGCTCGGTTGTATCAATAATTGTTTGTATATTTATTCTTGTCGAATACACCTTTTTTGGTCTTCAATGATTCAATTTTGATAGTGGACGACTTTCACTAAATTATTAAGAATATCCTCCGTCCTTATTATAGGTACCAGCATTGTCACCACTAGCAATGTTTGTGGTCTCGCCAGTGGTAGAGTATTGACAGGTGAAGGCGAAGTGGTTTTTCAATTCGCAGGGTTGATATGGTGAACTACGCTTTTAGGGAAGTTTTTCTCGTCGTTATCCAGTTGAAGAGTTTTTTTATTTTCATCTTTGAAATAAATAATGGGGAAAACTTACCTTTCCACATATGGTATCATTGACTTGGAGTGATCAGAATGATGTTGTCTCGCAAGCAACAACAGTCAAAATTCAAGAAGTTTAAAGGATAGATTCTTTGTACTTAGCGAAGAGCGTTTTTATAGGTGTTGGAATGGAGACCATGGAGTGATGTTGCAAAAACGTCATATGATCGGTGATGATCAATGTGTTTTCGGCGTCGGTTAAGAGTCGTTAGACAGTTACAAAATCGAAAGGATCCGAGATTAACAGTTGAATTATTTGGAAAAAAATTTAGGATTTGAACCTGGGGCTCTTGGGCCTAAGTACCTTTGGACCTTCTCAAGTTTGGGCTTTCACTTGGTAGTTGTTGAGCAAGGTGTCTTTGGTCGCTTCAAAACACATACTTTTTTTTCTCAGAGTATAGGGAAATTATTAATTAAAGGGATCTTAATTGTCATCTTTTACAGCCATCGAATATGAATTATTTGTAACGATTCCAAACGAGGGTGCCAGATTTCATAAATAGGGTGTGGCACACTATGTATGCGAAAATGGATACTTTCCTTTATAAATTGCAGTTTAGATTTCATAATGCGTCTAGTGCACCAATTTTAGTACACGGCCCAAATTCTGATTATTTTTTATAGACGAAACATCTTTTTTAGGGAATTATTGTGTCTACCTAATAATATGTATCATTAAGGTAAGTTATGCAAAGTCAAATACAAAATGAAATGCATTAAGTTTCGTTAGGTTAATTTGAAGAATTAGTTTGAGCATGTTTGGCCCTACTTATTTTCCACTTCTCTTCTACTTTCAAGGAGAAGTAGGGCCAAACACAATTTTAATAAAGTTCTTAATAATAGAAGTATCTTTTTTTAGAAGGAAAGAAATCAATAGATAACTTCTATAAGGAAAGTTTCATGTGATTAATTTTTTTTCTGTATATGTACATGTAGGCCTACTGCAGCATTGATGGAGTATCAACAGATATTCTCATTGTTGGGGCTCCAGCCCAGAATAGAGCTGTAAGTCTGTTGATTTTAGCAGTGGAACTGCGTTTTTTGTTTTCAAGTTATCACGTATTATACAAATCATTAAAAGAATATATCTGGCCACTGTCAACTGCATGTATTATTGTGTAAGGTTGACGAATTTTATGCATTTATGACCGTAAAAATGTAGTTATCAACCTACCATTTGCCTGGTTGTCTTAGTCTCTGGATTTTTGCTTGTGTCAGTTGTTTTTTTGTTTTAGGGTCAGAATTGTTCAGACTTAAGTCACGCATGTGTAAATGTTTGATTTTACACTTGCGTTAGTTAACTAGCGTAGGGGTATTTTGGTCAGTTTAGTTGGATGGGAGCGAAAAGTGCAGGAAGAAGAGCAGTAATCTTCTCGTGGAAGACATTATAGCGGGAGATAACAATACTACACAGGGATCACCTAAGGAAAGTTTCTTAATTCTTTCAGATCTGATTAATTTTTTTTATCCTTTGTTCATTTGTTAGTTTACTTAATGCATATTATGTGAATATGTACTTTTGTTTTTTAGTGTCAATCATGATCTGTTTTTGTACTTTTATTCTTTAAATAATAATAGCAATATTGTTAAATGTAATTGTTTAATAGCTTGTGTTTTAATTTGTGTATCTCATCTGATTATTATAGTCTTTTGTTTATTTATCATGATCAAACTAGTACGTTAGTAATAATATCTATTAGTATTAATTTGTCCTGTAACATTATTAGCTTGCTTTTTAACGTTTGTGCATCTGATTATTATTAGCTTGCGGTTTTGTCCTTTGGTATTAATTTGATTTGATTGTTATGCATACCCCAATTGATCAAATAAGTATTAATTTGTCCTGTAGCATTGTTCTAATGGATTTAGTTGGCTGTCAGCGGCCTAGTTTCATCAATAGCATATTGAATTTTGTGAGAAGTATATTGGTTTTATTTATAACTTTATTAAGGTATATTGCAGCTATGGCTACTATAGAAATCCCTCAGGTAAAAATGAAAATTTAGTAAAAGCAACGTGGAAAATTCCATCGGATACCAAAATTTTACTTGACATATGTATGGGTGAGATCCGTAAATGTGGAAAGTCCGGTATTACTTTTAGGAATAAGAAATGGGAAGAAATACGTGAAGAATTCAATAAGCGTGCTAATAAAAACTATAACCAAAAGCAATTGAAAAATAGAATGGATACTTTGAGGAATGATTGGACGACATGGAAGCAATTAATCGGAAAAGAAACTGGTTTGGGGTGGAATTATCAGACAGGAAATATCGATGCTGACACTTCATGGTGGGATGCTAAAATAAGAGTGAGTATTATAAATATTTAATTTTTATCTTGTGAAAATTGAATAGGAAAATTTGGTTGGCCTAAATATTATCTCTTGTTGGTTATGCAGGAGAATGTAAAATATATAAAATTTCGCTATCAAGGTTTATAATTTCTTAAGGAATTGGAATTCATATATGGGGATACAGTAGCGACAAGTCAACACCAGTGGACACCGGCTTTGGGTGTACCATTTGAATCTAGTGGCAAAAATACTGCTACACGTGTTCCACAAGAAATTATTGAGTCTGATGATAGTGAATTTGAAATTGGTGATCACTTTATCCCTGTGGAAAATACTCAACCCAAAAAGAAAAGAAATGTTTCACCAGATATTGAAGAGAAAGTGACAAAGGGTAAGGCAAAGGTTGGGACGACAACAACAATGAGAATAACATTTGAGCGGTTAGTTGACGCAACTGAAGGTCATAATGAAGTTGAAAAGGCTAAAATTGTAGCCACCTCTCATGTCCATGGACAATACTCTATTCCAGACTGCGTTAAATTATTGAAGAGTGCAAAGGAGGATGGTTTTTTGAATGGTCAACAATTTAGTTATGCTTTAGAAATGCTTAAAGATGAACAAAATCAAGTCCTACTAGTAACCTTAAAAGACTCCAAGGTAGATTGGGTAGAATAGATTCTATACAACTATGTTGATAAGAAATCATCTAATATATAGGTTAAGTTTGGCGTTTAGTTTGCTAGTTATATTGGCAGACATACTCTATGTTTAGATTTTGCTTTATGCTTTATCTTTAGTACCTCTCGAATTTGTTATTTAGTATTTTGCTTTTGGTTAAGAATTTTGTATTGACATTTATGCAATATTTGAGCAACTTTAATTTATATTTATTTTCATTTGGAATTGTTTACATATGTCTTCTAATATGTCTTAATTTATAAATTTTCATTTTCTCTAAAAAATCAGGTCTTTACAAAATTTAATTTTGTATAAAAAAATTTCTTTTATTTTATTTATGATAATTTGTAATAAAATCTCAAAGCTCTTTTAAAAATATTTTACCAAACTGATTTTAACTTAAAAGTACTAGTTAAGTTGGAAAATACAACAAATACCAAACAACTTTAACTTCAACTTCAAAGTTTGAATTTTCAACTTTATTCCAAAAGTAACTTTTAGACCTAAAAAAAAGTAGGGTCAAACACATTTAAGATTTCTTTTACACAAATAGTAACACATCAAAAATCAATGTTCATATCATATTATTCCAAAAAAATAATATTATGTTTGATTTGATTCATTTGATGGATTTAGGGTTTAGGATTTAGACACTAAGACTAACACATGATGAACATACAAAAATAAATAAAAAATATAATAACTAAACGCAAAATTCATTCATTAAAAAAAAAAATTGTGCTAAATTTCCTCCCAATATTCAAGGCCTAGAATTTCCTCCCAATATTCAAGGCTCGAACAATTTCGGTTCACACATTTCAATGGTTAGAAACCACATTTTTTTTTTTAGAAAAGAAACAACAATCCTTATATTCCATGTTTAAATTTAGCCCTCTTCACAAAAAAAAAATAAAATTGTTGGATCAAATTAACTACTTTCCCAACCTATGAAATTGAAATCAATGAACCATAAATACCATGTTTAATTTTAGCCCTCTTCACAAAAAAATGATTGAACCAAATTAACTACTCTCCAAATTTCTCACAAATATCATATAAATTCCAGCACAAACCACCAATTCAATCAAGAAAACAAAAACATAGAAATAAAATTGAAAACAAGAAAAATGATCTCAAAACCAAGAATCTCTACTATCAATGTTGCTATCATAGTAGCATTATTCACAACCAATGTTGTATTATCAGATGACAATACTCCAATTCCTGCTAATAGAGCCCAATTAGATTCATGGTTTAATACCAATGTGGGTCCATTAGCACAAAGAAAAGCCACCTTGGATCCTGCATTGGTAACTGCAGAGGCTGGTGCTAAGGTTATTAAAGTAATGCAAGATGGCAAGGGTGATTTCAAAACCATCACTGATGCCATTAATAGCATTCCAATTGGAAACACTAAACGTGTGATTGTGAAGATTGGTGGTGGAATTTATAACGAGAAAATTAAAATTGAGAGGACAAAACCTTTTGTTACATTGTATGCAGCACCAGGAAATATGCCAAATTTAACCTATGGTGGCACAGCACAAAAATATGGCACTGTTGATAGTGCTACATTGATTGTTGAATCAGATTATTTTGTAGCTGCTAACATCATGCTTTCGGTTTGTTTACTATCTTATCTTATTATTTTAATTTTGAGAAAATAATTGCTTATATATAAGATTGGGGGAGGGGAAGGATTATCTTATCTTTTTATTGAGCTAACGTTTGAAAATTATTAATGATGTTTTTTTTATGAAATTTTGATTTTGATTAAAACTAAAAATATAAATGTTTGTTGCTTTCAAGTTATAACAAACCAAACTAACGATGATTATATATTTCAATGACACCAACAATATAATAAAAATAACCTATTCAAGATTGAATAGGTTATTTCCTCCGTAACGAGTTTGAATCTTTACTATAAAATTAATTCAAATCAATAAAAAATGTCAATTGATTTATTATTTGTGTTTCAAGTTTTCCTTATGATTGTTTTGTTTTTGGTAATGAATGTACAGAATTCTGCACCAAGACCTGATGGAAGAAAGAAAGGAGAACAGGCAGTTGCATTAAGAATTTCTGGTGACAAAGCAGCATTTTATAATTGCAAGATTTTAGGGTTCCAAGATACAATTTGTGATGATCGGCATAATCATTTTTTCAAAGATTGCTTAATTCAAGGCACGGTCGATTTCATTTTTGGAAGTGGAACATCACTATATTTGGTAAGTAAATATAGTCTCTCCATTTCTTAATAAAAGTTGTTTTTCGACCATGTGCACTATTCACATCATACACTTTGACCATATTTTATAACTAAGATATAAAAACAAACACTAGTATATAAGATGTTGCTCGATTTGATGATGCAGAGAAATGAATTGAGAGCGCTTGGTGACGCTGGGCCAACAGTGATAGTAGCACAAGCAAGAAAAAGTGCATCAGATGCTGATTTATACTCATTTGTGCATTGTGATGTTACTGGAACTGGAACTACTACTTTCTTAGCTAGAGCATGGATGACTTATCCTAAAATTATCTTTGCTTACTCAACTATGACCAATGTTGTTCATCCAAAAGGGTGGGATAATGGCATGCACCCTGAATTTGACAAGTAACTCCTTAACTAATCTTTTTTTTTTTGAAAATTCGGTATCTGATCCAAAGACTGACTAATCTGAGGGGATCAATCTCACCGCCTACTTGTAGTTCTGCATTTTTCATTAATCATTGTATATTCCATAGTTGTAAATTTAATGGTTGTGAATAAATTAACATAAATTGTTGATTAATACATGATCTTATCTGCAGAACATCATACTTTGGAGAATATCAGAACACAGGACCAAAATCAGATCCTAAAGGGCGTGCAAGTATCACAAAGCAACTAAGTGCAGCAGAGGTTAAACCTTTCATTACACTTGGAATGATTCAAGGATCTAAATGGCTCCTTCCTCCTCCAAAAGTCTAATTAATGTGGCTTGAAGAGTTTTGCCTTGCACCCCACATTTTAGTGAGTGGTGAATTCGTAAAAACTTTAGGAAGTTGTAATTTCTTAAAACCATTGTATTAATTATATAAACTATTATTTACACTTGAATAAAAGGCAAACGGACAACAAGCTTCATGGATCTAGGAGACATGACATTGTTATGCATGACCTTTTAAACTATATGTAGAAGGTCAATAGTCTCTGGTGCTAGGAAACCTAAACACAACATTCTTTGTTTAGTTGTATTTTAAAATTATGTCAGGTCCTTCAAGGAAAAATATTCAAATAGATACAATATATTTATAGCAAATGTAATATAATGAAGTTAAAATTGTAATACACATTTTCGTATGCTTCTTCTTAGATAAAAAAGAAAAATATTGAAATTATTTGGATTAACACGAGTTTTAATCTTTGCAAGAAAAATAATTGGTCATAGTGTAATGAAGTAATATAAAATATAAATAAAAATATGGATCACATATAGTATGATAGTTTAACATAATTTTGTAAAAAGTCTACGAGAAAAATTTGCTCTCCAATGTCTTGCACGGTTCAAGTTATTAGATTTGAGAAAAAGGAAAACAAAGAGAAATATAATCTGAATATATACCTCATGAGTATTCTTTGATAAAATGTATATTACATTGCTTAGTTTGGAACCCAAGGAGAATCCAAACTAACTTCCCTAACTATAGGAAGGAGACTAATAACTATCTAACAAAACAATAAACCAAAAATACAAATAACTAAATAGATTATTCTAAACAAAACCTATAAAGTAATTATATTTATTACTCCCTCACAAGCTGGACGATACACATTGATGAGACTAAGCTTGGAAACCAAATGGAGAAATGTTGCTTTTGCTAGAGGTTTTGTCAACAAATTAGTGATACGGGGACCACAAGAAATAGGAAATAATTTGATGGTTCCTAGTTTCAAGTTTTCCCTTATGATGTGGTAGTCGATTTTAATGTGTTTTGTGCGCTCTGGAAGGCGGGATTATGAGTAGGGATATCAATGGATACCTATGGGTACGAATAGTATGATACTTGTCACCGCCCCGTTGGATAAATATGATACACGTGTCTGTCCCGTATCCTCGTGGGTACCCACTATACGGATACCCATGGGTATTCATGAGTACCCATGGATTTTTGATTTTATTTATTTTTTGGTTTAAATAATAACTTTTTTTTAATTACCAAAAAACTTCAACTTTTAAACATCCATACATAATCTATTCAAAATTTTATAAATCAAACATAATCAATAGAAAATTCATGATTCGTTCATAATCCATATGATATGTTTTATGATGTGAATGAAGTAGAAACGGTGAACTTAATAAGATGAATTAAAAAAAATCAAAAATAAAAATAGGTTATTAATGAAGAATTTTAGGTGGACGGCAAAATTTCCTTCAATAAAGTAACAACATTAAATAATAAGATAAGATATATAAGAATATTTTAATAATTTATTTAATTTATTATCGGGTATGAGTACCCATGGCTATGAGTACAATCAAATCCATGTCCATATCCATATAATAATGGGGAGTCAAATACCCGTTTATTATACCCGTGGATACCCGTTTAGCTACTCGTTCCGTGTCCAAGATGGATTTTACCCACGGATACATGTGGGCATGAGTATTTTTGCCACCACTAAATTATGAGAGAGAGATATAGTGCAGACTGGTTATCACAATATGGAGAAGTTAGCTTAGGAAAAGTAATGCTTAGATCCTTGAAAATATAATGTAACCATTGCCATTGGATATCACAAGTGAGGCTAGCCAAAGCACTATATTATGTTTCTGAACAGGATCTCGACATTGTGGACAATTTTTTTTGACTTCCAAGAGATTAGTGAATTGTCTAAGAACACTGCAAATCATGTAAATGATCTTGTAATAGGACATGTAGCCCAATCACTGTCAGCAAAACCATAAAGACATAAATCAAAATTGGAAGGATAAAATAATTAAGCCTTAAGCAAGGAAGGATTTTAAATATTGTTGTAGGATACGAGTTGCAGCTTGAAAATGCACATGTCTAGAAACATGTAATCTAATCAAACTCATGCAATATCATAATTCTAAATAAGACAATTTCAAAATGACATACACATATTCATCTTAATCCCCGCTCTTGCTCCATTCCGTTGTCATTAAATGGAAGAATCTCCACATGGATACTGACTTACGAATACAAATTAACGTCCCTATTGCAGTGAAATTCCTCCTTTAAGATCTTTGTATGTTTTTTTTAAAATATATATATATATACATGGTGTTTTGTTGGTATACACACACGCAACACTTTCTTATTATTATTAATACTTTTTTTTAAAAAAAAATCGGTGAAGATGAAATTGTTAATAATAAAGGTGGCACTCATAGCCATTTTACAACTATCCTAGAAGGATTTTCTTAAAAAAATAAATAAATATCTTAGATAGGATTTGAACCATAACTTATTAAGTTACAAAGTCAAACACTTAATATTCAAATGACCAGGGGTGGCCCTGAGCACAGGCCAGAGGGCGGCAATCTAGGGCACCACAATTTTAGGGCACCGTTTTTTTTTACTACCTTTATATATACTTCCATAAAACAAAAATGTAAAATACTAGTGGCTAACAAAGTTATAGGGGCGCTACAAAGTCAAAACTAATAAATAACGTGATTGAATTAAATATAGAATAAAATAGTTAACTATAGGTACCAAAAAATATTGATTACCTCCATATTAAAATTAAAATAATATTGTAGAACAAACAATTGGTTCACTTAATAGAAGATTTGAGCAGTATAGCACATATGAGCATATTTTTGGATTCTTGTTTAGTGTTGAAAGGCTTAAATCATTATATGATAGGGACTTAAAAGAATGTTGTCAACATCTTTAAACTTGCTTAAAACATGATGATTCTCTTGATCTTGATGGTGAAATTTTATTTGTAGAATTGAAAGTTATTAGAGAAGTTTTGACACTTGAACAAAATCAAGCTATATGATATTGCGGTCTTTAATGACTTTTAATTGTTTTCTTAACGCATGCATAGCTTATAGAATAATATTGACTATTCCTATAAGTGATGCATCTGCTGAAAGAAGTTTTTCTAAGTTAAAATTATTAAAATCTTATTTAAGATCTACTATGTCACAAGATAGATTAAATAGTCTTGTGTTGATTTCAATTGAAAATAATTTTGTGAAGAACCTTGATTTTGAATGAATTATTGATGATTTTGCAACCAAAAATGCAACGAGGAAAATATTTAAATAATTTTAAATGCTTGGTCAATTTTTTTATAGGAAAAAAGAACAAATCAGAGAAGAGGAAAAGGAAGAGGAAGTGGTCTCTTTATAATGGTTTATGTTCTGATGATATAAACATTGAATTATGGATCCTTGTATGATGTTTGGATAAACATGTTGTTTTTAGTTAGTTAAACTTGTCGAGTGAAGTCTAGACTCTTGGAGCATGGATCCTAGCATAGAGTTCATTTTTCGAGGAAAGATGCTTTATAGCATTTCATTAATAATAAGAGATTCAATACATTCGGGTATATTAAAATAAATGGCGGGACTAGCTAATAATGTGGCTTCTCCTGCGAGAACATGAGCAACCTCATTGGCTTGTCGCCTAACAAACTCCACCCTAGAGTTGGTAAAGAAAGAACTAAGTAGAGTACAGCATGAAGATATAATGCACCCAAAATCAGAGAAGTCGTCTCGAGTAGTATGGAAGGCATCACAAGTAAGCTTGGAATCTGTTTCGAAATCAACATTGTCAAATTGCATATTACTAAGCCACTACAAAGCGGAATGTAATCCCAAAGCCTCACCAACGTCAACAGAATAACGGCAAGGGTAGCCAACAACCTTGGCCAAAACAAAAGTACCTTCAGAATCTCGAACACAGATACCAATACCAGTTCGATTGAAGCGAGATGAGAAAGCAGCATCAATATTACACTTGTACCTACCCGACGAAGGTTGTTGCCAGACGGGAACACTTACAGATGCATAGTTGCTGACAGCGGATGAACTCCCTCCTCCTACAAGCTTCTGCGCTTGCTGAGGGGAAGTTGGCTCAGTTGTGGCAGAAAAATTAGCAAGCTACCAATCAACAACCATATTCTTAGCACGTTCGACAACCACGACACCAACCTTCGTAACATCATCCCAAACTCTAAGATTTTGGTGCTTCTAAAGGCTTTAAAACAGTGATACCAGCCGTTGATTAAGCTCATCAAACAAGGTTTCCAACAACATAAAAATAGCATCAACAACCAAATTTGAAGATGACATAACATCATGAATCGTTCCCCAAAGACCTGTCATTTTCCAAACATGGACAACAAAAGGACAATCAAAAAATATATAAGCAAGGTCATCATGATTAGAAGGACAGCTGACACAGTTAGTAGGACATTAAACGCCTTTCTCAAGAAGGCGGACTCAGGTTGGTAAAAAACCCCTACACATACGCCACACAAGATTCTTGACCTTAGGAGGAACTTTGAGCTTCCAGATGCCCGTCCAAAAACCTGGGCGTCGGAGATGAGAAGAATCAACGAGCTCATCAATACATAACCTGTAAGCACTAAGAACATAGTACTTACCATGCCTCTCCACCTTCCAAATGAGTCGGTCCTCAGGTATCTGAGCAAGAAGCGGCGTTTGAAGAATTTTATTAGCAATATCAATACTGAAAACTTGACGAATTACCTCTTCATTCCAACTTTTATCGTAGAGGTTCATCAAATTATTGATGGTTACATTCTGAACAAAGTGGGCACCTGCGACATCACTACCAATGCATTCACCATCAGGCAACCAAGGTTCATTCAAAATTGAAATAGGTGCACCAGACCCAATGCTCCAACGAGCACCACCATGAACAATAAATCTGGCGCGGAAAATACTACGCCACACATAACTGGGATTGTGACCAAGCTAGGCTGTGATATAGTTACCGAATGGGAAATATCGCGCTTTAAAAATACAGGAAACAAGAGAGTCAGGTTCCGAAAGAAACTTCCACCCCTGCTTACCAAGCATAGCCAAATTGAAAGCGGAGAGATCTTTGAAACCCATACCGCCATGAACCTTAGGAACAAATAACCTCTCCCAACTCATCCAATTAATACCTCGATGAGTAGTTCTACCATGACCCCACCAAAATGAATTCATCATTTTTTTCAATACTGTTAACTAAGGTAGTCAGCAACTGAAAAATACTCATAACGTAAGACAGAATAGCCTGCAGAACAAATTTAATCATCACCTCACGTCCTGCTTTAGATAAACAGTTACTGCTCCAAGAATTTATTTTCTGCCAAACACGGTCTTTGATATAAGCAAAAGTCGCATTTCGATCCCTACCCACCATAGAAGGTAGGCCCAAATATTAACCAGTCCCCAACACTACTTGAACCCCAAGGATATCAGTTACGGTTTGTTTAACAGGGTCGAGAACATTACGACTGTAGTAAATTTCTGACTTAGTGATGTAAGATTTTTACATGTCATAAAACTATTTACACGTAAGTATAATAGGATCGTTTTTGCAGGGAGTTGCGTATTTCATAAGCATTTTCACAATATTCATCACGTTAAGTGTTTGAGTGTAAATTGTTTGTTTGTGTAAAACTATTGTTCTATTTGACATAAAAGTAAAACGAGAAGAGATAGGGCTATTTCGCTTGGGGTCAGAGACATCAACCAAGCGTAACTGCTGCAATCTCTCGATCAAATAACGGATTTTAGCTTTTTAAACGATATTATCACAATCACACGACAATATCATTCGTGTCCAAATGATATCGTTATGTCTAAGGGATTGTTTAAATGTCGATTTCCCAAACATTTAAACAATCACAAAGTCGATTGGATCGTTTAATCGACGATTTCCCAACCGATTAAATGACCCAAAAGCATTAAGTTCTAGATTAAAAATGATTATCAAATATTAACATCTATGTCTAGAATGATAACTTAAGATAGATTTTTATTCTATTTCTTAAATCCAAAAGTATTTGTCAATATCATTTTGAGTCTCAATAAAACATTAAATACAAGAATAACAACAATATTGAATAAATAAGCTAGAACCATATATTAAAGGATCAAGAAATTACATAATAACTTGTTTGAATACCTCAAAATCCACAAGGGTAGATGTAGCTACATATGTCTATGATAGCTTTGCAAAGGATGAAGAAAAGATGAAGATTCAATGCCAAGATCCATGATGTCTCAACAAATCTTGGGTTGAATCTACTCCTAACTACCTTGCTTTGTGTTTCTCTCTGTAGAAAATGCCCTATTCTCTCTCTAAACACCATAAAATGTATTACAAAAATGATAAGATGGTGAGAAAGAGAAGAAAAACTCGTTAAGTTGGGCAGAATTCGTGCTTGCATGCTTAAGCGTACAAGGGTCGCTTAAGCGTGCCTCTTGGAAATCTTCCGGTGGCCAATTGGGAACATCCACGTGTGCCTTATCCACTTGCATCCTGATGAAGTTTGCTTGAGCGTGCGTGAAGCGTGCAGTCAGCGTACACATCTGAGCTCTCGACATTGTGTACGCTTACGCGTACAATAGGTCGCTTAAGCGTACTAGTGGAATCTTTGATAAGCGAACCACAAGCGTACTGATAGCGTACATGAAGGTTGGCTCTGAATCTGGGAAGCGTGTTGACAGCGTACCAATGACGTACATGAAGCTGATCTCGACATTGTGTACGCTTAAGCGTGCTGAGGACGCTTGAGCATACTGACTTTGGTTCATGAGCTTCTTTCTTGTTCCTTGCTTGTCATTTTCTGCATAAAAGGGAGGAGATCAGACATGTAAAGCATAAATGGTAAAAGAACACAATTTGGTAGCTTTTTCTTAGATAACTTGCAGAACAAGTCACTAAAATGTCTAGATTAACACATAAAATATGTTACTTTTGAGCACTTATCATTTAGGCAAGCTGATAGCTTGACCAGAAGCTGCCTCATACAAAGAAAGAATATTTTTCATAACAGTTGCTTGACCTGCATCAGCCTTGATAAAAAAGAAAGTAGTCATCTACAAACAAAAGATGAGAAATAGAGGGCGCCCTTCGGCAGACTTTGGTACCTGTAATAACATTTCTCGCCTCCGCATCCCTAATAAGAGAAGATAGACCTTCTGCACAAATAATTAAAAGATACAGAGAAAGAGGATCTCCTTGACGAAGACCACGCCCTGGGATGATAGGGTCAACCTGCTCATTATTAACAAGAACAAAATAATCCACAGACTCAACACACATGCTAATCCAGTGAATCCACTTAGCATTAAAACCCATTTTGACCATAACAGCCCGCAAATAGTCCCAGTCCATACAATCATAAGCCTTACTAATGTCAAGTTTTAGAGCTACATACCTGTCAGTACCCCTCGTCTTAGTTTTCATAAAATGGATAACCTCGATTGCAACCATAGCATTATCCAAAATGGACCTACTCGGCACAAAAGCAGTTTGGTTATCGGAGATGCATTGAGAAAGCACCCCTTTCAGTTTGTTAGCTAAAACTTTAGATATAATTTTGTAAAGGACATTGCAAAGAGCTATAGGACGCCAATCTTTCATGCTGAGCTGCGAGTTTCCTTTGGGAATAAGAGCAATATTCGTCATATTCAAGTCAGGGGGAAATTGTCCCGTTTCGAGCCAAGCACAACATTCCTTAAAAATATCATCATTGCACAAGTTCCAGAAATGTTGATAAAAACCCGGATTGAACCCGTCAAGGCCCGGACATTTATCTGGGTGCATAGAAAAAATTGCGTCACGAAATTCACCTTTGGTGAAAGGAGCTGTAAGCCTTTCATTCTCAAGAGCAAAAATAGATTGATTAATGACATCTATAACATAATCAGAAACGCTACCATGCTTCTGAAAAATATTAACAAAATATTCTCTTGCTACATTGCGAAGTCCCTGCTCATCAGTAATATTATTTCTAGCATCATCAATAAGAGAAGTAATACAGTTTACCTTCTTGCGAGCCGTGGCGGAAGCATGAAATTTTTGTGTGTTACAATCACCATCTCTATACCAGTGGGTCTTTGCACGTTGCCGCCAATAAGCATCATCCTGAGCTAGCAAACGTTGCATTCTCTTTCTCAACTCAAAATTTCGAACTTGTCCCTCCCCAGAAGAAGTGGTGCGCATGGTATGTAGTTGGCGCCTACAATCTTCAATTTATATTTCAATTTATGACAGTGTTCTTTACTCCACACGACCATATGCTCCGCACAAGAAGACATCTTAGGCATGATAGCATTATTCGAATATACCTGCCAAGAGTTAGTAACCATCTCCTTAAACCCCGGTTCTAAGTGCCACGCATTTTCATAACGAAAATGGCGTTTATTATGATGAGACCGAGGCATAGGGCGACAATGAATAAGAATGGGATAATGATCGGAAGCAGGTGCCATAAGAGTCTCTACCAAAGCCTCCGGATATAAATTGAACCATAAATTATTAGCAAGAGCACGATCTAACCTTTCTTCCACCGCTCGCGGCGTGCCAAGACATTTGAACCAAGTAAAAGGGTAGCCTTCAATGGGAACATCAGACAAACCAGAGTCAAGAACAGCTTGACGGAAACCATTAATCAACCAAGAAGGTCTATTATTGCGGCCTCTTTTTTCGCTCGCATCCAAAATGTCATTGAAGTCTCCAAAAATACACCATGGCCTGGAAAAATGGTTAGCAAGTTGTCGAAGAAAATTCCATGCGGCAATTCTACAACCTCCATTTGGATAGCCATAATAACCGGTTAATCTCCAAGGACCAAGAATAAAATCAACAATTTCAACAGTGATATGATTATTCGAAAAATCAACAAGAGTGCAATTAGAAGAATGACGCCAAAATAAAGCAAGACCCCCGCCTCTGCCGGTGCGGTCAACTGTAATACAAGAATCAAAACTGAGCAAGTAACGTAACTTCTCAATTTTATTTCGGTGAACTAAAGTCTCACTTAAGAAAAGGATATCCAGATTGAAGTGCTGAACTAGGTATTTCAAGTCGGGAATTGCGCTCGGACTACCTAAACCCCTGCAATTCCAACTTAATTATCAGACTCATTATTGTACTAACCTTTATACGATGTTGTTCCGAAGAAAGGAAAGCATCCGAATATATTCATGTATACACCTTTGTGGAACATAAACTAGAGGTCAGCCGTACCAAAACCAAAACAAGTTGTATTGAAGCTTATCATCACAATTATGTAGAGCTGTTATAGGATGGACACCCAAAAATTATAGAGAATAGCTATGGCCAATGACAATTTTGAATGGTTGGAATATATCTATGATTTGGATAGATTGTGATTGGCTGCTCTTTATTCTTGAAGAATTCTTGATGTTATTTTTCTAGAGATATAGCATTGCTCTTTGGATAGTACTTAGTACTCAAAAATCAAACAGCCACGCAGTAACAGTTTGGATATATCTATGATTCGGCACCAGCAGTGAAGTAATGGTCCACAATTGAAATTTAGGTAAACAGGCAATCAAGAAAGCAAAACGAAATCAAACTCTTACCAGCAACAGGAATTTTAAACAGCCCAACTAAGTGGGGAGCAACAACACAAAGCGATCAAGGTGGTAGAACAATCTGATCGAAAAACAAGACTCTCACAAAGGGTGGCGGTAGCAAAACCCTAGGAGAGAAAGCAATGGTGGGAAGGTAGTAGTGAACTTCAATTGAAATTACCAGAGAGAGAGAAGCAATGGTGCTAAGATTAAAAGATACAAAATCAGCAAAAAGCAACGACGTCACCATGCAAAAAGGAAAACTGAAATGTATACAACTCACTTGACCACCTCAGATTTCTTCTTGGGTAGGAAAAAAAAGAAATATGTTCATTTTTTTAATAAAACATTCTTAAATATCTTATTGAAGATACTTTAATTCAAAGTAATTTAACATTCATTCAAACCAATATACAAAGTAATATTAAACTAGCTGATGGTTAATATCTCGATATGAAAGTATCTTATATGTATCTTTTCAACTATTTTTTTTTTTATGAGAAATTGATACTCTAGTTTGTTAGCTTTACAACTCATTTTGAGTGTCATTTAGTAAGCTTTTGTTGAGTTTTTAGAGTATTTGGAAGTTGGAATCAGGTTGAAAAATAAACACTAGCTACTGAAGAACTGTGCCACGATTTTGAGCCTTTGCGTCATGATTTGGGAGAGAAAATAATGGTTTTGCTACGTCAAAAACCGTGGAACGTTTATAGCTCTCACGCCCCGATTTGGAAGAGCACCAACTTGAAGATTTGAATCCTCAAGATAATCGCAACACCATTTGTGACATCGTGGCACAATTTAGTTTTGAAGATCCCTGACACATAGGATAAATTAAGGATCGTGACACAATCTATGAGTATCGTGGCATCGTTGGTGCGTCTAAGGACCATATCTAGAAGAAATAATTTTTTTTTAGGGGAGATCTATAAAAGTTAAACTTCGTTTCTAAAAGAGGGTTCAAACAGATTCTTTATAGCAGATCATAATTTAATTATGGATTGATTATACCACATTAATAAGTATTTCCTTTCCAACTCTTGAGAGACATTTTTTCTTCTACTCGTTCAGCTTCTTCCAAACCCGATGGATAACAAGAAAGAAGATGATGCCCTTTTTGGATGCATATTTTTTACACCCATCATGTTGCAGATTATTTCTTTAACTTTTGTAAGCAGATTTTGACTATAGAAGGCCTGAGAATTGTCCAAGTTGACCACTTGCCTTGAAGCTCGTTGATATGTTGGAGAAAGTGTTGAGATCTGTTTGGACCTCTCATGATTGACTCTAGCAAATAACAAGTTATCTTCAATGGAAAAAAAATGTAAAATTTTAAAGAGTCTATCTTGCGATCTTGATTCCTCAAAAAAAAAAAAAATCTTGCAATTTTGATCTCATTAATCATGTTATCCTTCACATGTCGTAATTAAGTAAACTAGAATGGAGTCCGTGCCAAGCACGGGTAAATAATTTTCCATTTAAAAAAATCATTTTTATAAAGGAAAATAGTTTTGTTGTTTTTTGCTGTATAGTAAATGACACATTTTAGAGAGTGTTTAAGTAAAATAGACCAATTTTTTTTATTATGTTTGGAATACAAAACATATCAGTTTTGTAACGTGTTTAAAAATAAATATGGTTTATTTGTAATAAAAATAAATATTTAGTCTTACCATTATTGTTTGACATGCAGTCACGTATTTATGTATGGATTTAATTTCTTATTATTATTCATAAAGAATGAATTTTCAATTTGTTCACTTAAATTATTTTTATTTAAATTTATTTGAAGCATTAAGTAAGAGGGCAATGGTTAATTGGGACTTTAACAGCATGGAGACTTCAGAAAATGTTAAGGTGAGTTCCCTAGCTTAGTTCCCATCTTTGGGCATTGTGTGGTTATGTGAGAATAATGAACCTTGTGGCAAAAATAAACATAACACATTGTGTAGTTTTCAAATTTAAAGAGAAGTTAGAAAAACAATTATCGCTTTTAGGACAAAAAATCTCAACTTCTAAGATCAAAATTCACCATCGTTGAAGCCCAAAATCTAGAGTGAATCTAAAACAACTAAAATACATTTTGACATACAATCAACAACTAAAAATACATCTAACCCAACAATTAGAAAACTACAAAACAAAATCAAATTATAGTATCCAACTTCTTTTTTGGAAAAATAGTCATTTTCTTGCTTAAATGTGTAACAAGTAGTCATAATAATCTTTCAACGTATCAAAATTCCAAAATAGTAACTGATTGTGCACTACGTCAGTTAATATAGTCTTTAACGTTTAAATACTTCGTTAATACTGTCATATCAATTCTTCAATATACTTACTTACTACCGACATATCAATCCTCGTTAGAAAAGAGTTATTGTCGGCGTTAAAAACTATTTTGACGAGAATACATAATCACATTGTTTTGAAATTTTGATACATTGTATAACTTGTTTGTTTGGTTTGTAAAACAGTACGTACTGGACAGAACAGTACAAGACAGAACAACACAACACAAGACAGAACAGTACAAGACAAATTTTAATAACATTGAATAATTTTTTTAGTTTTATATGATTTTTTGGGGGACGGAATGCTATTTTGGTATTTTAGACAACTTGTAGGTGAGACAAAAAGTTGTGATATGGTTTGGCGAGCGACAAAAATATTAGTTTTTGTCCTGTCCCTTGCCTCTAATTTGTCCTGTACCTGAAAACAGTTTTATAAATCAAGCATCGGACAACTGAAGTTGTTCTGTCATGTTCTTCATTTTTTAGCAAATCAAAGTCTCTTTGCGACACACTTCAAATGAAAATGACTAAAGTGTTTTATTTTATTTTTTTGTAAAATAAAAAGTGTTTTATTTTTTAGTTTTTTAGTCTATAGTATATCCAATTTATAGAATTAAATCAAAATTCAAAAGAGGATCATCATCAAAGAAGTAACAACTCAACTATTTTCTTTCCTCACTCTTCTTTCACATACACATTCCTTCCCTATACAAAATTGATGGCTTATTCAACACTCTACACATTCACATTCCCACCCTCTCTCCCTCTCCTCTTCCAACATCACAAACACAAACCCTATTCTCTCTCTTCAAAACTCACATTTACACCAACAACCTTAAACCCTCACATTCTTCGCAACAAAATCCTCAACAACAACATGATGCAATCTTCGCGTGTCTCAAGTGTTCAAGATGTTGTTGGAGGAGCTATGGCTATTGTCCAATCATCACCTGCCACGTGGCAATCTTCTTTGTTAAGTAATTTGTTGATCTTTGTTTTGGGTTCTCCTATTTTGGTTACTGGGTTGTCATTTGAAGGGATCGTTGCTGCTTTTTTGCTTGGTACGCTTACTTGGCGTGCTTTTGGTGGTGATGGGTTTCTTCTTGTTGCTACCTATTTCATCATTGTAAGCTCAATTTTCGTTTTTTATATGGTTTTGTTGTGATTGGTTTGTTTTGAAAGTGGTGAATTTTGACTGCAAAATTTGATTTTTGTTGGATTTTGTGAAATTGGGGAAATGGGTTTGGAGATTTTGGTTGATTTGGTTTATGGGTTTTGAGAATTTGTGTTGTTTAAGATGAAAGTTATGTTTTTTGTGTGCAAAATTTGATTTTTGATGGAGTTTTGTGAAATTTGGGAAATGGGTTTTGAGATTTTGGTTGATTTGGTTTCTGGGTTTTGAGAATTTTTGGTGTTAGAGATGAAAGTTATGTTTTTTGATTGCAAAATTTATTTTTGTTGGAGATTTGTGAAATTTGTGAAATGGGTTTGGAGATTTTGGTTGATTTGGATTCTGGGGTTTAAGAATTTGTGTTATTTAAAAAGAAATTGATGTTTTTTTATTGCGAAGTTTGGTTATGAAAATGGGGGTACAAGTGATTTTAATCTGAAAAGTGATTTTGAATGTTTTGTTTTTGGGGTTTAGGATTGGCCTTATCTAAAAATTGATAAATTTTTCTTATTTTATGAAATTCTGGAATTGGGTTTTGAGAGTTTTGTGGAATTTGTTATTCTGGAATTGGGAGTTTGTGTTGTTTGAAAGTGTTAAACTTCATTAGGATCTATGCAATTATGAAAATGGATATGAAAATTTTCATTGTTTTTGGTTCTAGGGTTGATGCTTTTTGTACTTTGGAGTTGATTGGTTTGGGGTTTGTTTAGGGTACAGCTGCAACAAAAGTCAAAATGGCACAGAAAATGGAACAAGGGGTTGCTGAGAAAAGAAAAGGAAGAAGGGGTCCAGGGAGTGTTATTGGATCCAGTGCTGCCGGTTGCGTTTGTGCTTTCCTCACAATTTTTGGAGTTGGAGGAGCGGCTTTTTCTCAGCTTTGGAGACTTGGGTTTGTTGCAAGTTTCTGTACCAAGTTGAGTGACACAGTCTCAAGTGAGATAGGCAAAGCATATGGAAAAACAACGTGAGTAGTTAACTCTTTCTGAATAATGTAGATCTTGGCTTTGTTCTATTTTTTTTCTTTCTTTTCTGGATAGATATGTTAGTTTCGAAGGATCAAACCTTCAACTTCATACTTAGAACTCCTTTGATGTCCCCTAGTTTACCAACTGATCTATCGACTTGAGACCTTGGCCGTGTTGTTATCAATATCTGCTTAACATTTTTGCTTGTTTTATAGTGTCGGTGTGAATTAACTCTTGTACGCAATTCATTTTAAGTTATGATATCCTTAGGAAAGTTCCTTCTGCTTAATGTCCAGGTACCTTGTTACATCATTCAAAGTTGTTCCAAGAGGCACAGAAGGGGCAGTTAGTGTTGAAGGAACCTTGGCTGGAATTTTAGCATCTGTAGCTCTTGCCTTTGTCAGTTTTCTACTGGGCGAGGTACTTCCTTAATCTCTGAATCTGAAATATGTTTATGGGATGACTATGAGTTGGAAGAATGGATTAATGCGGTAATCAGGTTACATTGTCCTTATATACAATACATTTCTGCGCGAAAATGCTTTATTAGTGGGATCAAACACTTTGTACTTTGTGCATCATTTAGTTTATCCCTAGAAATGAAATAGTAAAATTAATTAAATGATCTGTTCATGATGATTAAAATGGTAGGAAAGTAGTTAGTTTGTGATCTAGAGATAGTTTAGTTGTTTATTTCCTCAACAGTTGGATAGGTAAGTAATGAATACAGTTGGTAAAAGTAATGGATTGGGTTTGTAATAATTTTATATGCCGTATTTCTGTTAAAAATATATGGAGAGAGTAAATGTAGAGGTTCTGAAACAATACTTTCAACATTTGCTTTTATAATTTTATTTAAGATAGACAGTGGAAACCTCTCAAGGATCTCTGGCTGGTAAAATCTAAAATATAAACCTTATGCGGTTTGGGTCCCTAAGTAGGGATCTGACTTGCTTCAGAATTGATTATGAGAATCCTTCGCAGGTAGTGGTGAAGTTAGGTAGATTTTCAGGAACGGTCAATAGAGCTAGGGATTTCTGTGAAATTAAGTGCTGACAGGGCTAAAACAGAGTAAGGATTTATGTGGTGGGTGTGCGTTTGCGTTTGGGTTTGTATGGGGGTTGGGTGTGCACTTGTCATTCATTACTAGGATATTTTGGAAGTATTTTATCTTTAGTTTTGAGGATCATATTGGCATTTGAATAATGTTAGAGACAGACAATTATGTTTAATTTGTGATTGTAATATGTTGATACTCCCCAATAGTGTATGCAGTGGCGAAGCTCGAGGAAGTTTCACAAGGGGGCCAAACATAAAGGAATTTTTTTGAATAAAAAATATGAAAAAAATTAATTATTTTTAAAATAGGAGCCCTTATTATGGACCTCAATTTAAAGGACCATAGGTGAACCTCAGTAAATTACCAGCTATAAGGGGTACATACTTTGTAGGACCGGTTTCCATTTTGTGTATACAAATTCCGTACTCATTCTCTCATGTGTAAAACTCTTCCTTTTAAACCCATCCTCCATATTCTTAAGCCGCTGTACATTAATTTAGTTTATCTAGTTACATAAACGGCTCTCCAAATCACATATAGATCTGAATTTTGAACAAATTTAAAACTATCAACCAACAGTTTTTTCTCATTTCAAGCAATAATCTTGTGTTTTCTTTATTATCAACAACAGTTGTAACAATTCCAAACAAAAGAACCTCATACTTGTGTTGGTACTGGTTGCAATGGTAGCTATAAAGTTGAGATTTTTCAAAAGGGGAAAGATCGAAGCTTTAACTTTTGTTTCAATGGTAAAACTATAAACAACTAAGTAAAGAGAGGGAGGTTTGTGGGTTGTTACTTTCCCACTCATAAATAGAAACTAGGAACCACACCCATAAAACCATTTCAGGGCCCGTTTGTTACGAATTAAAATAAAAGTGATTTTGCCATAAAATAATTTAGAGAAATTATTTTATAGAGATTTTATGAAAAATCAAAATCTATTTTGCGTTTGTTTATCCTTATAAAAATCACTTTTTTTAAAAAAATAATTTAGTTTGTTTGGATACAGCTATATAAAAGCGATTTTTTGTTACAAAATTAGTTCAATATTTTGATCCATATTTTCTCTCTCTTCTAAAAAAAATCTATTTTTTGAGAAGCTGCTCTTAACAGCTTCTCATTTGAAGCTGTTTTTAGATTTTTTTTAAAAACTGTAACAAACAGATGCAATACTCTTAAAAGTGATTATTTTTTTAAAAAAGTGATTTTTTTCTTTAAAAAAGCTATTACAAACGGGCTCTCGATGATAGAACGAAAAAGAGTGTCATAAAAAATCTGTGGCAGAAGTTTCCTTTGTAAACAGAGAGTGATAGGTTTCCTGCAAATAGGATAAAAATTTATTTTTATGACATGAATATAAAAATATTAAACTGGCTATAACTGGTCAGCATCAATCGTCCATAATTGGACCCTTTCAATAGGTCCATATTAGAGGCACCCTTTTAAAATTTATATATTAAATTTATGAGTTAAATATTTTTTTAGTCGATATAAAATTATGACATTTGAAATTTAGTCCCTGCATAAGTTTTATTCAAATTTGTTGTTTACTTATATTAATTCCTACAAAAATAAAATAAGGACTGAAATTGAACAAAAAATTTGTGAGGACTAAAAGCATATTTAACACTAAACTGAATCACTAAGGAAAAAAATATAAGTTTAACTTTTGTAAAATGTAAATTAAAGCCACAACAAAGAAAATAAAAATTGTCCTTACCTAATTAGTAAAGTTGAACTCGGCCACGCTTGAATGAGTCAAATATATTTATTATTGTCTATACTAAATAGACTAGTAATATCTTTTTCAATGTGATAATCGAAAAAGAAAAAAAAAAATCTTTTTCAATGTGAATATATAAGCTATTTGCAATGTACTTATTATCCATTTTGTCTGAATCTTGTCTTGATAATTTTTATTGTTGAAAAAGTTCTCTATAGTTATTTTGGAGACTGAAAGTGTCAAATAAGACTAATAAATTTAAGTGATGAATGATAATTTTTAAACTTTTTTGTTTATGCTAATTTTTGACAAATAGACTTATTGGTAGTGTTTTTTTTTTTTTTTTGAGGGAAGACTTATTGGTAGTTAAAAATATATTATTAGGGTAGCTAAAATAAAAATACACACACTAAATCAAAACAAATTAAATGTTTTCGGGTAGCCAAAGCTACCCCGTTCTATAAAAAGCCTCTGCCCCCGATTGTATGGATCAGTGTTTTCAGTATCATAACACTATCAGATGATTCATGCAATTTGTATCTCGATTTAAATCAAGTCCAACGTGCAATGAGCATAATCTCTTTTGGACCTGAATTGCTATTCGCTTTGTTGAGTTGTGATGTACAAATTCCCTTTGTTGGTGTAGACTTGACCATCCCGGCCGAACAAGAGCTGACCAGACCAGACCAGACCAGACCATACCAAACTGAACCAGACTGGATTTGAGTTGAACTGAGTTGTGGACCGAAATAGAACGGCCCAGAGCAAACTGAACTGAACCAGGTCGGACAGAAGTAAAATACACCTGTTAAAACCAGATCAGGCCAAACTAAACCAGGTTGTGGACGAATCAGATCATGAACCCGACCACAACGAACAAAATTAAAAGATTAGATTAGACTCGACTTGACCAAAATGACCATGCTGAATCAAACCAAACGGATAGGGACGAACCAGAGCTAGTCCTATGGAACCAGTCCACGTCGGAACAAACCAAACTAGATTAGACCGAGCCATACCAGACCAGTCTTAGTCGAACCAAATTGGGCCAAACCAGACCAGTGTGTTGGTCCAATTGAACTTGTGTGATAACTAGTCAGCTTTACACTTATCTTCCAATATAGTTTTCCGCGATAGGACAAAACATATAAAAGACGTATGTCTTTTCATTAGAGAAAAGATTCTCTTTGAAGTTGTCAGAATTTCCTTCGTCAATTCCAAGGATCAACTTGCCATTATATTTACTAAATCTCTACAGGGTCCTCGGATAACATACACTACCTCTGTCCTTAAGTATAAGACCCTCTTGAGGCTTTTCTTTGTTCCTTTTCATAAGACCCCTTTTAAATTTTCATCTGCATTAATTCTTTCTTTACCAACGTACCCCTAATTATGTTACATCTTTTTCCACAATCTGTAACAAATACTCTAATGAAATTGAAAACATTAACTAATTCTCTCTCTTGAAGGATAAAACTTGTAAAAGAAATACCACATGTGTGTGCGTGTTGGGGTGTGTGTGTGTATTGTAGTTCACCCTCATTCTATCACATAGAGAATACACAATATTTTCAGTCTCAAGGTTTTCATGGTTGCAATCTTGAATCTCCTATCTTGAGTCATCTCTAATGAAAACATCGGTTATGTTATGACCCATGGCTACTGTGGGAGAAGATTCACGACTACTTTCATTCCTAAACCAAAGAGAAAGCACATTAGTTGTACACTAAACCATGGTTGTCAAAATCGGGATCCCAGTAAAGATCGCCGGGGTATTGGAAAAGCGTATATCATAGGATCGTAACAAAGATCGTAAGATCCCATATAATAGACAAAATTATACAAAAAAAATTACCTTTAAAAAAAAAACTTCCATTAATCATAATTCCCATTGTCTTAAACATATTCTAAAAACGTTCATACAAAAACAAAGCTTCATCTTAAAACTTCCATGAACATGAGATATGATATGAGAAGGGAGAGGATGTGATAGGAATTTATAGATGAAAGAGAATTGATTCAATTGAAGAAGATGAGAAAAATTCCCAATTTCCTAACCTAATGATTCAATTAAACACCAAAAAGTCCCAAAACTGAAATTAATGATTGAATCTGACCTTTAGAGTGGAAAACGGGTCGATTTCCGGCAGAACGGGCCGGTTTCGTGGGTAAAAGTTTCAGGGTCATAAACCGGGTCGGGCGGGTTGGCAGACTGTGCCGGGTAAACCACCTTCCCTGACGCAAAAAACAGCGCCGATTCCGCGATCCGACGCTCTTCCACAGCGCGCCGCCCGCTCCGGCGTCTTCTCCGATTTTGGACCCGCTCCAAATCGGTGGAGGCATCATGACTCGCAAGATCGTACAATCTCGAGATCTAGATCGCGATCCTGACAACCTTGCACTAAACTGCACAACACCAAGAAAGGAAACCGGACTAAACTGAGTCAAAGCCCTGATTGATATCTGGATCTTTAATGGAGATCCTTTTTCACCTCAAGAGGATCCTTGAAGGGCTACCTGAGTATGATGCTTTAATCATTCACATCAGTAACAAACTCGAACCATATGACATTGCAGAAATAGATGCTATTCCCTTGGCTTAAGAAGCACATTTCGAGAAGTACAGGTAGAATTCTCTCAATGTCATAAAGAAAGTAGAACTCTCTCAATTTCATCTTCCACTTAATTTGAGTCAAGTACTAGTGGCTACCGGTTTTGCACCTTGCTAAATGCTGTACAAACTCATTACACAATCTTCTGCTTCTTCTCACTAAACGTGGCTAAAGGTTCATGTGGTTGCAGTGGAACTTTTGGCTGATCAAGAGGTATAAGAGGACACGCCTCGTTTCTATGTGACGTATGCTACAAGTTTGGGCATAAAACCTATGTGTGCCGTCATCTTGTGACCTTAAATTAGCTCTACTCCAGTCGTAATTCCCAATGTCTCGAGCACCATTCCTGACTGCAGCCTGGCAGTACTTGGAAGGTACAAATTACCAGAAGCTTGATACACGAATTGATACATTCAGTGATGGTTTATAACGTATATACCTTGGAGGCTTGCACTGTCAAGCAGAAGAGCTGAGCTGAGCTGAGGATCATTAGCTGATTCCTCAGAAACAGATGAAAATTATAGATATTCCTATGAAATTGGAAAATACTACTGGATTTATATAAAACTATGTTATGTTTAGTTTGTAGGGAAGAGAATCAAAGGAATTTGTATCATGGAAAGGAATTGAAAGAAAAAAAAAGAGTTCAATGATAACACATTTCTATGTTTCAATAGGCATTCAACAATGTGAGTTCATTCATTTGTTGTCAAGTTGGAACTGTAACATAGGGGGCAAAAAGGTTAATGTAATGTAAGCTATGCATCTAAACATTATGGATCCTGCAAGCTGAGGGAACACAGGCTGACTTCTATTTTGCCAATTCATATACAGAACAATATTTGATAAACCAGATCAGAGATTGAACTGGCAAGACGTGCTTCAATTTGTTGAAATGGATGGCTAGTAAATAAATTAAAAACAAAAAAATATATTAAAAAAGTAAACCAAAAATAAAACAGTTGAACCACCCACAGTTCAAATAAAGTTGAACCAACTAAAAAGCTAACCGTTTCCCAGGTGAATTTGTTGAACCTGCCGGTTTGGTCTAGCTTTTAAAACATGGGTAAATATTAAGAATGTTGGTCCCCCTTATATTGCCGAAAAGCCAACAATTAAGCATCCCTATGTTATGCATGTAATTATTCTTGGATAGTCTTCTATAATGAACCTTTTGACAGCAGTTTTTTCTTTCTCATTGACTTAAATTCCATGAACAATGAAGTTATTGAAGTATCCTTACTAGTATAGTTTTTGCTTTTTATGGTCAATTGCTTAAAAAGTTAAAGAAAAGATGTACCAGTGATTTACTTAATTTCTTATGTTAAACAGATTGGTTCACATGAAGTAATTATATGTATACTAGCTGCCCAGTTTGCTAATCTTGGTGAAAGCATTATTGGTGCTTCATTTCAAGAGAAGGAAGGATTTCGATGGGTACGTTCCCGAAAAACTGATTTATTTTTTGTTTAATCGTAGAACTATCTCACCAACATGTCTGATGTAGCCAGGTTAAGTTGTCTGCTCGTGTTCGAGTTAAGACAGTGTTCAAAAATCAAGTACCTATAGTTTGTGATATATGACATTCAAATGATATGGTTGACTTCTTGTTTAAGCATACATTGCATGGTAGACTAGATGATACCTACCAACATGTGTTACTTGCATGTATGAATTCACGGTGAGCTTGACAGAATTACGGTGTCGGTATGCCATCATGATTTTAACAAAAGCTAGCTTTAACAAAACCCGGGTGCCACCGTGATTTCATCAAATGCACTGCCATTCCAAACACGGACAATGGACTTTTTAATGGGAAAACGATACCTTTGGGCTGAAAATGAACGATATCATGATTTGATTCGCCGACTTAATCTGCATATATCTGGTAGCAATATGTAATTCTAAACTATAGTTATTTATGATTGCTTTATCCTTTTTCTGCAGCTCAATAATGATATAGTCAACATCATCAACATATCAATGGGAAGTATCATAGCAGTCTTAATGCAACAAGCACTCCAAAACTTGCATCCCTAAATTTGCTGCAAAATTATCTTGGAGCTCAATTATTCATTTATTTATTTGCAATATAGAAAACTAACTCAGATATTTATCTAGTCCTAGATGTTCAAGTGTCTTACTTATGCTAACAGAATCAAGTCTCTTGTGTTGAAAGCAATGGTTCTTTCAAATTAAAGATTTGAACTATCCTTTTCTTGTATAAATGTAGACCATGAAAGAAAAGTTTGTGTTACTGTAATCAAGGCTTTCATTATTGTATAGTTAATTTTAGAAATTGATTGTTCTTAATGGTGGTTAAGATGCATCACATCGCGTTCTTGATTCATCAATGACTGCTTGCAAGTTGCAATGCAGATGTATTATCTGTATTCTGCACATTATTTGTGTTGAATTAAGATTCTCTGAATTTCAAAATCCCTAAGCAAATGTGGAAAATCTAATTTGTGTCACCCCAATAAATAATGCCACTTTTAAGCATTGAAATAGCAGATACCTGTCTTGATTCATTGGATATTTGGATTAATTGGATGTACATGTGGGGGAGAAAAGTCAATTATTGAGATATGATGCAATTAGTAACCATTTGATCACACTTGTGCCATATTTGATAGTTTCATTTTTGCATCTGGATTAAGAAATTCAATTAAGATGCATTTGTACTAATAGATCTTTTTTTTCTCTAATTAATTTAGAATTTTTTATTTTCAATGAAAAGAGTATAAATACTAACAAGAAAAAGTATACTTCACTAACAATCATATAAAAGTAAATCATCTTAATTATGTTTAAGGTATAGTTGGAAAATAAGTATTAATTATATCTTGATTTTCTAAAACATCATTGTTTTAGCAAATATAAAATGTTGAAACTAACAAAAAGTTTGGAGAGAGAGGAAAATTGCTCTTTTAAGCCGTTGAAATCGCTCTTCTTCACTTCAAAATGACCATTATACCCCAAATTGTAGTTAACTGTTGTTAGATACCTAATACTCCATCCGGTCCTATTTATAAGAAACATTTGACTTTTTTGATTCATCGCATAAATGATGTATTTGGTCGATATTCTAGACAAGATACATCAACTACTCAGTGAATCTAAAAAGTCAAATTTAACTTATAAATAGGACCGGAGGGAGTAGCAGATAGCTAACTGTCAATGCTCTATTATGCAATCAACATCACTTGTTTTGGGAATCAAGACACAAAACAGTTTGTTTAAACACCTGTGACTGAGAAACATAATTCTAAAAAAAGTACAACAAATTCAATAACAATACTTGCTCATAAGCAACACTACATAATCATTCATAATTCAATGATATTATACCAATTTGACATTACATTACAAATACACAAACGATTCAAATCAACAACAATTCAACATTACGGATGTTTGATAGCATATTACACAAAAAACTTAAAAATTCATAAAATGACATCAAATCTCTACTAACAATTTGGACACTTTCAGTTGAAACGAACACAAAAATAGAGCTCATTATTTTCAACCATCGAGGAAAACATGGATGCTACATCGTCATCATTCTGAAAAATGTCAGGATGGTAAACAATTTTCCAATGGTCTTCATCTTTATCCGCCTCAGATCAACGCATCTTCATCTTCTTCAATAACTGCAAGATCTTATTTTTCTTCATCTTGAGTATCACACAAAATTGGATTGATTTTATTTGATATTTTTTCGGTGGTTTCTCTTGTTTTTCAATATCCACGAGGTCTCGAAACCAAATTTGTATATCCGAAAAAATATCTTCCCATGTCTCACCGTCTTGGGTCTTGTGTAGCTTACACTCTGTAGATGATGAAGGTATTATTAAACCATCTTAAAAAAAAAAGGAACAAAATGTTTGGGGATTAAGTCAAGACACATGATGTGGGTAATTGGGTTAGGTGGTGGACTACCTCTAATTGGGAAAAAAGTATCAAAAACATCGATTTTATAATTTGCCAACTCAACTACAACCTTATAGTAACAAGTTGCAACAATGTAACTCATGTCTGGTAATGTAAACCACTTATCTTTGAATGCAATTTCACTACTATTTCGAGGAGGATACAAACCATTCATGATATAGTTAAAACGCTCCTCAATCCCAAATAGCCCAATATAGTCACTCTTATGATTTTTCATCTTTGTAACAAGTGTTCATTTCACTTTTTGTTCTGGTGAAATGAATATATTTGTGCTCCTTCAACTTTGTGCCAGATGTTGCATCTCTAACTTGCCATCTTTGCACGACTTTATGATTCTTTGACGTGTATTGTACACTTGCTTTATATCCATCAAGCAGACAAATTCATCAGAATGTTCTTAGGTGGCACCAAACTCTTGGTCTAGTCACCAATAAGCTTTTTGTCTTTTGAAGGTGCACTTCTAACTTTGGCTCCATCTTATGAATGTGAACTCCATTAAGAATAGCTAACCACCATTCATTTGTTTCCCTATTTACATAACCATGCAACCTAAACAGACACCCACATTTTCTTGAGCATGTGACCCACATTTTCTTGACGTGGAAAAGCATTGGTCATTTTAAGATGTGAGAGAGCAAGTTGGCGGTTTGGTCATTTTGAGA
>Ga0315914_1001844_pt1 | contig 32279 bp, 16 predicted proteins | sample MpolenodulesMG_FD_203920 | JGI IMG/M metagenome (GOLD analysis project Ga0315914, IMG submission 203920) | Medicago polymorpha root nodule microbial communities from Los Angeles, California, United States - elongated nodules | ecosystem: Host-associated > Plants > Roots > Nodule | place: USA...
TAGAATAAGAGGGGAGGGGAGTGTATATTTTAACATAAGAGGGGAGGGGAGTGTAATTCAAGCATCTTTGAGGGGAGGGGAGTGTAATTTACTCTATATTAAAAAAAAATTATGCTCCCTGACACAAGTAGTGCGTAAAGAAGCAGAACAAAATTATAACATCCAATCCTTAAAGTTTAGAATAGAGATCAACAACGACCGGTCTATCCCCAAACAAGCCACATATGATAACCAAATGAAAAACATACAATTTTAGCTTTCAACCACGCTGGTTTTTACTATTTCCATCAGTTGCATGACTGATTAAATTTGTCAAAGTGAAGTATAATGATCTGCTCTCTTGATGTACATGATTCATAATATGGTAATTTCATAAGAGGGAAGGTATGTCTTTTAATAAGTTGATGCAATATCACATGGGTATATATAGACGGTAGATAATTTCCATACAAAGTATAGGTAAAAGGTCATATTGTTTTAAATGTCCAAATCATGTTAGTGGACTTCTGAAATTTAAATACATTTTTATAGTCAAAACAAGACATTGAGGAAAAAAGCCACCTAACCATCATTGTAAGAAAGTGGTGGAGGATTGAATATTAAACCACCAGAAAGCTACCAAAACAAATCAATTGGATTGAATCAGACTACTTAATAAAATAGCCTTCTCAAGTTATATCGATATCATAAGTTATTTTTTTGTTAGAATGACCAACCAAAATGCATACACTTTATTTAATGACGTGAGGATGATAAATGGTCTCATATATCAACAACTTCTACAGCTGTTATTTTTATTTGCCATCACCTGTGTTTTCTCATGGTCAGTTATATGTGGCAATTTCGAGGGTTACTTCAAGAGGTGGATTGAAGATACTCATAACAGAGGTGGATTTCAAATGTTAGAAAGTTTGCCCTAATTCTAATCCTGCCTTTTTTGATGGGTCTGAATAATTTTTATGAAAAAAAGAGTTCGGAAGGAATTGAATCAGGTACCATATGCTTACACTTTACAAGTTTAACCACTATGCCACTTACATTTTTGTTGAAATATTGTTGCTTCAAAAAAAGATATACATGACTAAAACATTTTTTTTAAAGTCATAACCGCCCTAGCGGTTACTTTTCTCATAACAGTTATTTTTTATTATTAGTGGTTCATTTATTGATAGTAGTTCTTTTTTTTTTTGTGTACGCTAACTACGTGTTACGATATTAAAATTGCATCTTTAAAATTGTTGATAATTTGACTGATCCTGATGATAATTTTATCATTAGAAACTTCACTTTTTACTGTAATTTTGTCGGCATCTTTGTTTCTCCTATATTATATTACTTGAAGTTATTTATTCTAATTTTTTATTTGCAAAAATAACTACAGTAAATTATAACATTACTTTGTTTTGGCAAAATAATGATTTTGATTCCATATTCATTTTTGTTGATGCAAATTAAATGTTGTTAATTTGCTACTTTGAGATTGTGCATGTCGATCGCTCTCAATTGTCACTTAGTTTGATTGTTTCTGAGTTTAAATGTAACTTTACAAGTAATAATATAGCCAATTTAATATTTTATATATGAAATTCTACAAAACCCGTGCATCGCACGGGTTAGATTTTAGTTATTTTAAAAATGACAATATTTTAAAAATGACATAATATCAAGATAAATAAGGAATGATATTCTAATCTCATCAGGATAATTTCTAACTCAGCCTATACTCAGGATAGAAATTACAAAGGAAAGTCAGGATATGATAGGAAAATGGTTTATTTTATCCTATCCCTTTGGTGCATCAAACATGAGATTTAAGCAGGATATGATTAATGTATCTTATCCATTCTCCCTATCCTGACCATCAAACGGACCCTAAGAGAACAAAATCATCGAAGTTAAAAGGGTTAAAAGTGTTTTGGTCCATATAAGCATGTCAACTATTCAATTTATAACTTTTGATCCTTATAAAATTTTCAATCGCTACTTTTGGTGGTCCCTATTTTAAAGTTAATTTTTTTATTTTTTAATGAAATTGTGCAGAAATTTGTATAATATTGTAAAAATCTTTCCTAAAAAATATTAGATATTTTTTTTTGTGGTGGCCGGGGTTTGAACCCGGACCTTGCATATTTTATGCATTGTCCATACCAACTGAGTTAAGCTTACGAGGACAAAAAAAATTAGAATCTGTTAACAAAACATAAATTAAATATGAATTTTTAAACCGTAGAAAATATAAAAATTCATATTTAATTCATGTTTTGTTAAAAATTCTATATTTTTTGAAAGATTCCTATAATATTATAAAAATTTTGCTCAATTTTATTCAAAAATATGAATTTTAGATATGAGTTTACTATAAAGGAGGGACCAAAAGTGAAGATGAAAAACTTTTTGGAGTAAAAGTTGAAGAAATTTTTTAGTGGGACTAAAACGAAATTTGACATATTTATAGGGATCAAAAACATATTTAACCCAAGTTAAAAATAAGGAAAGATATTCCCTATGTTCCAAATTATATGTTATTCTAGCCAAATTTGTTTGTCTCAAATTATATGTCATGTTACAATATCAAGGAATTATTAATGCTTGTGTTTCTGTTATGCTCTTACTATTTATTTATTTATTTTTGAAAACTCAGTATCTGATTCAAAGACCGACTAATCCAATGAGACCAAATCCCATCATCCACATGTGGGGGGCCTATTATAGACTTGCTCACCAAAACTGGCACTAGAGGAAATCGAACCTGAGACCTTAAGAGGAGCACACTCTAAGATCCTAAATCAGCCACTAACTCAACCCCTTGCTATTTGTTACTTTATCTTTTTTCAATTCTTATTATTTTGATATCATTAACAAAGAATATTTTTATAAAACAATTCACAATCATCATGTTATAAAACAATTTTTTTGAGAGGAGTATAACATTAATTATATTTCTTAATTTAGATAAAACTGCTGTAGTATAATATCAAAAATTTCGTCTTTAATTTTTTTTTTTTTTTTTTATGAAAAAACAAATTTTCGACTCTTTTGTCTTCTCGGAACCCAATAGTATAGAAACCAAACAATTTCTTTGAACTTCTCGTTAATGGCATCGTCTCAAGAAAAACGGCACCGTTCAATCTTTGAACTTCCATCAAACTACTTCGACTCTTGTCGTCTTCTCCCTTCTCCTCACTCCTCACTTCCCGACCACCACACCCAAACCCTTCAACCGCCCTCCAACGACGCCGTTGATGATGTTCAAAACGCCGTCGTTTCTGGTCCTAGATTGACCTGCAATACTTGCAAGGCTCACTTCGATTCTCTTCAAGATCAACGTTCTCACTTCAAATCCGATATTCATCGTTTCAATGTTAGTTTCAATTAACCCCTCTTTGTATTCACTGTTTGATTAATTATTTGTTTGTTTATTCAATTTTTGAATTTTAGTTATTTTTGGTATAGTTTAGAGTACCCATAAAATTCAACCTTTTTTATTGGATCATTTGCAATTGTGTAAAATACTGTCAAATTGCCCTTATTTCAGTGAAATTAAGTAAAATTTAGGGTACCAATTTTTCTTGAAACATTTTCTGATTGATTTTCGATTGTGTTTTGTGTATTTGAAGCTTGGTATGCTCATGTTTGAGTTCAAAGTTCCAACTAAGTGTCTGTTTTAATTGACCTATTTGAGCTTATCTAAGTTTTCTGAGATTATCTAGGACAATTTATGATAACTGTTTGCTTATGATAGGTGACCTAAATTTTACAACAGGAATGAGGGGAATGTTGTAATGTTGTATCATTTATGCATAAGTTTCTCCAGATAGTTGTTTGTAAACTGTTTTTAGGTTATTTCCATAAGTTCTCCAAGGTGGCTTATGAGAACAATTTGAATTTATTTTATCTTTTGCTATAGAGATAGCTTTTCATGGTGTGCTTATGCTATAAGCTGCAAATAAGTTGTTTATCCAGTAGGGCCTAAATATCCGTTTGTGGATGTAAAGGGAATGGTAGTGGTTTTTGATTGGCTGATATGATGGATGTATGTATTGATGACAGGTGAAGCTGACAATTGCTGGGAAAAATATTGTGAAGGAAGAGGATTTTGAGGATTTGACATCTGATTTTGTCAAAGACTATGACGTGTCAAGTATATCTGGATCAGAAAGTGATGATGATGATGACAGTGAAAATGAGTCTCGGAGTCAAAATGTAGTGTCTAATAAATCAGGCATAAGCTTAAAACAAAAGCTATTCGTATCTCTTCAGACAGGGCAAAGAGTTTCTGTATGGAAGTCTTTGATCATGAATGTGAGCGAAAATGTGTTGTATGAGGATGAACAAGTGCAGAAAAATTTGGTGGAGAGGTTGAAATCTCTGACGGTTGAGCCCAGGGATAACACCCGTTTGAGGATCGTTCTGCTTGCATCTGGTGGGCACTTTGCTGGTTGTGTCTTTGATGGTGATACAGTTGTGGCTCACAAGACATTTCATAGGTTAGCAAATTCTTTTCTTTACTAAATATTTTAAATTGAGTTAGAGTTTTGCACTTTTTGTGTGATTTATCAAATAAAATATGGTTGGAGTTTCATTTACGCATACTGTGTGAGGTGGAGATTACCAGTATATGCATGATATATACACCATGTTAAAAGATTAATATTTAAATATCTGTGAAGCATGCTGTTTATCAATTCCTGTTGTGTTGGAGGTCAATCCTTTGGCTGTCATATACTCTAGTTACATTTTCTTTTAACCAGATCTGGATGATTCAAGCATAAGTAACTATTAAGACTAATATTTCTGCTCTTGCATGAAATGTTGCAAGCCAATCTTGTTAAGATTGTGTGTACCTGTATGGCTGTATTCGCAATGCCAGTTATTTATCCCTTATAACTCTCAATCAATTTTTCTGATTTTCTCTTGGGTTCCTAACATTTTGGCTATCCTCATTTTGGTTATATTATGAGCAATACGCATTTTTTATTAGAACTTAGGTGCAATCATTTAATCAGAATTGTTGAAATTAGAGTTTTTGTCTTTTATGTATAGTGGGAGGAAAGTAATAATAAAAAGACCAGATACTCTGAAATTGATATTTATGCGATGCAAAATATCTTGATGATGTTACAGTAGATAAAGCACTGTTTCCTTTTTAAACTCATAATTTTAATTGAATAACATAATAAGGAAACAAAACAGGAAATATGACAACCAATTCTAAGGTAGGTATTTTAAAATATTCTAACAAGATGAAAATGAATTTGTGTATACATTCTTCTTGTATGCTGATTCTGTCCAGCTAAGTTTTACAACGAGATTGAGAGGAATGCTGTATCATTTATGCCTAATATTCTCCAGATAGTTGTTTGGCTTTTCTGCAGTTCTTTTTCTTTCCTGCCCTCAGGTTGTTCCCAAGGTGGTATGACCTATATGATATCATACATACCTCATAAATGTTGACCAAATACCTATCTTCCTATTTTCTTATTCATTTTTATTATCACTAGTTCAATTCACTGAAAATTGTAAATGGAATTTCAAAATTTGTTTGTAACATTTATCATTCGTATGCAGATATGTGGTGAGGGCCAAGGCCGGAAAAAAACAGTCAGCTAAAGATGCTTCTGGCAGGACTGTACATTCTGCCGGTGCTTCACTTCGTCGCTACAATGAACTTGCATTAAAAAAGGTATTTTTAATCAATCATAGATTGCTTTGCTTGCTAATTTTATTTTATTTCCATTTTAAAAAAAAAAAAATATTTGCTCTTCTGTGTTCTGAAATTAACATATTGTGGTATTAGACGTAGTTGTACTATGGTTAACAAATGTGTAGTATAAACAGCAATACTATGTGTGTTTTATTTTTTGTTTTTTTCAAGAGGTGGTAAGTGGTAAGTTGTGTGTATGTATGTTAGTAATAACTAGAGATTTGTATAGTGATGTCTTTTCTGAAAACTTTGCTGATTTTGTTTTCTTAATTTATTGGGCAGCATCAATATAATTTGTTGTTGTGCTATTTCCCATGTTGAAAATGTTATTTAAAATATTTAACTGTTAAAAGAATTTCTCCTCTTAAAGTACAGGCTGCTTATTCTCAATTATTTATTTATAATTAAAATTACTGCTGCTAACTTCATTTGCAAAGACTTTAGAACTCCTAATGTGATGTGTTTGTTTACTTATAAGTTGTTATACAAGCAATTATAATTGGCTCTATTGATCATGATTTTTGACAAATTGACTGTTGTATTCTTCTTCATCCAATTTTATTTATTACCTTTTTTTATTGTGTTTGGGAGATTGTGCAGAGTGACGTGTAAATCTGAACTGATTATTGGCATGCTCATATTGTAGGAAGTTCACGAACTGCTTACTTCTTGGAGACCTTATTTTGATGCTTCCATTTGCATTTTTATACACGCACCTTCAAGTAGTCGCGAACTGCTTTATGATGGAGAAAAGCCATGTTTTACCAATCCACAACGTGTTAGAAATATTGCTATGATTGTCCGCAGGCCAACTCTCAGAGAAGCAAAACGTGTCTATGGCCAGTTGACCTTAGTATCCTATGAAGCAGATGAGAAGGAAATTTTACTAAGTAACCAACAGGACGGGGTGCCAATTCGTAAAGCTAAAAGAAATGGCGCCCCAATTGCGAGTAAAGTGGACATCACTGGGTTGGATGAAAACGACAAAGCTGAAGGTTGTTCCAGTAACCAAAATGATGAACCTCTTCTTTTGAGTAATGACGAAAGTGAGAATGAGTTACCTGTTATGTCAACTCCTTTACATCAAGCAGCACAATCTGGTGACTCTGAAAAGGTTATGGAACTCTTAGAACAGGGCTTAGATCCATGTGTCAAAGATGAAAGGGGACGGACGCCATATATGTTGGCACCTGACAAGGAAGTCAGGAACACTTTCAGAAGGTTTATGGCTTCCAATCTTGACAAGTGGGATTGGAATGCTGCAAAAGTGCCTAGTGCATTGACTAAAGAAATGGAAGAATCACAAGCTGCTAAGCAGGTGATTCTGATATTTTTAGGAATAAGTTTTTTTTTTTTTGTTTATATGATTTATATAAAATCAAATCATTAATTATTTTTTTGCTATCGATAGTTTTCTCTTTATTTGTGATGACTTGCCGATAAATGTTATTGGCAGTAAAAGGGATACTAGGAAATAAGTATGGCTGGTTGAAAAACATATCCTTTATATTAGGGAACCTGTCCCCACTAGATTTGATTATTACCTTTTATTAATCAAATCTAAGAACATCTGTGGAAGAGTAATTATTGCCTCCTTTTGTGCTTGTGCAGGCAGAAAAAGATGCTAAGAGAAAAGCTAGAGCAAAAGAATTAAAGAAATTACGTAAAGCAAAAGAAAAGAAGGCTCAGGTACATCTTTCTTCTTTCGGTCTCTATGTAGTGTGATGACCTCACATTAGTTTTCTTGGACATGTTTAAAATACATATATGCAGCGGTTGCACCACTATTGTGTCGGAGCAGCCTGTGGCTGCTATCAGCAAGTTGTGGCGTCACAGATTGGTTTCACAACCTTAGTGGGTGCAACTGCATCTTAGAAATTGCGGCCATTGGCAGCGCTACAGGGCTAGAACTTCAAACCCCCTAAAATACCCTTAGAAATAGATGTTACTGAGTTGGGGGGATTGTTTGGGGAATTTCACTTCCTATTAGGGCTTAAGAGTTCCAATAGAAATCACGAAATTCACATTCTCACCTTCAAACATTGAACCAGAGAAGCTGCTCCCCACATTCTACCTCCGTTGACCCGGAAACCGATGATCCAACGTCCAGTAACCGGCAACCCAGCATCTCTCGACCAGCGGCCTGTTTCTGCTCTGTTTCTGGTGGCATAATTTTGGTCATTGTATGTGTCTGGGGCAAATGGATTATGGAGAGAGCAAAACAGAAACACAGATGAAGAAAGATAATGCCACTTTATGTGAAGGGTGAAAAAGCGTGACTATACAATTGTTCTGTTTATGCGGTTCAGAAATGAATTAATTTTATCAAATTGTTTTATAGTATATCATGTCATATTATTGTCTTTAAAAGCTTTAGTTTTTTATAATTGTAATTTTCGCAATTATTACCAGGTCAAAGTTACTTCATCCAATTGCCGAAATTTCCCTTGTTATAGAAAGCTGTTATTTAAATTTTAATGTTTAGTTACTTAAAGCCTTAGAGACTTAAACTTCTTAGTTTTCTTGACCGTTGTTGGTACTTGTTTATTTTGCTTAACATCTATGACATTTTATTGCTAATAATTCATGAATTTTGGTTAATTTATTTAATTTTTTGGCATTTGTGGTTAAAACATTAATTAGTTCATTTATATATAATTACTTTAACTTTAGAATAGCGGTCATTCCACTATGTGCTATTCCACTGCAATGTTTTTTGTGGTCGGCTGCAACACACAGTTTTTGGGTTTGACAACTATGATTTTACCTCCATTTGTAAAATGGAACTCAACTGACAGTATCATCTATAACATGCACACTCTTCAGTCATTTTTTACTTTCAATTTGTTAGGGTTTGTCTGAAGTTTTCAGAGTTATCTTGATATTATTGTATAGTCGACTAGAGTGAAAATGGTACCCGCACCTTCAAAATAATATTCCTCTGTTTTTCTTCCCCCTTTTGGCTACCAAACATAGTTTGTAAATGAGTTTAATACAAGTGTGCATGAACAAATGAACTTTTTGTGGATTATGAAAACTTGAGGTGCCCTTCACCCTCGTACTTCACCGCCGATTTGCAAATTCAAATATCACTCTTGTATTTCGCCGATTTGCAAATTCAATTTGCCATTCTTGGTTCTGATGCTTATAGATATAGCTTGAGGCTGGCTACAGATATTCTGAAGTGTTTTTGTTGAGAAGCTTTGATTTTCCCTGTTGTTTTTCAATCATATATGGTACTATTGTTGATATTTGTTGCTCTGACAAATCTTGAATCTGGTTTTCAGGCCGAAGCTGCTGAAAAACAAAAGATCGCTTCAACATCTGCTACAGGACAATCTCAACCAAAAAGTGGCGTGAAATTATCGAAAGAGGTTAGTACTGATTATTTGCTAGCTGAAAATATAAACAATGGTGTTTGACACACAAACAGAACAAAGCAGACATTCATATCTATTCTGTTCTCTAAGATTTCTCTTCACCCTTTTTAGTGTAACCAAAATGCATGAGTCTTGTTGGTTTTAAAAAAATGTTTTCTATTTTCCCGTTTACTAATTATGAATTTTTTTACGGTGTTTCTCGTTTTCAAGATCTCTACTAGAAATAGTGTTGATAACCTTTTCTTGCACAACTATTTATTTGCTTTTCAGTACATCCTCTACTTTGTTTTATTTTTTAAAACATCTTTTGGCTTATTTTGCTCTGTACTAGAAACATTTTTCTTTTTTAAAACATTCGTCCAACATTAAAACAGAATTTATTGTGTTAAAATCACACCACACATTTATGAACGAACTGTTTAATATTTTAATTATATGGATTTTGTTTTTATCTTTAAATAAACAGGAGGAAGTGAAAAGAGCACAAGATGCAGAAAGAGAAAAAAGAGCAGCTGCTGCAGAGAAAAGAATGGCTGCCCTTAAAATTCAAGCTAATAATTCAACCACTTCAGCTAATAACAGTGGATTAGCCGGTGACATACTCTGTTCATGTTGTAATTCTTCACTTGCTGGTAAAGTTCCTTTCCACCGGTATAATTACAAATACTGCAGCACTTCATGCATGCATGTACACAAAGAGATCCTAGAAGATGGATGACTATGTATTCCCATGATTTCTCTGTACTTCTTTATGCAAGTTGAGATTGCTCCCGGTATCCATTTGTTCATTATATACTAGATTAGAAAAAAAAATGGCAAAGAATGGTTAAAATTATTTAGAGGGTTTTTTGGCTATGCATTGTCAAACATGAAACATAGTAAAATTATTTAAGTTTCCTGTGTGGTTGTTTTTTTGTTCAAAGCATGCTCTCTTTTGTTGTCTCGAGTCTCCCATTTTCTAGACGAACATGGCAAATATTTTAAGTTTGAGCCTAAGGTAGGTGAAAAACAATTAAAAATTGTTTTATAATATGTTTTGAATCCACGTTTAAGTAAATATTTTCACTTCCAAATGTCAAATCACCGTGGTTTTATGAGGTTAAAATCTTTTAAACACATGGTTAATTAGAAATCAAACTTGAGTTGGTAAAAAAAAAGACTTGAGTATCTCGAGTCTTGAGCGATTTTACTTAAACCAAAATACGTTAACCACTTTTTAACCAAAATATATGGAGTATTACTTTTCTCACCCTATGTCTTTTCTCGCGCGCCCTATTTTTTTTTCAAAATTACCCTCGGAGCATTCTGGATTATATAATCCAAACACGTTCGGATTGTATATTCCGAATTCCACCAGTACACAGAACTGAAACAAATTTGCATGTCAGTGTGGTTTTTATCATTGTTTTTCAATAAATCATTATATATGTATGTATAAAATGCAATTAACTTAAATATTATATCAAAAAATGATTATATATATATATATCATTATACCAAAAATGAGTTGAATTTATATCATTACACATTTCACCTAATGATATACATTTCAACTAAATTAACGATATATATCTAATCTATGGCGCCGAAAGATCAATGGAACTATCATCATTTTCAACCTTCACACGAGGACCAACATGACCAACCCACTCATCGGGATCAAGATTTTCAATAATGTACAATTCTTCATCATCTTCTACCACCTCTTGACCCACCGCCCAACTTAGCTCATTATAATCTACCATCCGGCTGGCATATCAATCAGGCCAGCTTTGTGCATCCTCTCGATGGTGTCGTCTCCATAGATTGCAAGTGGGAGGAATCGGACAATCATCCTTCAAATCCAATGCCATGAAATAGTTGTCATTCACATATGCGAGACACATCAACCGGCCGATACATGTCGGCGGTGGACCACATAGAGGGAAATAGGTTGCCGAGCGCTCTAACCCAATGGACAACACAACAACTGTTTGGTTGAATTTCTGTGCGATGAGGAAACCCATATCCGGCATGGTAATCCATTTATCCCGTGGTGCATTGCTAATACCGGCGTAGGATAGAGCGTCTGAGACCTCTTTATACCGCCTATCATCATTAATCATCCGCTGATAGCGGGCATTTTCTACATCGACGACCGACAGTTTTATGACCTTTCAAAACATCTGTCATGTCATGGTTGTGTTTACCATCACCAACTTTGAGGCTCCAATCACCACCAGTCAACAAGTAATATCTCAGCCGAAACAGACACTTGCATTTAACCGAACCAGCTATCTCACGCCGACTCTTTCTCTTGTACTCGGTGTATGAACCTCCCCTTTCACATATCAAAGTAACAAATGCGCTTCTTCCATTGCCACCGTTATCGGATTTACCAATAACAGTGGAAAAACTGAGCTTCCTAACTTTCTCTCGAACCCACTCCAACAAATCATTCTGTGTTGCAAACTTGTGTGTAGTGGTAAAATGTTACCGCTGATTAATACAAACAACAACAACTGGAGGTGGTACAACAGGAGGAATAGGAGGAGGAGCATCCTCTACTTTCACATCGCCTAAAGAAATTTCAAGTTTCGATGGTGGTGGTGGGAGATTCTCGGATTTGGCAATTCCAGAACCATGCACATCTTCAAGTAAAAGAAGAGGCAACACAATAGGAGGTTCAATCTCAGGTGGATCATCATTTGGGGCATCAACCAGAACAACCATATCTGAAAACAGTGCCAGACATAGTCAGAAAATGAACACAGTTTCTGTACTGGTGCAATCCGAAATTCGAAATCCAAACTGCATGAATGCAGTCCGGATTTAATATTCCAGAACGGTACAGTACAGATCATATGACGTGATCAAAAGGAAATCACTTAAAAAAACGAATGGGGGAAGGTTTATATACACATTACCTTTGCATTCATACGAAAATGATGATGTTAACCCCCCTTGATGGCCAGATTGCTGCTCCAAACCACGTTTTCGCCCGAAAATGGTGTGTTTTTAGAGGTGTGGGGAGTGTTTGTGATAAAGGGGTTGTGCTTCAGCTAGGTTCTGGAGAACTATATATAACCTAGCTGTCTGGATTTCATTTTTCGGAAGAAAAAAAAACGACTATTTTTTCCGCCCACTTCAAATACAGGGTGTTTGGAATTTGTATTCTGGAATGTAACCATTGTGTCCGGATTAAGTTTTTCGAGTAGTCTTTCACCCTGATCAAGTCAAAGTTTCACAAGTGACATAAAGCAGGGTGATTTTCTAATCATTTCAGATTATACAATCCGAACGTTGTCCGGATTTTATAATCCGGACAAAGGGTATTTTCGTCAAAATCACAGAGCGCGCTAGAAGACAACATGGTGGGAAAAGTAATACTCAAATATATGATGGGGATTAGGATTCAACCCACAAATAATAGTAAGTTATGTTCCAAATAAGGGTAACCTTTCTAACATTGTATATCAACATGCTGATTTTCACCAAAATAAAATCAAAATGCTGATTTGTTTGTAGATTTAGCAAATCAATACAACGACTCTTGTAGATTTTGATTCAAAATATCAAAATGAGGTCAAACTTTGAAGATCTCGTAAATGTTAGCACCCTACGTTTATGAATATCCATCTTTTAATTGATTTTGTAGTATGTGATGACTTTCATAATATTTAATTGGCAAAATTTCATAAAGTAATTTTATGAAGATTTTATGTATTTATTTTAAAAATAATTGACTAAAAGAATAACATTTTAGTTTTTGAAATGAGTTACACATGTGTGGTAATTTATAAGATATGCCAAATCATGTGTTTTTAACTAATTAAATGATGTTGTAACACATCATTGACAGTGTAAAACTTTTTTACACCAACAAAACTCTTTTCAAATAAACAAAATTTATGTAAAGTGAGGTGATTTTGATCGGTGAGAGATGCATCACTTTACTCCCACCATAAAATTTTATACGAGGAAATCCACTCCTATAGTTATATGCCTCTTTGCAGATAGACCAAATCATACAAGAATATAATATCGACTGAAAGGATTTATTCAATTAAAAATAATATCACGAACATAATAACAACATTTCTACAAGAAGTATCTTTAGTTATGAAAATACATTTACTTTGTCAAACAGATTTGGCGTGTTTCCGTTACTAATGGAAACCATATCCTAGAAAATACAATTCTACGAAGTAATGAGAAAGACAGGAACGATTGTGAAGATCCTTGAAAGTTGATCGAGCTACTATAAAATTAGTGCTTAAAAAAATATGCTACCACCTCATAGCAACAATTTAGCAAGCAGCTTATAAAAATAATAGTAATAATTAAGAAAAATTATTGTTTACACCTTAAAATGATCTAAATTCTTAACCGAGACAGACAGAACACACTCGAATTAAGGGTGAGTCAATACTTGGATAGCCAATTGATTGATCACTCGAATATGAGTTAGTCGAAGTCAGTCTCAAGGATTCATTTTACTATTTCACAGCTCAAGATGACAAACACAGCTAGAACCTAGGAAGCACAATTGGAGAGAGAAAGTTGAATGGACAAGGTATCGGAAAATGCTGCGAAACTTGGGGCGCCACATACACACAACAACAATCATAATCTTACTCATTACTTCCGAGTTTAGCCAAATAACGACATCAAGGGCCGGGTCTTAGTAGGACACGTTTATTGTCGATAATATTACATCCTATGTATCTTTGTTAATAAATACCACTTGTACATTTCATTTTAGACACTCTCGGTCAATCACATAACTTATTTTACTCTTATCTATCAATTTCGTTATACTTTTCATTTACTTATGTTTTCTTTAGTTTAGTAGTTCTCAAAAATCCTAAAATTTGCACTTAACAGTTAACATTATTTGGAATAGTTAAGAAACATACAACCGAAGGACTGTGACATGGGCTAAAGATTTGTCTTAGTACTTGTTTGGTCACATGGTGGATTTGCCAAATCAAATCAACGTGATTTCGAAGAAAATCCACTGTGATACCAAAGATGCACATATAGTCTACCCAAAAGTTGAAATTTGGAACTCTTAAAGTTGGACTAAATAATCTCCCCAAAAACCTTATAAATAGAACTAAAACATATCTGTCTCAACACTGTCTAGCTAGCTTAATAGTATACAACATAGTATATGATCACTATGGCTTGTCCATTTGAACCAACCTCTCAATGGCGAGCTACCTTCTATGTCCACCAGCAAACCTTCAACCTAATTACTCCTATCTCAATTGCATGTAACCAAGCTCATTATTCCTTCACAACCCACCGGCATAAAATCTATGCATTTACATTTCCCACACTATTGGGATTCCTTCAAGTTCAAAGTGCAGGTAATAACACAATTTCCCCATTCCAACTTCACCCTTTGACCACAAGAGCTTGTTTGTTTGGCATATTAGGTTACTATTTATCCTTCAGAGCCTGGTTATGTTGGCCTTCATATGCTACTCATTTTAGCATTATCATGACAATTTTTGGCTCATTTTCTTTGGCTTTTTTGGTGTCAATGCTTCTTTCTGACTCGTGGTGGTACATCAAGTACCTTTTTTACATTTTACTTGTAGTGGTTGAGTTGCATCAAATGGTCAAAATGTTATATGACAAATGTGTTAGAAGATCAATATTGTGTTGGAGATTATGGCACAGGAAGTCGGTATTGGTTTTGCCAATCACATACATGGATTTGATAGAGACAAATGGCCAGTAGTGGAAGTATTTCAGCAAGCTACCTTCACACACTCATGCTAATTTGCCTAGCTATAGTTCGTGTGATTGCATTCTTTTCTACTTTAATAGTGTTGTTGTTTTTACGGATTCTACTTTTATATAGTTACAATAGTTATTACAATAATTAGTTACGTTAGAATTGGCTATATAAGCATGTAGTATCTCTCCATGTAATCAACAATTCTCTCTCATTAACCAATTTGGATTGATTTAATGATGTTAGACTTGAGACGTTGGAGTTAGCTCTTATCAAGTTTTGATGAAGTAATCCATACTTTAAGGCTCTCAAATTAGTCGATCCTAGATCCGGTTAGTATTACCAAGTTTTTTTAAGAAAAAAAATTCTCTCTCATTAATCAATACATTTTCATTAAGTATGGTAACTAGCTACTAAATCCTATAACTTTTCATTAATCAATATACATTTCCATTAAGACGAAGTGTGTATTAATGTATTTAAAAAATAAAGATCCATACTTTTCATTAATCATCTAATCTTCTTTACTTTATGAAACTAGTGATTGCTATTGAGAGCTTCTTTGCTGGATATACAGAGATTGGCAGTCTTTGATCACTCTAAGACTTTGTTTGGATGGTAAAGGAAAGTTTAAGGAAAGAAAGTGAAAAGAAAGTGAGTGGAAAGTGTGATGATTTTTAGTTGTTTGGTATGAGTGATAGTGAAAGGAAAGAAAGATTTATATTTAATAATATGACTAAAATAAACAAATTATTTGTGTAAGAAACAAATTATTTAGTTAGGTGTACAATTTTTGCGAGATTATATGATGTGTGTTAGATGCAAAATTAGCCGAAAAAGGAATTTGTAATTATACATTTTGCTAGGATAAAGTTTTGTAAACTAGTGCTTGTGTAAATTTTGATTTGGCGCAGGTATCTTATGAAACTAGAAGTCTTAGATCTATTAGATAATGGTGATAGGAGTATATCTCCAATAGAAATTTATGAAAAAGTTGTTGGTGGGAAGTTTGGATGTTGTTTGGAACTTTTTGAGGCTTATAAGCACCTCAAGTCTCTTGGCTACATAGTTCGGCGGCATGGTGTTGCTTGGAGTTTAAAGAATATTAGAAGTTCCCTTAAATCTTCTGATCTTGAAGGAACAGAAGAAAGCAGACAATTAGTAGATATGGTTACCAAAGTCGAGCATTCCATTGATAAGTTATTTGGTGACTTGAAGATTAACGATTTGAAGCCAGATTTTGATGTTTATCTTCCAAACAAGAGGTTTAGAAAGTCTTCTCCTGGTATTCCAAATTTTCTGCTGTACTTGTCTAGGTAGTAATTATTACATCTCTTTGATCATAACAGTATGATTACTTTAGATTCAAACATTTTATTATTTAGTGATCTTTATACTGTTATAAAAAAATTGTCGAGAAATTGAGAACAATTTAATGTCTAAATATCTTTCCACGCTACGAAATTACAATTTAATCTCTAAAAATAACTTTTGTCAGATACAATTGCCATTTCTATGGTAATTTATGTGCTTCATGACTTCCTTGAGTAATTATTAGGCATTTTGGAGTAATACCTTTCATTTCTTTTCATTAAGAGTGATGTGTGGAGTCTATCTTTTTGGACCACTTTGGACACATTATGTGTATTCATTTAAAAAGTTGAACTAAAAAAAATCCACGCTGATTTTTCAGTCGTTTTACATGAATAGCTATTCAAATTTCTCCTTAGCTCCAACATTCTTTCATTTTTTACTCCTTTATCTGGTTTTGGAAATCTGTTAGGAGTCATCGTCCATCTAAAGCAGACATTGAAGCTCTTGAGAGAAAATATGGTGGCATTCAATTGAAAATTTGCCTGGTCACTGAAGGAAGGGTAAGTTTCTTTTCCTTTGACAAGGTTGAACTTCTACCCTGAATTTTTGGTAACAATCCTGTATTTGCATTCTGGGATGACATGAAAAGGAAGCTAAAGATTGTAATGATAGAAAAACAACAATCCAATCTTCGGATGGTGGTTTAAACCTCGACTGTAAAGGAATCCTTGATCACAACGTGTGCTTCAACATTTGATTCCTACATATGTTGTTCAATCTATTATTATTTTTGTATGCTAACTTTATAGTTTTGATCTGCTTTCTATGCAGTTGTTCAATTACGATATTGGATGTGATTCTTTGTGCATGTCTTTACTTAAAGACACTGAAATTGAGTATAGCATCATTTTTAGTTCTTAAAGTATCATGTTCAGGTGAAACATATTTTTCACCCTTCCTGCGAATTCACGATGTGTTGGACGAGATGAGAAAGAGTTGTATGTCAAACAATATTTTAAAAGGAGTTGTTTTATAACTCAGTAAATTTGTATTTTAAAAAACTTGGGTCCTCCATTTTGCTTAAGTGGGAAAGAGTTGATTTGAGTGAATAAAGCCATTGTCAATTAAATCACAACAAATGTGAAGTTTTCATAGACGTGTTTTTGAGAACTAGGCTGAGAATATAACATGAAAGACAATAAGCATTTTGAAATCTTAGGATACATCAAACATTATAATAAAAACAACTATTTTCCATTCATGCTGATATCATATTCTCTAATGTCATCTACCACTGGTTTACACTCTTGGTCAATGTTGGATTGCTGATACAACTATATTTTCTTCCTTTGCTCTCTTCAAGCTGTATATCCCTTTTCCACTCCAACCTCGTCATCTACCTTGCGAGTAAACAAAAGAAACATTATTTTCAAAAACTAAATCTTGTTTTACTCACATTCTTTAGTAATTTTTTTTATATGAAATGAAACTATACTACTTTGATAAATCATGTGATTTCAGCTCTAACCTTATTTCTTAAAGAGGAATGATATTTGTACAACTAATATTAGACAACTTTGGTGACAACCTCTTTTCTCCTCTTGTGATTGGACAAAAACAATGGTGAGAGAAAAAAAGAAGAAAGAAAATAAAAACACATGTGAGTATGAGAGAGAGGGTTGTTTCAAAAGTTGTCAAAAAAATGGTTGTACAAATATCATTTCTCTTTCTTAAACAGGAAAATAGTTTAGGAAGTGCAACTAACACATGTTTGATACTACAAAATAATGTTTACCACTTCATTCCTTCTCTTCTACTCTTGTTTCTTTAATGAAAATGTTCTTGATATGAGAAATCATGGGCCAGTACTCACCATATCGAGGCAAATATTTTCGGCATAATTCAGGGCAGTCAGCAATGCGCAAATCTTCAAGGGCAGTCAGGCGATGCATGTCACACTTGGAAGACACAACAGTTGGTGACAATTATGAATAATGATTCTCTTAAGATTAAACATTGTTGTTAAACACTCAAGAAGCATCTTAAGATCTGGAAGACCAGAAATTTCTAAGGTCTCTAATGTGTCTGATGTACCTACAGTCCACCCAGGCAATGCCAGAAGCCCTGGATAGTTCTTAAGCTTCAAATGTTTCAACCTTTTGGATCGGTTTTCGTTGTTCAGTGACAGGTTTAACATCTGACAATCACTAATATACAGAGTTTGTAGTTTAGGAAAAATATAAAGAGGTAAGCACTCCAGGCTCCTACATGATCCAAAATGCAGTTCTTCAATGGAAGGGAGTTGCTGTTTGAACAAAAACTTCAAATTTTCACAATCATAAAAACACAAAGTTTGAAGATGGTTCAAGCTGGCAAATTCATCATGTGGCAGAATAGATTGTTTTGTGGTGACAAGCAGAGATCGAAGTCTAATTAATTTCTCTAATCCTTTCGGCAATTTTTCAAGCTCTGTGCACCCAATGAGTGACAAATTTTTCAAACTTAGGAGTTTGCAAATGGCACTTGGAAGTCTTTTGATTTTGGCATTGCCAGAAAGATCGAGAAAACGCAAGTATTTGTATCTTGATATCCATTTACCCAGAACACTTTCACTTTTCAAACCCACTCCATCAATAGGAAATAGTATGGTTCTCACACTTTTGGATTTGGGGAACAAAGCACAGTTAACTGAATCATTTTCAACAACTGATATATGTCTTACTTGTTGAGGTATATTCTGAATATGCGAGTCTACCGCGACAAAGTCCTTTCCGCCAACATACAATGCAAGATCATGTATCAAATCATGTACTTTGAACTCACAACAGTAGCCAAAGTCATTGAAATCCTGAAGAAATGATCTTGAATGTAACTCATCAATATATTTTCTTGCAACATTCTTTAGATTTTCACTTCCATTAAGGGATCTAACCAGTCCAAGGGATACCCAAAGAAAATACATTTCATAACTATTGAAGATATAATCTTTGGGGTAAAGGGAAAAGTAAGCAAAACATTGTCTCAAATAGAATGGCATTTGATCATAACTTAATTTTAGGGCAGGAAAAATATCATCTTTCCTTTGTTCTAAATTCCATATTTCGGAGTCCATGACAAATTTCCACTTACTTGAATCAGAGTTTGAGAAGAGGGAACTCCTAACGTTCTCACGGCTAGTGGAACCCCTTGACATTTTTTCATGATTTCTTTTCCGATCTCTAGTAAATTTGGATATTTTTCTTCTTCGCCTTCCTTGAATGTCCATTTGACAAATAGAGATAAACAATCCTTTGTAGAAAGACCTTCCAAAACATATGAGGGAACATTACCCATCATCGAAGCAATTGAGTTACTACGTGTTGTCACGATAATTTTGCTTCCTGGTGCGCCAACTTTTATCAAATCTTTCAATTCAAGCCACTTTGCACGATCGCCATTCCATATGTCATCTAACACAAGTAAAAACTTTTGGCCGAAAAGTGTCTGTTTCATACGACTTACTAGTTGCACAATATATAAGTTTGTGATGTTTTCATGGTGAGAGAAAGTATCCGTTGGAGCTGAAGCTGAAGCTGAGTTAATGATTTTAATAATGATCTGCCTGATATCAAAGTCATTGGAGACACTGAACACCAACTTTGCAATTGTAGTTTTCCCTAATCCTCCAATTCCCACAATTGGAAACACAAACTTTTATCACCTTCGCCATCACCCTGAGGATGTGGTTGCATTAAAAGCTTCATAATTTATTCTATGTCCCTCTCTCTTCCTATTACATTTGAAATTTGAACATCCAGGATAAGTCATTTCTCTTCCTTGGACAACAAGTCCTTGATCAACACTCACAAGACCAAACTTGGTTCCATCAGCTGCTACCTTATCCAATCTGTCCCTAATATCTTTGATTTGATGCGCCATCTTAATATGGAAAACAAGTTAATTAGAGGAAGAAAAGAAGCCATGTACCTTCATCCTGGTGCATCCGGAAACCTTGACAACTTGCTTTCGGTTGTCCTGCAACTCAAATCCTTCCAATACATCTTCAGCATCATAGCATATCTTTTGAATCTGTCTCAGCCATTGCAGCCCATGATTTTGGTCTTTCTTACCCTGATCAGCATCCAACAACACACGTGTCTTTGAACCCTTGTAGATCTTTATACAGACCATAGGCTTGAGAAGCTTATTCATAAGCATACGAAGCAAGTTTTCCTAACATTGAAACAACAATGAAGCATTGCAACTTTAGCATATGAAGCACTGTCTCAACCATTGCAACTTTCTAAATTTATATTTTGGAAATTCTTCTCACAGTAGTTGTGATAATGAAGCCTTCACTTAGGTTCTGTACACAGAAGTCAACTTATTTTGTTCATGGGGGAGCCGATGCTTTATTTGTTTGCATTATTATTGTTAATTAGAAGAACCAAACAAGTGGTTTACATTATAATTTTTTAAAAAGAAAAGAAGGAGCAAGCTTGCGTAAGTAAAATAAAATAAGCATCAAGCAGCTCAACAAGTTTGAACAATTTAGCATGCCAACCTGCAATCAATATATAATAATAACAATGATAATGACAACAATGAAACAATATTAAGCAATAAATCGTCTTGCTAAAATATTATTACTGCGAAAGAGATGAAAATAACTAGATCTGGTAATTACAATTTACGGCCTCCAGGATCAGAAAGTTTCAATGCATATTTAACGAGATTTAAGAATTACACGTCGTCAACGGGTAGTTGATTCCTTAAGGAAAAAGAGGGCTTCAAAATTTGAATGAATTGACTTGAAATAATTTCTTTAACAAAATTGAAATAACTTCAGAGACTCAGCCGAGCATTGACTTTATGGCGATTCAAGAAACAAAATTGGAGTTGATTACAACTAATGTGTGCTATTACTTATGGGGTAGTGAACTGAAGATTGTGATTGGGTTTTCCTTGCGTCGGAAGGTAATAGTAAAAAGATATGCTAATGTACACATCCTGTTTCATCATTCATCATCGACTACTGCTGCTCCGCTCTCTCTTGTGATCCTTAAAGCTGCATATGCCTTTTACCACTCCAGTTTCATCATCTACATTGTTGAGTAAATGAAGAAAATGTCACTCTCAAAACAAGTTCTCTTTTTTTGACAAGAATTACGGTTAAAAGAATGGGTTAAAGTTGTAAAGAAGGTGTAGTGCTACATGAAGCTTTAAACTAATTAACAAACATTACTAGCAACAACTAATAAAATGAACAAATCTTCAAAGGTAGTGAGGCGATGCATGTCACTTGGAAGACTCAACAGTTGAGGACAGTAAAATATGGAGAGCCTTTTAAGACGAGTCATTGTAGATAGAAACACTGGAAGCATCTTTAGATTAGGAAGATTAACAACAGGTTTAACTTCTCACATTGGCTAATGTTCAAAGTCTGTAAGTTAGGGAAAATATATAGAGGCAAGGACTCTAGGGAACTACATGATTCAATATACATTTCTTCAATCTAAACAAAAACTTTATGTTGTCACAATCATGAAAACTCAAATCTTGAAGATGGATCAAGGTTACAAATTCATCATGTGGCAAAAATAAGTTAAAAAAAATAAACCCGAAAATTTAGTCTTTATCTCACTATGCTTAAAAATATTTTGTTGGGATATCAAATTATTTCTTTTTAAATTATTGTCAGAGGTATAATTGTCTAGTTTTTTACTTATTATTTTCAATTATATAATTATTTATTTTTTAATCATTTTCAAGACACAATTGACTCTTTAATTATTGTTAATGTCTCAATTTTTATTGCAGAGTCCATTAGTTGGAGATTTAAGTTGAGCTACCAGGCGTTTTAAGGAAATTTAAGTTGGCGGTTCTAGGTTTGATCTCCGAAACCTGACATCATCTCCTCTCCTCTAACAATTTACTATCAACTAATAAACCGGAAGAAAAAGTTGAAGAGAACGACAAAAAAAATCATGTGAGAGTTCTTAAAGAGTTAAATAACAAAAATAAGTTATTGCTCAGATAACCATTCAAAGAACCAATTTATGAGTTTATTGCAGAATGAAGATCGATGGATACAAAAAGTATAAATTTAAGGAATAATTTTGAATTAATCGAATGAATATTGAAATGGTGTGAGAAATATTGAAAGTGAAAGCAAAATTACAATCTGATTCATAAATTTGTCTAGACCTAAAAAAAATTATGCATACCCAAAATTTGATGTAATTATAGATTATCAATTTTTTTAGAGTTACAAATAAAAAATTACAAACAAATATGATACTAATAATTAACATATTCATCATAAAGAAAAACCATAATTTTTTTCTCTGTGTTAACCTTTCAGCTTCTAGTGGAATAAGTATTAGTAATCCAAAGTTCTATCGAGAGGTAGTCAAATATCTAACTGGAATTCTTCCAAACACAAATAAGAATTTAAAATAAAAAAAACGGTTTCTTATCTTCTTTTTTTCATAAAAAAAAAAAAACTTGTTCTATTTTTTTATAATTACTCTATTTTTTTACAAAAGGGAAAATTTTCGTTTATATGCACTTCCCTATTTTTTTTTTTTAGGGAATGCAATTCCCTGTTTCTTTTTTAAACAATTCGCTTGTAATCACCTAAAAAGAATATATTTATCGTATTTTTAAATAATAGAAATAAATTTTCAGCCCATAAATTTTTCGTTTGATTTTGAAATAATCATTAATAGCATGTAAAAAAAAAAAAAAATAGTCATTAATAGCAAATCATATCACACACTCCTCGCATAACGTAATATTCTTTAATTTCTCTATGCCTAGAATAGTTTGCTACTTCCTCACATAACTTAATTTCTCTCTAATACATAATAAATATGTTACATTTTTTGTTTGATTTTAAACTCATGTTGAATCCCGAAATTTTGAAAGTGATGGTGAAATATACTCCCTCCGTTTTTAAATATAAGCAAATTTGACTTTTTAGGTTCATTCAATTAATGATGTATGTGGTTTATATGGACCACATACATCATTAAAGGCTAGGTACGGGGAGGTGGGAGGGCGGCTGAAGGAAGGGGTGGATAGTTCGTTGGGGTGGAGGATGATGTCCGGTATACGGAGTGGGGATGGATTGGGGAGGGAAGTTGGTTTGAGGAGACTGTTCGTAGAGTGGTTGGTGGAGGGAGTAGCACCTATTTTTGCCTGGATAATTGGGTGGGGGACACACCTCTATGTGTGCGTTTTCCTCGCTTGTATGACCTGGCTGAAAATAAGGGGGTGATGGTGAGGGAGATGGATAGGAGAGGGTGGGTGGTCGGAGGTGATGCTTGGGAGTGGCGGAGGTGTCTCTTGGCGTGGGAAGAGGAGTCAGTTACAGAGTGTTCTTCCTTGTTGTGTAATATTGTTTTGCAGGACCATGTTCTTGACAGGTGGCGCTGGGTTATGGATCCTATTAACGGCTATTGCGTTAAGGGGGTTTACCAGTATCTCACGTTATCTGACACCTCTCTGGAGCGTGGATTTTCTTATGTAGCATGGCTGAAGCAGGTATCGTTAAAGGTTTCAATATTTGTTTGGAGGCTCCTTCGCAACAGATTACCTACCAAAGACAATCTTATCCGTAGGAGAGCTCGTCATCATGATGGCATTTTTTGCATAGGTGGTTGTGGGTGTTCAGAAACGGCGAGTCATCTTCTTTTCCGATGTGACATCTTTGGCAGTGTATGGCACGGGGTTTATCAGTGGCTTCAGGTCTTATTCATTTCTCCTGACTTTGTCTGTGAGCATCTTATTCAGTTTGGTCACATGGCGGGGTTACCGCGATTTACTCATTCTTTCTTCAGAGTGAATTGGCATGCTTGCGTTTGGACGGTTTGGAAGGAAAGAAACAATAGGATTTTCAAAAACAAAGCACTGGACTTGGTTCAATTATTAGACAAAGTAAAGTTTGTATCTTTTACTTGGTTAAGGGCGAATAGGCTCACTTCAGCTTTCAGTTATAATGAATGGTGGCGACACTCTTTAATTTGTATGAGTGTTAGGGAGTAGTCTTCTTGTCTCTTTTTCATTCTGTTTTGTGTAGTAACAGAAACCTGCTCTTGTATTTTTTGAGGAGTGACTCTCTTTGCACACCTTGTGCGAGATGAATTACTCCCGACGTTTAATATAATTTCATTTTGGCTTCTTCAAAAAAAAAAAAACAATGCTCATTTCTTCCAAAAAAAACAATGCTCTTTTCTTTTCTGTTAAATGATGCTCATAATAGATAGGTGACATATGTACTTTGAAAAAAAAATTAAGCCAAATATTTATAATAGAGATAGAGATAGAGATTTTCTTTCATTTTAATTATCACTTTTAAGTTTCAAAGCAGTTGTATGTGTAAATTCTTAAAAAATACTATGATAAGAAATCTGAAAATGAGCAAACTAATGATCCAAAGTCAAGGGGGGAGTTGCGACTTGCGAGACTTCCGAGGGAAGCTATACTCACAACACACTTTGACACTTCACTAACTTCCATACACACACCCCCCAATATAAAAACACACTCCCGCGAATTACATAATTAGGGTTTTCAATTCCCGCGAATTCTTTCCCTCTCTCTCTCTCTGTGACTGTGACTGTGACTGCAATCAACCAATGGCGATGGAAGAAGACAAAACCCGCGGAAACGGAGGAACTCCGAGATCCAACGGAAACTCTCCCAACAAGCAGCAGCAGAATCCAGCATCAATTTTAGGAGCCAAAGATCGCATTGTTTCTGTTGCTTCCAATTTCGCTTCTCAACCTCTTCACAATTCTGATCCTAATGTTTGGGGTGTTCTCACTGCCATCTCTAACAATGCCCGCAAAAGGCATCAGGTAATTCAACTTCAAATTAGGTTAATTCAGTTTTGTATCACAAGGAAATTATTCTCATTAAATTACCAATTTGCCCATAGAAATTGTAGAGATTGAGCATTTACCACTTGTAATCTGCAAATTAGCAAAAAAGATTTGATTTTGAACGACGTTGGGCAACTTGGTCATTTTGTTACTTGTAAGGACTAATTTGCCAATAAGCGATATAATTCAGCGAACTAATTTGCTAGTAATCGATATAATTCATGGATTAATTTGCTACTAAGTGTTTTTGCAAAGTAAACAGGCTGCAAATTGTTTTGTATTTAATTGAGTCGTACATCTATGGACTTCTATAGTAGAAAGTTATGCTGGAGTTCACTTCTGCATGGGAGTTTATTATGTGACCTGGTTGTTCTTGCCGTGACCACCGATGGCAATGGCGCTTTATTTGATTTTTTATTTTTTGGTTCAAGTGTTCCTTGCTTTTTCAATTTTTTATATGATTAAAGTTTTGTAACCAGGGAATTAATATCTTATTAACTGCTGATGAGCATTGCATTGGACGATTGGTAGAGGATGTACGTTTCCAGATTGATTCGAATTCCGTTAGTGCAAATCATTGCAGAATATACAGGACCAAGATTACTAATGAAAATATGGAGAATACCACATCAATATTCTTGAAAGATACAAGGTAGTAGCTTCGTTATAGAGCTTTGGTTCCCTCATCCTTTCTCTTACTTGAGAGAGGAAGAAAAGAGTGTTTTTTTTTAATCTCATCATATTCTAACTTTTGTGAATCACTGTTCAGCACAAATGGAACTTACCTTAACTGGGAGAAGTTGAAAAAGAACGGTACTGCTGTCAAAGTCTGCCATGGTGATATTATATCATTTGCAGCTCCTCCTCAGCATGGTAATATGAATTCCTTCCATTGGCTCAATGTCTCCTGTTTTTACTTTTTATTTTATTCTTATTCAACTTTTTTTCTCCTTAGATGTTAAATTTGTAGAATTTTCTTTCTTACTTGTCTGTAATGTAGTTCTGATCACTTATTCCCCAGTCCCTATATTTGATCATTCAACTTCCTTTAACTATTACAAGTATGAAAACAAAAAGGGAAATGCTAACAAGTGCCCTTGGGGCACTTGTTTAGAAGTCCAAAGAAGAAACTTTTTCTTGGAAATTGTGTATTCAAGACATTGAAACTTCAAAAAGAAACTTTTTCTACATAAATTTTATAAATTATTTCTTCTTTTGAATCCTTAACAAGTGCACTAAGGGCACTTGTTAGCCTAACCCAAACAAAAATATCATTAAGATTTGAGAAACTTCATATTTTGGTCAAGGAAACAAAGACATAAACAGTAGCCTTGTTGTGCTACATTTGTGTTGGATTTTTTTAATTATGTCGCAATCGGACACTTCACAGATTCTTCAAATACTTCTAGATATGTTTAGCAAAATTTAAGTTTTTTATTTATGAACTAATATTCTATTGGACAGATAGGAATACCCTAAGAATTAGATCAATGATAACATTTTGTTATATCTACAAGGACTCGCTAACTTTAAAATATGCATTCTCTATTTTGCTTTAGCATTCTCTCTTTTGCCTTAAGATATGTATTGTTTAGAGCCGCGCCTTGTCTTCTTATTTCAAACTTTCCCATATTCGTTTCATATCATATCTGTACTCCATTTCTTATCTATTCATCTATCCTCTCTTTTTATAATTTCATTGTTATTTGTAAGAAAAAATAAATAATTATCCTCTGTATTTGATTTGGATGTACTACAATCTTTGGTTTATTTACTTTTCCTTCTGGATGTTATTTGTTTTATAAAATTGGACGAGCACTGTATTTTTTTTTAAAAAAAGTTGACGATTTTCTGGCTGAGTATATCTTTCCTTCTGAGCATATTATATTATCAAGCAGTATGGTTTTATTCTGTTTCCAAATTATTATTTGTGTTATCTTGCAGAAGTTGCATTTGCTTTTGTATATCGAGAGGTGCATGTTTCAAATCCTGTGGCAGACAATGGAGTTGCTAAACGCAAAGCAGGTATATTTTATTATGAAGAGCTCTAATGTGAACTAAATTTAATCATCCCTGAATTTTACTCTGATGTATGCATGTATGTCAAATTCAAGCTTCCTATACACTGATAGTTACTCTTGCAATTTACATCATGTATTGATTATTAAAATTCTCTAATGGGATGAATTGTGAAGAGAATGTACAAAACTGAGACAGAACTGAAAATTAAATGCTATTCTCATTGTATATAATCTGATAAACTGTTAGCTTTTTATAGATAACTGAGGAACTCCTAGAGTACAAAGTACTAACTTTAGAGAATACAGCAGTTACTGAACTATAACAGAATAACTACCCAGCTCCTAAACTCTAACTCAACAGAGTTAGTTAAGGCTTACAACTTACAAGTTTACACACACATATCACTGATATTGGTAATTAAGATATAAAGTATGTTGATATTCATACTGATATTTGCTATTGTTTCATTTTCTTATGCTTTTTCCTTTCATTGTGTCTTTTTTCTTGAATGTGTAGAGGATTTTGTTTCTGAAAACAAGAGATTGAAAGGTTTGGGCATTGGTGCTGCTGAGGGTCCTATATCACTTGATGATTTTCGAAGCCTTCAAAGATCTAACTCGGTGTGTTAACTTAGAAGATTGCTGTATATTATTGTTAAATAGTTTTTTTTTCCTCTGACTATATCCAATTATCTTGAATCTTGACAGGAATTGAGAAAGCAATTGGAGAGTCAGGTGGTTATAATTGATACTTTGCGTAGTGACAATCGTGCAGCTGTTGAGCGCCATGAAAGTGTATGTAATCCCCGGCGTTAGCTGAGGCTTTGCCAAAAAAATTCAATTTCAATACTTCGCATACAATTTTATTTCATTTTGTAAACCCCCTTTCTTCCTAATTAATATTTATAACCACTCCTTGTTTCACAAGAAAGGGCACGTGTGATCTTTAACAACTATCTGTGCATTCTAAAAGAAATAGTTAATATTTATTCCATCTTAAGTACTCGTATGATTTGTAATATGCAATGTCTTAACTAAGTTATGATCCAATTTGTAGGAGTTAAAATATGCCAAAGAGTCCATCACAAAATGTTACCTTGATCAAATAAAAGATTTACAGCAAATGGTTGATCTCAAACAAAAGGAACTAGGAGATGTCAACAGGGCATTTGCTGAACAAAAACATGCTCTGGAAGACCTTAATGAAAGACTTAGTGCTTCTATGCAGTCATGTGCTGAATCAAATGAACTTATAAGTAGGTATGATTTATATAATTCTTATGGTTTCATTTCTCACTTCCACAATACTTAGTATTGTTTTCTCTTATTAGATTCATCATGATCCAGGTAATATATGATAATTGGCTCATATTTATATAGCTGCATCGGCACCTTGGTTGATTGACTTTTAAATTACCAAGAGAATAAAGAAAATAGAAATGACACCAACAGTTATTGCCATCGTGACTGTCCATTAAGATTACATTGATTCCGACTTTGATCCATACATTTCTTTGTGGAATCAAAGGTCTTGGGGATGCAAATGCAATGCAAGAAACCATTCTATGTATTGTATTAGAGATTAACCTTGTTTTATCTGACTTTTTTTTAAAACAGAACATCAAAAACTGATATTAGATGGGAGTACAACAGGTGCTCCATCCCAAGAACCATTTCCACTACGCCTAGAGAAATGCTCAAGGGGTCCACACACCATTCATAATTGATTAGAGACAGGGACCTTTAGGCACCCTACCCAGCCATTTCCATTGCGGCTCCTTTATGACATGAGACCAATGTTGCATATGTACTGGTACAGTACCCGGTACAATACAGGTACCGGTACGAGAATACGGTAATTTTAAAAAAATTAAGGTACGGGTGCGTCAAGTGAATCATGAGTTTTGTTATATAATATAACATGAGACCTGAATTCTTCAACTTACAGCAAAAACATCACGATAAAAGTTTAAAAAGTTGAAAATTAGAGTTGGTTACAACAACAAAAAAACTCATATGCACATTATGTCAATATATAAGAGAAAACCACAATTTCACACACAATAGAATAATGACAAAAAATGAAGTACTACGAGTACCGTACGCATACCTGGTACGGGTACTTCACCTTTTTACAAGTACCCATGCTTCAGAGCATGAGACCCACCAGCTCGTAGAAACCTGGGTCCTTCTTTAGAGAATATAGCAACCACTTCTGAGCCCCAAATGGCCCATGATATGAAGTGCCAAATCAATGTCAAGCCACGCCTAATTCTACCATTTGCCTCTCCCTGGAGGTGCATTTATCTTGAACCTGATTGTCTGCAGTATCAAGTACCTATGTGGGTAAAGTTGAGATTGTTTCGCACAACTTCTGTCGAAGTTTTGAAACACTCATTATTTTGAATTTCTTTGTACTATATCACTGTCATAGGAGGATGTACCTTGTTGGTTGCATGTTTTCTCTTAATTTATTTCAGATGGATAATTCTAAAAGTAGTAATAATTATGTTCCACACTATAGCTGTTAATTGTGTGTCCCTCTCCTGCTTGCAGTCAAAAGGTAAATATTGTTGAACTCAAAGAACAATTAGATGAAGAGCGGACTCAGAGAAAAGAAGAACGAGAAAAGGCTGCAGCTGATCTAAAAGCTGCTGTTCATAGAGCGCAGTCTGAGGCTCAGGAGGAAATAAAACGACTCTCAGATGCTGCCTTAAAAAGAGAAAGCGAGCTACAAGAAGCAATAAATAAGCTAAAGGTTTGAAAGTTCTAATGCTAAACTAGTAAGAAACTGTTTGCTTCCAGCTAAGGGCTTACAAGCTGTCTTTCTTATTATGTGTTGTAGGAGTCAGAAAGAGAAATGTGTGTGCTGGTTGAAACCTTGAGATCCAAGCTGGTATGGTTCTGACTTTGCTCCTGTTAGCCCAAGGCAGGCCAAGATTTTTATGTACTTATAGAGATTTTCCTCTTTTTTCCTTTTTTGTTGCAGGAGGATACTAGGCAAAAATTGGTTGTCTCTGATAACAAAGTTCGCCAGTTGGAAACCCAAGTACATCTAGAGAAGCAGAACACTGAAAATGGAATGAAGGTAATCAAACAATTTTGTATTGAATATCATGTTGCTTTATCATATTTTAGTTGATATCTAGCTGAAATTAAATTCTAATTCTTGGAGCAGAAAGTAGAGGAACTTGAACAAGAAACAAGAAGATTAAGGAAAGAGCTTGAGAACGAGAAGGTAGTTATGAAAAGTTTATTGCATTCAATACTAATACTGTCTTGATGAAAGGTGTTTTTATTGATATTATGTCTAGTTACACCCAGGTTTCTTGCTAATAATATTTCAGTTCGACAGCAGAAGTTATTGAAACAATTGTAATGATTGTAACTTACTAGTATCATGATTCAAATAATGAAGTTTCTTATATTTATTGTATTGCTTGGCTTACACCCAGGTTTCTTGCTAATGTTATTTCAGTGAGACTGCAGCAGAAGTTATTGAAACAATTATAATGATTTTAACATACTAGTACTTAAGATCCAAAGATTGAAGACTTTTATATTTATGATGTTGCTTGGCTTTCTGATTGATTATTTACCTTTTTGTTTTCTATCATGTCCTTTTAAGCTCTCATTTTTTTGGGTTAAGTTTATTTATTTCTAACTTAGATATTTACTGCCGTCGTTAGCAGGCAGCTCGAGAAGAAGCATGGGCTAAAGTTTCAATTCTTGAGCTTGAGATAAATGCTGCAATGCGAGATCTAGATTTTGAAAGGAGGAGGTTAAAAGGTGCCAGGGAAAGACTCATGCTTCGGTACGGCTTGATTTGTTGTAAATTATGATCACGGGATGTTGTCTCCTCTAATTTGGAAAATATATAGAAACATGTACAATAAGATCCACAATTATCCAATGTTTTAAAAATTCTTGGTTAGACAAGATCTTTTTAGTATTTGCTACTGATAAACCCTCTTGTTCTATTTATAACATCTTTCTTCCTTTACTTATAATTGATTTCAATGTTGTATGGTGCTTTTTCTACGGGGTTTGTTCAAATCTAACTAATTTGAGGGATAATGTCTGTTGTGTTGTACTGTTTGTATGTGTACTGCTGTTTGACAGTTTTGCTTTGTGATGCAATATATCCTGCCTCATTCGTCATGTTGATTGTAATTTCCTAGATTTTGTACCTGAAGTTTTTAATGATTTATGCAGGGAAACACAGCTGCGATCATTTTATTCCACTACTGAGGAGATACAATCATTGTTCGCTAAGCAACAGGAACAATTGAAGGCTATGCAGAGAACTCTAGAAGATGATGAGAATTATGACAATAATTCTGTAGATATGGATGGAGTCGTAGGTGGAACCTCGGGAAGAGAAAAAGAAGGTGTCGTGTACCACAGTAACAATGCTGCCAAGGCAGGATCTACTACTTCTGCTCAGAAGCTTAACAGAGATCAAGTTGAAACATCGAGCAACGAAGCAAGTGTCACTGAGAAGCATGACTGTGATATAAGAAGTGAAGGATGCCAAAATACACAAGAAGCAATTCAAAATACACAAGAGGCAGAATTCACCAGTGCTGATCATGACCACGGTGTTAGAGATTGTGTTGGTTCTGATGTTGATGGTGCTGGCACAACAGCTATGATGGAAGGAGATACTGTAGGCACTGAACGAGTTCTGGAAACTGAAAGTCCATCAAATAATGGTGAACGGAATTTTGACTTGAACAAGGATGGTCCTTTAGAAGGGGACACTATGAAGATTGATGATGATATGGAAACAGAGAAGCTTGACCAAATACCGATGGAAACAGAGAAGCATGATCGAATACCTTGTCGTGAACTTTCACAGCACTCACAATCAAATAATCATATAGATACTCAAAAGACTATTGAGGGTGCAGAAGCTGGCTGCCTCCTAATCAGAACCGAAGACCTTATAACATCTGAAGTCGCCGCAAGCTGGGCTTGCAGTACTGCTCCTTCTTTACATGAGGAAAATGAACTTTCAAAAAGCAGAGACAATAATGAAGGTTCAGGGACATTGAATGATTCAAATATTGTGGTGGCAGAGAGTCCAAACACTCCTTCTGATGCTGCTGTTGCTAGAAAAAACGAACGACGAGCACTAAGTGAGATGATTGGCATTGTTGCTCCTGATTTGAAAGAACAATTTGAAGATGCTGCTTGTCGAGAGGGAGAAGATCATAGTGGTTCATCTGATTCGGATACTGAGAGTTGTAGTGACACTGGCGA
>Ga0315914_1001845_pt1 | contig 32278 bp, 19 predicted proteins | sample MpolenodulesMG_FD_203920 | JGI IMG/M metagenome (GOLD analysis project Ga0315914, IMG submission 203920) | Medicago polymorpha root nodule microbial communities from Los Angeles, California, United States - elongated nodules | ecosystem: Host-associated > Plants > Roots > Nodule | place: USA...
ACTCACTGACTTCGAAAGAAGTTTTGATACGCTTAAGAGAAACTTGTCTTTAGAAAGTAGGTCGAATATAAAGTTTAGGTTTAGGGTTTGTTTGTGAAGGGTTTGTTATTATGATGAACCAATAATCTCAAGGTGCTTTTTATTATTATTCTTCTTTTAAAACCTTAAAAATCCAATCTTTACAACTGAACTTTCTTCTGATCATCTTCTAAAAGTTAAATAAGTTGAACAACTCACTGTTGGAACGATACTCTCTTTTTACTACTTCGGTAGAACCGTGCACTTACGGTTTTACTCATCATGAACATATCAAACTCTATACATATGTATTTTATCAATATAATTCCCTTTCGCGCGAAAAATTGTATATATCCAATTAACTTCACATCTTCAAGTATGCGGACTACAAGTCCAAAAGGTTTAGCTTTACAAAATGAGTTTAAGTTCACAGGAATTATCTCTTTCCATCTGCAGATATTTTCTTTCTTTTATAGACTTTAATTCATGATCCTCATTATCACTTATCACATATAGCGCTATATTATATGCAAAAACATTGTCAACGTTGACTTATATTTTGGTTCCACATCATTTCATTCATGACATAATTTATCGAGATCTCTTTATTTTTCATACATTTCAGGTACTTGGTCAGTTCTTTTGAAACTTAAAATCAATTATGTCATATGAATCTTTTAGAGTTTACAAATCCTCATTTGGGTTATCTTTCCTTATAGCTCATTTTCTTGTTTGAGGATTTTATATGTGGAACTTATTGGTCTAGCATGCTTCATGCACAGTTGGGACTCATTTGCAATAATCCGGCAGGGACATCTATTTCGTTTGGAGCATTAGCAGCTTCTATTTTATTTGTTTAACTTTGCAAACGAGTTATATTTTGAGGATCCAAATGAGACAACAATATTTCCTTTCAAATAATTCATTTGAACTTCATGTTCACATTTTCAGCTGCTTATTCTCTCCCCATAATATTGGAAAAACTAATCAATCTACTGGGTTGTAAACAAGTTGGCTCAATACAATTTATAATAGATGAATATTCATATCAAATATACTTTCTCAATATTCTTTCAAGATCTATCAAAGTGCATTATATTGGAGCAACTGTTATAGACACAACACATCCAAAAATTTACTTAGATGAGAAATATTAAGTTCTTAACCAAAATATAAATTCAGGGGGAGGACTTACGTATGGTAACTTGTTGGCTTGATGCGAATCAATATATCAACATACATGATTGTTGACTCTCAAAGTAGAGTTTTAAGGTCTCGTAAGTATCAATCATACAATTAACTTTAGACGTCTAAAGAAGGGATCTTCTAGTCCATTTCATGAGCATATGCTACAAGTTGTTTAATATCAATTTCAATTGACAACTGATACTTATAAAATGATTTATGAATAACTCATAAAATAAAACAAACTCTTGGTCAACTTGGTTGAGAAAATAATTACACAAACTTCTAGTTGTGAGTTGACAACAAATATACATGTGATCATATAGTTGATGCATCTACGAAGTCATAAAATATCTAAGTGATCACATGATCGATATATTGATTTACAAATATCACTTTATATAAGCTCTATCAAATTGTCAACTTTCTTTAGGAATCAATAATGCACAAATATTTTTGGTTTGAAGAATCTTCTGGTTCTTTAATAAATGCGCATAGAAATTGTTTACTATTTTCGCATCATAATAGATCCGGGATAACCCAACCGGTCTTGCCAATTATAAATTTAACATGTAAACTTCTCGTTTACAATAATTTGCTTCCATTGCACTAGTATAATAAAGAAAAAAGAAATAAGAAACAATCTTGCAAAATTCTGAAAAGGAAACAAACCATATCTTGTGGAATAAAAAAAGAAGAAAATCAAAATCAAATATTTGGTTATAAAATAAGGAAACAATCTTACAAAATTCTAAACGAAAACAAAACATAATATCGAATTTTAAAATATTACTTCATAAAAAATTCTTTCACAAATAAAGAAATAAAATAAATGTTTGATTAAATATTAATTTCATACCAACCGAATTTTGTGATATTGACGTAAGGCTTCTGTCCGTCCTTAATTGAGATTGAAAAGGGAGGGGTCATCCACTTATAGAGGAGTATGGGTTATATGGTAAACTCTACTAAATCAATTATCATAACCACAACATTGGTTATATAAAATAAATAGTATGATTTCTCAATTTCGTTACTTCAAGAGCATATTTGACTAGTTTCTTCGTTAAATTAATACGAAGGTCAAATATATTTTATGTTTCTATCATGGTCTAAATGTGTAGTTCTTCAAGAACTCAACATCGAATCTTCATAATTATTTTTTTTAGACAAATACGAAGATCAATTGATCTTATAAATTGCTATCATGTTTTAAACGTGTGGTTCTTCAGGAATTCCGTATCAAATCTTCATAAACAATGATCAATAAATATCACACCATATGCAATGCTACCATAAATATAAATGATGGGGATATTACTTAGAGCAATACTACAAGAATGCTCGAGTGTGATTATATAGCAAATGTTCAAAAGCATTCATCAATACAAATTCATTCTTCAAGAAATCATTTTAATATTTAGTTCGTCAGGAACTATGTCACAAAATTGCTCTATCGACTATAGTCTATCCTTCGATAATAGTTTATTATACATAGTTTTAATATGAAGTAAATGATGACACACATATTTCAATATAAAACAAAATCAAATCATTCCATATAATACATAAATATATTAATATCATCCTTCCATAAATAATTAATTCATATAAAAAATTGCAAATATTTATTCCAACAAATAATTATACCTTAAACCAAATCAAATACTTTCATATTAAACTACTTATTCTTTGTGGTTGTAAATCTCAAGAATAATATATAACCTAAGTAGTCTAACGGCTAGAATTCACCTTTTTTCAATATAAATAAGTGGGGTGTCCAAGATTCGAACTCTAGCCTTGCATTGCATAACTGAGCTCACTATACTGGTTGTTATAATCTTAAATAAATCTCTATCAAAGCTATATAGAATACTAATTTTTGAACGTGAAAACATATTTGATTGTTTGATGAAAAAAATCTGGACACTGTTTGGCGCGATGAGAAAGAGCGGAATCGGGATTGGCAAGTTCCTCATCGTAGCTGGAGTTGGTATTACTACTACAACCCCCCTATCTATATCAACGATTTTTGTTTGTTTCTGATTCCACTTCGCTCCTTTCAGGTTACTCCGGCAGGTATCATCAGTTTATGCGTTATTCATAATGTTCGGTTGATGTTTCTGAACTGTAATGCTTATTATATACTTTTGGTTCTAGTTTCTAGTAAAAGGGTTGCTCAACTCCCATGCTCAGGTGATTATGTATAATCTTTTTAATTAAATAATTGACTGTTGTATTCTCTAATTGTTGACAAATTCCATTCTTTTCTCTCAGGATTTGGCTTCTGACAATGGCAGTGAAGTATCAAGCTTAATTTCGGTATTGTCCATACCATTTATTCTTTCTACCATATAACTTATTCTCCCCACTATAACCGCATTAGTACTCGTAAAATGGTGTAGCATCGGTATCGGATATGCATATCGTACATTAAGATTAGGCGCGTCGCAGTATCCGACACTCATACGACACGTGTTAAAAGTGTCCTAACAAAGTTGTTTTCTTCTTTACTTCAACACTCATTGGACTGTTGTCTGTCTGACACGCATATAACACTTATATGAGGCGTGTCGGATAATTTAGACAAATATCTGGATTTTTTTCTCTGCATCCACACACACCACACACAGTAAATTCAAGAGTTAAAGTTGATTACAACGAGGAGATATAAAGTTGATCAACGAGGGGTTATAGATATTAAAGTTGATTACAATGCATTTAAATTTTTTGATAGTAGATGGATAAATAATGACCAAATACTATTGTATCTTGTTATAGAACTTCATTTAATGAAATAAATTGCTCAAGTTAGATGCATATGTATGTATTTTAATTCTTAGTTTAGATCTTTTATAAATTAATTAATATATACGTAATGGTGTCCGTGTCCTATGTTTTTTACATTAGCGGTGTCAACGTGTCCGTGCAAGTGTTCGTGTCGGAGTTCGTGCTTCATAGTCTGTACGTACTAATCCGTACCCATTTTTACTTGGTTGATTCGACGTGGTGGATACTGCAAAAACATGCAAGCGGTGAAAAAATTGCATTAAATATTTTGATTTTTTATTTTATTTAAATTATCTCTCTTGTTTTTTATGAAAATAGTGGAGGCAATGGAAAAAAAAGTAAATCTATAAAGCATAATGATAGAAGTGTGGTTAAACACATGGTTAAAATATGAATAGTATTATACTATTTTTTATTGTAATTGAGTTTTTTTCCCACAACATATGCTTTTACAAAAACAACAATGGTAATTCACTCAAAAAATAATTTGTTTGATACTTCATATCAACGAACCTGTACCTATGCATCATAGAACATATCTGACTCATCTTTGATGTAAAATAAATTTTCAATAGAATATATAGTAAATGCCAACTCAATTTTCTCTAAAATTTCAAAACTCAATAGACTACATTGATTTGGAAGTAGGTATGCCTTTTCATGTCCCCAATAAATTTGGAAACTAGCATGTAATTTTGCAATCAACTTTTTTGTTTCCTTTGTCTGAAAGATCTTTTTTATAATTTTGTTTCTAACGCAAGTCATGTCACATTACTGCATTGCGGAAGATTTAATTACCAGAATAACTTCTTTGTGTGGCAGATCTTGGTATGAAAATGGTTAATTTTGTTGTGCCTAAAGAAAATACTTTAATGGTCTAGTTGCAGGATGATACAGATAATACATTCGGTAGCTGGGAATATTTTGCGGACAATTTCATTGACAAACGCTGGAAATTGCGTGAAATGTTACAGGTGGGGATTACATTTATCAGTGGCTTTTGTTGTTTATCATTCTATAATTACTTCTTGTTGCAGAATATGCAAATTATATTTGGTTTCGACTATCATTTGTTATCTGCTGTGTGTTGCCGAGGGCGAAAAACATAGAGTACTATTACTCAAGCTTACTAAACCTGCATAGGACTACACTATTATTTTCTCTTCCACTGGCAGTTGTACATAACTGAACTGTAATCATTTAGTTACAACTGGATGGTTAAACTATAGTTAGGTAGTTAACTATTATATTTATGACTGTTATTGACTCTATATACATCTGAGTCATCGTTGATGTAAAGTAACTTTTCATTTTCAATAGAGTAATCTTTAAATGCCGACACGGTTTTCTCCCTAACCAAATAAGAGTCCTTCATTGAGTCATATAGTTGAACCAGGTCTCACACTTCCCCCACCAGCCTCCCTACGTTTTAAATTTTGGGATCATGCCTTCTTCACTAGTGTGTACCTTATTAATAGATTACCAACTTTCTCTCTTAAGTCTGAGATCCCTTATGTTAAATTAGTTCAACAACAACCTGATTTTCAATTCCTTATGGTTTTTGGGCGTGCATGTTTCCCTCTGCATAGTCCTTTTAACAAATATAAGCTGTAATTTAGGACCCAAGAGTGTCTTGTTGTATGTCGTTTTCAAGTAGTCAATGTTCCCTTAAACTCAGAGTGCCAGACCTTCCTTCCAGTTTTGTGTATGCTTTTACACATCTGATTTCTGGTGTCATCACTCTAATGATCATCCTACTATTCCTCCTGTAGGCATCACACCACCTTTCCCAACTCCAAATAACACTCTCCTCACAACTCCCAATGTATATCACAACCTTCTTTTTAAGCCATGTCATCATGTCACATTACCGCTTGGCGTAAAATATTTAAATACTAGAATAATTTCTTTGTACCGCATATCTTGGTTTAAAATGATTAATTTTGTTGTGCCTAAAGAAACTACTGATGTAATGGTCTGATTGCAGGATGATACAAATCATACGTTCGATAGTTGGGAATATTTTGTGGACAATTACTATGACAAACCCTGGAAAATTCGGGAATTCTTAAAGGTTGGGATTACATTTATCAGCAGTTTTTGTTGTTTATCATCCTATAATAACTTCTTATTGCAGAATATGTAAACTATATTTGGTTTCGATTATCATTTGTTATTGTGTGAGGGCGAGAAACCTAGAGTACAATACTCAGGCTTACTAAACCCACCTACATAGGACTACACTATTATTTTCTCTTCCATTGGCAGTGTTACCTTACCGCAATTATTTAGTTTCAACTGGATGGTTAAACTATAGTAAATAGTTAGCTATTGTAGTTATGACTGTTATCGACACTAATATACATCTGAGTCATCATTGATGTAAAGTAACTTTTATTTTCAATAGAATATTCTGTAAAGACCAACCTGCTTTTTTCCCAAACCAACTAGGAGTCCTTCATAGTGTCGTATCTCCTCACACTCATCACCAATATGGTGTGATTGAAATAAACAATAAGCACGTAGTAGAACTAGGTTGCACAAGGCTATATATGGCTTAAAATAGATTCAACAGTCCTGATTTGATAGGCTGAAACCAACACTCCTGTAGTTTTTATTAAGAGCCACCCATTCCTCTTCCTTTATTCCATGAGATCCCCCATCGTTTACATGCGTGTTCATGTAGATGACATAACAGTCTGAGGCAATTATTCTACACCACAGCTTTAGTTAACTTCTAAGCTTAATGCAGTATTTTCTGAATTTGAGTACTAGAATGATTTGTATGCACGACTTATCTTGGTATGAAAATGGTTAATTTTGTTGCGCCTAAAGAGACGCTGATTTAGTAGTCCGGTTGCAGGATGATACAGATCATGATATATTCAATTATTCAGAATATTTTTTGGACATTTTTGAAGACGAACCCTAGAAGCATGAATTTCTACAGGAGGGGACTACATTTATCAGTGGTAATTATGTTTACTTTTTCTATTTGTGATCCTATTATAACCTGTTCTTTCTGAATGTGCAAATTATATTTGGTTTGAACTATCATTCCTTTTTGCTGTGTTGGTGAGGGCGAGGAACCTTTGTGAGCTTGAAGATCTTGTTCTTTTTTTATTTACAAAACATTTTCTATTTTTAGCACACTTTTTTTATTATAGAAATTTCTAATTATTACAGAAATTACCATCTTATTTTCAACTTTGTACACTATATTTTTTAATTATAGAAAACTGCGAAAACATAACTGTTTTAGGAAAACTAAGTGTAAACATTCATATGTACCAACCAAAGAAACCAGGTGTGAAGTGGAAACACGGTGGTGTATTTGTAATCAGTTAGGCTGACTCGTGACTCTAAAATTTGATAAAGTGTGAAATTAATTGTATATATATCAGTTGTGATTGATTGGAATGCATAGTAATTGAATATTATGATTGAACAAGCTTCATAACCAATCAGGAAGTTTAAGATAATCGATTAGGGTACGATACTGAGCCAGGATGTGTAATTGAAAGATTGTAATCGATTAGAGGGTCAATATAATTGATTATTAGGCTATCAAACAGAAGGATAAAATAGGTTAGATTAAGTATAAGTATTTCGACATGTCTAGAAGAGATTGGAACTAAGAGAGACTAATTGACGATGTTTGCATGTTGGGACTTGCCATTTGTAAGTTGATTGGCAATAATATGGCACAGCATCACTGTTGCTACTGTTTTAAGGATTTCTTTTAAGAAATGTCTTAAACAATGTTAAGTACTGATTCGGTGAATTGAATCTAGAGAAAGTTTGGGTGATTCTGTTATTTTATATATGTATATGATTCTCAGACAGAGGATGAGGTTGTCACTGATGAGAAATTGGCTGGGAAATGGTGATTTTATGGAGCCTTCTTGGATCAATGGGGATTTTTTGTTGTTCTCAATTGAACTATGTAATGTTTAGAGTGTCTAGAGGATCGTAGCTCTAATCATTGTGACATCTGAGATGTGCTTTTTTCTCAGGTTGACTTATGATATTTGAATTTTGATTTTCTTCGTGATATTTTAATGAATGCTAACAGCTTTAAATTAAGGGTCATGCTAACCGGTGCCCCGGGCACTGGTTAAGCATACAAAAAAAGAAATTTATTACCATAAAAGGAAATTTTGTTGACTTATTTATAGATTAATTACACAGTTTTCAATGCAATAATTACTATATAATTTCCCTTTTTAGTATCCTTAACCAGTGCCCCGGAGGCACCGGTTAGCATTTCCCTTAAATTAAATATAGTTCATTTATTATTAGCTTTATAATCTCTTATTTCATCTTTCTTTTTGCAGATAGATGGTATTGGTTGCTTCCCCCATTCTCTCATGTTTGGATATTGAATGATTGGTTAAATATAGCAAGGTTATAGATTATATTTGCTCAAATCCATTTTTGTTGCTTGTAGCTTTCCTATATCCACTTTTTTTTTTGGTTTAGTTCAATTTTGTGGATGCTATATTGAGTGTAATAACAATCTAAAATTTGTGACATATATATAAGGTTTCATAAAATAGAATTTCAAAACCTGATGAAGTCCTTTTAGTTTCACTTCTCCTTTGTAGTACTTTTGGTTCATAGTTCCCAAGATTTCTGTCTTGTGTACTCTCTCACGAGTAATTTTTTTTTTTTTTTTTTACAAAAATAAACGATATTCATTCATTCAAATTGATGAAGTACATCGATACAATACAAATCCAAATTCACTAAAAACAAAAAGGATGAATATGTGAACAAACTCACAACATCCATGTTAATAGCATAAAACGGCAAAGTACATATGCCTACAAATATGACTAATATGACTATATTAAAGTCTCTGGAATATTTATGTCTCCGGATCTGCAACGTTGATGACGCGAAAGTCATTGTCATTGATCGGATCTGCACTTGCTCAAAGCTAATCTTTCAACCTGAATCAAACAAACATCGTACTAAGACGGGAAACCAAAAACACACCTCACAAAGACAGGAAATCAAAACAAACAGAGTCGTTTCAGAGACGACGAAATCACAAAAACAAACAAAAGAAAACAGAAAACTATGTGAAATCACTTATTCAAATAGGATATAAGGAAAAACAACTCTGAGGGGTGATTTTTGGGTCAAAATTGACCCTGAATCACCCCTCTAACAAGAAGATGAAGAAGAAGAAAGGAGTGACGACTAGGGTTTTTCTCTCACGAGTACTGTTATTTCTTCTTTACTGAAAATTAATTATATTGTAAGTAGATAATATTAACATATAAATAAATTGTAGTATTGTTTGGCTTTGTGTTACATACCATTTCACTCCAAGCTTATTGCGTTTGCTTAACTCTTTAAATAAAGAATTTAAACGTCAAAAAATAAAGAATTTAACACAAATAAAAATTAAAAAAATCTTGAATTATTCATAAAAAATATTAGGAGTGAGTTTACTCTTCACACGGTCGATCAAGTTCATCAGTACTTCCATATCTGCTGATAAAATATGATAATTATCAATTTTACTATAAAAATCAAGAAGAAAAAAAAATTACAATAGCTAGAGTTTTGCTAAAATGTAATCAGCATTATAATCAAGAATATAGTAATAACTAATTTAGTAATCTACTTAAGATTTAGTGTCATTTCTACTATCAATTTTGATGATGTTTATCAATTAGTTAATTAAAAACAAAATCCAAAAAAATCGCATTAGTACATTTGCACTGCAAATGTAGAATCAATTAAGGACATGTATTAACAAAGCAAATCTGCAACAAGATCGGTGAAGATTCAGAGATTTTGCAGAACGATACATACCTGATTTTTGGGATAGGGTTTAGCAGAGAGAATGAGAAAATGGAGCGTCTTTAGATTTACAAAATGAAACGGTTTAACCTGTTTTTTTTTTTTTTTTGGTCTAGTAGCCTAGTGGCAGCTCACACATTTAAATGTGAGAAGTGGGGTGTCCGGGGTTCGAACCCCGGCCCCCTGCATAAATCATGCAATGTCCCTACCAATTAAGCTAAACTCAGGACTCTTTCTTTCTAACTATCAACTGTTTTCATTTAGAGAAATGATATTTGTACATCCATTTTCTAACAATTTTCTCTCTCATACTCACATTATGTTTTTATTCTTTCTCTTCTTTTTTCTTTCTCTATTGTTTTTGACCAATCATAGAAGAGAGATATAAAGTTGTCATGAAAGTTGTAAGAAAGAGATGTACAAATATCATTACTCTTTCATTTATAATGAACATTATAATATTATTATATTACTGGTATAAATTAAATATGGGTCTTGTTATAACGAGTGCCCCAGGGCACTCTTTAAGCATGTTAAATAAAGTAATTGTTGTTTCAAAATTTAAAAGTTTTCAATTTCCAATGCATTCATTACAGAAACTTTTATAAAAAAGTTACTATTTAAGGTCCTTAACCAGTGCCCCGGGCACTAATTAACATTTTCCATTAAATATTAATAGTAAATAGGCCTGTCAATAAAAAAATAAATAATCTCATTACATTACATTTACTTGATTGAGAGGTGGTATTTTAACATTTTGATCGAGGTAAATTAATGTGTAAATGTTTTAGTGATTTTTGGTTGTTTTTTGATTGAGATGTTCAAATTTGGTGGTATTTCAACATTCTAATCGGGAGGTTCAAATGTGGTATTTTTGAGTCTCGGTTTAGACATATGTTAGAAGGGGATGTGTGGGATAACTACCCTTGTCTAGTAGTAGTGTATTCTCTCTCTTCGCAAGCCATTGACCCTCTCAGTAACAAAAAAACAAAAAAGATAAATTTAACGAGTAATGATATTTGAACATCAAAATTTTGATAACTTATATAACAATCTATAAAATCATACTAAAAACAACTCGTGGGAGTTTTATAATGATTTTTTCTTTCTCTCTCTTAACCAAATTAACACTTGGTTTTATAGGTTGTCATATAATTTGTCAAAATATTGATGTTCAAATATCATTGCTCAAATTCAAGAGCAAGATTCATATTTAATTAATGTTTGTTACAAAAATCCTTTTTTTTTTGAGATTGTCATAATATTCTACTCATTTTTAGAAAATTTCATTAAAAAATATGAAGGTTAAACATGAGTTGACTAAAAAATAGGGATCAAAAATGGTGATGAGAATACTTTTGTGAAACTAAAACGAAAGTCGGTATATTTATAGAGATCAAAAATATATTTAACCCTAAAATAAATAATTATATATGAAATGAAGTATTTTGCATAAACATAACTTGAAAAGTTACTTCCTTTAAAAAAAATAAAAAACTTAAATATAGAATGAACAAGGAAGAAAATGATAGAAAATTATTCTTTTTTTTTTTTGAGGGAGATAGAAAATTATTCTTGTTAACCCTAAATTGTGCACTGATACATTATACAGAATGCTCTATGTTACTATCTCTAAGCTACCAATTACAGGAGAGAAAATCAATTACAAATTGCTTTAACTGTTTATTAAGCTCTAACTACTTGTGTATAACCGTCTAACTAACTGCTTGTTGACAGTTTTGTGAGGTAACTTGCTCTGCAAGTTAACTAATCAGTGTGCATTCTTTGTATTGTTTTCTGTATCTAATTCTTCATTCTTGAATAAAAGTTACTTGTCACAAATAAAAGCGGCATAAATAAAAATTAAAACGTGACATAAAACTCAAATTTTCAATAGTTGAAAGCAACTAAAAAGTTTTTTTCCTTGGTTTTCCATAAACACCTTCCATCAGATGTAATTCTATTTGAGGCGCGTTAGACCTGAAATATGGATATCTATCTGAATTAAGATTTGAATATTGGTTCTTCACGAGAAACTAATAATTCTAACCAATGATAACTGAAAACATTAAATATCTTCAAAAGATCTATTCATTCTCCTCAGTCCTAATATCATCAATGTCTTAAAATTCTTCTTTTGACTCTTCCAAAACTTGATCATTTTGGACTTCAACCAAACTATTCTTTGTTTTAGTTGTCTGCATATAGTTTAGGCTCTCCAACTCCAGAAGTCCCATAAACAGCTTCCTAATTAAGGACATCCTCATCATTCTCATCCTCAAAGACCCTTCATTCCTAGCATCAACTTCATCACCATCCACTTGTTGCAAGAGTCATCTATGTCACAAATGGAAATTGGATAAATTGCATCTGAAGCAATGCTTGGTTATATCTTATGCTCTAGCTTGTTCTTCTTCTTAGAATGAATCTGCAACATTAAAATCTCATAAATAACTATACTAGTAGAATGAAGTATTTTGCATAAACATAACTTAAAAAGTAATTAAAGATATACACCACTTAAAGTTATGTTTTGACTTGTACAAAATGATTGACCACAACATGTATTTTGAAATGGATTGAGTACTCAATAGAGGTTTACTTAGTATGATCATGGTCCTTATTATAATTCTTGATCGAACTTGTAATTTAAAGAAAAATATAGAAAAGTGAAATGGAAATAATATTGATTATGAAAGAATTATTACGTCATGACATATATAGCCAATTAGATAATTAACTTCAAACTAATCTAACAAACATGTTACTAACATTTACATCTCTTGTAGTCCCCCTCAAATCTGCATGGACCCTTTATAGTACATGATAACATGATTGAGTTCGCAAATCACATGCTGGTTGGTAACTGATCCCTCTCTAATTGTGTTGTCTCATTCCAATTTCCAAAGTCCAACCACAAAGGATCTGGTCTTTGATTATTTGATCTATTGGTTGATACTCCATTTCTTTATAAGGGGGCTAGCAATTAAATTTTCTTGTCCGCATATTTTTTGACGAAGTATCCACGTACTAAGTAGTAAGTAGATGGTGGTTAATCTTTGAATGGTTACAACTTACAAATTTATTCTATGTTTCCAACTTACTAAAAAGTTATAAAAAAAAATAAAAAATAATAGGACTAAATTGTCTTTGAAAAATTATCAGGAACTAGACAACGTATGATATACCATGGTGGAAAAAAAAATTTACATAAGAAAAAAAAAATCCAATTTTTAGACAATCGTTCAACTTAGAGTTAGTTTGTTATAGTTTTTTTTTTAAATCGATTTTTATAATGTGACATCTTTTTTACTATAATTTTTTTAACAAAAAATATTTTAAAGATAGCTTCAAATGAAAAATTTATTCGAATAACTTATATTAAAATGTCATTTTAAATATTTCATCATTTTGTTATAATTTTTTTATAATAAATTTTAAAAAATCTCTAAAATCAAAAGCTATTTCAGATGGTTTTTCATCAAAGTCATTTTTTAAAGATGTCCTTTTGAAAAAACATGTAATTTTTATTACATTAAATCTCTAACAATGAATATACAAATGTGTTTGAAATAAATTCTAGTAGTAAATTTCCCAACAAAAAAAATATACAATTTTTTTTTTTTTAATTTAAAACAAACTGGCCCTTAGTTGATACGTTCCCCTCAAAATATAAACTTCGTTGGAATGGAAACACGTGCCAAAAAAATCTATATACTAAAAACACATCATTTAAACGTGTATTGTTTTTATTGTATGTAAATCGCTTTCAATGATGACAATGCTGGCAATTATTTCCCCCCAAGACCACCAATTATTGAATGATTATATAAAACATTATCTTCTGTCAACAAACAAAAAAGAAACATTATCTTAAACTTGAATCTCAAGCGCACCAATTAGACTTAAATTTTATGAAATTTTTTTTGATCAAATTAAGTTTGAATTTTTAACTATTAGAAGATACTGTGCTATAAAGCATAAAGAGCACCTTATAGTTTAAATATGTCTAAAAACTCCTTATGGTTAAACAAAGCAACCAATCATTTCCTAGATCTTAAATAGGAACTCAAAACCAACATAAATTAATACCATAATAAAGTTCCTTTCTCATCTTTCTATAAACAAAAGCTTGTGATTAATTTAAGGAGCCACAGTGTTTAACATCATACACAAGCAAAGCCTAAAGAAATCAAGAGATAACATTTCCATGGGCAAAAAAATAAAGTAAAATAATGTTTAAATATTTCTGAACAACCAGAAGAAACATAAAGAGATGAAAAAATTTCACCAGCTCTATGCTTTGACATTAGGTTTAGGTGATTGTTGAGGATACTTATGGTGATAAGGAGATACATGTGCACCGTTCGGTATCGAAAGGCTCCTTCTCTGTTGTCCGTTCCGAGCAAGTGATGCTCCTTGTGCATGCACACTTCTAGAATTTGGACTCGCTCCGAACCGCTCAGCTTGCATTGATTGGAAATAGTACGAAGAGCTTGCCATGTCTTTTAGGTTTGGTAGAGGCATTAGAGCTTCGACAACTTCACTCATTAGGGGTCTGGCTTTTGGATCTCTGCTTAGGCAGTGATGAGCTAGCTGAGCGGCTTTCTGAGCTCCTTTTACGGAGAAGTGACCTTCAAGACGAGGGTCTATCAACCGGTAGAACCTTCTTCGCTCTCCTAGATGTGGTCGAGCCCATTCGACAAGGTTATGCTCGCCGTTGGGTCGGTGTTTGTCCATAGATCTTCTGCCGGATATCATCTCAAGTAGTACGACTCCAAAACTGTACACGTCACTTTTTGACGTAAGATGACCTGGCAGTGCCACAAGTTTGAAAACATACAATTATGTAATACAGATGTTAGATTACATTTAAATATATTTTGAAACAAATGACATTGAAAATTATCAACAGAATGTAATAGAGCTGTGAGCTTTGTAAGTTATAAACAGTTGGAGAATGCAACAGCTAAAATTATCAATCTCATCAAACACAATTGATCATCACAGAAAGGAAATTATAGATATCACACTTATACTAATATCTTAGTTAGAGTCTGTTTGGATTGACTTATTTGAGTTTATCAACTAGCATAAGCACTTGTGAGAGTCTCTTTGGAAGAGTTTATGGAAACAGTTTATACTATGTCCATAAGTTGTTTTCAGGTTATTTCCATAAACTCTCTAGCATTAGCTTATGAAAACAGCTTATAGCTTCTATAAAAACAGTTTGACTTAAGTTTATCTTTTGTTATAGAAAGCATATACATAAGCAATTATATGAGGCTTATGCTAGAAGCACTTAATTAAGTTGTTTATCCAAATAGGGTCATAATCAGAAATATCGCTTATGAGAAGAATTAACACCACACCTAAAGAAGGTCCATTGCAAAATATGTACTACATGCTAAAACAGTCCCACAAGGAATCACGAGAAATACATGCAAAGTGTAAGCATGTGTTACCACAATGATAACTTGTAAATTTGGATTTTCCATATCAAGATAATCTAACCTGTCATGACATATTCTGGTGCTGCGTAACCATATGTTCCCATCACTCGAGTAGACACGTGGGTTTTATCACCTTCTGGACCATCTTTGGCAAGACCAAAGTCTGAGAGCTTAGCATTGTAGTCCTGATTCAGAACAATATAATTAGATTGACAAAATGGAAAGAACAAAAATGTAATCTTGTTGTAATTTTTGGTACTTACTGCATCTAATAGAATGTTCGAAGTTTTAAAATCCCTATATATTACTGGTCGTTCAGCTTCTTCGTGAAGAAAAGCAAGACCCTTAGCAGCTCCTAGTGCAATTTTCATCCTAATGGACCATGGAAGAGGCATGGATCCTGCATATGATATAATATCAATTTCTACATGAGAACATCAAACAAAGATACAGTCCAAATTTAATATAGCCAATGTTAGATAATTTATGCTATTAAATTTCAAGGTATTTTTATTATTATTGAAAAGGAAAATGAGATAATAATTAGTCAGAAAATGGGAACGTACTCCTAAATAAGTGATTTTCCAGGCTTCCCCGAGGCATGAACTCATACACTAGCAGCCTTTGATCATCTTCAATGCAGTAACCTATGAGTTTAACAAGGTTTTGATGAACTAGATCTCCAAGAAAATTCACCTCTGCCTGTAACATGTTCCAAACAAGAACGATAGTTAGAAATATAGAATTAAGTGATAACACGAGACAAGAAAAAGGATTGTTAATAACTATACGAACCAGCCATTCTTTATGACCCTGAAGCCCATCGTGGTTAAGGGTTTTTACAGCAACTGTAAGCCCTGTGCCAGGTTTCACTGGAGCAGTTCCATTTTCTTCAATCCAACCTTTGAAAACACAACCAAACCCACCTTCGCCAAGAAAACTCTCGGGCCGGAAATTTCTTGTTGCCAACTTAAGTTCATTGAAAGAGAATTTTCGCAGCCTAGAAGCAATTTTAAGATCCTCTTCAAGTTTGGTAGTTGAGGAACTGCTTTCTGCGTTACTAGTGGTTGTAGAAGAGATTACTGGAGCAGTTCGTTGACCTCTACTTGTATCATTAGTTGATTTACTTTCAGCTAATAAGAAGCCAAAAAGATGGGGGAAAAGTATTAGAACAACCAATAAAATTTAAAATAACATCTTGTGGTATAAGCAAAGAATATGTGAAAATAGACACCACCTCAAGAGTAATTTGATAACTCAATTATTTCACCCTTTTAGCTTATGATTGAAATTCAGTTTTTTGCAAATAAAAACCTGGGATTAATTTCTTTTCTAATATCTACTCAAATCTGACAATTATGTATTTCCTAACCAATCCAAAATGCACTCTTTTTTCATTCTGTTAACTTGAAAGACAGCATGCATATTAAAGAAACATTTTTCACAACAAAGTTTACATATTCAGAATATCTTCAAGGATTAACACAGAAACCCTTTTCAATTCTGCTTTCGGAATAAGCAGGATTATGAGAAACTCAGGTATTTCAACTTTTTTTTTTTTGTTAACCCTCCGGTTCTCAGGGGAAGGGGGCCTAGTAATCTAGAGTACGGTCGGGAGGTAAGTATGGTCTGGTAACTGAACATTCATCCTTTTGAACAGCGACCTCATCACACACAATCAAAAACCCTTGTTTTTCAAATATCATTTGGGCATCATTTTACATTAATTAGCATGATAATATTCAATTAGATTGCAGAAAAAGGTGCTCAAAGAAATTTCAAAAGCAAACCAAACGCTAAGGCAACGGAAAAAGCATACCAACCTGAGTACTATTTATACATAAAAAAAATCATATCACAAACACATTTTACAAACATAGAATCTCCAAAGTCCAAACACATCATAAGAACAAACAATCAACAATAACACATTTGCAAGGAAACGGTGATTACCATAATGAGTACTGGTGCCACTGCCACTGACTGAGCTATCAACTTTGGATCTTGGAGAAATGCAGCTACCAATGAATCTCAACCCAACCCAACACCCAGTTTTTGTTTTTCCCTCATCAATCACACTCTCATTCTCTTTATCCTTCTTCATCTTCTTACTCCCCTTTGATTTAGACACATCCCAAGACTCCACCATTTTAACATTCTCAGAACCCAACAACCCCATCTCTATCAAACTCTATAGAGAACCAAAACCTAAATGTAAGTACGTAAGGCCTAACTCAACTGACAAAGCCAAAATTGTTAGTCCGAAAACCTTCATCGCGTTTGAACCCAGGATCTTGTAGTTGTGTGTGTCAGTTTCAGCCTCCGTCTATAAATTTAAAAAGAAAACAAAAACATTAATATCATCAAAATTCAAAACTACACAGAATTCCAAACATTACAGCAACCCATCAATGCCATACCCTCCCACTACCTCAAAATCACAACCCCAGATGAAAAGTTCCAAAATAAAAGCTAAAAATCAAAACTTTAATATCATGAAAATTCAAAACCACCCAGAATTCCAAACATTACTACAACACAACCCTTCAATGCCATAACTTCCTACAACCTCAAAACAACAACCCCAGATGAAAAATTCCAAAATAAAAGCTAAAAATCAAAACTTTACATACGAAATCAGCTTAAAACATGGTAACTAAGAAAACCCAGAAATGAAAAGTGAAAAAGAAAAGGAAATAGATCAGAATGAATAAATTGAAATACTAAAAAGAGAAAAAGGGGGAAAATGGAAAACCTTGAAGGATGAAAAAGGGTTGGTTGGGGAAGTGGAGAGTAGAAGCAGAGAAAGAGAGACAACACAACACAACAGAAACTGAACTGAATTCAGAAATCTTCGGTCTAGAAAAGTGAAATTATCGGAGATGGGTCCTCCTCGTATGTGACACAAACACAAACACTACAGTACTGTTAAACAAAACAAAACATAACATTGGGAAATTAATCAAATATAAACCCGATGTTTGCGATCCAAATTTTTTAACTTTAAAACGAAAAACTGGCGGTGATTTTGTGCCATTTACTCGTCTGTTATAATTGTCTCATTTAACATTTTTTTATCAATTATCACTTTAGAATATGCAACATTTATTATTTTTTCAATTATCATAATTTTTTTTTTGAATCCATCATAATTTTATTGCTTCAAAAAAAAAATCATAATTTTATTTATTGATTTTCATCAAGGTTAATCATTTCACTAGCTACAATTAATAAAATGTATTGTAGTAAATGACTAATTTTATCATTGAAATCAACGTAATTATACGGTTCCTTAAAAATCGTGCACAATTTTTAACTATTACTCCCTCTGTTTTAAAATGAGTGTCGTTTTAGCCAATTGCATTAAGGAATGGAATGAAATAATCATTAGACATAACACATTTATTAAACTGCTCTTACTTTATAAGAAAAAGACAAAGTTAAAGTTGCATTGAAAATTGTGTGAGAGAAAAGTTTGAGAGGGTAAAGTTGGAAGAAAAAAATTAAAGTTGTATTGGAAATGTAAAGCGACATTCATTTTGAAACAAATTTTTTTGATTAAAATGACACTCATTTTGAAATGGAGGGAGTATTATTTTGTGTGAGAGAGAGTACTTTTATTTTCTATGGATTTAGATTTAACATATGTTTATGTTTATTATCACGACAAGTACGATGATCCACCGTATTTTTCAAAAACTACGTTATGTAGTTTCTACAAAAAAACGCGGTAGATCATGGATCCAGAGTGATTCTGATATACCCATGTGATACGAGACACACACTTAATGATTTTGTGGGAGAAAATTACCATGATTTTAATGTATTCTATTAAAAATAAAAAGTCGAAAAATAAATAATAAATAAAATGGCAAGAGATAGAAGAGCAACAAAGAAAAGAGATTAACACAAAATCTTTGTGACTTTCTCGCTTTAAAGTTAGTATATTTAAACCTCTCATATTATTTGTCCTCTCGTGAGTTTAACTCAGTTGGTATGAACAAGACATAGTTAATATATGTAAGGTTTGAAGTTCGAACCCGGCCACCACAAAAAAAAACCTCTCATATTATTTATCATTTTTCATACATATTTCACCTTATTAAAATAATATAAATTATCATGTCTTTTCTACCACAAAGTTGAGTAAAAAAGTTTCAATATGAAATAAATCAACAAATATCTTATAAGAATCCCTCAAAAAAATATCTAATATAAAAAAGAGTGGTGATACATGCACACCCATAGGTGGCATACACACTTAAACCTCCACATAAATATGTGACATGTGGCCTAGACTCCACAAACACTTTGTCTCTCTTCCCTTTCATCCATCTCTCTCTTCTCAAATATGTGAGGGTGTATGGATGATATAAAAATATGAGTGGTCTACCAATCATTTTCCTATAAAAAATCAATATACCACCCCATAATCCAAAAACACAATTGTAATATTACCCTTGCAGTAATTTTTCATAAAAGAAGCTGTGCGTAATTGATATCTTATAACATCCCTTAAAAAAATATCTTATAAAAAAAAATCAATATACCACCCCATATTCAAAAAAAAAAAAACAATTATAATATTACCCTTACAGTTATTTTTCATAAAAGAAACTGTGTGTAATTGTTTTTCTCCTATTTTTAATAATTTTTATTTTAAAAAAGTATTATGCTATTAGTAAAACAAATATAATTTCATCACAAGTTTTTTTTTCTAATAATGGAATTTCATTAACTACTCTAATTAGAAGAATTCACCGATATAATCATGGAAGCTAGAATAATGAATCATCTAGTTTATTTTAGAAGGAGATCTTTTAAGTATATTCTATTAATTAGTTTGTTTGGTGGTATTGTTATTGTGTGGTTGATGTATTTATCTTACCATGTATATGCATCAACCTTTATAAGCATTGTATTGTCCCATTAAAAAGAACGAAGAAAAATGAATGAAAATATTTTATTTTATCTTCTTCTCTTTTAGCTTAGAACCCCGTTTCATTTAATTTTGTTATTAGTGATAAGTTTTAGTTTTCTATCATTAACATCATATGGAAATCATTACAAAGAAGGATGTGTAATAAAGAAGGAAAAAAATCATCAAACCTAAGTTGAAAGAAGTAGAATGAGCTTGATGTATTAGAAGGTTTGCGCATTTGTATGGCAACCAATATGATGTAAATCAAGGTTCATATTATTATATTTCGTCTGTCCTAAGATAATTGAATCATTTGCAACAAAAAATAAAACTTAAAATAATTGACTCATTTCACTTTTCAATGCAATATTAATTACTTTTTTTTTTCAATTATAACTCTAATTAATACTACTTTCACCACCTCTAATTCAATATATTTTACTTTACATTTATGATAATAGTGAATACACAAATGCTTAACAAGGGCACTCAAAACCGTTTTTTTTCTCTCTCTTTCACTCATAATTTTTTTCTTAATATGCATGAAATAAACAAAAAGGTTCGATTATTGTGGGAGAAATGGAGTATCAGAGACTGTAAAGGATGTCTACAAGTACAAGTTGCAGATAAGTTATATTAGTAGGGTTTGTCTAACATGTGCAACATTGCACATGTTAAAACAACTAATAGTAGTAAAAAAAATCTTGAAAAACAACAAATATTTATTCAAAAATTTTATATTTAATATTAAATGTACAAGTTCAAATACAAAATTTCTATTTTAAACTTTTTAAAATATGCAAATTTGCACATGATAGAAAAACTCATAGTAGTATAGCCATGGTGAATCATATTTGCTGAAATCAAATTCAGTTAACACACGTTGCATATGCTGAGATTGAACAAGTTGTATGCAGGAAAGAATTGTCCATAGTTTTTTGAATAAGTATTTTTGTGCATAAAACATTACACAAATTTACAGTAATTATCACAACTCAACCCTCCACAAGTTGAGCTACCATTGTTGAAAAAAAATATTGCTGAAAAAATAAGATACATCGACATTGAGTTTGAGGCGCCCAAGAGGAAGATGAATCCAACTATGCTTCTGATGTGCACTGTTGATTTCCCTAGATGTATCAGATTTTTAAAATTCCGTCACAATGTTATCAACATGATTGTTTACCAAATTCAAGAGCTTCCCTCCCATATCTGATCGATGAGAAACTATGAGCATATTTTTATCCTTCCAAAGAGAACGCCATAAGTCCGAATAAGATATACCAATTCCAAAGTATTATTATCAATATCCTTACTCATCAAGTTCCATTGAATCCAAGCAAAAAGACCAAGATATAAGAACTTAACTGCTCCAATGTTCTTCTTTTATGACCCTGGACCAAAGCTCATTTGCATCTTCAAAATCACTCAGAATATGCAAAATTGATTATAGGGCTTCCATACATCTACCACACTGAATATCAAAATTGCTCATGTAAGACTTCTCACAATTTGTAAGAAGTCTCTCATTCATGAGCAATTTTCCACAAAGTGGCTCTAATTCTAGTTGGTCCCTTTCACTTCCAACCTTTGTCAAATAGAAGATCCAGATTGTCCTCACTATTATTTATAGTACTCAGCATCTCATACGCACTTTTTATGGAGAACTATCCATTGGAAGCTAGATTCGAATGGGGCACATCTGGTCACCATGAGAGGGAGATTGGACAAGATCAAAAGCTTCTCTCATATATGTAGAAATATGTCTCAAAATTATCTCCCAATACCATCACATTCCCACATTATTTCTATAAAATGCAACAATGTAGTTTATTTCATTAGGAGGGACAAGAGGACCTAGCATACCCAAGAATTCAAGTGTCTTCCTAGAATCTGGTGGTGTTTCCATCCTTAATTATCCAGAATATACTTGGTTTAAGAAATCTCATTAGTCATTACAATAGCTCTCCAAATAGGAGAGGATGTTGATCTAGAACAAATAGAAAGCATGTTTTTTTTTTTGTCAAGTAGCCTAGTGACTAGAGCTCACACAATTAAATGTGGAGAAGTGGGGTGTCCGGGGTTAGAACACCGGCCCCTGCATAAGTTATGCAATGTCCCTACCAACTGAGCTAAGCTGACAGGGACAATAGAAAGCATGTTATTACAACCATATTTATACTTGGTTTTCATGGCTCGAACCCACAATTTCTCAGGATTTTCCACCATCAGCCAAGCTAACCTACACATATATGCCTCATTCAGGGTATTCATACACCTAAACCCCAATCCAACTCTTTTTGGTTTACAAATAGTTTCCCAAGAAATTAAGTGACATTTTTTATGCTCACTAGTGTTGCACCATGGCCTATTCACTCATTGGCACTAGCAGAGGAACTATTTGCACAATATAACATGGGATAGTTGCAAGTGAGGATTGAGCTAAAGTAACTCTTCCAACCATCGATAAATTACTTGTTGTCTAAGACGAAAGCTTTTACTTCATTTCATGAAGCACATCGGAGAAAATATTCTTTGAAATCCTTTGATGGAGGGGAGGGGCTCCAAGATAGATTCTCAAGTCATCAGTTTGTTCTATAACAAGAGCTCGACTCAAGTTACTTGCTTTGACAGAGCTGGTATTCTTGGAGAAAAAGACTTTGGATTTATGCTCACTAACGTTTTATCCCGAGTGGAGGCAAAAGTTATCTAACAACTTCTTGATCATATTATCTTGGTCCATAGAAGCTTCAACAATGACAACTAGATCATCAAGAAAAGAAATATGAGAGAGATTAGGTTCATTACCTCTTCCAAATTTCAAGGGGCCCTGTCTTGATCAACGAGGTCTTGAATGTTATTGTTTTAGTACCTATAAATGTTTAGTAATGGTGACAATGTTTTGAATTTTCGAGGAGTTGTTATTCACTACAAAATTTTGTAGAGACCATAAATATATTTCAAGGTGCAATAAATTTTCATTAAATATTACTGTAGAACGAATTTACGATAACCATAAAATCATAAAATGTATTGATCCTTAATATATGTAGAACCTTAATATTAACTCTAAAAGTTTGGTCTAGTGGTAAAATGACATATCTTTGATATGGAGGTTTCGGGTTCAAGCCCCGGCATTGATTATGAAATGAGGTAAACGTAATTTCCTTCGTAGGGGTTCTTTGAGTCCTAAAGTCTTCTCTGCTTTGGATTGGGACACTAATAAGTGTCAAATTTATGTATTTTTATATTGTTTTACCGGCATTTGTTGACTTGTTTTACAAGTAACTTAAGGAATATATGAATATTCTTAATTAGTGTAAATATGATTAAACTAACTTTTTGAGAGTGATATTTCCTTACATTTTGTAACAAAGTGAAAGGACCGAAGATATTATTCAGAAAATAATATATGACAAAGTGACAGTGTAATTCACAATAAAATGTAATTGGTGATTGGAAGCATGTTTTAGGAACTATTCTCAAGGTTGGCTTGAACAATAAACAACTATGCTTGGTAATTTAACTGTGATTAGAGACGTTCACAAGTATATTTCATCAATAGAAGGACTTTATCCTCTTTCTTGAACTTTTAGATGTTAGATAAGACTCCATTTTCCTTCCATCAATGATTGGTTTGAGTGAGCATGGTCTTGTCTATACAAAGGATATAAGCTGACTTCATAGTATACTTACCATAAGAAGAAAAATGTCATAAAGGTATTATATCTAATTCTCTATTCAAGTGGAGCCCGCATGATAGCTTATCCTATGAAGAAAGAAACTATGAATTTTGATATGCGATGATCTTCCAACCTTGTTTTGCATGGTTGATTCCTGGGATACTATTATTTCTAGAACCCCAATAGAAAGATTTGAGCATACACTAATTTGGTTGGTCATGAGAAGAGTCCAGGGATCATCACATTAGATTTTAAAAACCATGCAAGTAATTGAACTATGAAGCACATATACTATTTAGATTAGGTGTGCCCCGGTCGTATTGTATCTGATACATATGATTAGATTGAATTATGTCATTTTTTCAAATTATTATGGGTATCGACGTGTCTGCGTCTATGTCGTGTTCGATATTTGTATCTGAATCTGTGCTTTAAAGTAATTTAGTTCATAGACCAATAATTTTTCTCCTTTCGAATTTAAATTTGGGATTTTCACTCTTTTAACCCTTAGTTTAAATCACGTAACTCTTGCAAATGTTTCACCATGAAGGGAAGGCCTAATCAAGCATTTCACTGAACAAATGCTCTAGGTCACACATAGAGAATGATCTATTAAGTCACCTAGATCACAAGGAACATTCTTGTTAATAGAAATAGTAAGATTATGGAACTCATGACCACATAATTAAGAGACGTGATCACAATTTACCTACCACTAATGTCACATATCCAAGAATTTGATTTTAGTATTGAATATGATTGAGGTTGTCACAATAATTCACTACCATTACAATTTCGATATGACATTTATTAAAAAATAATAATCGATTTCCTCTTTAAAAAATAAAAATAATCAATGTCTTTAGTTTAGTTTTGCTCACACTCTCCCTTTGGTTCTACTCAACGTCAAGCTGCTCTGCTTAATTATTTTTAGAAAATGCTAACAAATTTCTTTAAAATAATTTTGCTACAAATTTGTCAACTGATTGGTATGCATGCAGCATGCTTCACCCGAAACAAGGCAAGACGTGTATGTTGATTTCCCATTCAGCTCTATTACTCCTTCCATTTCCCAGTATAAATCATCTTAGTAAAAAAGTTGTCTAATTTATATACCCGTTTGTATGAGACAAATGGAGTATCAGAGAACAGTTACTCACTTGTAGTAAATATTTGTGCCTAAATACAAGAATGTAGCACTAAAATTTCAGCTTTGGAATATTGTACTAGCAACTTCCAACAGCTGAGTCTTGGAAGGTGGGAACCAATGTTTAAAAGGAGGGTCATGTTAACCTGTGCCCCAAAGATTCAAGTTAAGGATCTATAAAAGGAAATAAGTAGTAAAATTTATATTGAAAGTATAAATATTTAAACTTTTATAATATTGAATACATAATTTCCAAAAAAATAATTCTACTTTTAGTTAGGCATGGCAATGGGGCGGGGTGGGGACAAGTTTTGCCTTCCCCGTCCCCATCCCCTACTCCCATGTACTTACCCGTTACCCTACCCATACCCAACGGGGATGAGAAATTGAATCTCATCCCCGTCCCCAATGGGTTCGGGTATTCCCGCCCCATCCCCGTCCCCGCAATGAATCAATTTTTTTTAGTAAAAAGAGTTTTTTTAAGCTTCAATGGTAATGTTGTAATGCATTATCCAACAATTTGCGCTCATTTTAACATTTCATTACCGAATAATTTGGTTGCTCCTTTAACTATCAATGAAAGTTCTTATATCATGACAATTATCAAACCAAACATGGCATATCATTATCAACCCCCTCAATAAAAACAAAAATATGACTGGGTAGGGTTTTGGTATGGGTTCGGGGTGGATACATATATCCCTGTTACCCGTCCCGTACCCGTATTTTAAAATCGGGGAAAACCCAAATCCATACCCAAACCCAATCAAATCGGGGTTGGTTTGGGTGGGTACCCATGGGCACGGGTTTGTTGTCATGCCTACTTTTAGTTTCTTAACTTGTGCCCTCGATGACACAACAAGTTAACATTTCCCTTAAAAAGTATCATCATTCAATTGGTCATTTTAACCTATCGTTGAATTCCACTTTAGTTCGGTATCTGCTTTAGAGATTTTTCTTCTTCTTTTGACAGAGTATATTTTCTTAAAGGTAAATATTGGAAATCACAGTACACGGGAATCAGGATATCTTTAGATGGACAGGCGTGAAGGAAAGGGAAAGAAAGAATTTGGTAGTCTAAATTATGGAGTTGTACAACATTCATATATAAATGAATAAAAACATAACATAATAGAAAGTTTGCATAATCTTTAATGTTTATTTTTTTTTTGCAAATTGCATAATTTTTTGTTATTCTTTTCATTTTAAACATGTTTACAAGTATGAGAAGGGTGTTGTATTTGGTGTGAAACAAATAATACAAATAGTGATATAAGAGAGATAATGTGTAAAAGAAAATATTTAAAAAAAGGAAGAAAAAAAAATTCCTTTACAATTATAGATTTTGTACAAAAGGTACGGATGTACTATCCAACATTTTCTCTAGGAGAATGTTACTTTTTCTATTCATTCAAATTTGCAGCTGTCCAGTGTAATGCATCAAGAGGCACTCACTTTTTCCAGTTAGAAGAGTCAAAATAATTCACATACAAATAAAACATTATTCCCCTTAAAAAAGGTGGGTGGGTAGTAAGAAGTCACTACTTAAGCTAGTGCGATATCATGGTCAACACAAATTGGAAATGCCAACTTCATCACAATTCCATACCAAGTGACTTACGGTTTCCCAATGACATTAAGTTGCAAGAGCACTTTCAAAGTTCAGGAAAACAAATCCTCATTTTTTTGCCAAGCAAATCCACCTAGAGTAGGTTCCATAAACAATTCTGAAATGTTGAACCAAGGCATTAATTTTTGTTTATAGTGCACCAGAGAAAATGCAGAAGGAAATGCGAACAGCTAATAGTCCGTTCTACATAATCCCCTTGCACATGTCGGAAGTTGAATTTATCTTCAGGGAGGATTCAGGGATATAGGCAACACCTGTTACACCAGGATATAAATATGTGAGGACCCAAGTTAATTTGCATTTTGCATCAAGATTTGCAGTTGACCATTTACAGAAAAGAAAAAACTCTTTCCAATGATGACAAATGAAACAGAATGCACAACTTAATGTTCTCAATTATATGCTTCTCATTTATTGGCGGTACACATAACACATGCTGGAAGGAACCTATGCTCGTCATGTGTATATATCTAAAGGGATGAGAGTGGAAACAAAAGACCAGATCCAGGCAGCGCTATCACCTAAATTGGCACTTGTTGGAGTGGCCTCAGAACTAGGGAAAGCAAACAGAAGACCTTATAAATGAATTGACTTAAAAGTCTGTTTGTTATAAATCATTTGACAAAATATTTAACTAGATTTTTTTTTAAGGATTTTGACTGTGTTGGTTAAACTTTAGTAAAACAATAAGAATCTAAATCGTGAATTTTTTTAATGTTAAACTGAGAACCTATTTTTAGTTGAAGAAACGGTTTAATTTTAAGAGTACAATAAATGGGAGAAATGATTAAAAAAATAGTCTATACTTCAGTACACTTTATTGTTCTGCCGACAGAGTGATACTTCAAAATAACTATGCAATTGTTGAAGTAATAGATCTTTAGGCAAAAGATCGTCTATTTATTTGGCAAGATGCTCAAACATGCAGTTAAGAAGAAAAACTTGGCGAAAACGAGCAGCGATCATTACCCTTTTCTTTGGCATCGATTTGCAGAGAGTCCAATGTAATTATGCCATCAGTCAATGGAAGTAGTTCAAGCTTGACAGTGACTACGGATTTAGACGGAATACATCTGATTTGAGAAACAAATGGTTTTAAATTAATCAGATCAGTTAAACAGTTCACAAAAATAAAAATTGGATTTTATATATTACCCAAGTGGAACTCTGCTTTGCAACCATAGATGTGTACAACTGATACCGGAACTGGGAATGACATCATCACTCAAAGAAACTTCCTGAGCTTTGCCATCGTAACTTTGTTCCACCTTTTTTTTAATAATAGAATTGAAGCCCTTTTTCCATTTGGAACCAATACTTCTTTCACCATTTACTCTCGCTAAAAACTCTGCGAAACCAATAAAAGGACTCTTTGGAGTTCTCGGTGAATTCAGGGAAACCACTGAAGGGGAAGTAAATGAAGCTGGAGCTAGCACTGTCAAAGTTAGATCTTCAGATGTCAAATTTGAAGCTTGAAGAGTTAAGATCTGATCAAATTGAATCAATGAAGTTAAACTAATAATGATTGCTGGTAAAGTATAAAAGTAATTGCAACTTCAGTTGGGCCATAATCAAACCAAAATAAATGAGCTCAACAAACAAGAGTTAAACATATATTAACCTGCACGGGAAGTTGGTAAGTTTTATCATAATCTCCACGAGATTTTCCTGACATCTGAGATGCAATAGAGATCATGATATCCCTCGAGCTTCGTGGTCGCCAGCCAGTTGGTTGTTTAAAGAACAACCTTGAAGCTAGATTAATTGAAAAAAATCACAGGAAAACAACTAATTAACACCATAATGTTCACTAGATAGCACAACAACAAACCAAGGTGATGAAAAGCTTACATGTATAATTGCATCGACATGACACCATAATTGCATACTGATCATGACTTAATTTTGATATTTTATTTCCATATGGTAGCTTTGACAAACGGGAACTTCTATCATACTGAGCCTTGAGACTCTTCAACTTAGAAGTTTCTGCTTTAAGAATAAAAGAATGTTCTTCGCCTCGCCTGTAAGAAGAGATATCTAATTAAGATATAGAAGATTAGAGCTAATAACATAAACGGAATTATACTTTACTAGCATATTTACTTCTCCCCTTATTTTCCTTCAATACAAAATTTACTAACATTGCCTTCACTTTATATGAGCTGATAATAATCTTCGAAAACATCATAACAGTATGGTTGGCCTATTCCATTGAATCTTGATTGCATTAATCCAACTAACACATCCACTTTAATGCTGATATGGTAGAGTAGGAATAGCAAGTAAAGCAATTTTGAGGTATCATTACAACTACAATATAGAGTAGTATACTTTTATAAACCACCAGCCAATGAGAGTAGATGTCAGCATCATCAAAAGCAACCATGCACTTTCAAATCAAAAGAAATAGGTCTCACTTATAAGTTTTTCACAACTTTTACCTTTAAACTTATAAATATCCGCAGTAATATTATCTCATATCCTCAAATCTTTTAGCAGATTAACTCAATCTCTTCAAACCACAATTTATCTATATCTTCAAAGTTCATTACCTTTTCCATCAAGAGAAGTGCTAGGAACACCATCTTTCCAACACTTTCTCTAACACTCACTCTCTTATTGGGTAAAATCAATGTGGGTTCACCAATTTTATGTGGGACCCACATCCAAAGAGTGGGACCCGCGTTAATTTTACCCAATAAGAGGTTGAGTGTTGGAAAGAGAGTGTTCCTAGCACTCCTCATAACCCTAAATCCTGCCACACTAAAAACAAAACGAGAGAGATTGGAACAGATAGTTCGGTCAACCTCTTGGGGTGAGTTGAAGAAGAATAGAGCATCTAGGAGGAGTTTGGCTTTGATCCATTTACTTTGCTCCATTTATTGTCCATTTATGAGAGAGATAGACACAAGTGATAGCTTACTGAGATTCACTTGTGGGATCCACTGTTCCACTAAACTATCACTTGCCTCTATCTCTCCCATAAATGGACAGTAAATGGTGCAAAATAAATAAAACAGAGTTTAGCATCCAAAATAAATAGATGGACTAGTTTAGCTTTAAAGAAAAGAAGAAGAAAAACCTTACTGCCCAAATCCGCCCCTCTTTCCTTATTTGACTTTTAACATCCAAAATCCCCTTTCTTTTCTTTCCTTCTGTTCAATAATTATTCTCTTCTCAAAACTCCCAAAAAAACAACACGTTTTTCATCAAAATTAACAAAAACATCAGTTGAGCCATGAAAGCTGTCAAACAGCTAGTTTACTAAAGCCAAGAAAAAGCAGAACTAGATAAGTGTTCAATTCAAGAATAATCACTTTAATCTCTAAAAGTAAAAATTGATAGAAATGAGTTTACAATTTTCCACCAAATGGTTGTATATTAACATAAAAAACTAATTTTTCAGCCTTGAAAAATGGAAGCTAATGAGTACATAAATCTCTTTGGGAAGACCTATATTTTGTAGCATGAATATTTTGGGTTTTCTCAAGTTCATATTGAACTCGTATGGTCATGTAGTTGTATAGCTTATTTTTCATCATGAAACACCCTTTACTCTCTTTTGCAGGGTTTGTGTTTGGTGTTTGGGGGTGTCCCACGGCACATGCATATGCAATTGAATAACCAGGAATGTAGCATAGCATGATCTACTTACATTCAGAAAGATCATAAACATTGTTAGTTATCTGATAGTATATTTATTCAGGAAATAACCTGAGGGCTAGATTTGGTAAAGAATGATCATTTCCAGCTTCAACGCATGAAATTGGCAATGACGACACTTCTCCATTTTTTGTAGACTCCTCGAAAATAATATTTATGGCATCTATAAATATCACAATATCTGGAGCATGGGCAGGAGCTACGTTCTGGAGAAAAAATCAAAAATTATTGATAAAGCGGAACAGGGAAACAAGTAATAGTAGAAAGGCACAAAAGAGAAGCATAATATAATTACAACATATAGTATAAAAAATAATTAAAAAGCATTAGTCAGATAATTTGATCTGTTAAGTCATAGTTCAAACCTTTATCTGAACAGAAAGAAGATCCTCGGAATTAAAGTCAGCAGCATAAGAATGAATCTCGACAGGTTGAATTATTTCAAGTTTCCTTCTCCACCTTCTACCAGGTATATAGACACCTTCTAATCCACAACAAACAGAAAACCTGTCTCGCTCCAATGAGACCCCTCGAAAAGATAGAAGCTCTTCCTTCCCAGTTTTTTTCCAAAAAACTTTTTGAGATGAAATTTGATCCCAATCCTCATGGTCAAAGTTTGGCTTAGAACTAGCTGCTTTAACAGGAGTACTGGGTGTTATTGTATTTTGGGGTAATGATGACATGGAGTAACTTCTGAAATTGCCAAAAGAGAATAACTGAGAGCCAGTTGGTGCTGAAAAGTTGGACCTACTAGAATTGCTATCTAATCCTGAATTTGAAGTTAAATGATGAGGCCTCCCATTTTCCAATGGAAGCATCCAATTTAACAGCTCTGCATATGGATCTTGATGAGTACAAACTTCATCCACCTGACTGTCAGCAGACAGCATTCTCTCCCGGCACTTTTCAAATTGGAGAATTTCTATACAAGGGTCTTTGAGAAAACTTACACCAACATTCGCTTGTAAAAGAACCTGCATCCTTGCAAGCAGAAAAAAATAATTAGATTAGAACTCAGTAATTGACATTACTCAATCATTAATAAGAGGGTTCTGCATATTGAAGGATAAAACACCTAAGAGCCAAGATGTAGTCATATAAAAAGTATTTCCTGATCAACTAAGATTTACCAGGAAAATTTCATGAATGTTATCAGAGGAATTAAAGAGGCAATGCAAACACCACTAGAAGAATTTAAAATTTAACAAATACACAAGTTCAATAAAAAGAAGATACCAAGGTGATAGCATGCGAAAGAGACGTCTGAAGAAACGAACTCCTCAGTCTGAAAGATATGATCTAGAAAAGCCATTCATGATCATGTAAATTGTAATTATATTCAAAAATATACTACCCAATCGCAGGCCCAATTATCATAAAATAAATTTCATGCTCGAAACTGCACCAGATAAAATTATTATAATGTTGACAAGGCTGTTACATAGTGAATCAAAGCATAACATACAATAAAGTCATTGGATAATCTCATCTAGATGCACTAAACGTTATAGATTTACTCAAAGATTCGCCACGAGTATCGCTAACATTAACAGGATGAACGAGAAAATTGAATTGTAAAATCCCGAGTCTTGGTCCACTAAAAGCTACTTTTACATAAGGAGAGAGTATGAATGGGAATATATTTTTTATGGAAAAAAGGAACTTTCATTACAAAGAAGAGGAAATATAAAACTAGTATAAGGACAAGATGTCTTCCAAAAGAAAAACTATAAAAACATGTAAGGAACAATGCTGTGTAATCTCTTTGCGTGTCAGTACGGGCAAACCCTTTAAAATAATTATGAGCTGGGCACCAAAGAAAGGCCATAAACCTAATAATATCCAGTAACAAGTTTAGTAGCAACCCACTAGATACAAGACAGGAAGATAATGTCTTTGGACATGGAAATAAAACGTGGGCTCTAAGTAGAGATCCTCCTCTCCTTAAAAAAAAAAAAAAAGTAGAGA
>Ga0315914_1001846_pt1 | contig 32272 bp, 24 predicted proteins | sample MpolenodulesMG_FD_203920 | JGI IMG/M metagenome (GOLD analysis project Ga0315914, IMG submission 203920) | Medicago polymorpha root nodule microbial communities from Los Angeles, California, United States - elongated nodules | ecosystem: Host-associated > Plants > Roots > Nodule | place: USA...
AAGATACATAAAGCGTGAATGGATAAAATTCAATTAACTCTTGGCTTTTTTCCTTGATAACTTGCATAACAAGTTACAAAAAGTGCCATAAATCTCCATTAGAATTACTACTTCTTGGCACTTATCACAGGTATCTTCTTATTATAAAAGCTTATAAGGTCTAGCAATTGCTAAACCCTAATCACAAACTTATTTTCCCTCCTAATCACAATAGCCAATTGTACACAACAAGCTAACCTCAAACATTAAATTCAATTGCTAACTTGCCACATCCGACCCACCCTACATTAAATGCGATTTTGAATTTTGAATTGCTATTTCCCTCCTTCCATGCAATAAATCCAGCACTAATATCGAATAAGTTATGTCAATAAATCTTCCCAACCAAAAAAGACATAATGCAGGGAGCAATTTTTGTTAACTAAAAAAGACAAATGTTATTCAGTACGGTTGTACACTTGGTTATAAGACATGGTAGTTTTCCCTTACTTTTTGCACCTTATAGCTTGCGTAGAATTACAATTAAAATTCACATGATTCAACTTCATATGATTTGTTATAATGTAGTGTTTTTTTAATTGTTATAAATTATTGTTGTTTATTTTTTCTTAGTGCACCTTATAGCTTACATACAGCAAAATTATTAGAATTAAGGATAGTTTTGTATATATTCCACAAAATTCTCTACTTTTAGGCCTAAGTCTTACCAAGGAGATTGAGTATGAATTATATCGCTATGGGACGCTGCTTGATCCAGCTTGCAATCAGTTTGAAGTTATTGTTGACAAGAAACATGGAAAGATGTGTTTTACTCACGGAATAGTCGAATTGGATCGATTCAGTTTCTGTTTGATTTTTTGTAATGTTATCAATGGTTTGTAATGTTGGATTATAATCCCAACTAAGTTTCGTATTGATTTTAAATATTTATAGTTCATGTATTAAATCTGATAAGTCCATTCTAATACTTTATGATCTATTCAAAAAATAGAAAGTACTATTTTAATCAATGACGTTTGGGGTATAAAGAAAAAATTATCAATTTATATATGCTGCAATTGTTAAACCCTAATCACAAGCTTATTTTTCCTCCTAATCACAATAGCCAATTGTACACAACAAACTAACCTTAAGCATCAAATTCAATTGCTAACTTGCCACATCCCACCCACCCTACATTAAATGCGACTTTGAATTTTGAATTGCTATTTCCCTCCTTCCATGCAATAAACCAGCACTAATATCGAATAAGTTATGTCAATAAATATTCTCAACCAAAAAAGTCATAATGCAGGGAGCAGTTTTTGTTAACTAAAAAACACATAAATGTTATTCAGTAAGGTTGTACACTTGGTTATAAGACATGGTTGTTTTCCCTTACTTTTTGCACCTTATAGCTTACGTAGAATTACAATTAAATTGCACATGATTCAACTGCATATGATTTGTTATGATGTAGTGTTTTTTTAATTGTTATAAATTATTTCTGTCTATTTTTTCTTAGTGCACCATAAAATGTGTAAATGATTCATTTTAGAGAATTGATTTGGATATGACGCTTCGAATTCTATATTTTTGTGTGCATATGTTTTTTTTGAAAGATAAACATGCATTCTTTATTTCTATTGATTCATGCACAATTAATGTTGTTGTCTATTGATTCATGTCAAACTTTATTTTGACATCAAATCACATCCGTTGATTTCAAAAGTTAATTCTAGAGATGGGTTGAGAATACTTTTAACTAATGACAATTGTGAATATACTAATGTCACTACAAATGTGTGTACAGAGAAGTCTTTCGTAATGTATGATAATTAATGTTCAAAGTAAGGTTATGAAACTAATTAATGTTACCACGAGTGCCATTTGTAATACATTATCATTACATCACCTATTTTTTGGGTGTAAACCGAGTATCCTCCACGCGCGCAACTACAAAGACTAATCTCTCGAGCATTGTAGGACTCAAATGAGCGGCAAGCTCTTCCTGAGAGTTTCCATCACATCACCTACAACAGTACCTTTATGTATTGCGTTAACTTATTTGTGATTGTTTTAGTCGGTAGGACACGTGCATCGCACGGGTCGGTGGTCTAGTAAATTAATAATCATGTTTGTTTTTTCATCTATAAGTTTTGACCTTGTTTATATAGTTATAAGTGGTTGTTTTAATTGCAGGTTTGGATTTATCAGCACTTTAGGGGTATAAGCAGCAATGATGCGTGGGGTGGATATCGGGAGGAGTATCCATGCGCCATGCTTTTTGCCCCACGGATGGGTTTGTCTACACCAGACGAGTACAGAGCGCATATGGATGCGCTGGATCTATCAGGCGTTGTCATGACCCCATATGTTGAGCATCGTCATGCATGTCCTTTTGAGCAGGTCAGCCTATATTCTGGATGGCTCAGATATGGTAACCGCATGGTGAGATATCTGTTGGAGCGGGTGCTTTGTCAATTTGGGTACGTTCAGGCCGTCCTGAGATATCCATTGGAGAGTGCACCTCCCAAGCAGACCTTAGGGGAAGTCACCATCTGCTTTCAGCGTGCTCTTGATTTTGCGCTGACACATCAGGAGTTGGGTCACCTTGCAGTGTATGGTGTGGAGGCATCAGAGGGATCCATCCAGTGGTTTTATGACGTCTCTCATCCATGCTCTATTCTCCAAGACATGGAGGTATCGGTGATGAGGCCACTAGAGCGGGAAGCCATTGAAGAGATTGGTGCTCAGGAGGATGGAGAGCATGAGTACTTAGACCTGAGCGAAAGGTTGGGCCACATCAAAGACCTTGTGTAAGTTGTTATGAACAGTGGTGAGGTGCAGCGCGGGTCTGACGCATGGAACCATTTGGAGGAGGTATTGAGAGAGATGCATAGTGGAAAGGTTTACCGCCGTAGGGGAGCTACTCGAGGTGGCAGGGGTTCCGGAGGTGGCAGAGATGGCAGGGGTGGTGGCAGTGGTGGTAGGGGTATAGTGATCAGGGGTTGATTGTAATTTATTTTTATGTTAATGTTTGAATATTCTGGATGATTTTAAGTTATGTAACACACGGATAATTTTAATTATTATATTTAATTAATGTCTGAATGTTTGAAAATTATATTGTGTTGTTAATTCTTATGTTATAAATTGAATTTACTGTTTGAACAATTGGTCAAAGGCCAAAAGAGTTGACTACATGCTTTGAAACAGAGGCCCAATCAAAACAGGTGGCTTCTGCCCCTATGCTGATGCAGTTCGAATTATATAATCCGGACAGTTTTTACACTTTCCGGATTATGTAATCCGGAAACATCATTTCTCACCCCAATTGTTGACTTTCTACGGGGTGATTGACACATTTCGGATTACATAATCCGAAAAGTTCAAAAACTGTTCGGATTATGGAATCTGAATCCATCCATTGCACATTGGCACCAACATCCATCAGGTTGGTTTAAGTTCCAAAATCCACGAATTTGTCCGGAACTCATTATCCAAAAGGAGTTCGGATTATGTAATCCGGACAAAGGGTATTTTTTTAAAAAATAGAACGCCCGAGAAAATGAATAGGGTAGAAAAAGTAATAGTCAATCTTTTAGGAGAGAATCAAGCATTTCTTTCAACTTCTCAAATAGCAGATGTATTCACTAAACAATTACGTAATCCTTTTTGTTCTCTTGTTTACAAGCTTGGACTTCTGGATCTCCACAATCCAACGTAGGAAAGATTATGAAACTAAGCTAGGACCAGGAAAATTAATTAAAACCCCCTATATTAGTTTGTTATTTTGGTTGTTATATTTTTCCTATCTATACAAGAGAAGCATCTCCACTTTGATCAATTATAGCATTGACACTTTGATCGGTCAATAAGATGAGGAATATTTGGAATATCTCTATTAGATTCTCTCTTTCATGGTCACAATACTTTCTATCAAATTTTTCGTGAACTTATTAGTGCTATATATATATATATATTTTTGGATGAAATATGTACTAAATTAATCATGTGTTTTATTGAAGGAACAAAACATCACTGTCACCATTGAATCGGTACCTATTAAGTGCTCACATTCATTGCCTTGTTCTTTTCTCTGCCTCCTTTCTATTTACACACTTTCTTGTGTCCAAACTTAGTTATACTTGTCACTCGTGGATTTGCATCTTCAATGGCTCAAATTACACTTATTTCTCCAGCAACTGTCATATCTATTACTGGCATGTACTACTGCTATTTTTGTTAAACACTCTTTGTTTCACATGTGTTATTTTCCTATATGATCCTTAGGCAAAATCAAGTGATCATACATGAAGAATTGATCTATTTGGTTTTTTCAGGTAGGAGGAAGAAACTTGGTGAAATATCTGCAAGGTACAAAGTGAGCTCACTATCACCACATCTTAACTGGAATATTCAAAGGCATATTCCATGGGTTGATTTGACTACATCAAATTATTATTCATATGGTAAAAATAATACAAGGGCCGTAGTGAATGTTTCTGAAGGAGGAGCCATCTCTCTCCCTCAATCTCATGGTTGGCCACTTGAAAAGGTTTGGGAATCTTTTTCATCTTAACTTACTTTTTCTTCATATAATTAAAATCATGTAATTATTCCTTAAAATTTCACCCCAAAAAACTTATTCCTTAAAAAAAACATAATCTTTTCTTTTGTTTAAAAAACTTAGACAATCAGACAAATGACATTTGTACTATCATTTTTAACAACTTTTAAAACAATTATATCTAGTACTCTCGTTGTTTTCCTACACCTTATACTCCCTCTGTTTCACAATACTTGTCGCTTTTGAGGAATTTACACATACTAAAAAATCAAATAAATTTTGTTATTTTTTATGAAATTATGTGTGTTATTTTCTATAATACTCTTAACCATTTATTATTTCATCCTATTATTTCTCTCTATAATAAATAAGTAAGGGTATTATTGCAAACCAATAATTAATGTTGCATTGAAATTTGAAAGTGACAAGTAATGTAAAACAAAATTATTCTCAAAAAACGATAAGTATTATGAAAGAGATGAAGTACTTATTTTTGAACAACTTTCGGCTCAATCCAAAATATATTCTTATTGGTTCCTAAACCTTATACTCCTTTTCATCCCAAAAATATTAAAAGTCCTTATAACATACATCCCACATTTTGTATTTATCTCATTCCATGTTAAATAAAATCATAGTAAAATTTGTTTGTAATGATAGATACTCAAAAAATCAAAGTCAAACTTTGACAAAAAAGGATACATTTCTATCTGCACCCAGCTCCAAATCAATCCTAATGTCTACCCTAAAAATTCCTTCCTAGCTAACAATAAAGAAGTACTTAATGGGATTTGAGCGAATTTTTGTATGGTCGCATTTTAATCTTTCCAATACGCCTTTGAATTTTTTCTTTCTAATTACTAATCTCATAAGAAATATCCTAAAGTAACCAAGACAAAACTGAATAACATAACTAATATTGCCAAATTTTCTTGAACCAACCCACTTCATTGTAGTTGGGAATTGGGATCGTCTTAAATTCACATGGTTATATCGATCTTGATCATGTGATTCTTAGACACAAAATCAAAATATGTTTCGACTAAAATGGAACGGTTCATATTTAAAACATTATTATTTTGTGATTGTAGGCAATTTATTTCCAATTTTCGTGCAAAATATTTAACAAGATATGAAGATTGTTGTAATTGAAACTAAACACCAACAAATGAAAGTAAAATTTACCTCTAAAACAAGATATTTTTTCTTCTTTAAAGTTATTCATGAAATCCTTTTTCTATGTTTTCCCGAAGTCAAAATAGGTTGAAAAGTTTAGGTTCACACATGTTTTTTCAAATTTAAGCATGCCCTTACTAGGTGATCCATTATTATTATTTTTTGTGATGGAGTACAATATCACTTCAAAATTGCAATTATACAAAACTCCTTTTATTTCTTCGTTTTCACATAAGAACGTGGAAAATAAACAAGTCACTGTCCGGAGAGTTGTGCCTAACCTAAGTAACATTAATATTATTAATGTAAGCATGTCACACACATTGAGCAATAATACACACTAATCCAATTTTTGCACCTAAGTTTGACTATTCCTAATAAATTATTCCTTCATTTTCATTCGTGACACTCGTAACGCATGTTTAACGACCCTAGTTGTCCAAAGTCGTGGGATGATGATAATGGATCGTACATTTCATCTCCTAAAGTTCCTAGATATGATTTTCTTAATTTGTTTTGCACTAAATCATTCATCTTTCAATTTTGCAACACTTGCCTCTTTTTTTTTGAATCGGCAAAATATTATTAACCAACAAGCCCGTGCAAGGAGCACTAATAAGCTTGGGTGGAAAAAAAATACAATGAAGGGGAAATCGGTTGCCACACAAACACCGGCTCGAACAAAAATCCCTTTAAAAAACCACCCATAAAAAAGGAACAAAGCCTAAAGAGTAATGACGCAGGTATATACAAATGAAAGACCACATGCATACCCCTGTGTCAACACCAAGCCCGCCACAACTAAAGAACCACCAACAGCAGCAGCAAAACAGCTGCGTGCCACACCAGTTGAGGCATGCAACATAGCCTACATCAAGCCAACAAAAAACGCAGCACACCAAAAAAACCAACACGCACACCAGCCAAAACCTCAAAAATGAAAACCCAGCACTCCAAAACCCCTAGACAGGCATCAACAGGCGCTGCACAGCCTGCACCAACAGCCACACCTTGTAAACACCAACTGCCACAACCGAACTTGCTAGAAGAAACAACAGGCTTAACAGTCGTACCACACAATAACACTGCAGCAGCATCAGTAACAGTCTGCTACCTCGCCCAAGGTTGAAAATTGTGTCTTCGCAACGCCCACTTCCACGACAACAACTTGATATCATCCACAACCTCCTCCCATCTCGTGACAGCAGCATTAAACATACACTCATTCCTCGCTTTCCAAATCACCCAAATCGCCGCTTGCCAAATCATTCTTAACCCCTTCCGGATCTTCTTATTCATAGCACCACTACTCCAACACTCCCAATGTATTTTCAAGTTCGGAGGCATTATTAAATTCACATCCAACCATTTCATTAACTTCCTCCATATTCTTGGAGCCATATCAGAATGAAGAAAAATGTGAGATATGCATTCGGGATTGTTCATGCACCAACCACAATTAGAACCTATATCCGGGGACAAACAATGTCTAAACTCCAAATTACGTCTCGTTGGGATACGGTCTAGAAGAGCTTTCTACACAAACGCCGACACCTTAGAAGGAGCGTCCACCTTCCAAATATTTCAAAAAACGTTCCTCTCTCCCTCCGAGATAGAACCTTCCACCCTCCTCTCCTCTTCCAACTTCAAGTACAAAGACTTCACCGTGAAGACGTCCTCCCCTCCCAACTTCCAACGCCACACATCTTCCATATTATTCCGAATGAAACCATCTAAATCTCCCAACAAAGCATTAAGAAGGTTTTCTTCCCACACAAACAATCGACGTCTCCAAGTAAAGACCCAACTCCCTCCGATAACATCATCAACCCACATATCTTCAATCAGCACTTGCCTAATTATCAAACTCTTGTAGAGTTGTAATAATAATATAGTAATAGCGAAATTGCAATAATTTCTTTTGAGGTATGTGCAATAAATGACACATATCATTTAGTTTTGAAAAATATATTGAACTCCCTCAAATTGTACTTCCTTATTTTTATTTTTTTTACAAACTTCCTTTTTTTTTTAAAAGTAGTGGGAGCATTTAAGTGCAATTTTTTCAACAAATAAAGATAATTTGTTTGTTTGTAAGTCAAATATGTATATGTGTACCCAAAAAAAGTCAAATATGTGCTATTTGGACAAATCACATTAACATAGTAAGTGAAATTTACCCTATAACGTTTTTTTTTAATTTTCTCTATAAATCCGTTGACCATACAATTACAACAAGTGCCTATTATTTAAACATTTTAATAATTATTTTGCTTATACATCCTTTAATATATATTTTTGGCCCTTATTTTCTATATAAATCCGTTGACCATACATTTTTATTAACTAAAAATCAAACTTATTTCCAAATTTAACTTCTACACTTTACACTTTTCTTGAAACCTACATCACATCATAATTACAAATGAGACGAGCAAGCAATTGAAAGAAGAAGGAAAAAAAAAATCCAAATCAACCTCTATCATCACTAAACGAAATCCATGCCAGAAAATAAGGGCCAAAGGATGCAGCATCCAATTAATTTATTTTTATCACTAAAAACTTCGTTAGAATTTTGAGCTGTGTCAAACTCAAGTTTATTAAACCATTTTTTTTAGCACAAGCATACAATGCATAATATATGCAAGGTCTGAAGTTCAAACCCCGGCCAAAAAAAAACACCCAATTTTTTTTAAGGACTTGTAAACCAACTTGTAAAATTAGGGTTGAACTATTTTATAAACTCAGTGCTTAAACTTTATTCCATCTAATATAAATGATCACATTTATAAATAAATATTTCTTCTCACATTTATATTAAATAATTGTTATATAGTTTCGTGAGTTCAATTGTTATAGATAATGCATAATATATGTAAAGTTTGAGATTCAAATCCCGATCACCACAAAAAATAAATTGTTGTATATGAATTATATTATAGTTCAGATACATCAACTATTCAACAAATCTAATAAAATAACATTTATTTATAAATATGACCGAGTAAAATAAGACTTTTAATAAACACCATCTAAAAACTCAATCACACAAACCTAAAATTCCAAAATCTTTTTCTAAGGTAACAATCTCGACATTATTAGTTGACCTAAAGAGTCAATTAACTAAGATTAAATAAGTACAATAATACACCTTCAACTTTTTTTTTTGCATTGATTAAAAAAATCATTTTATTTTTCTTTCAATAATTCACCTTCAACTATATAGCTTTAAATATTCTCTCCTAATTTATTTCTTCTTCTCTCTCTCGATAGATGCTGGCAAACACATAACATCATAACGCAAGCATTTTTCTGTTACCATCATTCACCATCCTCAAAAACAAAACAAAAAACACAAACTTTTCCTTAATTCGATTTCGACCCACCACTCACCTCGTTCTTCTGTCCCTCCTCATACCTTAATTTCCCCAAACCCCCCAAGCCATGGATTCACAGATCCATGGCTTGTTCCGTTAAAGTCAACAAATTTTTCCGTTTTCTTCGATCCTTTTCAATGCTCAGATCCATTACCCATTTCAAATCACAATCATGAAATTGTTACAGGTTTCTGAAGATCAAAAAGGTTCTAAAACAATGAAGGGTGGTTCAACACGTTTCTTCACAATAGGTCTTGTAGCAGCATGGTATTCATCCAACATTGGTGTTCTTCTATTGAACAAGTATTTGTTAAGCAACTATGGTTTCAAGTATCCAATTTTTCTTACCATGTGTCATATGACAGCGTGTTCTTTGTTTAGCTATGTTGCTATAGCATGGATGAAGATTGTTCCTATGCAAACTATTCGATCCAGGGTTCAATTCTTTAAGATCTCTGCTTTGAGTTTGATTTTCTGTGTTTCTGTTGTGTTTGGGAATATTTCGCTTCGATATCTTCCTGTATCGTTTAATCAGGCGATTGGTGCGACGACGCCTTTTTTTACTGCCATTTTTGCTTATATTATGACCTTTAAGAGGGAAGCTTGGCTCACTTATCTTACCCTTGTTCCTGTTGTTACTGGTGTTGTTATTGCTAGTGGGGTATGTAACATTTCAATCACCCTTGTTCATTGTTTTTGTTTCTGCAATTTTGATTCGGTTTTTAATTGTTGATGGTAGAAAATGATATTGTGTATTGTTGGTAGGAATGGTATGTGATAGGGGAGAATTTTTGTTGGGGGTTGACTTTTTTATGGTTTGATCATTAAATTGTATTCAGTGTATGCTTGGTTCTATGGAGACAAGAATTGATTTCGAGTGAATTGATTCGGTAAAATTGATTATAACTAAAAGTGAGTTGAAGAAAGTGGATTTATGTTTCAATGATTAGATAATGATGTTGTGCATTGTTGATGGGAATGGAATGGTATATGATATGGGGGAGTTATTTGGGTGTGTTGACTTTTTTATGGTTTGATCATCAAATTTTATCTAGTTTAGGTTTGTTTGGGATGAGATTTCAAATGGTTATGAGATTTTGTGTTGAATTGGAAAGTTAGAAACTTAGTTTAGTTAATCTTTTGGATCATTATCTATGTTCAAAACACTGATTTTACGTTTTTTTTTTTTCAACGAGGAATTTGTTAAATGGATTTATATGCTTTAGGCTATTGTTGAGTCAACTTTGTCTTTTGGTGAGAGATAACTGATGTATTCTATTTATTTAAGAGTTCAATCTAAATAGAGTTTTGTCAAATAGTGGCGCTTTAGCATAGCAGAATTTGCACAAACTGTTATTGTTCATTGATACACTTTTTGTACAAAGTTTTGTCAAATATAACAAAACTAAAGCATTGTAGTGTCACAGAATTTGTGCAAAACGCTATTTTTGTCGATTGACAACACTAATAAACTCACAACACAATAGTCTGAATATGTCCTATACTAGCATTGAATGATATTTGTTTTGCCAGGGTATGATATTACTTCTTAAAACATATTTGAAATACATTAATGAGAATCTGAGTAATACATGTTTACTGTCACTAAACTGAGTTCTTGATATCCAGTTTTAAGCAATGATAGTTTTTTTTTTCTCTGATGTATTCTTTGAGTGATATTGATATGTGAAAAATAAAAATACTCTGGCTTCTGATATGTTTTTGTCTTCCTCTATTTGATCATAGGGTGAACCAAGTTTCCATTTATTTGGATTCATTGTATGTGTTGCGGCCACAGCTGCAAGAGCCCTAAAATCAGTGCTACAAGGAATTTTGCTTTCTTCTGAAGGGTAAGGATAAAGAAACTAATCGTTTTACTTTTTGGTGTTTTCAAGTTATATATTCAAATTGGACTAAGATCTTTATTGTGTATCAGAGAGAAGCTGAATTCAATGAATCTCCTCCTTTACATGGCTCCAATGGCTGTGGTTTTCCTTCTTCCCGCCACACTTATAATGGAAGAAAATGTGGTCGGAATCACGTTGGCTCTCGCTAGAGACGATCCCAAGATAATTTGGTATCTGCTATTTAACTCGGCTCTTGCCTATTTTGTCAACCTGACCAATTTTTTGGTCACAAAACATACCAGTGCTCTGACCCTTCAGGTAAGTCTCAACTGTTCAAATTAGTTGCTATCCCTCTTTCGAAACTATGAAGACTTAAAATAGAGGTCAATAGTTGAGTTATAGACATAATCTATGATAGTCATTATAGCATAGTCTGTTCATGTAATTGATCCCACCCAATGAAATTAAGATTTAGTTGTTGACTTGTTGTTGTTATCCTTCTTTGTTTTCCTTCTATATTTAATTTAACTTTCACTCCAACAAGTTCTCTCATCTGTTGGTAGTTGGAACATCAGATTTTGGTGGTTGTCCAATGCTCTTATCTTAAAATCACAAGATTTGTATCACAATATTACCATGGTCTTGGTCACCTTTAATTTTTTTATCTGTTATTTTGTAATGTGCATCGGTGCAGTCATTTGTGTGATTTAATCTCTTGTTTTTTGAAAACCAATTACCTTGTTTCATTTTAATTTTTACAATGCCCTAGCAATATTTAGTCTTGTTGAACAAAACTTATAATATGAAATATTTTCTATGATTACCAGAGATGGCATCAAAATTAATTCAGGGAATGCCACTAAACTTTCTACTGGATATGCTTTGATAGTGTTTTATAATCAATTTTATTTTGGTTTTTATAATCAATTTTTCAAGATGACTCATTAACTATGATCAGGATTTGTGTGGTTGAGTTCATAACTGAGTGGACTAATCTTCTTTCTCTCCCATTTAGTTGTGATACCATTTGATACCATCAGCTGCATAAATACTTGATCAGGTTTTGCAATGAGTTGCTGCATATGACCTTAGGATGATTAATTAACATGTAAAATTTGTAAATGTATACAATTAGTGTTTAGGTTGTTAGTCATGAAAACATACAATCAAAAATGAAATTCTACCACATTTCGAATTACTTTTAATATTTTCCCCTCTGTGAGAATGTTAGGCTTGGTTTAGCACTGGATGTTTTGAATCAACGAAGTGTCATAAATATAAGTAGATGGGCTGGGGACCAGCTGTGTACTATTTTGTAGTCTGATATTTAGTTGTTGCTTTAAGTCATTTTTTCCAACAATTTCTGTCATCATGCTTGAAGTGATAATCTAAATTGATGTTTTAACTAATCCTAGAGTTGATTCCTACAGGTACTAGGGAATGCTAAAGGAGCTGTAGCTGTAGTAGTTTCAATCCTAATATTTAGAAACCCAGTTTCAGTCACTGGAATGATGGGTTATGGACTCACAGTCTTCGGAGTAATACTTTACAGCGAAGCCAAAAAGCGAACAAAGGGATAATCGGATCATCATTCTTGGGAAGTCAGCACTGATGAAGTTACAATATTTTGTTTTAGTTACTGCACAGACAACCTCACTTCCATGAGGTGAATTTGTTTAGAATGCTAGTGACCAAACTCTGAATCTTTGACTCTAATATACAATTTTTTTTGTCCCCACATAGAAAGCCTCATTGAATGGGTCCTCTTTTGAGTAATAGCAGCAATGATGCAAAAAAAAAAAAAAAGCCCACAGTACAAAAGTTGCAATAAGTGACTGAAATTTCTCTACTTAAGCATTTCAGGATAATTGAGTAATGTCTTTTTGTCGTATATTCTTTGAGGGAAGAGTTGTAAAATTGGATATCTACTCATATATGTCAACTCTACTTACATTTGTTTATTTTAATGATAAAATTCATATTTTTGCCCACACTTGAATTTCTGTAAGTACGATTTCTGAGATATTCTTCTATTCTGAATAAAGAATAATAACAAATGCGCTAAAAGAATATATAAAATAAAACTTTGCTTATTCATTCACCAAAAAAATTCCTTGCTAATTACATGTACCCGTGAACTAAAATTGTTGCAACCATGTTTAGCACTTAAATAGTACATAATGAATGACAAACTATCATGTTTGAACGATTCCAGAACTCTGCGTACTATTCTCTGAAGGCAGGGAATCAAGATTACAATTGTAATTTCCACTTAAAGATAGATTAAGATTGGTCAAATCTGGATCAGTTTGATGCTTGTCCCAAGCTAAGTTAAAATGCTGGCCTTTGCTTCTATGAACACAAGAAAGATAATGAATCAGGGAATGAATAAAAAATAACATTGTTTGTTGAAATTATTCCGAAAGTAAAGGCTTACTCTTGAAGTAGAACTAGTATCTGAGATATATTTGCTCTAATCTCTTCCCGGGCTTTTCTCAATGCTGCCTCCTTATACACAAGAGCAAGTTCATCTACCAATCTGAAGTCATATCACAAGTCCCAAATGAATTAGATCAACAAGGAAAATACAGAATGAAACATAACAAAATATTGATATCCACATAACGTGTATTCAGCAACATAACAGAGACGGAAACCTCGATTTATTGTTGTCATTCATAATACTAAAAAAAAAGAATTTGGAAGAAAACGGATGCAGAAAGTTTTCAACTAAAATGTTGTCTATATACAGGATGGGATGTCAACTGTCAGCAGTAGTACTTTTTTTGTAAATATCTTAAAACGAAGGCAGGTTGCAGACTTCATATCCTAATCCTAGCATGATGGAAGAAAAAAAAACTGAGATTAAGTCAATTCAAAATTTACATCAGACAGGAGTAACAACTGCTACTGAGGTTAATGAGAAATGATATCCTGTACCAAAGACAACTTGCTGCCACATTCATCTGAAATAAAAATTTCATGATGAAACTTTTTAACTCACCTTGCAACGTAAGGTGAGTTCCTAATCCATGTCAGTCTCAAAACTACATAAGTACATTTCAGAACCTGCAGAATAACAGTATATCAAAGTTAAACAGAAATTATTTTTGGCATAAAAAAATTAAAAGAACATAATTGAATACATATTCATCAATGTCAAAGCCATAAAAAGAGAAATGAAAGCCAGTGCTAAAACCCCTAGAAGTTAAATTAATAGCAAATATTTTGAAAATAGATCTAATTCAACATTGCAAGTTCAGCCAATGATTTTGGTTCAGTTCTTAAGAAAATAAAGTTTAATCAAAATCATAAGGCTGCCTTTAAAAAGTGCTCTACAAACTTCAGACTTGTAATCTGGTGAAGTTTTAAAGCTTTCCGATACGTAGAGATACCCACCACAATAATAGTGTCGTCATCATCTGCATGCATCCACTGAAAAAATAATGGAAAAATGCGCCTGAAGTGAGCTAAAAGCACAAGACCAACTCCATTAAGTAGTGAATCAACAGATTTAAGCCATGCAATGCGGCGCTCTTTGTTTCTTGGCTGACGCTCCAAGTGACTTAACATCTCATTCAACATCTTTTCAAACCTACTCAAGACATTTAAAAAATAAAATTCCAGATATAAGATAGGCCAAAGTTAAGTTAGTAACATTGAAGGCTCATCATTGACCAATTGAAAAGTTTGTCTGCAATATAAATGAGAAGGTTATAAATCAGTTAGTTAAGTTGGTTATTAGTTAGTTTTGTTTGTTAGGCTTGTTACATGGAGGATAGTAGTTATTGTGTTTATCAACTCTGTTTGTATTCTGGCCCTATCTGTTGTAAATAGGACTAAACCCCTCCCAATGGAAGGAAGGTAATCATTTTATGAAATAGTAAACTAGAGAATGCTTATCTGGAGTAGCCTTGTGTGCAAGGTTATCATCTTGTTCATTCCTATCATTTCCATTCAATTGATAATACCTGAAAGAAAGCTTTATTCTATTTTGAATTATTCCTCTTCTTATTCAATTCTGCTCAGTTTTGGCAATTATTTCTTATACGAAAAGGAAGGATCCCAACACAATATTGCTCATAGCTAAAAGTTAAAACCCAAATGTAGCCCATTGTTAATAAACCTGAGATACTGATGAACACTTTCTGACAGCCACCATGGCTATGGTTTTGTTATGCCAAAGTGTTTTATTACAACAAGGAAAAGGGGAAATTCTATTTGATTATAACTCTGAAGAACTTTGAGGATCTGCAATCTCTCCAACCTAAGGACTCATTTATCTCAAATGAGAAGATATCTATCCATCTCAACCCTCTTCTTATTTACAGGGACATACCTTTTTATCATCTAATCATCCCAGCCTCCTACTACTAACTAACTAACTCCCTCAACTAGTCTAATTATCTAATTTTCCATCTATCAGTTATTTAATAATATTTTTCACTTGCAACACAGCATTTCGAATCTGCCCATATCCGTCAGTATATCTATTGACTCTGCAATCAATGAGATCAAAGGTCATTTGATCAAACATAATATAATAACAACAATGGTTAAAGTTTTCCCATTTGGTGTACTCTTCTACACCCTACTTGGACCAAACAACGTCAAAATGTCCTATCATGAACTAAATCTACAGATCAACCATCAAAACTACAGTCAGTTTCCTTCGATCTCCCTCCTCTAGTTATTTGAATATTTTCGATCTATTAAAAATAAACATCATCAACTAATTCAGCTCTCTTGAACACAAAAATAAACATAATAACAGTTGGTAAAAGATAACATAATATGTGCTCCTTGGCTTATTGATGTGAAGTCATTAATCCCTCTTTATTAGCTTTTTGAAAGCAAAACAGAAAAGCACATCTACGTAATTTGTTACTCTCTAATAAGTAATATTCAAGTCAAGGAAATCAGGACCAGTTAACTATAATTACTGGTTCCTACAAAATACCACATTTCTGAAGACGGTCTTTCAAGTTTCAGTCTAGACGACAGTCAAGAACCAAATTCATTTTCTTTCTAATGCACAAAGACATAGGAATTCATAGTTAAATGATAATCATTTTCCACCATATTCAGTTTGTTTAGCTAATCATTCCAGTTCAAAAATTTCACATGGTATTTATCACGTGAAGATATTAAAATTCCTACGTCGCTAAACCATTTAAAATAAAATGTGATGGAAAAAGATCAACACACCACGGACTGCGCGGATTACTTTTCTGCGTAAGAGACATGAGAGTTATTGATGCCTCAACTACACAGTCCCATACATCATCATCGGCAGCAATATTCTGGCAACAGGCATCAAGTATCACATCCTCAAACCCACCAAGCTCGGCAGCATCCACATTTTTCCCAAGATGCGCAAAGCTAACCATGCCCTGTCCCTGAAATTATAAACGATAAAACAATAACCACCCATTGAACAACTTTCAGATTCAGTCCCTTCCATAAAGCAGTGATTTTCAAAATTGTTGAACAGTCACAAATAAAACACTAGATTGTTTTCATGAACATGCCCCTCCTCAACTTCATGTTTCATTTGTAACTAAGGGTCTATTTGGATTGGTTTGTTTGAGTTTATCTACTGACATAAGCACTTGTAAGAAAACATATGGAAACAACTTATGACATGTCCATGATTGTTTCTAACTTATTACCATAAGCTCTCTAGAATAGCTTATGAAAACAATTTACAACTTCTATAGAAACAGTTTGACTTTATTTTATCTTTTGTTATAGAAATATGATATACATAAACACTTTATGAAAAACACTTATGCTATACAACAACAACCAAGCCTTAACCCACTAAGTGGGGTCGGTTAAATAGATCAAACAATGTCATAATGTTCTATCAAATACCATATTTCTATCCAACTCATCTCTAGATCTTTCTTATAATTTTTGTTATAGTTTTTCTACGTTTTCCTCTGACTCTAGTCACTTGACCACCCTTCATTTGATCTACTCTTTGCATGCCCAAACCACGTAAGCCTAGTTTCAACCATCTTTTCTACTATAGGTGCTACCCAACTTTCTCTCTAATGCTGTCATTTTAATCCTATTCCGTCTAGTCTTATCACACATCCAACACAACATCCTTATCTCAGTTAAGCTTAATTTATTTTCGTGTTCAAATAGGGCCTAAAGCACACTTATGTTATAAGAGCTTAATTAAGATGTCTATTCAAACAAGACCCGAAAGCACATACCTTCACCTCTGGCGACCAATGATCAACAGCAGTCAATGCACAAGGAATCACCCATCCACACAATTTCCCCAAATGAGGATAATTAACCTATAACAACATCAATATCTTATAATAGACACAACATGGTTTTAAACTGTGGTCCACAACCGCAATTATGACCGCAACATTGCGAATATTGAAGTCATCACAACTACAATTTAAAACCATAAAACACAATACAAAACAAAACACTCATACTCATACCTGAGTAACAAACCATCTAAACTGATAAGCAGCAAGAACCGCGAACCCAACCGGAACTCTAGCAGACGCAGCAGAAAACTCATCAAACTCATCAGACTTATCAACAGAACTCTCCTTAATCCTCTCCTTCAAAAAAAGAACCACTTCAGGCAACAATTCAATTAGCAACCTCTTCTCTGGAGGAACCATGCTACAATCCAAACCCAATTCAGCAACCTTTTCGGAGTTTCTATCTTCCAAAACTGTTAAATAAATTTGGGAGAGTTCAAAAAAGGAAGCGGTGGCGAGGGAGGAGAGGTGATTGGGGATCCATGCGAGAAGCTCGGAGTTGGTGAGGGTGGAAGAGGAGAGAAGAGCGCATGCTAGAGCGAAGTCTTTGATGGAATTTGTTGGTATGAGAAGTGGTTCGAGAAATGCTTTGACGGAGATGGTGGCGGTTTTGGGAGGAGTGTATGGTGTTGCGGCGAGAGAGGATGCGATTGAGTTTGATAACCGGAGGAGAGTTTCTTGGAGAGTGGAAGATGATGATGATGATGTTGATTCTGACATTGGATGCTGATTAGGGTTCTGCTCGCAACACCACCGCCGGCACCGGAAGAGAGTATCTCTCCGACGAAAATGACACCGTAACTAAGTACTGGCGCTGCCACGATTTAAAAACAAAAACTTTTATGGTGGCTTTCGGGAAATCAGATTTTATGTTGTTGAGACAGTTGCCGCCTCACGCGTTTGGCATATTCGTGATTGTTAGATTAAGATTAGACGATTCAGATTTTTATCTGATTTTTTCGAGATGACTTGGATGTTATTATAACTTTTAATTTATTTTAAAATAAAAATCTGGATTATGGTACTTAAAATTTAATTCATCTGATCTTAATCAATTGTAGATGTGTATTGAATGCATAAATGCGACAAACTTTTGAGAACATGAACCTTAGTCTGCTTTGAGGTAAGGGTCCGTACAATTAATCTTTCATTCTCATACTAAGTATTGTGACGAAATTGGATTTTCTAGGTCGGGTTGTTGCATTCACAAAGACAAAGACATTGATATTTGTCCCTCTCGATATGACAGATTAAAAGAAAAGATAAGATACCATACTGAAATCTAACTGTCTGATCTTGATCATACAATTACCGAATGTGCGTAAGTTGTAATTGCACCAAAAGGTGGTGTGTATTTTTACCATGAGAAAATTTACGGTGATCCAATAATGAAAAATTCATTAAAACGAATTTCTAGAAGATTCACGATACTAACAATATTAAATTTGATGTAACGGTTAAAATACACTATTGGTTTTCTCGAGGTCATTTGCAAATATCACATTGGCATTTCATTCTAAAACCCTCCCACTTGTATTTGCTTGCAAGAAAATGATATAGAGATTTGTACAAGTATGTTGGATTCGTTAAGTGAATTCTTGCAGGTTGGTTGATCACGAGAAAACTTGGGTATGTGTCTTCATCTTTTTGCCTAATATGCATTTCTGTTATAACTCACAATTGAAGAGCCTTTTGATATATATATATATATATATATATATATATATATATATATATATATAGAGTTATTTAATGTTACCACTGGTTTTAGATGTGCAAACTTTTTCACTGTCAAATGGCATTTGGCATCAAAATTTAAGTGTTTGGTCTCTTCCTTTTTAATGATTGTTTTTTTGTTAAGAGGATTTGAAAAATATCAAATATATTTTAAAATATAGTTATATAGACGTAGTCGTTCAAAGTCCTCCCTCCAAAAAATTCGGTCCCAAAAATGATACCAAACTCACCAATTTCATTGATCATCACATCAGCCAATGCATATAACTCTAAAGGCCAGGGCAATCAATTGCATGATCTTTCACAACTACATTAATATCCATTCATCTATGCCAATTTAAAACAATCTATTACTGTAACCATGAAAGCGAAAACCACATTGCAGACCAATACCATGAACCAAAATATTCTACTCATGCATAAACATCAGTGAAAGAGATTGAGAGAGCAATAGGAAAATAGTTTATAGTCAATGAGAAGCAAAACAAGTTCATAACTGCTCCATAATTGACACAAGTGTTACTGACATTTGGATCGTTCATCGAGTTCTTGGACGGTGTTGAGCAGCCTTTGATAGTCTCCTGCTCAAAGTTAACTCATCCACCTCCTTACTCTAACAGTCTCCTGTAGCTGAAGACTTCCTTCGATATCATCTACTGATTTTGTTCTCACAGTGAAATTAGCATCTAGTCCTGTACTTTAAGGAGGCCTTGAAAAACTTCCAAGTGAAAACTGTTGCGCCAGATTGCAAAAGAAAAAGCTCAGTAGAATTCAGTGATGTTGCTACCTGAATAACAAAGGCATAATTTTGGTCAATTAGCTAGTAGAGAAAGAAGCCCTGGTCACATAACCATATGATGGACAATATTAATAATTTCATGGATACTTACTCCATCAACTTGCACTCTTGTATTAGTATGAATGGAAGTTTAAACAGTTTTAAGTTTAAAACAAGAACAATAAGTTACTAATAATCCAAAAAAATTGCTGAAATAGTAAACAAATGAGTACTTTCTCAATACAAAATAAATTAATTCATTCAACATATAGCACACTAAATACAAGCTCTGTCATGCTCATTTCATTGTTGTCAAGCTTCTTGTCCATGTCTTCATCATGTAATGATAAGTACATATATAATAGCCGAGATATCCCTCTTTGCATCCAACTCTATAAACGAGGAATAGCCGTTCAAAAACTTAGGACTAGTAACTAGTTATTTTCAAACTTTCAAAGGACGTATACTTTACATTGAGACAAACTCAAAATGCATTGTTAAAAGGTAAATCTTATATTTTTCATTCAACCTGATTTTTCCCAAAGATTCTATGGCAACATTGCTATGGTACATCATTTACCTGAAGAAGATAATTCTTTGAGTGTTTCCAAAGATGTTCTTGAATACTTGGCTAAATAAGGTAAGATTTTATCTTCAGCCAACAGATTGATTCTTTGTCGGAATACAACTAGTAACTCTAAAGTTCAAATGTAAATTAGCAACCCATCAACGCAAACTTGATTGCCAATTACAATACCGGATCAACTGCAACATATGAATGTTGATGCAGACCTTAAAGTTATGCTTGAATGCGATGACAAGTAAAGCTGCAAGGTGTAATTTTTTTATGATAAGGCAGATGAGTTTTTGTCCTCATATTGTGATTGTAAAATTTATATAACAAAGGAAGGTATTTGGAAGGTAAAGGAGGAAAGTCTTTTTACCGGCAGTAGGAACTTGAAACTTTGAATGTCTATCTTTTACAACGCAGATGTTTATTTCATCTTAGATTGATTTTCTTACTTGGTAAAAGTTAGTTTTTATTTTAGGTCTTATATCATGTCTTACAATTTTGAGAATGGAACAACAAAAATGTTGAGGGTACCAAAAGAAGTCAGAAGGATTCTCGTGATACAAGTTGTAACATGAGAATTTTTAAATGGGGAAAGAACAATAATTCAACTCAATCAATTTGTTTAGTGAGATTTAGAAAATGTGTCTTAACGATATGGATTCTGACCAACTACGAATCAAATTTGTGGAAAGGATTTTGAAAATGAGGGTGAAAGCAATGGGTGCGATGGAGAATGATTCATGTTGTTATAAGTTTTAATGTTTTGAATGGTTTTATTTTGATGTTTTCTACTGAGAAAAATATTTATAGCTATGGCTTAAACTTGATCGATGGAAACTATATAAAGCAAACTCATATATCACATTCATGCTCACATATTTCCTCAATTTCCATATAGCTTCCATCGGTTAAACTTAAGCCAAAGCTATAAATCTTTCTCTCTGTAGCAAACATCAAAAGAACACCATTAAAAACACTCAATCTTGTAACAACGGGATCTTTCCCATCACTCCCATTGCTTTCACCCTTATTTTCTTTCCCTTTTCAATAAAATTGATTTTTAGTCTGTCAAATTTCATATTGTAAAGATGCATTTCCTGAATCTCACTAAACAAATGGATTGATTTGAACTATTGTTTTTTCCCGTTTAAAAATTTTCATGCTATAACTTATATCATGAGGACCCCTTATGTCTTTTTTGGCACCCTCAACATTCTTCTTGTTCTATTCTCAAAATTGTAAGACATATAAGACCTAAAATAAAAACTAATTTTTATCAAGTAATGGAAGCAATCAGAGGTGAAATGAACATCTCCATCGTAAAAGATAGACATGCTAAGTTATTACTATTAGTTCCTACTCCCCGTAAAAAGACGTACCTCATTTACCTTCCAAAGACCTTCCTTTGTTATATAAACTTTACAATAACAACATGCAGACCAAAACTCATATGCCTTGTCATAAAAAACAACCTTGGAGTTTTCCTTGTCATCACATTCAAGGATAACTTTTAGGTATGCATCAACATTCAATGTTGTAGTTGGCTTGACATTGAAATTGGCAATCAAGTTTGTGTTTTTGGGTTGCTAATAAACATTTGAACTTCAGAGTTATTTGTTGTATTATGACAAAAAATCAATATGTTGGCTGAAAATAAAATCTTAGTATATTTAATCATATATTCAAAAACTTCTTTGGAAACACTCAAAGAATTGTCTTATGCTGTTAAATACAAAAATGTAACAATGTTGTCATTGAATCTTTGAGAAAAATCAGGCTGAATGAAAAAAGAAGATTCACCTTTTAACAATGCATCTTGAGTTTGTCTCAATGCAATATATACGTCCTTCGAAAAGTTTTAAAAGATATTGTTACTAACCAAAATTTGTGAATGACTTTTGCTGCTAATCAAGGTGATATTTCAGTCAAAATATCACAAGGGATCGAAACCATTGTTGTCTTTGTAAGCAAAGAAAAATTGAAGCAAAGCTGTTTAGAAGAGAATGATTGAACAACTAGTCTTCAGGCTAGTAAAGTTGGTATAAACGAATGTTCAACTAAAGAGTATTATACAATTGTCTTTGAATGACACTAGTGGTTTCGTAAGAAAGAAAAAAATGAAGGGAAAGGTATAGATGAATGACTTCTGCAACGTCGATGCTTTTATATTATGAATGGGAATTGGTTTGCCAAGGTATCTGTATGATCCTCCAATTATCATTGCTTTCAATTCTCATCATAGACAATAAAGTTTAGCAATTTTCTTTCCACTATTTCTCTTAAAATCAATGAATACTTGGTATTTCATTCATTTCCATTGATCAAGTCTTGATTGACAAGAATGTTAGTATATATCTTTTTTGTTAAGACAAGAATGTTATATTTGATATCTTACACTTTGTTCTGAATAAAATAAAATTATTATTATCATTTATTTCCTTCATTATATGTGCATTAACATGGAATCAAGAGAATTAATTTCGATTTTATGTCATTCATATTCTAGAACCACTTTCTTATCACAATGGATATAATGACATAATCGTGTGGTAGCCAATCATTCAATATATAGCCATGCATTTTTTAACTTAAAAGGGAAAATACTATTTATTGCGAATTGCAACTTCGTGATTTTTCACGACTGTGTATTATTTACTTCAAGTGCACCATTACCCTCCCTGTTTTCTTTTAAGTTAGATTTGAAAGTTTAACTCTTCTTTTATTAAAGCAATGCGTAAGCGTTCACATGATATTTGTGAAGATATCCTTCGCTTGATACAACAATTCAGTTTTTTCCAAGTTTCCATTTCCGTTTCATTGAAGTTCACATGATATTCGTGAAGATATCCTTCGCTTGATGTCAAACCTTCTTGACCAGTTTATTCCTTTTTCCGGTTCTTCTAAATCATGTGGGTTTGGAGAATGATATCATAACCATTTTTATGGCTGAAAATAGATAGCTATCAATGGCCATTTATGTCACCAACTTATCAGCTTGCTTAAACCTGCCCTTCTTGGTAGTGTTTTAAATAGCTTTTCGGAAGACAGCGCAATTAGCTATGACTTGGTTGTAAGAGATATGTTATTTATAATACCTCTTACTTTTGATCTCCTTGACTAGAGGAATTTTATGATCATCTAATAGCTGAATCAGCTTATCCTTAAGAAAATAATCAAATATATGGTTAGCTTTTGTGATGTCAAAGGTGTATTGTGTTCTTCCTTTTGGTTGACCTTAAGACAAGACATGTATAATTTTTCTCTTTAAGGATCTCAGGCGTTAGAACATCTTCCGTTGGATCGGCTCGCATATCATCATAAGAATTTTCCATATATATGATGGAGATAAGGTGTAGTCTGTAGACCTCTCCCTCAGATGGCACGCATCTTTTCTTTTTTTTGAATGAATTTCTCTATGTGTGCTCCTTAGGAAGCTAATACGCTTAGATCATGGAATACTTTCCCAACCAATTATCTTTAAATTACGGGTGCATGTCAATGATGGTCATTTATGCCTACCCAGCCTCATGAAATTGGACTAGGCATTTCCAAGATGTTTTCTGAACCTCTTAAGGAAGTCAGCAACTATTCATCTATTTGTTGCTTTAGATTCATGTCTACCCATGTTTGTATCGAGTTTAGTGGGAGAGAGGAATATCATGTCAATGTTGTTCCTGTCAACAATAAAGGGAACAACTGCAGTTTGTAGAATTCATAATTGTTTTCCTCGTCGCACTGCATAGTAAGTCTTCCAATGTGTTCAATAGTTGATTTTTCATCTTCCTCGAAAAATGTAGCAAAATTAGGAATCTTGTAACCTCTAGGTAGAGGGACCAATCTGTCAACTTTCTCAGGATATGGCTTCATATACAAATGCATATCCATGAGTTTCAGTTATATCTATTGGATCAAAATACATGGTCAAGATCAAATTCTAGTAAAAATACTCCTCTCGATCACTTGATAATATATATATTACAACTGAAATTTAGATAAGTTCGGATAAAATAGATACAATACACATGATAAAACAAACATCATACAATACACCTGATAAAATATGTATACCACAAAACACAATAGATAAATGAACATGTAGACACACTACCAACATAAAATTTTGTTTGTAATCAGAAATTCCACAAGCTATCATTGACCACATGTCCAGTAGAAGCTGATGACAATTCTTGATTCCCAGACCACCTTTGAAACATGCCATTTCCATATACCACAGATGAGATATCAGCATCATCAAAGTCTCTCCCAAAAGAAAACTCTTGGTTTAGACTTTGTTTTGAGGTTGATCCAATATTCTCATTCTCCAACTGCATCCTCAACAGTGATTGTTCTTGAGAGAATAAAAAGTTTGACGAATTCCCGACCATTGAGGTTAGGTTCAAATCAGCAGTTATTACTTCAGCTAAAGGATAAGCATCCATTTGTTTTGAAGAGGATGAAATGTTCAAGATACTAGTTTCGTTGTTATGAACAATGTTGTCATCTTGTGTTTTTGGTTTCTCCGTTTGATTTGGATTGGAGAATGAATTGAACACACGAGAGAAATCAGAAAGAGTGGTTTGGTTTTCACTATTGTATGGAGAAGAATCCAATAATGGAGACAATAGAGATTCATTAGTATTTGATGGTCCTTCTCTAGAGGAGTTAAACCTTCCATGTTTTGAACCATCCATTTTCTTTCCACAATTATCCTTCTTAAAGACTCTACTGAGAACCCATTCACTCTATTAAAAAAAAAAAAAAAGGTTAACACATTAATATTAGATGAAAAAATTTGTTCAAAAAAATATTAGATGAAAAAAAAAAAGTTATTTTAAACAAAACAATATTTTTTTTTAGTTTTTATTCATTTATTACAGTTTTTTTAAAATACTATTTGAAAGAATATTAAATCTGCTTCAGACAAAAAGTTGTTTCCAGTGGTTTCTCTAAAAGTTGTATTTTTTTAATTGATTTTTTGTATAAGTTTTTTTATTTTATTTTTATGATTACAATCAAACATAAAATAATTTACTTTATTTAGAAAAAGGAAATTAATCTCTTAATTATATATATCTAAATCACTATTTCCCTAACAAAAAATCAAAATCACTATTTGTATTATTTATTACAAACAGATCCTCGGTGAATGTTTGGATCGACGATAAGTTTGACATTAATGACACGGTAGTTTTGTCAAAATTCAAAAGTAAAGTTTTTGTCAAAATTACGGTAACACAAGGTAATTCTATCAAACACATGGTCAATGTGAACATACACTAAAGAATTTTCACATGTAGTAAGAGTAGAAATCATAGACAAAAACAAAGCAATAAAAAAATGAGTGGTGATACATGTACATCCCTATGTGGCAATACACCTCTTACACCCACACAAAATTCTAACATGTGGCAACCTGAACCCCACATAAGTAGAAGAGAAAGTGTGGTTGTGAGATGAATTTACCAAAATATCCCTAATATATGGGGTGTATAATGGGATGTGTGAATAAAATGAGTTCATGTAACATTTTCCTAAAAAAATATAGCAATATTACCATTCCATGTGTGGATAGGTTGTGCTCAGAGAGTGTGTTACCCTCCAATCGATATTCATGCATGACCCAATTGGTTTTTTCACCACTCAGAGCTCTTCCTATGTAGAAAACCAATGTTTTTTTCATCCCAATTAATGCATTTCCCTTGAAAATCTTTTTGTCTTTGCCTGTTGCTTTCCAATAGCCAGCATTAGTAGCTCTATTGGTCCTTTGACCAGTTGGGTATTTTCTCTCCCTCACATAGAAAAAATACCATTTTGTTTCTCCCATTTTAGCCAACTCTGAATAAACCAAAAAATAAGAAAGTATAATTAAGTTTTGAAACACCGAAAGACATGCATACATTAAACATGACACTGACAGATCCACACTCATAATAACTTTAAAAAATAAAATAATTAAATCTAACCACATCTATTAGTGTCGTGTTGGTGCAGTTACCTTACACATTATGATGTGTCGGTGGTACATAGTAATTAAGAGAAAATAGATAACCATCAAAGTAAGATAACGACAATATCTCTAAGGCGTAATTAAACCACTAGCCTTTCTCATTGCCAAACCCTAGTCGTCACCGCTTTTCTTCTTTTTCCACCAGATCTACCAATTAGGGTGTTTTAGGGTTAATTTTGTCCCAAAATCACCATTCCAATTTATTTTTTTAGTTAAATAAGTGATTTCCACATCTAATCAATGACTTTGGCGTCATTAATGTTACCGATCTATAGGCATCAGTATTTTTTACACTTGAATATAGTCATATTTGTAGAGTTTTATATTTTGCTGTTTTTTTCGCAAATGCATCCATTTGGTTTTTAATGTCTTTAAATGTATGTGTTATCAATGTACTCTATCAACATCGTTTATTTTTTTCAACAAAAAAAAAAACTCCAAGGCGTAGCCTTTCAAATCCAGACTACTAATATAATATAATAACAACTAATATTTACCTATAAAAATAACATTAAATTCACCTGACAAATCCCATGGTTCACACTTATTCATATCAACTTCAGCAATATCTATAGCACAGAAGCTATTGTCATCAACCTTCTTGACAAGGTATTGATTTATAAGCTCTTCATCGGTCGGAGAGAATCGAAAACCAGCTGGAAATTTGACCTTTTCATTTTCCATTTTTTAATTGGAAACATTCTCATTTGATCCCATATTGCACTAAAATCCTTTGTTTCATAAAAATAAAAAAATAAAAAAATAAAAAAAAGCAGGTTAAAAACTAAGTAGAACAAAAACAAGCATAAAAGATGTACCTCTGCAAGTCTTGATAAAATGAACGACTGATACCAACCTATTAAAGTTTGAAAAATGGAGTGAGGTGTGATGAGGAAAAAAAACACTTTGGTTTGATGATGTAACTAAAAAGCAAAAAAAGAGAAGAGAGTGAATGATGTGAGAGACGGTTTGTTTTGATAAAATTGATAAAGATATTGAGTTGTAAGAATACAAAATTCCTTAAATGGTGAACTTTTAGGGATGCAAAACGTGGCTCATAGTGAAATTTGAGGAGGGTTCAATCTTTTATACTTTTAGAGTGTTTATTATGTTGTAAGTGCATGATTAAAGTTGAAAGATGAAAATTGTGAAATGATAATGATGAAAAAAAAACTATATAACAATAAAGTAGGTTAAATAAATTTTCCGGCCTACGGAATTTCCAAATGAATCACACTTTTAGTTCTTACAAAATTATTTTACAAACAGTTTTAATTTTGTTGTTAAGTCAGCATATATTTTTGAATGACTTTTTGCAAGCATGTTTAGAAGATTAAGAAGATCATCCATGAAAAAACATATCAAAATCTAAATTCTGCCTAGATTTTTATTACTTTTAAATAAATTGTTTGCGTTAAAAATTTTAAATTTGATTCATCGCAAGTTAAAAAGTTCTAAATTATATGGGGAGAAACATTTTATAATGGTCTAAACATATTTGTCAAAAATCATTTAAAAACATGTTCATAAGGACTAAAACTATTTACAGAGGCTATATGGGTGGAATTTGTGCCTTTTCTTATACAGAAGCTAATTTCATACCTCGCCTAAATAAAAAGGTTTTTTGAGGTATTAACTCATTCATATATGATGTAAGATAAACATTTAGGTGTGCTTTGAACTTTTGTAAAGATACAATATGGATCATGATTGTATGCCTTTAAGGCGGGAAAGACTATTAAAATGTTCTTTCAGGGATACTTGAAAGCACAAATAATAAAATATCTAACTTCAATGCACTTTTATAGAAACAAGATGTATCATGTTTTAGTTTGAACTGGCATTTTGAATAGTCGGAACCGTAAAGTAACCAAATTATTAAATTGGGAGCCTAGATTTTTATTGAAATTATTAAAAGCCGGAAAAAGTGACAGCTTGTCCGGTTTCCTTTGTTCTCTGATGCTTTTTTAATTAAAAATAAAGATTAAAATGGCGTTGTTTTTGTTTAGTGATTAATACATAACTGCCTTGTAACAAAGTTAGTTACAATTTGTTTCAAAGTTTTTTAGTTGGTTAGATAGCTTGTTCTACAAGCAAGTGCTATAGTTGCCTATAAAAGGTTTTGTATTGTGTAACTTCAATGCTTAATGAGATTCCACAATTTATAGTAATCTCTCTATTCTTCGCTTTCAGTTTTACAGTTTATTTTTTTGCTATTTTCTCATCTTGTTAAAAATAGCTTATCTGAATAAGCACTTTTCTGCACATAAGAACACGATTTATGTTCTAACAGTTTTGAACCTCGTATTTTTTTCCTTCCATTTTTTAAAAATGATCCAAAACAACGTGGTTTTGGCTTCGGGCAAACAAATATCCTTATTTTTACTTCTTTCCCTTCGTAATACAACCCTTCTTCCTTCCTTCTTTTCTAATGCCTTCGCAGATGCTACCAAAACCATTGGTTCCTCCTTCCATAGGTCATTTCTCCATCACCCTTCACGTTTGATTCCTTAATTGAGTTTTTATTTCTTTCTATTTGTATTTTTATGATTTGTTTTCTATTTTGTGTGTGTTGTTTTATCATATTCTTTTTTCCTGTTTGATCTCGATAGTTCTTGATTTTTTTTCCAAATATCAATGTAGAAGTCAAGATTTATTTTTTACACATTTATAGTTTTTTGATTTATTTTTTCTTGATATTTTGTTCTCACTAACCTTAACTGCGGATATTGAGTATGATATTTTGTAGATACCATTTTGTATTTATTTTGCCTATAATATAGAGGTGTACTCAGTTAAGACACATAAGAATTCGATCCACCACAAATTGACCACACACCACTATTTTTCCCGTGTCATATTTGATTATGAAAAAATAGACCTAAATGACTATGATGATATTTCCCCTAAAAAAAGACTATGACGGTATTTAATTTCCGTGTTCTTAATGAATGTTATTTTAATTAAGAAATGTTATATTAATTAAGAGTGCATGTAAATTATAAAGCGTGTGAAAACACACTAAGCTTTAGGTTTGATTTGCCAACCGATTTATACCAACTGGATGAAAAAGGATCTAGTGATGAATCCCCTTTAGGACACTGGGATCTTTGACGGGACTTGTACATTCACACATAAAGTTCCATCAATTTTCCTCGTGCACTAAAAAAAAGGAATGATTTAGTATTATTTTCGACAGAATTTTGGACTCGCAAGAATGTGATTTTGTCTCTTTTTTGCCCCCAAGGTGTCTCTATCTATATAACAGCATTCGGTAGAAAATGCAATGATCATCAAATTGGAAAGATACATTTTGCAAGTCAATCTCTCATGTCAGTACTGAATGTTCACCGGATAAATAAATCACACAAGATTTGCACACCACACATGTATAAGTAAACATCAGAAAAATGATTAAGTAATGATGGAACAATTATGAAGGAAAAAGAAAACCACACATACAACAAACACTTGCTTGAAAGATCAAAACACCCTCTTCTTTCAAAACAGAATAAAGGCAATTAGAAGGCACCAACATTCAAGATTCTGGAACGGAGGCTGCTGCACGTTTGATTGATGCAGACTTGATAAGATGATTGTAGCTCCCTTTCTCCTTAAAAAGCTGAGAGAAATGGTGCTTGCAATACAAAATGCCCTCAAGGGCTGCATAATTTGATGGAGTTATAGGACAACCACCGTGTGAACACTTGAAACATGATTTGTGATAGGCCTGGCTTTCGACTGTTACCTGCATTCAGAATAAGATACATATTAAAACATAGCTACAAGAAAACCAAGACATTCTAGTTCAGGGTAACCGTGCAAAACTGCAGATTTATAGTAATTAGATTTACTCATTCGGGCAATTATTGACAAATGCATAAAATTGAAGATTGGAAGCAGCAGATTCTACATTTTGGCTATACGTTACATTTTCTCATTTCAGGTGATTTAGCCTGTTATTGGAGTGGAGACTAGATAAGTGGCAACTAGTTTAGGACTCTTGAAAATAAATTATCGATGAACCTTTTGCTAACTTGAACCAAACAACTGGAATGCATAAAAGACAGTGTTAGTTGATATTACGACAAACACTAGTTGTGAACATTAATTTCGTAATCAATATGCACTTCAGATCCTGTAATTGGAGATATTAACAGACATACTTCGGCTCCAGTCTAAAACAACTAAGCAAAAAGCTTTGTTATGTACCAGCAAAGATTTCATTTTGAGGTGTTTAGTTTTATGATTTTGTGGGTTGGGGAAGAAGTTTCAGAACTATTCATAAATCACGAGCAAATGCAACTTCAATTTCATGTTTTTTAAGGACTGTGAACTGAATCATAATATAGGTTTTATCATCTTAAGCTCAGAAATAACACAAGTTTCTTCTCTACATATATGTCCCAGTAAGACAATGAAGTCATATCAAAGTCTATTTTGATAGCATAGCATATGACAGTGTAAGAGGGAGAAAATCATATAGCTCAATTTCACAAACCAATGAACACCCCCAAAAGCAAAAGGTCGCGCTAAACAAAATGTTTCATGCTTGCAATGGGGCAAAGTTGAACTTCATACGGGCCTTCTTTGTGCTCGCAATTTTAAGAAAGACATATTGATGTTAAAATGTTTTGGTTACACACATACCATACAGCCAGAAAAGGAGGATACTCTAATCTACCTCATCTACAGGGGAGTAATAACTAAAGATACTTATTCTTATGGTATGATCTCTCTTCTCGTATATCCAGTACGTAACAGATATATCTGACCAAATATTATTAACTAATTTATTTCCAAGATTTTTAAATCTTACCTTCTCCAATGGATAAGCAGTTTTGCCGCATGTAGCACACTTTTCTTGTGTCCCAGAAAACATGCCCGCAGCTTTGCTAGGGGTCCTTGTCTGGAATAAACAGAAGATACCATTAATTATTCAGTAATACCAAATGCCAAGGACCGGATTAAAAGAACAATAAAAATGCAAAATCAAGCAAATTTACCAGCACAGGAGTTGCACCATCAGCTACCTTTGCAGCTGTTCAAAATAAAATTATTGCCAGTTAAAGAGGCATCTGATTGAAGAAATATAACAAAATTAGCTTTATTATCCTTGAAGAAAAAGAAGACATACGTGACTGGAAGTTCTTGTTCTTGCTAAAGTTGCCATGCTCCTTGAAGAGCTGCTCAAAATGAGGCTTACAGTAAAGAACACCTTCCATCGATGAATAGCTGCTAAGCTGAAACATAAAGATAATCAACAATAATCCTTGTGAAAAATTCAAACTTTAAACTCGGATATAAAAATGTTAATTAAGAGTTAAGACCATGTTTGAATAAACCACTTAACTAAGCGGTTAATGCATAAACATTTGGTATAAGTGCTAATATATAAGCAATTTTTATAACAAAAGATAAAATAAAGTTAAGCAGTTTTCATATACACTGAATTTAATTCATATTCATTGATAGTGTAAAGATATTTTACACTGTCAGTTAATCATAATCATCAAATTATTATGAAAGTTTGACTTTTATCTTAATCACCTTAAAGTCACAGACATGATTGGTTGTCATGGTCTCACAGAGTCACAGTGTACAGTGCATGAAATCTAAACTCATAAATTATAAGCTGTTTTGAAAAGCTAACCTTGAAAGATTATGGATTGGCTTATTTGAGTTTATCTATTGGCATAAGTTTTGTGAGACTTATGAAAGCAGCTTATGACAATTTTCATAAGCTTTTTTCAACTAATTTTCATAAATTCTCCAATATTTGAGAAACTAACCTTGAAATATTATGGATTGGCTTATTTGAGCTTATCTATTGGCATAAGTTTTGTGAGACTGTTTGGGAGAACTTATGAAAGCAGCTTATGACAATTTTAATAAGCTTTTTTCAACTTATTGTCATAATTTTCT
>Ga0315914_1001849_pt1 | contig 32210 bp, 19 predicted proteins | sample MpolenodulesMG_FD_203920 | JGI IMG/M metagenome (GOLD analysis project Ga0315914, IMG submission 203920) | Medicago polymorpha root nodule microbial communities from Los Angeles, California, United States - elongated nodules | ecosystem: Host-associated > Plants > Roots > Nodule | place: USA...
CGGTTTGTGGAAGGATCCTGTATAATTGCTTGTGTTCTTTCTTCTTCTGTTCTTTACATTATCCGCTGCACATAGACTCTGAACTCACTCAAACTCTGAACTACTTCAGACTCTGAACCTAAGGACAGTTATCTAGAACGTAAAAGAAGAAGTTTCTAAACACACAATTCAACCCCCCTTCTTGTGGTTTTTCTCACCTTCAAATGGGATATATCAACACAATTTGTCCATAGTTAGATTAAATAACAATTATTGCAACAGCTACAACAAAAGTGTCATGTTATATGAGAAACACAATTCCATGAAGTAGAAAATCAATGTTATAATTTTAATTATTGGCATGTAAAGTGCTCTAGTGGGGAAAATTTTCATTAGAGAAGTACAAAAACCTTTGTAAAATGCAAGCATACCATTTAGTAGAAACCCTAATCAGAAAAAAAAAAAAAATATAACTCGATATTTTAGGTTTTTTTTGCCTTTGGAAGGACATACAATATACATAACATACATATTTATGTGTAACATGCACGACCTTTGCTTATACCCACGACCCTCTACTCTCTCTCTCTCTCTCTCTCTCTCTCTCTCCCTCCCACACACACAATCAATGTAAGTAATTTTAAAGTAGTGAGGGTTAGTAATGTTTGTAGAATCAAAGAAAGAACATGACATGCTCATTTGAAACACAAACCCTGTTACATTCAACAATGTTGAATTGTTATACTCTCCTTGTAAATCTGAACACATAAAACAATAAATTTTACAAATATTTTTTTCATTTATTGGTGCTACCAAATGCTATATGTTGAGATTCTAGAAGAAGGACAAAACTTACCTATAGTACCATAGCTATATGTTCGAATATATTGATGCTTTGGACCTACCACTTGGTTTCATGCGTTCAAACTTCAAGATAATAATCCATAATTAGTAAAAAGCTCACATAAATATATTGGGTAATCTAAACATATGAAACAAAAAACATTATAAAACAATATATTTGTGCTGATTAGATTTCGATTTGGACCTACTATTTGGTTTCATGTATTTAGGAGTAAAAACAAAATGAAAATTTCAATCTAAATGCATGAAACAACAATTTTTATTAAAGCTAAGTATGTGAAAAGTTCACTAAGCAGAATACAAATATACAAGCGCCCCAATAGACAAAAACTTACAAAATACAAAATTATCCAAAAAAATAGTAAAACCTGTTACTTGTACTCACGTTTCCAAACATCATTCATTATTCTTCTTTAACAATGAATCGTAGATCAAAATTGTTCGTCGACTATACCATTTTAAGAGAGCTCAATTCCCTTCAAGGTTCTCTCTATATTTCCATCTCTCTCTCTCTCTAAGAATCATTACATACATCACAATTTTGGTTTCTTTACCATTCTTGTTTTCTCTTTCTTTTTTCTATGTTGTTTGTTATTGTTGCTGTTGCAGCTCGGAAAGCTCAAATTAATGTTTTGATATCTTTCTTCAAAGAACTTGGATCTATAAAAATAAATCATGGAGGTAAGGTCTTCTCAAAAACACTTCAATAAGTTCGCTACGATCATTAAAACATCACATATAGGCACTTTGTTTTTGGCTCTGTGAGAGGACATATTTCTTCAAGTACCGACTACAAAACTATCATGTTTCCAAAAAAAAAAAACTCAAAAAAAAACTATAAAAATGCGAAAATTAAAGACTAATCAATTTTTTTGTCGACCACTAAAATTAAATTTTTATTACAAAAACCAAGTGTTAAATCTTTTTGGGTTTTGGTAACAAATGCCTTTAGAGCACTTTTTAAAGACTTAAAATAAAAAAATTATTCATTAAAAAGTTAATTAAATACTTCAATTTGTATTATATTGAATGCGTAAATTTTGAGAAAAAACCACTTTACCCTTTAAGATTCTTAAAGTGTCCCTTAACATTTTTTCTCTTTTTTTAAGGCTTAAATAAGTCTTCAGTCCCTGCAAATATACACCATCCGAGTTTTCATCCGCGAACTTACTAATCTTTCAAACAACCACCGCAAATTTTAATCTTTTTAATTTTGGTCATAATCTCATTTGATTACTGATATGACATGTAATTAGTGACGTGACACAAATTGACTGAATAAAATACTTGATGACTCAACAAAGCCACCCAAAAAGACTATTTTACCCTTAATGACTTCAGACCCGTGTGAAAAGACAAAAATGCCCCTTTCTTTTTCCTCCACCATTGGTCACCGTTAGATTTGATTCAGTGGCTTTGCTTCATAGTCACAAGTAGTCTGCGAGATCTAGTCCAATGGGGATAACTCATTTTGGAATCAAACTAAAGTTTTACAAAAAATCTTGAGAAGGAAGATGAAGATAGGGGCAAAAACGTCATTTCCTCGTGGATTGTCTCATTAAGGGCTAAAATGTCCATTCAAGTATGGTTTGTTGACGTAGCCTCACTTATACCCGGTCATCAATTGCCATATAGGCACCACGTCGCTAACGACTTTCCACATTAGCAAACAAACGTAATTAGGACGAAAATTAAAATGATTAATATTTGCAATGATAGTTTAGAATGATTAGTTAGTTCAAGGACTAAAATTCAAATGACCTATATTTGCAGCTTGAGCATTTTTTAATAATAGAGTGAAATATTCTTCATTAAGTTAAAAAACTTTTTTGTAAATAAAAAAGTTAAAGAGTAATAATCTATAGAAATTCAGATATTTTATTTTTCTCTTAAAAAAAAAAATCGGATATGTTGCTCTCTCTCTTTCCCAAGTGAAAATGATGTCGTTTTCTTATGATTTTTTTTTTCTTTTCATTTTTTGAAAACTTGAATTTCACTTCAATTTAATTTCCCTCACTCCCGCAGATCTAGCTTTTCTTTCCATCATCATCATCCTCATTTCATCACTTGAAAATCAGTTCACATTTTCCTTTCTCATCACACTCCACCAAAACAAGCAACCTCACCTCTCTCACTCCTCCATTACACTCACATTCCAATTCGCACCCCCCCAAAATGAAGAACACAAAACCCCAAACCCAATCAACACCATCTTCAAGATCTTCATCACTATCTTCCCATTTAGCAATGGTTGAACTTAAACAAAAAATCTTAACCTCTCTTTCTAAACTCTCCGACCGCGACACTCACCAAATCGCACTCGAAGATCTCGAAAAGACTATCTTAACCCTCACACCAGACGCTATTCCAATGATCTTAAACTGTTTATACGATGCCGTTTCCGACCCTAAACCCTCCATCAAAAACGAATCTCTCCGCCTCTTATCCTTTGTCTGCTCTTCACACCCCCACTCCACTTCACCTCACCTCCCCAAAATCATTTCTCATATTGTAAAACGGCTTAAAGACACTGATTCCGCTTCTCGAGACGCGTGTCGTGATTCGATTGGATCAATAGCTGCTCTTTACCTCAGAGGAGAGAATAATGGGAACAATGGGAGTAATGGGAATGGTTCTTTGGTTGGGTTGTTTGTGAAGCCGTTGTTTGAGGCAATGGGGGAACAGAATAAGGCTGTGCAAGGTGGTGCGGCGGTTTGTATGGCGAAAATGGTGGAGATGACGGCTGCTGTTGAGGAGGGTGGTGGTGCGGTGGTGGTGCCGGTCGGTGCGTTTCAGAAGATGTGTCCAAGGATCTGTAAACTAATTAATAACCCTAATTTTTTAGCTAAGTCAGCGATTTTGCCTGTGGTATCTGCATTGTCTCAGGTTTGGTGAATTTTGATGTTTTTTGTTTTGGTTTTTATGTCTTTGATAAAATGAAAATGAAATGATTGTTGAGTTGATTAACTGATGAGTTTAATTTCTATACACTGTCGGTGTAAATTGCATTCTATACCCTGTCAGTTTAAAGCTATTTTACATGTGCACCCCAATTATGTGTTGTCACATCATTTAATAACTTTACACTGACGGTGCATATAAATTTAGTCCTTAATTGGTAGGAATTGCATTAGGATTTAAATCGTATGCACCGACAGCGTAAAAATTTTCTTTTGTTGCATTCAATCAAAATCACGACACATTTTTTTCGAGATATTTTAGGAACTAACCTATAAAAGTGGCACTGCCACTTTGGTGTGTCTAAAAATGTTTTACACTGCATAGTAATTAATCTCATTATATTATGAAATGGTTTTATAAAGGTGTTTTAATGTAATATGTATATTGATCCTCTAAAAAAAATGTAATATGTATATTGACAGTTTTACCCTGTTGTGTTGCCTATTCATATTTTATCATGTAAAAATTTGTTGAGGTATTTTAGGAAATAAACTATGTAGAGATTAATTGGCATACATAGTTAGTGTGAATCAGTTTTTTGCAATGAGGATCCATTATTTTGTCACTTCATATTATTATTTTAAGATTTAGTTACAAGAGTGGGTTGATATATCAGAATAATATTATTATTAATTTTAAGATTTACTTACAAGAGGGGGTTGATATATCATAATAGTAAATTCTCATTGGATGCATGTGTAAAGTTAGTTTACACTAACATTGCATTTACAAAGGAGTTTAATGTATATGTGTTTAGAGTTTTACCCTTTGGTCCAATTATATCTGAATATGCAGACATTTGTTGAAATATTTTAGGAAATAATGTAGATATTAAGGGGCATACAGTTTCAGTGTGAATCAATTTTATACTGACATCCAATGAGAATCCATTATTTTTCCACTTCATATCATTAGTTTCAAGATTCAGTTACATAAGTAAACTAATATGTCAGAATAGTGGGTTCTCATCGGATACATGTGTAGAGTTGGTTTACGCTGACAATGTACATCTTTTAAACTCAATTGTATAACAAAACGGCACAATGATAAATATGATTTGATGACAGTGTAAGACTTACATATGCTTGAAATTCTTTATAAAGTTTGAAGAGTTTTAATTTTGTTTTAAAAGATATTTATCTTTGGCCATGCTATCTGAAATTTAGGTAGCCTTTGTCGAATGGAATGAACAGGAACCAAGTGAATTGGTTCAGTCTTCTTGGTTCCTTTTGTTTTAGTAGAACAGAACTACAACGTATCACTTTTTAATCCTGTTCTGTTCAATTTTAAAAGAAGCACTAAATATAGAATGGAATGGAGCTAGTGTTATCTTCTAGCTGTCCCAACTTTTAACATGTTTGCAAAATGCTACCTTAGAGTGATATACAAGGCAATAAGCATAAACTAATAAAATTGATTAAGACTGAAAGTTGTGTTTAAGTGGATTGCTGCCTGAAAATTTAGCTTCTATTTACTGTTGATTCATTAGGAATTTTTGAACTGAGATTTTGTCTTATCTAGATTACCAAGTTATCATTTTGTGATAAAAGACAACTATAGGAAAAAGATTGATAATTAATTGAGTATCAATTGCAGGCTGGGGCAATTGCACCACAAAGCTTGGACAATTTGCTATCTAGCATTCATGACTGCCTCTCTAGTAGTGATTGGGCAACACGTAAAGCAGCAGCAGAGGCATTAAGTTCCTTGGCTTTGCATTCAAGCAGTTTGATTACTGATAAAACGACGCCCACAGTGACATTACTTGAGGCTTGTCGGGTTGACAAGGTAGTTTTTGCAATGAAATTTTCTCATTATAACTTTGAACTAGCTTCTTGCCATGCCATATTTGTTTCTTGAGTCGCTTGTTTTGAATGCCACATCATCTTACCATTTCTTACAAATCTTATTTTCATGAAATGGTCTGTCAAAAATGAATTAATTCAATACAGTGTAAGGACATCATGTCCTCAAGACATAAAAGGAGAAAATTGATAGCACATTCTCTTGACTAGTCGAGTTGTTTTCTGTGACAAAAGTATCACACGAGTCAGGGCTGAGAATTATTTGTCCTAGAATGGTAGATTTGTAATTTGTTGAAACTTCATTACTAGAGAACTGTTTTTGTTGCTTTTTTAGTCATCTAATTATTTTCAGGAAAACAATATTATTGATTGCAGATAAGACCTGTGAGGGATAGCATGACAGAGGCATTAGACCTGTGGAAAAAAATTGCAGGGAAAGGAGATGGATCTTCTCATGATGCAAAGCCATTGTCATCTGGTAAGAACATTTCATTTGTCTGTGGTAATCCAATCTCCAACTACTTTTGTCATGGTTTCTCTTTGTAATGATTTTTTTTATGCTTTAGATGGTGGGAATACTGAACCAGCTGTTTTGACAGAAACTAGTGACCTGAAAAATGTAAATCCCGATGAGAGGAAGATTGATCCATCAGTGAAGGATTTACCAACCAGTTCTTCAAACACGGATTCAAATTCTAAGGCCAAAGCGGCTAGCATCTCAGAGAAGGCAGTTGTAATATTAAAAAAGAAACCACCTGTCTTAAATGATAAAGTACTAAACCCAGAATTTTTCCAAAACCTTGAAAGAAGGGACTTAGATGATTTACCAGTGGAAGTGGTTGTTCCTCGCAAATGCCTCAATTCTTCAAGCTCAAACAATGACGAAGAGTCAAAGGCAACTGCCAAAGATTCAAACGAAAGAACAAATGCCACTGGAAATGTGCCTAATGATGGCTTCCATGGATCTGTCAATAATAAATATCATGGTTTAGAGAGAGGTAATGATGGAAATTCGAGACAAAGGAATTATGAAGACTTTGCTCATGACAGATACTATGAAAGAAGAATGAATGCAAAAGAACTGAGGACAAAAGCAAACGATACAATGGACAGGTCTGAAAATGATCAGAGGGATGGTTCTGCCAATATTGCAGGTTTTTCTAGAGCTGATGGTCAATCAGAAGTACCCTTCTCCAATAACAGAGGAAACTTGTTGGCCATCCAGAGACAGTTAACACAGCTCGAAAGACAACAGGGTCATCTGATGAACATGCTGCAGGTATGTTTTTATGGCCCAAATAATCAGTTCTTGTATATGTTCTTCATAAGTAGTAAGTAATAGATGTTTTAACAACTTTACAGGATTTCATGGGTGGATCTCATGATAGCATGGTGACTCTAGAGAACAGAGTACGAGGTCTTGAGAGGATTGTTGAAGACATGTTACAAGATTTATCTATATCATCAGGCCGTAGATTCGAGGGATCATCTGGTCGGCCTTCTAGCAAGTATAATGGTTTTAATGAATATTCCAATTCCAAGTATGGAAGAGGTGGTGATGGACGCATCCCATTTAATGAAAGGTTTACCCAAACTGATGGGAATGCTTTGGGGATGAGGGGAAGAGGGCCATCATGGAGATCTGACATGCCTGAGGGTTGGGATTTTCCTGGGTATGGTGCTTCTAGAAATGGCCAGATTTCCTCAAGAAGGGCTTTTGGTGGTAGTTCTATTGATGGAAGATCACCAAAATCAGTGCATGAGAGTGATCAAGGGGGCAGCAGGAGAGCTTGGGAGAAAGCAGCAATGCCCATCCGGCTTGGTGAGGGGCCCTCTGCAAGAAGTGTTTGGCAAGCTTCTAAAGATGAAGCTACCTTGGAAGCAATTCGGGTTGCTGGCGAAGACAATGGAACATCTAGAGCAACAAGAGTAGCAGTCCCTGAAATGACTGCTGAAGCAATGGCTGATGACAGTGTTGGACAAGAGAGGGATGCAATCTGGACTTCTTGGAGTAATGCATTCGATGCCCTTCAAGCAGGTGATATAGATTCAGCCTTTGCAGAGGTGTTGAGTACCGGAGATGATCGTTTGCTTGTAAAGCTAATGGATAGAACTGGCCCTGTAATTAACGAACTTTCAAGTGAGATTGCATGTGAGATCTTATATGCCATCAGCCAGTTCTTACTGGAGCAGGACCTGTTTAATATCTGTTTGTCTTGGATTCAACAGGTATGGCGTCTCTTTTATTTTACTTTTTTATTAGTCAGAATATGTATGTTGTCTCAGTATATGAATTTTCCCATTCAAAATAAAACTCACCAGGTCCCAAATATAATATGAATAGATGATTTTTCTATTTGTTTTATTATTTTGTCAAAGTCAAAACTAGCAAAGTTTGGCATTGTCAGAATAAATTTTCATCTATAAAATTGACATAGCATTATTGAAGGGTTTCAACGACTCCTTGGTGTATTAATTTCGAAACCAGGCATTCCTATGTCTCAAAATTAGTGTTTAAATCTCCTGATGATTTTAAACGATAGATCTCAAGCTGTAGAATCTATTTATTTTGTTATGTTTAGTTGGAGGACTGGCATACTGTTAGGAATAGGAATAAAGACAGGTGGGTTCATTTTAGGAAGAAGGGAAATCATGCAACTCATTAATTATGCAACTCGTTATCCTTAAGTTTCTATGATTAGTTCTGCTAGTTGTTTGTTATTGCTCTTACTATTTTGCAAGGGACTAACCTTCCTCTTTGGAGGATTAGGAACTTATTTTGTTTTGAGAGCTAGAGAAAGCTGTAGTGTGAGGGGAGATTAACTCTTTTGTGTTACCTTTTTCCTAGATCCAATAAACTCATGGGTGAATAATCCTGTTTCTCTATCCCTTTGAAGTTCACCTATTGCTAGGATCCTCCTAACACATGCAGTCTGTTTCTTCTGCAACACATGCAGTCTGTTTCTTCTGCATGGTCAGCAGCTAGACAATATAATATACGTAGTCTAATGTTATAGATCCCCTGCTTCAATGACGATCACCTTTTTTATTCAAAGCTGTAATTCACTGGCCTATTTAAGCAGTCACTGTTAAAGATTTTAAAGTAATTTTTCCTTTTGGGATAAATTTCCTCTGAAGTGAGTTAATCTCTAATGATCTGGAATGATGACTGACCATTATTTAATTTTAATTGCACCGAGTCCATTTGGGTTAACCTGGCGGTGTTGGCTTGGGACCTTGGAGTGTGCTCCTCCTCAAGGTCTCTGGTTCGATTCTACCCGGTGACAATTTGGGTGGGCTAATTTAGCTGGTTCAATTTTATTTATTTATTTTTTAAATTGCACTGTATTCTTTACCCATTGAAATTCATAGGACAATATATGACCTCGTTACTTTAGTTTAGAACAATGTTATTTTGAATTGCATCTCAAGATTAATAGAATCTTACCTTTTTATCTTCAAGATATGCATTTGAACAATAAAGTTCAGAACGTTATTGGTCATATAAGACAACACATTAAAAACATAATCATTTCTTGAACTTAAACAGTTCTTCACTTGTTTAGCATTTGGTGACTTGCATTATACACATACTGCATTTGCTTTCCTTTTTTTGCCAAGTTTATATCTTTCATATGAGGTTTAAGATACTAAATTCGTGATCATAATGTTCAGTTGGTGGAGGTATTATTTGAAAATGGCCCCGATACTTTTGGCGTTCCCATGGAAGTGAAGGAAGATCTCTTGCGGAATTTACACGACGCTTCAACAGATACAGCTGAGGGCTGGGAAGGTGTACCACCAGATCAACTTTTATTGCAGTTGGCATCAGGCTGGGAAATTGATCTACAACAGCATGACAAATAGCCTCATAAAGAACAAATTACGCTGATAAGATTCTGTGACACTTTAACTTGAGTTGGGGATGATATCCTTGATAGTTTTAGTGAGTGTACCATTCGAAATATATATGCTATTCAGGTTTCAGGCCTGCAAGTAAAAATTACAAAGGCACAAATTCATGCTCCTTTTTTTGCTGCATCTTGGTGACCGGTCGGAGAAATGTTTGATGTTTTGATATCATCATTATCACTAAGGTAGTATGTGTCTGGTTGTCAATGCCTAACTAGGGTGCTTAAACTCATTTTGTAAATTGAGATGATTGAGCGAACAAATCTTCCATGTAATTACATTCGTTTAAGTTTGAAATGTTGAAGATGATCACGCATTGTTGGATACTGTATATGGTAACACTATTGTTGGTTTTTACAAGCGTACTCTTCAGTATCTTGACGTAAAGTCAGTATCGTAGTTCCACATTTTGTGGATTTCAAAATTAATGTTCTACATTTTATTAAAAGAAATTGAATTTTGAATAATAAAATTGAAACTGAATAAGGGAAAATGGTATGTTTAAGAGTGTCTAGATAGATGGTAAGGTGCTTTGATCCCCCTAAAAACATGGGATGAACTAAATTTTTTTATCCTGTTTATTTAGAAACTGATCATGAGATAAAACAGATAGCAAGAATTTTGTTCCCCACTAAACAAGATAATTTTTTGGCCATAGTATAGACTATAAAAATACTAAAATACCCTTTATATTTTTGTCTCTTGAGTACAATTTAATATTTTCCTGCATGGTGTTTTACTTTTACTTTTAATTTTTAAGCCTCACAATTTTAAGATTATTTAGCATAATAATTTAGGGCCTATCATCTTTTTGTCTCTACAATATTAAGTGAATGTTTTAACCCCCTCTTAAAGAAATATTAGATTTTGTCTATGTCATTTTAGACTGGTTCGATTGTGTTTTTCGTCTATATGTTATGGTCAAATCTAGATTTTAATCCTTACAAAAGAAAATCATCACAATTTATCCCTTAAACCCGTTGATTTTCATCTCATTATCCCTGTCAGCATTTAGACCAGGACATGTCAAGTGTTTGCTATCTGGATTGATGCCACGTGTGAAAGGAGCATGACTAGGTAAGTCTATTGCTAAATCATTGTAAAAATAATAATTTTAATTAATTTTGACGAGGGACTAAAGTTAAAACACATACACTATATTCATCCATCTCTTATAAAAAAAATTATATTCATCCGGTGACCTCAACAACAACACAATACAAAAGAGGAGAATATTACACTTTGGTACAAGTACCTCGGATTGTATTGTTTCGACCACCAACATCTCAAAATATTGCACTTTTGAACAAGAACTGGGAAACGGGGGTTCGGAAAATTTCTAGGTTTTTGAGATTGTGATGATGGTTCCTATTCTTACAACAAATCAGTTTACGGGTTCCATTTCTACACACTTTAGAATTCACGTTTGCATAATTCTCCACCTATGATAATACTAGACTACTTAAAAAAAAAGATATGTATTGATTGTCGAGGTTAGAATTGATACAATTACTCATTTTACTTTCTCATTTGACAGTTTTGTTGCCGCCATTACCCGTGCTAACATAGTCAGTTAAGTGCCACTTTGTAATTGAAGGAGATTAAAGAGAGTTAAAATAAAATATGTTTGTTATCTGATTGTTGTGTCTATAGTCGAATTATCTTGAAGATAAAATGTCTATGCCTTAACAAGCTTGACGTTTGGTAGATTGTAGACTAGTATGACTGACCTAGTCACTTGACCTACTGATCAGGTCGTAACTGTTTCCTTTTGGTTGGTTTTTCTTTTATTGGGGATTCACCGTTTTTGCCTTTGGTGTTTTCGGTGTTTTTGGGCCGATGTTACGCCTATATGAGGCATCTTTGTACCTTTTTCACCGTCTCTGCGCGTCTGGCTAGTGCTCCGGTATTAATAATATTTGCCGTTTCAAAAAAAGGTCCAGTTTGAGCTTGGAGGACTGTTCATGTCGAGGCCGAGCTAACACGCCCACATGTCCTGTATGAATGAGGAACACACAAGACATGTATGCTCTTTACAAATGGATATCCTAACAACTACAAAAATACTCTCATTAGTCTTAAACATAATAGACAATTGGACCAACAAAAGTTGATTTAGTTCAATTTAATGGCCATTCTAGTCCTAAAAGAAGGGTCCATTAAATTAAGAGGAGTTGTCTATAAAAGGAAGGAGGTACTTAGGAGAAAAACTAGATCACCTCTTTCTAGACCTAAATAATGTATTTTCAACTTTAAACTTTTCTTAGAGTATTTTTGGAGCTCTCACTTGAAAATCTCCATAGGATCTCTCATCTTATATCTTATCTTATCTTATATGTTTACATCTATGAACTTCAACTTACCATACCTATATGAATGATGTAAAATCACAATTTATACATGTAATATTTAAAGGATTTAATTGTTAAGGGTGTAAATTAATGTTACATATGCATCCACTCATTACAGCCATTTCCCCCAAAGGTTTTGCTCTAGGAGAGGTATTCTTATTTAAGATAATGTCGACATTAAACATTGACATCTTTTTAGTCGTGATTCAGATTTAGTTCAGCACGTTGTAGAAATTAGTCCTTTTCCTTAGACCTAACTCATGTGTTGGTATCATTAACATATCTAGAATATCTCTACAATTATCTATTAGTAAAATGTGATTAAAATTGTGTTTATTTAAAAGATTATTTGAGGATAAAATCACTTTTTTTATGTAAGAAGTCATTTTCTGATTCAAAAAAGTAAGAAGTCGTTTTAATGTTTTAAGTTATATTTTCGTAGCTTGTCCCGAAAATCATATTGTTAAAAAAATAATTTTCAATAGAAGTGATAATACAAACTCACGCTTTACAAACACAAAATCAAATTGTATACAAACACAAAATGATTTGTCTTTATTGTTAAGAGTCCCACATCGGATAGATGATGGCCTGACATGTGTTTATAAGTGGGGGTAATCATTACCTCACAAGCCGGTTTTGTGAGGTTGTGTTAGACGTAACCACCATTTCTAAGATGGTATCAGAGCCTCTTCAAGATCCATTGAGCCACCTGCTATCAAGTTTCCGCTATCGGGCCACCCACCATTTATGTCCATGAACCAAGCTCAATAGTGCTGGTCGTGAGGGAGTGTGTTAAGAGTCCCACATCAGATAGATGATGACCTGACAATGTGTTTATAAGTGGGGCAATCCTCACCTCACAAACCGGTTTTGTGAGGTTGTGTTAGGCCCAACCACCATTTCTAAGATTTATTAAAAGAAAAGACTTCGTGTTTTTCTTAAAAAAATTGTATAAGTAATCTTTAAACAATTTGATATCAAAATTATTTTTATTTTGATATCAAACAATCTCTAATACGTAACAAAGCCTTGAACGTAGCCGTAGACATGTATTCTATGAAGTGTAATTTTTTCAATATTTTTTTAATTGTCAGTCTAAACTGCACACTATATTTTCTTTAGGTTTAATTACACTTTTAGTCCTCGCATTTTGACCAGCTCACGAAAATGGTCCTGCCTCTTTCAAATCGAACAAAATTGTCCCTAAACTATATGTTTTTTTGCAGTTTTAGTCCTACCTCCTATTTTCAACTCAAGAAACGCAGATAAATGACAGTTTTAGACCTACCCCTATGCTCAACCATGAAATAAACAAGGAATAAAGCATGTGGATACAAAGAATCCACTTTATTCAACACACTAACCAAAAACCCCAATTTCTAAGATATGTTTCAAATTAGGGTTTTCTTTTGTTAGTGTGCTGAATAGAGTAGATTCCTTGTACCTACATGCTTTATTCCTTGTTTATTTCATCGTTGAGCATAGGGGGTAGGTCTAAAACTGCCTAAAACTATCATTTCTCTGCGTTTCTGGAGTTGAAAATATGAGATAGGACTAAAACTGCAAAAAAACATGATAGTTTAGGACGGTTTTGTTCGATTTGAAAGAGGCATGACCATTTTCGTGAGCTGGTCAAAATGCGAGGACCAAAAGTGTAATTAAGCCTTTTCTTTATGATTCTATTCTCATTTTCTCTCCCACGTTTAATGGCATAGAGGTAGGGATGGGAATAGGTTCTCATTTTCTCTCCCACGTTTAATGGCATAGAGGTAGTGATGGGAATAAGCCAGGCCAGACTAGGCTCTGGTAGGCCTGAGCCTGGCCTACGAAATTTTTTGCAAGCCTGAGCCTGGCCTATGGCCTGTCATAGGCCTATTTTTTTTGTCTGGCCTGACCTATTTAAAAGTCTGGCCTGGCCTGAAAGTCTATTTACATGCCTACTTCATATTAAAGTAATTAAATATTCAATTTTGTCTACTTCTAAATAGGCCAAATTGGCCTTAAAGCCTATTTCATCGCAAGGCCTGTCTATTGTTATAAGGCCTTAAAAACCTATTTTACTATAAGGCCTCAAAACCTATTTAAAAAGTCCATTATTTTAGTTTTTTTTCTTGATTTTTATTTTAATATAAATTATATTTTAATATAAATAAAAAATAAATTTTAATAATATGCATAAATAAGTCTGCCTATCAGACTTTGTAGGCTTTTTTTGATAGCCTAAGCCTGACCTATTTACTTAAATAGGTTTTTCGAAAGCCTAAGTCTAGCCTTTTTCATAAACAGGTCAGGCCAGACTTAAACAGACCAGGCCATACTTAAACAGGCCAGTCTGTAGGCCCCTGTAGGCCGTCCTAGCCTATTCCCTAGGTAACAATTTAAAAAAATTGTGAGAATAAACAGGCTTTGTGAGTGTAAATTAATTTTAGTTTGACGTCAAATAGAAATCAAGCATTACTCCGTGTCAAGCCTTCAAGTGAGGTATAGTGTAGTGATTTGGTGGATACACAATTGCATCGGATGATAATGTAAAATTATTTTACACAGTCCATGCATGTATTGCCGGTGAAAATTAATTTTACACTTACGTCTAATAAATATTAAGTACTCCCTCCGTCCTATAATAACTGAGCCATTTTTAAAAATAAAGTGTCCCAAAATAATTGAGCCGTTTCACTTTTCAATATAATATTAATTACTTTTTCCCTTTATAATTTTAATTAATACTACTTTCACCACTCCCAATTTAATATATTCTACTTTACATTTATGATAAAGAACCAATCTTTAATAAAGATACTCAAAATCATTTTTCTCTCTATTTCATTTATACACTTTTCTTAATATGTGTGAAATGAGAAAAAAACTCAATTAAACTAGGACGGAGGGAGTATGTGGTAGTATTGTACCAAAAAAAGAAGGTATGTGGTAGTTATTTCTATAAAACAGTTATAACATAATTTACATGATAATGTGACAATTTTTTATTGGGCAAATCGTCATTTTAGTCCTTAAAAGTGTAACTTGATATCATATCGGTGATTAAATGTATAAAAATTGCAAATACATCTCCGGTGTATCTTTTATCAGTAATTTTATCAACTAAATTGAGTAACTAAAAAACACATTTCAAGACCAAATTGACTACCTAAAAACAAATTTGAGGACCAAAGTGACTAATAAAAGAAATACTTAAGGGATGTGTTTGTAATTTTGATACATTCATATAAATATGACAACGAGTCACGCTTTTAAAGATAATTTTGTTATCGAACGAATTAAACATTTAAACTTAATAGTAAGATACCCGTCCCTCCGCACTAGTACCCGCTGATGTGAATGACTTATATAATTTCAGAATTATCTATATGCAAGTTTAAACAATAATAATATCAACTTATATAATTTTTGTCCTAAAAAAATATAGACATGGCTTTAATTTTTGTCACCAATTAAATTTGATTAATAATCCAAAAAAAATTTGATTAAATCAACGAGGGTTTTAGTGTCATTTACAAGGTTTCTTTGATGATTAAAAGCAATTAATATTTAAAAAACACATATATAATATAAAATGATTAAATAAATTCTTCCCGCCATTTCCTTGCAACAGAAAACGGTTAAGGTTCATCCATTCTTCATCTTCCTCCTTCATTCTCTTCTTCTTCTTCTTCTTCTTCTTCTTCTTCTTCTTCATACTACATCCATCCTTCTTCAACATGAATCGTCGTGGATTCAAGAACTTCGTGGACTTTACCATCTCAAGAGAACTGAATTCTCGTGAAGGTTCTTTATCTGTTTCGATTCCTCACTTCACAAATTTTTTGATTTCTTTACTGTTTTCATATGTTGTTCGTTGTTGGTTGTTATTGTTTGCAGTTAAGAAACCTCAGCTTGATAATGAAAACTTCTCATTCAGAGAACTCGCATATGAAGACATAAGCCGTGGAGATACCAAATATAGTGTGTTGTCTATGTCTTTCACTAAGGTACCACAAACACTCCTTTCTTTTTCTCTTATTGTTTATTTGTGATTGTTGATTTTTAATTTTTGATATTAATATTGATTATTGATCATCAGTGTTTCAGTTTTGGCTTTGATATTTGATTTTAGATATTGGAGTTTTAAGTTTGGACTTTAATATTTGCTCTAGATTATCAATATTGGAGTTTTAATCTTGATTCTTTCCCTCGATAATTGGTTTTTGGTGTAGACGTCAGAGCGATGTTTCGATCTCGCTGTTGCGGATACAGATGGATTCATTAATTTGTTCGACACTCGGCATAACTCAGAGATAAGGAATATCATTGGTTGGCAACAGCCTAAACCTGATGTTGCACGTCCTCTGCTTGTCTTTGATACCTGCATTACTAAGGTATTGTATTCACTAATTAGAAATTTTAAATTCCTTCCAAAAAGCAACTTCTTTATCCATTGCATAGTTTGTAAAAGATTATTTATTACACAAGGCATTTTGACAAAAATCATGTTAAGGTATTATTAAAGGCTCTGAAATGTATTAGGATAGTTATTCGAAGTAGGCGTTGAACTGTCACTGAGGTTGAAGGATCTCAATACCAAAACCTTTCAAGTTGTTCTGTTTAGATGATATTTTGACAGATAGTGATTAATTTGGGGGTGGTCTGGTTGCTATGCTTTAAGAGTGAATGCAGATGTAACAGCTTTTTACAAATGTGCAATGTATGGTTACCAAGATTCACTTTATGTTCACTCCTTTAGACAAGTCTATAGAGAGTGTGACATATTTTGGACCATAGATTACATATTTGGAAATGCAGCAGTAGTTTTACAAGCATGTAACATTATATCAAGAATGCCATTACCTAACCAATACACTGTCAACATCACTGCACAGTCAAGAGATTCACTTGATGAAGACACTGGTATCTCAATACCAAAACCTTTCAAGTTGTTCTGTTTATATGATTTTTTGACAGATAGTGATTAACTTCGGGGGTGGTCTGGTTGCTATGCTTTGAGAATTAAGGGGTCTTTTTGTTTATTTCATGAGTACATCTTGTTTTGTGAGAGCTACCATCTTGTAGATCATGGCAATAATGTTTATGAGTACTGTATTAAGGGGTTTCTGAATTAAGGGGTTTATGAATTTGAGGATAATATTAGCCTCAATGTTTATGAGTATATCTTGTTCTGTGAGAACTACCATATTTTAGACCTCATCCACAGAACAAAGTTCATATACTATCTTTCTCATCATACTTCCATACATTAAGGATTACTATTAGAGAACAAAATACTTTATATCATACTCTTCATATCTCAAAATCAATATCATCATTTTGTTTTAGAAACTTCTTTGATTAATTATTTATTAAGTTGAAATATTTGCAGGAAGATACCCAACTTCTTGCTGCTGCTTCTGATACCACTGTTAGTTGTTATTGAATTTATTATTGTTTTCTTGGATTAGTTTCCTTAAGTTGATATTATCTTTAAATGTTTTTATTGTGCTCATCACAGGTCAAAGTTTGGGATATTCAGTACCAGAATTGTGTTGAATTGTTAAGGGGGCACACGTGGTTTGTTAGATCTATTTGTCCTAATCCATCTAATGAAGGTTATTCATCTCTATTCAGGGAGCACACGTCGTTTGTTAACTATATTGTTTAGCAATCTGAAATTCTTGTTTCCAATTTTATAGATATAATCGTCTCTGGTTCAATGGATGGATCCCTTCGTCTTTGGGACTTACGGTGCAAGTCTTATATAGTCGGAGATGTTAGGATACCGTAAGTTGTGTTTTTTTCCTATAATGAACATTTTTTTTTATTTGTTAATTACATGTTTCAAATTAACATATTGTTAATGATTTCACATATTATTGTTTGCTTCTCTAGTTCAAAATATGTTGTAGATATAGCACATCATTATCATGAAGGCATACGAGTTGCTCCTGTTCCTATGATCATTACCTCGGTTCTTTGGCTCAAAGATCCGGTTCGAATAGCCACCGCTGGCCTAAATGATAGGTTAGGATGTATTGGCCATTAAAATAAAAATTTTAATTTTCAAAAGCATATAGTTGTGTTAATTGATTTTAACTTGTTCTTTGTTTATTTCAGTAGAATAAAGATCTGGGATACAAGATGTTTGAGACAAGATGTCTCAGACTCATGTCCTCAACCAATAGAAGAGGTGGTTGAATTGTTCCGGTGGTATTTTTTAGGCTTTTAAAATACAAGCATGATAGAATGTCAGATGTATTATCCTTAGTCTCTTAATTTTACTTTTCTTTGTCATTGTAGGGAATTGAACACGGTATATTTAGTTTGTCACAAGATGACTGTGGCGTTTTGCTTTGTGCTGGCGGCAAAAATGGACGGTATTCTTTTAAATTCTATCTGTGACTCAACATTTTTGAGAACATATTACAAAACATAAAAAAACATTTATTTCTTCTGACAGAGTTCATATACATAACACAATTCAACTTGATCAGAGGCCTGTTTTAAGTTCAGAGGGAGGTCCCACAAATTACCCTTTGTTAAAGGTGTGTAATTTGTTTTGCAATGTATCTATTTTTGCAATCTGCAATGTATCCTATTCTGCAATGTATCTATTTATTTCATGTCTGCAATGTATTATCTGTATTTTTCTGTATCTGCAAAGTATTCGTTTCTGCAATGTATCTGTTTTGGAATGTATTTGTTTATGCAATCTGCAATATATCCGAAACTGCAATTTATCTGATTCTGTAACATATCTATTTCTTTCATGTTTGCAATGTATCTATTGCTCTCAAGTTTGGAATGCATCCGTTTATTAGGGTTATCTGCTATTGGACATGTTTTTAGAGTTTACACTTAATTTTATTGTTTGTTTATGTGATTTTGTACGGTCAATATGCCAACTTTTTTTCTTTTAATGTTTGATGTGTGTAATTTCAGGCTGCAATTAGCCCTGATGCAGAAAACATAGTTTATGGTGCCATTAATCGACATGGATATGTTTGGCAGGTTACATTTCTTGCTTTCAATCAGCTACTCTAGGTTCAGTAATTAGGTTGTAGTTGGAATGCAATTTAACTGAAGTTTCGAAAAACAGGTGAACAGGTTGCAGGAGCAACCTACTGTTTTGAATTGGAACGAGGAGCCAGGAGGTGTGATGAGCGTTAAATGGTCCCATTCTGAGTATGGAAAATTTGCAACAGCTTGTGGTAACACAGTAAGTAAATTTGGTACTGTGTATATAGAACGGAACTGTTCTTAATTGATTAATTTATCTCTAATTTTGTTTAACAAAGAGTTATGCAGATTGTTTCTGGAGCGGCCATGCACAGTACTAGCATATGATTTTTTTTTGTTTGAATCTTGATGTTGGTTCTGTTCTTAAGTAACTCTTTTCAATCTGGTCTTTTTAGGTCCGGGTATGGGATAAACGACATAATGAATGACCATGTTGGTCTTTTCGGTTCATCCGTAAGGTTTCTTTTCTTGAGGTTTTAAATGCTTAGTTTATTATAATTGTAAACTTTAATTTTTACGGTCATTTCTGCAGGTTATGTGAATTCTAAAGAGCATAAAAGGGTTGGTTATAGCAAGCATTCATCTGTTGATATTTTTTCTTAATACCATCAGATGTGGTTAAAACTAAAGCAGCTAGATATTTGTATTCTAATGCAAGAGAGTGATCTACTTATCTACTACCAGGACTTTCAAGTTGTTCTGTTTTTCTGATTTTTTCCGCAGATAGTGATTATACTCTTCATACAACAAAATCAATATATATCTTCAATGACTTCAATGTTGCCATGATAGCCTCAACTTAGGCCACTTCACATGTATTCCCCTATATATAATTACTACCAATGAAAGCTATTATTTAGAACAGGTTGTTCAAGAAAAGAAAAAAAAGCACAATTAAGGAATAACATATTGTAATGATTCTACTTAACTGAAAATGTAAATGAGATTTCATTGATTCACTCAATTAAGCATTATAACTTGGTAATTAGATTACTCAACAAAAAAAAACTTGGTAATTAGAATCTTTGTTGATAGAGTAATAGGTAACAAAAGGAATGTAATAAGACTCTGAAGAAGAAGAATAGAAGTGAGGGGCAAGAGAATGAAAGAGAGTTTAGTAATCAATTTCTTGAGGTTTCATCCCTTTCCCTTAACCAAGTATTCTCACCATACTATGTGTCAGTCATGCCAATAATAAAGATTAACAGCAGCTTAGCAGATACTAATAAAAATATATATCATAATTCATCTAAACAAGTTTTACTTTCTCATAGCAGATACTAATGAAAAAACTTGCACTGTCATGAATTTGATAAAGAGAGTTTAAAAATAAAATAAAGTTTTAAGAAGATGATGATCGTGGTTGTTGATTCCTTAGAACACTGGTAAGGAGCTACTCGACTCTTCATCCCTCTTCTCCTATAAATTTATCAACCCTAAGACCTCTTCTTGTTGTCTTTCCAGACGCTCCTTTTGTCGTGCCAGTCGCATGAGTTCCTCTTGATTCAAGTATTTCTCTTTTAAGGAACCCATATCTTCATCAACACTTTCTTTTCTTTCTTTTTCTTTAACAGTTTGTTTAGCTCATACAGCCATATCAGAATGAAACTGAAGATCGTGATGCATAACAGTTGCATTGTAGGACGAAGAGACTTTTTTTTGAGAGCATAGCTACAACTTTCACCAACATCCTTTCCACTTCTCTTAGCTTTTCCCACACGAGGTCTATCATTCCTTGAACTTGCACTTCTCTTATGCAGCACAGTTTTCTACATATTATTAATGAATAAACCCGTAGAAGCAAAATCCCTAATGTCAGATCCAATTTTCAATGTAACATGACATTTTTATTGTGATGATACTCATGTTAGGCTATGTTAGCCAGAAGGGTTTATGTATCATTTGGCACATCCTTGAACTCAGTTTGGTACATGTTCAACATTAACCATGCACATATTTGATTCAAAGTTGTAAAACCTTATTACTGGAACAATCCTACCAACCTTAAGAACACTACTAAGGTTGCACTTCCTTCGATATTGGTTCGGATTCTCCGAACCTTACATTCTACAGTTGCACTTTTTTCACAGATAGTGATAATACTTTTCATACAATAAAATCAATATATATCATCATTAACTTAATATAGTCATGATCTAGATACTATCCTCAACTCAGCCACTTTATATATATTCACCTACTTGTAATTACTACCAATGAAACCTATCATATAAAACAGGTTGAATCTAGGCACATAACTTGGAACATCTTGATCCATTCCAAATTGCACAGCAACTCTATGTGGTAGATATTGCTCTATAGAGTCGAATCCAACAAACTCAGAAACTCTCATACATATAACAAATGAGAGCATTTGGTTATCCAAATCTTTCTTAAATGGTACCAAAACTTCATCTTTTGGATAAAACATTCCACACTTTTGAACATATCTAACATATGGACACCAAAGAAAATCATCAATAGCCGAATCTAATGCTAACTTAACATTGTCAATTTGCAAAGCCTAAACCTCATGCCACCTAAACAATAAAGGGTCTTCATGGTTTATTGAAATGGGTTGTAAAATTTTGAATCTCTCCCACACCCAAATTTGAACCAAGTAAAAGGGTGATTGAAGAGTAGGTTCTAAAGGATATGAATCACCACCAACATGACATTTTGACAAATCAACAGTTGTTTTCTTAAACAAAGTTAAATCCTTATATATGGTGGCCAAAACGGCCGGTGCTAAAGCAATAAGAATTACTCTAGCAACAGAAAATATTCATCCATATTGATGTTCTAGGCTTACCTTGTTTACTCTTATAAAGTTGTTGTCTTGCAATGATGAGCTTCTCTTCAATCTCCTTCTTTTCTTGGTCTCTTACTTCGGTGAAAATAGGATTACCTATAACATCCTCACCAAATAAAGGTGTTTGTCTCACAGCACTATTTATCAACAACCCCAAATAGCAAGTTATGATCTTTCTTTATGCAACACTTGGTACTCAATATAGCATTAAATATTTCAGATTTCTTCCACATTGATGCCTACACGTATTGTATTGTATTGTGATGACTTTGCAGGTAAGGTACGTGGCAGTGTTTGCACCAAATTTGGCATAACATCATTCATTTTGCAACTGCACAAAAGTATTCTAGCAGAGACAAAAAGGAAACTGCGTACAATACTCAAATTTTTCATTTTTACTATATGTAGTAATTTTCTCAACAAGACGAAAGCACCCTTGAATGTTAATGGACCACTAGGTTTTTCCTAAATATAGACTTTATTTGAAACAATGTGATCAATCTCATTTCCAAACTATATGAGTTATCTTCTTATATGCATAATTCTAATTAATATATAACTTTTTTTTTTGAGAGAACTAATTAATATATAACTGTTTTGATTGTATATTGTTTTCTAAAAGATTAATGAATTGGAAACATGAATCTAATATCATAAGTACTAAAGGTAATGTTATTTTGGCAAACCTCGTGGTATCTAATGTATTAAACAAATGTTATTTTATTTTTTGTCAAAAAAAAAAGTTATTTTTTTATCTAGATTAAATTAAACTACATATTCGGACCATGATTGACTGAAATCAAATTTGACTCACTCATGCAGTCATAACATTTATAGTTGTTGGATCGATTCAGACAAAGAACCCTTGAATGTTAATGGACCACTAGATTTTTCCGAAATATAAACTTTATTTGAAACAATTTGATTAATCTCATTTATAATAAATTACTAATTATATAATAATTATCTTATAAAAATAATTCGTATTCATGTATTACTTTTTTGATTATACTGTTTATCTAAAACACTAAACAAAAAAAAAAAACACTAATGAATTAGTTAAATGAATAAAAAAAATTGGTAAAAAATGAATCTTATATTTAACTTTTTTTTTTTTGACTTTCGCACCGGTTTCCGACTCATCAAAGGTGGGCGACTGATCCGGCTCGTGTGTAGAGACATGCGCACTGGCCAAACGTTGTTCCCCCTGGGAATTGAACCCGGTATTCCCCAGGTACGTCCTTGGAAGGAGCTCCTTGCCACTGGAGCCCAAGCTGTTGGAACAAAATGTGTTTAACATTACCCTTTAGAGTTTTGATGATAACAAGATATTAAAAATTGTCAATTGGATATGCTAATATTTGTTCAAAGTGTACATGACCATAGACAAAAAAATTTGATATCTTTATAAGGTTATGGAAGAACAAAAGGGAGCAAAGGAATCAACAAAAAGGAAGCTTGAAGCATCTGAAGTATAAGTGCTCCTGAAGTGATGACGTCATCAAAAACAAGTTCTTCAGAAGCACCTCATCAGAAGCTAAAGATCACCAGAAGCTGAAGTTCATCAGGAGATGAGAGACTTAAAGCTTCAAAGGCTGGGTAGTGGATTTAATCTCGTCCAGCATTGCAGAAGACTGAAAGAGTGTAACAACGACCTTTATGAAAGAATTTGAAAGCATTGGATGCTTGTTCTATCAAGAGCGTTGACAAAAGACAATTGTACGAACTGTACAACCACTACCTCCACTACTCTGTTCGTGTCTCTGCAACTAGACAAAAATAACAGCTATGCCTGTAGTAATGTTCCTTCAAACTAGGAATGCATTTGAAATTGATCCTTCACAGGACAATAACTATATCAGGCAAAAGATCATTGATGATTTTGATCAAGCTTCAAACGACTCTTTATTGTGCTGGCAATTTTCCAACGTATCTTTCACACCTCTATATAAAGGAGTGAAGACCTGCTAGTTGGATATGCAGACACACACAAATACAAGACTCATACTACAATTCACAAAGTGTTAAACTCTGTTATTGTTCTGCATCTAAAGTCACTTAGAATTTCTTATCAAAGTTCATATCTTAGAAATTCTAAAGTCTTAAGAGTCTGTATCTGATTTGTATTGTGAACACCACTGATTGTATATCAAGTGTTCAAACTCAAACAAACTTCTTTGTAATTCTGTTTGATTAGAAGTCTCTTGCTTGTGTGCTTGAGCAATAGAAGTCTCTTGCAATTGTGCTTGAGCATTGAAAGTCTCTTGACTATGTTCAGGAGCATAGGAAATCTCTTGCAATTGTGCTTGAGTAATTTGAAGTCTCTTGCTAGTTGTAGCATTGAGCAGTTGTAATTTGATATTACATTTTTAGTGAACTCTCCTTGGAAGTGCAAGGGGGACAAGACTACTTCCGGTTTGTGGAAGGAACCTGTATAATTGCTTTGTGTCTTTCTTCTCTCTCTCTGTTTATCCGCTGCATTTAGATTCTGATTATCACTTCAGAAGCTGAATTCTATCTGCTTGTGAACAGTGACTTCAGTAGGAGAAAACGAAAAAAAAGCAAACATAATTCAACCCCCTTTCTTGCGTTTTTCTCACCTTCACAAGCAACTTGGTTAATGAATCTTATATTTTAAGTACGAGGATAAAGTTATTTTGGTAAATATGGTTGTATCTAACGTATACAAAAATGTTATTTAAAGCTTGGTATTTATTATATAAGAAAATCAAAATTTCCAAACCATGATTGACTGGAAACAAATTTTGGCTCATTCGCGCGGTCAAAACAATTATAGTTGTCGGATTGATATCAGACGATTTATATGTAAAGTTTGGTATTTATTATTACAAGAAAATCAAAATTTGTATTAAAATTTATATTGTCCGATTTTGATCCAACAACTATGGTTATTCTGAATGCATCGAAAACTTGAATGCAGGTGATCCAATTTATTCATTTACAAATCAATAAATAGACCAATAACACTAATTAGACGTCCCTGTGAGCTTAGCTCATTTGATAAGGGATAATGCACAGTATGTGCAGTGGCCGAGATTCGAACCTCGAAAACCCCTTTTATTCATCTTTAAGATGAATTTCTCTAGCCACTAGACTACTTGACTAAAAAAAAAAAAAACACTAATTAAACGTGTTGAACTGAAGCTGGCCGGTATCTATCTATCTATATTCTATGTATAAAATAAACTTGCCTATGTGGCACTTCTATGTAACAATTTTACCCTTTGTTTAAAACATCTTAAGCTTGGATTTTGCCTACTTGGCATCTCTCGGTTGTCTTTCCAATAATTGAAATTAATGCTACATAGTCAAGTAAAAAACAATTAATTTCTGAAAAGAAAAAAAAAAACAGTTCCATTCACAAGAGAAAAAAATAATAATTTGTGTACCACAAAAAAAATTTATAAATAAATTTTATACTTTGAATAAGATTGAGTGTACATTCAATTTCTTGAATGTTAATGGACAATGAGAGAAAGAAAACGTATCACTCATAGACTACGAAAATTCACAATAACTTCCACTCACTTTATGTATTCTGCAACCATAATTTATTGGGTTGTGATATGTTAAGAAAATAGACCAGAATATATCTTTAATTGAATTGAATGCACAGTGAAATTATAACCACAAAATTATTACAATAAACCTTGTGATTGTTGGGTTTCCTTTCAATAATGATAAAAAAAAAGTGTAGGATACAACAATGCTCTTTATAAATGGCTTGATTCATGTTGGAAGCAAGTTTATGAAGCAACATTAAAAAAAATTGTGGGTTACACCAAACTGAGCATTTTGGTGTAAGAAAAACATTGCAACATTGCAACGATGATTTTCCTTACTTATTAGGATAATTGTTTTTCAAATCTGACAATGGAATTCAAGAAAAACATTGCAACAATGAAAAAAATATCAATTTCAATTACTATGGTGGATTTTTATGCATTTGTGAACAAGTCTCGGTTAGTTTTCTGTAGTTTTTAACATGGGTATGTCTTTTTTGTTGAAACAAGGCATTGTAGTTTTAACATGGTATTGACCACATGGACATGGCCTTTGATTTTTATTTATGGAGCTTTGTGCAAGTTTGATGGATTTTGTGAGATTGTGAAGTTGTTCATTTTCTAAATATTGTAGAAGATATTGTTTTCCTCTTTATTCCCTCCTGTCACATGCACACACACAAGGAAAAAACAATGTATTAGGGAACCGGCCTTAATAATAGCAGTTCTTCAACTTCCTGAGTTAAACAAAACATTCCACATATATTTTCTCACCATTTTTATGTTGTAAATGCTTAATTAATAGCAGTTCTTCAACCGGCCTTAATCAAACTATAACATCCGTCATAGAAATAGCTTATGCATTATATGAGTAACGTTTATGTTGTAAATGCTTAATTAAGTTGTTTATCCAAACAAAAGTATAGTTACATGGGCCATGCCATTGGGCTATCCATGATCTTGCGGAGATATTTTAGGGGCTAATAATATCAAAAGAAGCGTGTGGCTTTTTTACCATCATGTTTCCTTCTGAAACCACTTCTGAAATTCAGAATGTCATGATTTCTTATGGCTTTGTCACTTAGTTACAAGGTTTAAGGAATGGTTTTTTATTCACAAAGAGTAAGATGGGAATGAACTCAAGGCCTTACATTAAGATGATATTAGCTTTTGAAATTACAGAAAGAAACTTATAGTAATTTCACTTACCCTTTTCTTGGCAAGTGCTTGATGAAATCGGTGTGGATGTTGCCTCACAGGTAGGAATAAGCTTTTATTAATCTTTGCACTTATATCAACTAACAATGCTTCTGGTCAAACTAATTTGTATTTTATTTGTACTCTTTTGGCAGTTATCAACAGCTCCCAAAGGGAGAATCGCAGTAAAGAATACTGAAAATGTCGGCAAGTATCTTCTGTTTAACTCTTTCCGTATTCTCTAAAAACAAAAAGAAAGTTAAGAGAAAGGAATATATACACTTATGTATAGCTTTCTCTAATATTCATTTTCCTAAAAACTACAAGCGGTTCTGGCTTTCAGGATCAAGAAAGTCCCTGCACCTGATTTTATTTTTTTATTTTGTTATTTATTACAATCGCTAGAAAAGGTCTGAAGGTTAATCATGTGAAATTGCAGGTCCTTATCAGGAAGTTTTAATTCTATCGGGAAGCTGTCCATGAAAGAAGCTTGGTGTGATCTAGGTATAGGCATAAACTCGACTCCAACATGGCTGATAGGAAAGCTCGAAAGTATTATGGCACAACCATCAACTGTCAATCTAACACTTGCAGAAAAATCAATCAAAAATTCAGATGGAGTGGTGAATGACGTAGTGGTGCAAGAAGAAAAGCCTTCATCAAACTTTGTGACATTAGATACTCCAAACAAGGCTGACTTGCTGCAAGAGTCTCAGTGTCACTTGAGGAGGATGAGCACATATTCCATTAAAGTGAAGATTCGAGCATGAGAACACTTAATTCTTCTTGCAAAATTCATGGAGTTCCTTCCGAACAAGAGAAAGAAGAAGGATGATGTGTTCTTTATTTCATATAAGCCACCCTAACAGGATCGAGGCGTCGAGCTAATAGACATTTTGTTTTAAAGGTCGAGCTAATAGACATTAAATGAAGCGCTGCATGAGAGGCAACCCATGGGAACCGTCGGGCTCAAGATGTAAAAGAAGCATTGAATGGGAGGCAACCCATTATCTTTATTTTTCTTCCATTTCCCTTTCAATAAGCTAAGCTAAGATCTTTCATTTCTAATCAACTTCATTTCTTTTTCTGTTGCTAACCCTCAAGTATTATCTAATAAAATTTTATTTCTTTTGCATTTAGATTTACAACCTTTTCTTTTATGCTTAAATTTGTTTTAGTCTTAGGTATTCATTTCAAAGCATTTATGGCAGAGACTAGTTTATCCATACATTCAAGAACACAATTTCCTTCTTCCGCCAAAGGATGTAAACTTTTGGGGCTTTCTAGGTTGTTAGATACTTAAATACTTCCAATATATATTATGAGTGTTTCATATGAATGCTATTTTTGCTTGAATTTGCGGTCGTTCTTTGCGGACGATCAGTTATGTTATTATACACACGAGACAATTTTTCTTTGGTACCTGGAGCCTTTCAAGCCACCCTTTTATATTCTTATTATCCTTTGTGAAACCACTTGGAGCTTCCGGACAAAAAATTTCTTTCTTTATTAGTGACGAATCATGTCACAGTCCTACACTTTAAATGCACCATGTTTGATTTCAATTGGATTTAGATAGGTATTATTATGACTAAACATGTTTTGAAACTAAGTTTAGGGTTGCTCTTTGGTACTAGCAACATTTTAAGTTTGGGGTAGGGTAACAGTAGAACACATTTGTCAGATAAAGAAAAAAATGAAAAAAATGTAGATGATCATGGATTTACGAAAAAAAATAGAAAAAAGAAAAAAATCAAGAGCCAAAATTAAAAAAAAAGTATCTTTTTGTCAAAAATAAAAAGACAAATAGTTCTTGTTTTACCCATCTTGTTTGAATCAAGGAAGGAAGGATGACAATGCAGTAATGTTTAGTAAGAATCCCTAGGTTAGCGAACTAACTCCAAGTTCTTTTGTTAACCTACTTTCCCAAATTTATCCACCCTTAACCTAAGCCAAGGTAAAACCTCAAAGTCCTCTAATGTAGCCCATCAAGCTTTATTTTATATGTTTTTGATGATGTTCTCTACTTTAGTTCATCGTTTTGTAATTCGCATTATGATTAGCATGTTAAAGCACCCAACATCTATGTGCCTTGAGTTAGGATTCAATTGTGTCCTTGTGAAAAAGTGTCATATAGTGTTATATGTCATCTTGTGTCTTCTGAATCGATTCAATATACACTGAATTGACTCATCAAAGTTTCTGACTTCTGATGAATCGATTCACATCTTCCTGAATCTATTCACACTTGAGTCAACTCGTTTTAGTTTGAATCGTCTCACCAAACTCTCTGACTTACACTAAATTGATTCAACAGAAGGTTGAATCGTATCAATCTTCATCATGGGCGCACTTGAACCGATTCACACATACACTGAATCGTTTCATCCTTCATGCATTTATGGGTTGTTTTTTTGCTTTCTAAATGGATTCACTCATTTAGTGATTGATTCACTATGTTGTTTTTGTGCAAAAATTCAGTCTTGTCACCCTTCTCTATAAATAGTCTCCTCCTCATAACTCCCAAATCATTGAATCATTTGCAACTATTCTCTCTAGGTCTCAAAAACTTATTGTTCATACATTCTTCAAGATTAAACACTTTTTCTTAGAATCACTTTGTACATTGAGTCACATTGATTTGCTAGGGTGCTAGTAGGGATTGTAAGTTAGTTCTCTCAAGAAGATTGATTGAGCTTAATCAAGGCTTCAAAGGAAGTGAATAATCTCATTCCACCTCCAAAAGACTTGGGGGTCATTCTAACAGTTCTTGAAGTCGAAGGGGGTTCGTTTACCGGACGTAACATCAAAGACTTTAGTGAAGAGTTCGAAGGGGTGCACGGGTAATCAAGGATCCGAAGATTCAAGGAGCACCAAATTCAAGGGTTACTTGGAGTTTGGGGGAATGTTTGCATAAGGGTTGAAGAATTAGATTTAATTTCAAGGAACTCTTGTAAACACATTGTAATCAACATTTGTTACTTAGTGGATGACCTTGGTGAAGGAGTACTTCATCAAGAAGAGTAGACTTAGCTCTAGCGAGGACGAGAAAGAGCGAACTACTATAAAAATATCGGTGTTATCTCTCTTCCCTATCCTCTTTACTTTTTACTATTGCATGTGATTAATTGAATAATTGATTAGATAATTTTTAGTGTTGATCTAAGTTGTTTTTCATTGAAAATTAATCTAATTCCCTGAATTAGGTTTTTATATAATTTACTTAGATCAATTGATTGAAAAATCTATTCAATTCTTCAATCACACATGTATTGTGTTTTGATTTGATATCATAGTATTTTTGTTCACTTAGGTTTGGTTTGAAATTGTTATAAGTTTTGTACATTGTTCAAGGTTGATTAAAGTTTGATTGTATAATAAGATTTGTATCGTGAATCTCAATTCTAAGATTAAATCTTATTGCACATATATTTGTCTTTTTGATTCATTGTTTGTGATTGTTCGAGCACGATTCCAATAGTCAATCTTGTTAAAATTGATTTTCAATAAAACTCCGGAATTTTTTTAAAAAGCTATTCACCCCCCTCTAGCTTGGTAACCTAATAGCCATATAGACCAACATATAAGTGTGTAAATAATATGATTTTGACTGTCTGTTTAGAATTGTCTCAAATTTATAGCAAAGTATATTCATGTGACGACTGGAGTGGGCTAATGTCGTGACCAACCCTACTGGATTTAGGAGAAACATACATGTATCATGGAAAAGAGTATGGCTGAGAATATAGGTTACTTTCACCAAGCCAGACACGCTTGAGTGTACTGTGGTAAGTTAGTTGCTGCTCTGCTATAAATGCGATGAATCCCGAAAAGGTATGTTTTTTCCTGAAAAAAATGCAAAGAATAAAATGTGTTTTTATTTCGTTACTTGAGGACAAACAACATTTTAAGTTTGGGGTTGTGATGACAGGTCATCTGACGTTATTCTTAGCATATTTTTCAGTTATTTTCAGTAGGTTTTAACAACAAAAAGGAGGAGTATTAGAACGATTGCCTATGGTTTTGGGACTTTTGTAATGTTTTCTATATTTGAGTCTGTAATTCTAGTTTTCCCGAAACATAGCAATTTTATGGGGTTTTTGAAGTAATTCACGAAGAAATCCTGTAAATCGGCAAATCAAGAACATCTGAAGAATTGTCAAGACTCTGGGAAGACCAAGAATGAAGATTCAAGAGGCCTCAGGAGACTTTACATAGGGAGGAATTCTGTTCCCAAGTTCCGAGGCAAGTTATTTGAAGACGAAGACCTAAAAACGACGAAAGTCGAAGAAACTGGGCCAAAGTTGCACAAGCATGCGCCTTGGGCACATGCCATGCACGTTGGGCATGGAAAACCCTTGGCATGCGCCTTGGGCATATCCCATGCGCCTTAGGCATGTGCAAATTTGCACCACATGCGCCATGGGCATTTTAAATGCCAGCGGCGCAGGCATAATTTTATGCATTTTTGCGGGTTTAGCCCGCGTTTTTAGCCAAACCCTAGGTATAGACTCTCACTATAAATACCAGCCTTTCTCATTCAGAATTTCTCGTTCATAACTGTGGCAATTCAAGAGGAAGGCAACTTTGGAGCTTCGGGAGAGTTTCTATCTTCTCCTTGATTTTCTAGGGTATGTTTTTATCTTTAGTAATTTTTTTGTAGTTACCATGTGTTCTTAAATCTTTTTAGGTTAGAGTTCTTAGATGAACCTTTGTTTATTTTGTGGATATTTATTTAATTTAATGTCGTTTATATATTATTTATTTTTTGTTCGCTATTAAGTTCCTGATTTAGTGATTTATTTCATAGGAGCGTAACCTTAGATTAAGTATTTAGGTTGTGACAGGGCCTAACATTGATATTACTATCTTTTTGCTTATATCTTAATATTTATATCATTATACTAGTAATTATCTGTCTAGGAAGTAAGTGATTATTAACTAGCGAAAGATACCGAAAGATAGTTGACCCTAGTAGTAAGTACTTAGGAGGTGACATTACTAAGACTGAGTAGTAACTCTGCTGAACCTACGGTGTAACTGGTTAGTAATTAGGGAAACAAGCGTCTCTGGGGAATAAACCTTTATTGAACCATTCTCTCAAAACCCTTAGTAAGGTAGACGTAGATTAGGGCTGCCCATTTGTAGAACTACCACGAGCGGAGAAAGGGTGTGCTATGAGTGTCCTAAGATTCATCGATGGGCCGACCTAATGGAACTTTGACCTTCATTGCCTTGGGAAAAACTGGAACGCCAATTTATGTTTATGTTTCAATTACATTTGAATTAACAAGACCCCACACGAAAGGATCACCGTGCGATCATCAGGTGCAGTTAGCCATAAGAGGGATATACCATTTAGGTTAGAAACGTCCCAACGACCTTATCACTTGTATAGTCTACCTAAGATAAATAAACGCGACATTATTGTTACTTAATATCCAACAATATAAACAGGGGGGATTCGAAGAATCCTATCCGCTGCTATGCTGCAAACAGATAAAAATTGATACTTTCTAACCCTTTTATCTTTTATATCGTCAAACCTACAAAAATAAGTAACGCGAATTGTTTGGATGAAATGAAAATCCTTGTGGATACGATATTCTACTTATCATTTTATTACTTGCTAAATGATTTGGTACACTTGCCATATCCGACCATCAAGTGGTTTGGGGGTCAGGAAAATTAGAGAGTTTAATATTGCTCTGTTAGGTAGATGGTGACTTATAGAGGCAAGTTATGGTTTAGAGTGTTGGCCGCTAGGTAAGGGGTTGAGGGTGGTCGGCTGGGG
>Ga0315914_1001850_pt1 | contig 32208 bp, 13 predicted proteins | sample MpolenodulesMG_FD_203920 | JGI IMG/M metagenome (GOLD analysis project Ga0315914, IMG submission 203920) | Medicago polymorpha root nodule microbial communities from Los Angeles, California, United States - elongated nodules | ecosystem: Host-associated > Plants > Roots > Nodule | place: USA...
CTGTCTTCTTCACAGGCTTAAACCATATTCTATTTTCTTACTATCTTAGCAGTCCTCAACTCAACTCCATTTAACTTTTTGCATTCTGACTTTAACTGTATATAGAGAAGCTGGGTCAGTTAGGCCTTGCCTGCTCTGCATCCTAACCGGGGAGACCCTCAATTTTAAGTATTAAAAGGTCACACGTGCAAAATTATTAATTTAATGAAAAGTATTATGACCTCCACTTAAAAATGAGATGCAGACCCTCTGTCCTATAAAACCCTTAAAAAATTATCTCCAATGGAGTACCTATTAAGTATTGGATCTTAAATGGTTAATACATCACCATTAAAGCTAGTCTAACAAACATTTTAACCACAAACTCTAATAGTAGTGATCAACAATTATCTTTACAGACAAAAATAGTTGTACAATCATTTTAGAACAACTCTCATTATATTTTTACTCAATATTTTTAATACACACATATATATATATATATTTTCTTTTCTCCCAAAAATTGTTAGAAAAAATAAATGTACAAATATCAATTCTCCATTTTCTGTATCAGTAGTATTACTCTATCGCACACTCGGTTGATTTTATTTTATTTAGAGGCATTTTGAAAGTTAAAAGATTATGTTTCTCACCTAAAATTCTTTTAAGGGTTAATTATGTTTTTAATCTCTAAAACGTTTATGTTTTTAATCCATTAAAAATATTTAATTTTTCTTTAATTTTTTTGTTTTCCATTTTAATCCCTACATTTTTACAAAAGTTTACGTTTCATTTTTCAAGCGATTTTTTATGACTTATAGTTGATAACACTGTAAAATATCATTAGTTAATTGTTTAAACATTCAATCTTAAATTTAACAATTTAATCTTTAAAGTTATTGATAAATTAATTTTTTTCAAGAAGATAAATTATTAAAGATTAAATATTTAAATTATTAATCTAATGATATTTTAAGATTTTATCAATAATATGTCATTAAAAAATATTCCTTTTATTATTTCTAAATTCTTTAATCCTTTCAAAAAATAATAAACATCAAATCAATCTTAAACATCATCTTAATTGTTGTTCATCGTCATCTTCATAAATAAACACGAATTTTAAAAAATCGTCATCAAAATAAACTCAAACAAATCACAGTCATCTTCAATAAACCAAAAACATTTTTATCTTTTCAAAAATCCAAACCACTAAATTCTCAATATCCCCTAAATTTACATTGAATAAACCTGAAAGAGATTTACGCAACAACCCATAGACCCAACAAAACCGGTATTGTCCTCGTTGATCTCATTAATGGTTTTCTAACCGCTTATGTAAATTTGTTTACGACATATAAATTCGGGGTGTATTTAGAAATTAGGGATTTGGACTTTTGAAGATGGTAAAATAATGGCTTTCCTCGCGCGCCCTATTTTTTTCCCAAAATTACCCCTGGTCCGGATTTCGTTTTCCGGATTGAATTGTTATAATTTACCAGATTTATCCGGATTTCGAAATCCGAGATGACCTTTTTCCAGAACTTTTTCATTTTTAAGCTTTGAAATTCGTTCTAGAAATGCAAATAAACATATAAAACAGAAATAAAAAGACAGAAAGATGAAAACAACTCATTTCATTGATATTTGAATAATACATTACAATAATGTTAAAGTTTTTTAAGCTTTTTACATAAGAACTTAAAACTATTCATAATCTTATTACATAAGAACCTAAAACTATTTCTAGGAGGTGTAAGCTATACCAGTGGCTCCGGCTGAGAGTACATACCAGTAGTTTCACTGTTGGAGGGGAGACAGAGGGGGCATAGGGGCCTCTAGGGAACAAGAGACCATTATGGTCAATATGACATCTAGACACACCAACCTTACACCCATACTGATCCCTTCCCTATTTACCGATCATATGACCCCTGATGGATTTCCAAAGAGACCTCTTTCTATGAAAGGCCAACGATGGAAACACATCGTTGTTGAAGAGAAGAGGAGAAAGAAGAAGGTGTTTCATTTTTGAGAAAATGAAGGCTATTTATAGGGGAGGGAGGGTTAAAAAACGTGTGGGAAGCCATAATTAAAGTCAAAAAACGTGTAAAAAAACGTTTGAAAAACGTTTTGTTTGTGGTGCAGACCATCGACCAAAACTTCTGGTGCAGTCCGGAATGTATAATCTGAAATTCACATGGATTCCGGATTTCACATTCCGGAAAAATATGATTATGGCGCGGACCAAAGGGAAACTTGGGACTTTGTGTATGGTGACCCACATTGCACTGACAATTTTTGTGGTCCACAACGCCCAGATACCTGTATAAATAGGGATCTTTGTTTTCATTACAAGTAAACTACACCATAAAAAAAACATCATGGAATTCTCTGGCTTTGATCCGAACACCAAGCTAACGGCAGTCTACTACAACGTTGAAACACCACCCCATCTGTTTAGGATTCGCAACGATGTCACCCTCTCCGGGCTGAAGGATGAGTTGGATCAAATCAACTGTCAACTCAACCACAGAGACACGAGGAGGGTGGTCGGTGTTGACTATCGATGTCCATTCTCCGACTCAGCCGGATCTCTTCGTTTCAGCCGGATGAAACTCACAAATGATGACGACATGAGAACCATGTTCTCTGTCTTTGCTCAGCACAGTACTAGAGGATCGATCGAGTTGGACGCTTCGTTGGTTAAATCTTTCTCATGCTGTCGCAAATAGATAACTCTCTATTTGGCGGCGTGATGAAGATCTTCAGCATGCTGTCAAAAATACACACAGACACACCAAAGAGACCATGGCAAATTTTTGTCATTGAGCTGAGGATCTTTCTCATGCTGTTTTAAATATATAGATCTCTACATAACAACATGATGAAGATCCTCAGCATGCTGTCAAAAATATATAGATACTCCTTGATGCCTCCTTGATAGATAGATAACTCAAAAATATCAAAAGGTTTCTATGAGTTCGGTCCTGCTGCCTGCCAGATAAATATGTCATTTGGCAAGGCAGCAGGATCGAACTCAAAGAAATCCTCTTGAAAACACCTTCCCAAAAGATTCAACATTTCTGTTATTATGGTTTTTTTTAACTGTTTATTTGTCTTATGTTGCTTCTATTTATGTTATGTACCTTTGTTCTATTATTTTCCAAGGCATTCGCAATGAAAACGATCCAAAAAAAGGGTCTGGTGCAGTTCGGATTTTATAATCCGAACCAGCTTCACGCATTCCGGATTTTATAATCCAGAAACCCTCAGTTACATTTTGGCCGGTGAAGTTTCACCATAGGTTAGGCCGGTTAGTGGAGTTTGAATGCATTTTTTGACGGTTTTGAATGTAGAACACGTTTTATTTGAATGTAATTAAGACCTATGACTTATTTAAGGCTATAAAAAGGCTTGGATCTTCATCATTTTCCTTCAATATTCTTCACCTCCTTTCTTACATTTTCTTTAATTTATTTTAGTTTTTTAGGTAGGTTTTAGGAGTGTTTGTGGTGTCATGGTCATTGTTGACCGCTCATACAACTCATGCAATTGCATTGCAGCTTATGCAGGGGTCGTATAACGGTCAACAAAGACCCTTGACATCAAAGAAAGACACAAAATATTCATAGCGTACGCGTCCAGATTTTATTTTCCGGAAACATTAACAATCTCGTTCGAAAAACAAAATCCGAACCAGGGGTATTTTTGGAATTTATGCAAGGCGCGCGAGAAGGCAGCATGGTGGGAAAAGTAAAACCCTACATCAAAATAGGATAGTGGATCAAAAATGAAGAAAACTCAAAATATCGGGCCAAAAAGTTAGATTTTAAAATAGAGTATTATTTTTCCCACCCTATGGCATTCTCCCGCACCCTGCAAATTTTTCAGAAATACCCTTGTGCTGTTTGGATTTCATAATCCGAATTCATGTTTTACAATTCGAATTCTAAAATTCAGAAAATTCTTATGTATAATCAGCCCTCAGACTCTCTTACATTTCAGCAGTTTTGAGTTTTGCTTTTAAAAACAACAAAAAATCTAAGTAAAAAATGTTAAAAACCCGTCAAATAAAATCATAAAAAATAAAAATACGATCAAGTAGAGGAGTCATGTAAGAAGTCCCTTTTATGGGAGTCATGTTCCTTGAAATTTTTCTGATTTTCAAGGAAAGTTTCGGAGCAATCCAATCAAGTAGCTCGAAAACCCGATTTTTCACTATGAACAAATATCAATGACCCAAAACATAAGGATGAGTTAGGAAGATTAATATTGTCCCTAAAATGACTATCCATGTTACAAACATGTTTAGAATTTGAGCTGATAGAATTCAGATTATATAATCCAAACTGTTTTTCCCTTGAAAAATGGTGTTTAGGGGGAGGTGTTCGAATTATGTAATCCGAAAAAATCATGTAACGCACCTTATTTTTTGAAGTTTCCAGATTACAAATCATGAAAAATCCATAACTCATTTTTTCATCCTATAACAAAGGAAAACACCATATCGGATTATGAAATCCGGAAACTTCAAGGGCATTTTGGTCAAAAACGCAGGGCGTGCGAGAATGACATAAGGTGGGAAAAGTAATACTCTTTAAAATAAGGGGATCAAAACTACTTTTTTTTCAAAAAATAGACGGACCAAAATTGCATTCAAACCAAAAATGAATATACTATCAAATTAATTTTATTGAATTTTAAATGATTTTTTTGTAGGGATAAATGAAATAATCATTAATCATGTTTTAAACCAAACTCTAGATTATTCGGATTCGTTATCTTGAGAAGCTGGAGATGATTCTGTACTTCAATTCGGTGGAGTTAAAACAAAACAAATCCAAAAACACATATCGCTTTTGTTTCATGCGCCAGTTTTATTTGTTTTTTTATATTGAAAGTCTGGTGGAGTTGAATAAGATTTGTCATTTTTTATTTTGATATTCTTTTCTTCGTTATAAATCGTTATTTTTTATACACACTCCCACCTTCATCTTCCGAGATTGAGAGATATCAACATCATTACCAGGTCTACTGTCCCTGCATCGAAATTAATTTGAATACTGATCACCTACAAATATACAAGAAAGTCCATCCCATGCGCTACAATATATATCGTAAATTCTAGGAAACATCCCCCGTTGAAATAAAAAACCATTTGGATTTAATATAGATATCAAGAATCAAAATTCTTTTTGTCCTTTTGCCCGTAACAATGACTGGACAAAGGGAGAAAATACTTTGGTGTCATAATTTTTTGGTGTCATTGGTGACATAGGTTCATTTTAAATCAGAGATAATGATGAATGAATAATTAAAATAAATTATTTAAATGAGAGATAATGAGTTGTTAAGAAAGAGATAGACACAAAGGCACCAATAACACCAAAAGCCAATGACACCCAAGTACTACCCGACAAAAGGCTAGTGCGAGCAACATTCTCTGTTAAATACTTTCTCTAACACTTTCCTTTTTATTGAGTCAAACTAATGTTTTTAGAGAGAAGGTTAAAAAAAAAATATTGCTAGCATTCTTCGATGCTCTACAGAATCAACCATGGAAGCTAGATAAAAATAAGCAGAATTTTTTGCCATTTTTTTTTATGCTAAAACGGGGTCAGCTTAGGTGCTTAGGCTCACAAAATAAAGGATAAAAATGCACACATTTTTAGAATTAGAGACATAATTAAAATATTCATAAACCAAAACGATATTAATGAACACCTCCATTTATTTTAAGAAAGAAAGAGGATCTCAAAACATTTCACAATTCTACAATCTTTTTTGAGAGGACAATGGTACAGTCTTGAATTTTATTTTTTTAATCAAATACAATTTTTAATTAGAGTTGTGTTATTTGAACATCCATTTAGATGACAACTTTTAAGACAGTCAAAATTTTACAAAGAAAATAAGGTATTGGTACAAATATCTTTAAAAAATGATTGTTCAAATATCATTTCTCTTTTAATTATCCTTTAATATCTATATATGACAATTTCAACATTGAACAATCTATATTATTAACTGAAAAGTAGTTCTTGTTTCCTGAATTTCTTTGAGACTTCCTCTATCAAAACGTGCTAGCTTTCATTGACATTTGGATTCATTGACTTGCGCTGTTGTGCCCTTACACTGTTTGACCGAACTACAACTAGTAGTTGAGTTTTCAATTTAAATTTTAATAAATATGGAAACCATTGCGATAAATAGAGAACCGCAAAACTTATAGCAGCGCTAGCATTACTACATCGATCATGGTAGTGCAATCAAAGACTAACAAACACTCCACGGCCTCCTTAAACCGCGTCTTTATTTTTATCCTTGTTTGCTTCGTCAATTTTGTAACCACTAAAGCAGAAAACGATGGCCTTCTTTTCATGTCTTGCTCAGACAACAAAACCACTCCAAATAGCGCTTTCCAATTGAATCTCAGGACCCTCCTATTAGATTTATCTTCAAACGCCACTGCCAACAAAGAATTCTACAACACTACGGTAGCAGACAAAAACCACTCCTCCAACACAGTCTATGGCTTGTTTATGTGTAAGGGTGATGTCCCTACTCATCTCTGTAGTGAGTGTGTCACAAACGTAACTCGTACCAATTTATCCTCAGACTACTCTGATTGTTCCTTGTCCAAAGAGGTGGTGATTATGTACAAGGAATGCATGGTGCAATATTCCAACTACTCTTTCTTCCCCACTGCTGACTTTAGTTCACCTTCTATCTCGTGCCACCATGTTAATGTTTCCAAGAAGGCAATATTTGAGCGTTTAGTTTACGAAACTTTGAATGGAGTGGCAGACGAGGCAGCCAATTTCTCTATTGGCGTCAAGAAGTATGCCACAAAGGAAGCAACAGTATCTGGATTTCAGACCCTTTATTTTCAAGCTCAGTGCACACCAGACCTGTCACCAAAAGATTGTCGGAAATGTCTGAATATAACCATAACAGGGGTTCTTAAGACTTGTAAACTTAGCAATGCAATGGTAGCAAACTCGGAAACTTACAGTTGTTACATCAGATATGATGTGTACCCTTTCTATCGCCCCAGTAATGCTCCAACACCACAAGAACTTGTTCCAGCTTCCAATACAATCGATTCAAAATACTCACAACATCCTGCTTATCTTTCCCACAACTGTTTAATCAATGAAACCATGAACAATGATTTTCTATCAAATCTCAGAACACTCTTCACTTCTTTGTCTTCCAATGCCATCAGAACCAGTTTCTTAAAGACGACAGTCGACACTGCCAATGGTCTCTTTATGTGCCGCGGTGATATCTCCATCTCCCCTACCCTCTGTCAGCTATGTATCCAATATGCAACAAAAAGAATATTATCGGAGTGCCCTTCCTCCAAAGAGGCTATAATTTGGTACGATAAATGTTTTCTCCGCTATTCCTATCATTCTCTCCTTTCACGTATTGATACAAGTGCTCCAAAATTTCACCAATTCAATTTGGCCAATAGTTCTGACCTCAACCTGCTGCAAAGATTCACAACTTGGAAACTGGCAGATATCTTACATGAAGTGGAGAATTTGCAGATAGGGGATAGTACCATTAAGAATTATGAAACAAGATCAGTAAAATTGAATGATCTTCAACCCATATACACTCTTGCTCAATGTACGCCAGATCTGTCTGATACAGATTGCAGAGCCTGCCTGCAAAACATTTTCCAAAATGAAATTCCTTGGAGTAGTTTGGCAAGTCCAGAGGGAAAAATTCTATATCCTAGCTGCTATATGATGTTTGGATTGTCCCAATTCTACAACAATGATGATGAACCAGAGGTGTTTGGGCAAGTTAGCCCTCCTCCAACAATTAAAGGTGAAGTTTCATTCAACTAATATTACATGACTCAATTCATCTATCTCTCTTCCAAAATATCTTCAAGCTATATAAAAATTCAATGACAATCAAGTAATAGAACTCAAGTGGTGTCTGGACTTCATCTTAAGTTGAATTGAATAGTTCGGCTTGTACCTGAGTTCAATTCTAAGGTGAATTTTTTTTTGTTATGCTTTACTTACTTCTCAACCAATTTAGATTAATTAATCACCACCATTTTCTCCAAGAATTGAAGGGTTTTTTTCCTGACAAAACCAAGAATTGAAGAGTTAACACCAAAAAACTTAAATTTAATGATAAGTTATAAAGATTAGTCCCTTGGTTCCTTTTTAATGGTCATTTTTTGACCTTTTACACATACCAAGACAATCAATGAATTTTGCTACTTTTATACCATTATTTTTCTTTTCCTTATAATATCCTTAATCATTTATTATATCATTTCATCTATTACTCTATATGCGATAAATAACTAAGGGTATTCTTTATAAAAACAAAAATTAGTGTTAAATCAAACTTTAGAAACAACTAAATAGAAACAAATTTTTCATGTAAATAGAACTAAAAAGGAGCAGAGAGAGTAATACATAGTACTTTATTATCTATCAGGTCATTACTATTTCTTACAGAAATGAATAACCAGTTATAAATAAGCAAGAAATTTGAAAATTCAAATTTTCCCTCTCAATTGTGGTAATTTCTTGCCACCTAAGCTATACAAAATTGCAAACAAATACGAAGTTTGAAAACAATTGGACAGCTGGACTATTTTTATGATATAGGCTAGAAACAAACAAAAAATGGTTGGGTTATTGAACCGCGAACCAATTAAAGCAACATTGTTTATTATTGGTGTATAGATGCCCCCAACACAAGGTAAGGTAACTACATGACATCTTAATTTATTCTCTTCTTGTAGCAAGACATTTTTACAATTGTCATGAATAAACAATTTGTATTGGTATGTGAGAAACACATGTTGATCATTTGTGCAGAGGATGAAAAAAGAAGGTTGCAAATGGTGGTAGTTGTTGTTCCAGTCATCCTTTCAACATTGCTTCTAACTTTTTCCTACTACTTGCTAAGGAAAAGAGCAAGAAAGAGCAGTTATAAGGCCTTAATTCTAAAAGAAAATTGTATGTACTGTGATTGTCACAGCTAGAAATAAGTCATTACTCCATAAATATTAATTAATTTATAATTCCATGAAGATTTGCTAATTGGTTTAACTATTCAAACATATTTGTCTAGTTGGTCATGAAAGTAACACTCTAGAGGGTTTGCAATTTGAAATGGCCGTAATTAGAACAGCAACGGACAACTTTTCACATGAAAACAAGATTGGCAAAGGTGGATTTGGAGAAGTTTACAAGGTGAGAAAACATGACAAAGTTTATTTATTTCATTTTATTTGATTTTATGACAAAGTTCTATGTATAAATGATGGTTTGTTTTCTAAGGGAATTCTTTCTGATGGACGACACATAGCTGTAAAGAGGCTTTCATCTAGTTCAAAGCAAGGCATAGTCGAGTTCAAGAATGAAGTTTTATTGATAGCCAAGTTACAGCAAAGGAATCTTGTGGCATTAATAGGTTTTTGCCTAGAAGAGCAAGAGAAGATTCTTATTTACGAATATGTGCCAAATGGGAGCCTTGATTACTTTTTATTTGGTTTGACTTTCCAACTCAAGCTCTTTTATCAGTTAATTAGTTAAAGTAATTTATAGATTATGCATTATATCTTAAATTAATTCAAGTGATTGGTTACAAAAGAAATCTCTTTTAGCTTTCTCATTCATTTAAAAAACATGTAGATACTCGAGAAGAGAAGTTAAGTTGGGCTGAACGTTACAAAATTATACGAGGGACAGCTCTAGGAATTCTTTATTTGCATGAATATTCTCGCCTCAAAGTTATACACCGTGACCTCAAACCTAGTAATGTTCTATTAGATGAAAATATGAATCCTAAAATATCAGATTTTGGCATGGCTAGAATTGTTCAACTAGATCAAGATCCTGGACATACCAACAAAATTGCAGGAACATGGCAAGCTTTTAATTCCTTCCTACGTCTTCTTCCTTTCATTATTATACGCACGTGGTGTTTTTATTCTAATATTAATTTGGCTTTCTACGATAGGGGTTACATGTCCCCAGAGTATGCAATGCTTGGACAATACTCAGAGAAGTCAGACATTTTTAGTTTTGGAGTCATTGTCTTAGAGATTATCACTGGAAAAAGAAATTTAAATCCTTATGAATCACATCATGTTACCGAAGGCCTCGCAAGTTATGTGAGTGTGCTAACCTAGTTAGTCAATTGAAATCTATTCAAATTGAAAGAAGCTTGATGATTTGACAAACTAATATGATAAACTTTACAGGTATGGAGACAATGGAAGAATGAAACTCCATTAATCATATTGGATCCAAAAATTGAAAATTATTCTCAAATTGAAGTTATTAAGTGCATACAGATTGGTTTGTTATGCGTTCAAGAAAATCCAAATGTAAGACCTACAATGGCAACAGTTGTTTCATACCTTAATAGTCATTCACCAGAATTGTCATCCCCACAAGAACCAGCATTTTTCATACACGATAGAACCAATCAAGACGTTGCAGCACAACTGGAACCAAGTTCTGCAAATAATTTTGTATCATTTTCTGTCAACGAGGTGTCTATAAGTGAATTTTATCCTCGACAGTAGGTTAATTCATTTTCATTAAATATATACTTTTGTTTTTAATGAGTAGTTTTAAATAGAGTAACCAATTAAAATATACCTGGCCTTTTCGTAAAGTTTAATAAAGTTTGATATTAGAGCATGTATAATTCTAGAGTGCATTGTAATTGAAAGAACATGATGTGCAACAGTTGGTATTAATAATGAAGAAAAAGATGAGAAATTCATGTCATTGAATGCATCTTCAACAAAATTTATTACTAGAACTTTCTTTGAGTTATCGAGAACCACAACAGGTTTCACATCAATAATCCCACATTCAGCAGTACAAAAAGACAAACATCAAACATTTCAAAATTAACCCAATAGAAAATATTCAAAATTCTAGCTCCAAACTATGAAAAAAATAATAATTCTAACATTTCCCAACCTATTTTTAAATGCAATAGCTTTCTTGTAGATCGACTTTAAACAACAACTAAGTATCAATGTATCTGTTTTGGATGGCAGTCTTTTCTACTTCAGACCATACAAGAAAAAAGCATCATTAAGCAAAATCTGAGCGCATATTTTTATCAGAGACAATTTATCTAACAGTTCTGGGGTATAAAGTATGGTCGGCAAAATGAAGCAAAAAATGCCCACTAAATGATATAGGGTCTTGCCTAAGTACACCAATGAATAATAATGCCTAGCCTGCTAAGGCTGCACCGATTATCCTTAGAGAGAATTCATAATGAATTAGGAAAGAAAAATGGCCACTAATAATTATGAGGATAATGAAAAATCTCTTTTACATAACAAAAATAAAATGTAAACAACCCTTAAGAAAAATCTAAAATGATTCCAAGCACCAAAACAAAGGCATGAATGTTAGCACAGGGAATCATTGCTCATAACCTCGTGAATAAAATAAACCTTCCTAAAAAGCAATCGCTCTCACAACAATTCAGATATTGGCAAGTAAATTAATAACTATTTGAGTTGTTTGGAGCTCTTGATGATAACCAATAATGGTAGAAGAAAAGTTACAAGGTTGAGCCATCTAATAAGTGTAAGCCTTGATGAAACTTAGAAAATAAGATGAAACTAGTTTAACCAAGTTAACCATATATACACATATATGTAGGTATGAATATGCTAACTATTTAACGACTTGTGATTGTAGGCTAGAAAGCAACAATATATATTTGGCTACCGGAGTCATCATCATTACATGGTACTAGTAGTGCGCCAACACACAAAACTACAATTGACTTTATGGTCATGACCTATGAAGCTCAGATACTTCAAAATGGGTGACGTACCGTATCCCCTGTGTATCCTGCACCGATACCTGCCAGATACTTCCCGATACGTATCGGAAGAGTATCAGATCATTAAATTTTATTTTATTTTAAAATAATTATCCGATACTTCCCGATACGTATCGGATAATATAAATTTTATTTTTTTTATATTATTTTGATTTCTGTTTTTTTCTTTAAAAAGTAAGAAAAAAACAATATATTACTATAGCACTAACAATGCTCCTTTTGGATATAGTATAGCATTGATGGTGCTCTTTTTGGGATATATTGTATATGTAATTGACTAATCATCATTCTCTTAATCGTCAATATTACTTATATTAATGTTGATATGCTACGAGCCTATGACTGATTTCTTGTGTTTTTAATATATTTGCATATTAAAAAAAATTGTTATAATTATATTGTACATTTAATTATACAATTTTTTTTATTAACGTATCCCGGCCGTATCGTATCTTGATTTTTGAAATTTTTCCGTATCGGTGCCGTATCGTATCTTGTATCCGGGCTTCACAGGTCATGACTATACTCTATAAACTATTGCCTAAGTGGTGGCCTGATAGAAAATTCATTTTCATCACAATAACATAATTCTCATTGTTTACCTTGAAAACTATATAGATTAAGAATTAAAAAGATAAAAGTATTAAACAAAATCATAACACACATAAGCAATGAAAAATAAATATAATATACAAGAATATCATAATTAGATCACTACACTTTACCCGTGAGCATGGTTAATGTTATGGAACTAAATGACATCCTGACTTTGGCACTCCACGGCAGTGGCTCATTCATTCTTTGTCTGTTTTTATCAAAAACAAACAGGCATTAAGTGTATGATGGACATAGAAAAAAGATAAACAACACAAATGTCACACCAGCTGCAAAATTCCAAACATCTTTAGTGTTGGTCATTAGAAAATGACTAACCTATAAATAAAACCTACAAATTTGCTGCATTTTTTGCTTCAGTACATGCTGCCACACAATCAAAAAACCATTTCTATCGTTTGTCCTACTGCAACACATTCAGCATAATGCATCAACCCTAAAACGTCATGTTAGTTCTTAACTTTGAAATAAAGGAAAAATGTTCCAAAACTGAAAAAATGCTCATAAAAAAACCAGAGTTAGAAGACTTCATACCTCTCTGTTTTTGTTTTTTTTTTGAAACAGACAAATATAATAATAATAATCACTTCATCATGTACAAGTCATACAAGAGAGTGTAAAATTAGGATACAATTATACACCCACAGGATGAACCAGCCAAACACCAAAAAGCAACAAATAGACCAGAAAATACACTACAAAGTAGCAGCGACAGAGGGAAAAACAGAACATCCCCTGTCCCTGGAAACAGAATGCTAGCAGCACCAGCAACACACCAGAAAAAACAGCCACGCCCCACTAAAAAACAACCAAACAGCGCCTAAAAATTACCAGCACAGCTGCCCAAAACACCAAGAAGTCCCCTCCCAAGCCAACATCACCTACTTAAACAATTAATTGGGTTCAAACGCCCCTCAGAGAACATACAAGATGGGATATTTTATTTCTTCAAAAATTTATGAAAGTTCAACCACATTGTTGTTAGAAACTGTCATTCCTATACTTCCAATGCATCCGAAATAAGTAGTTTCTAAAAAACCTTTCTTCACCACCCCTAGACTTCATATCTCTTTGTTGTGGTTTCTAAGGAACCAAGTAATAAGTAGTATTTATCACAGTGTTCCTCTCAAAATACAATGGGTCTTGTTAATGAGTGCCCCCGGGGCACTCTTTAAGCATTCTAAAAGAAGAAATAATTTAATAAAAAAATTAAATATTTCGATTTCCGATGCACTGATTACACATATTTTCATAAAAAGTTACTTTTTAAAGCCCTTAAAGAGTGCCCCGGGGGCACTCGTTAACATTTCCCAAATACAATTAAGATCAATAAAAGGATTGGAACATTCAATATCATAAAAACGAAATATCAAGTATAAATTGAAACTATAATCACTTGAATCCTAAATCGGTAAAAAAACTCATATTATACTACCGTAAAACATAAAAGCAACGAAATAGAAAATAACCTCATCTTTCATTCGACAACATTAAGTGATATTTACAGTATAGACAACAAAGCAAGTGATGATACAGTTTCTAGTCAGCTGAACAATAGTAACCTTATGCAGGATGCTACATCTTCGAAACTAGTCTAATGGACAAAGTCATTTTCTAATCACACTCTAGAAACCAGCAATTTTATAGCTAGTAAAAAACAAGTAAACACAATCTGCCGAAATCATGTAACCTCTGCTTCAAAATCTACTTACAAATTTCTTATCAGCCTTGCACTGCCAGTATCTGCAATTGATCTAGAAAAACTTGCAAGCTCAAGTCATCCGTAAAGATGATATCCGAACCATCTGTGTATGTTGAATTTTGCGTAACAGATGGATTTAACTTGGCAAGAAGAAACCTAGCTTGACTACTATGCTGGTCACATCTTATAACCTTTGGCACTGGAACCCGTTCAGCCACCAACTGTTCTGCATCCAGTTCTGGAGCTTCCAACAGCTTTCTAAAATTCTCATGGTTTGGGTCCTTATCATAACTAAGCTTCTTCCACTGAGCAATCTTGGACCCATAATGGATCACCACAAGGAAGAATGAATCAAAGAGCAAGATAGAATCGGGGCAAATGGAACGAATATCTAGAAGTACAGGAATGGGTGGCCCATCAAATGAATATTGGAAAAGTGTAGGTTGAATCATTATAAGGGATCCAACTACTCCCTCGCGGTTCAGTATAAGCCGGAAATACGCAGTTTCATCAGGAGTAGTGTTAGAGACATCAATAAATTGGGATCTCCTTAAGTGGAACATAAATTGGGGATAAAGGGAAAAGTTTGAAGATAAACGGAAGGAAGAAGGATCTTCTGGCACATAGTCCCCAAACTTAGAGGTAAAACGGATAAGTGTGTCATCAAGCCATCTAACAACATCACGAGCATGGCACGTCTCTGCTCGGAGAATGGCAAGTCTTGCCATAATCGAAGCTGCTGCTTCTTGATCAAACCCAGCAGCAATATCTGTGGAATGGTTTGCAACCCATCGTCGTGCAGCAGTGGTGACTCTTTTTCTGAGACCCATGTTCCCCTGCCTGTACCGTGTTATAAACTGAACCATAAATGCAGAGCTGGGCTGAATGGTCTGTTTATCACTAACTTGGAAGAAAAAAGCAATGCAAGTTCGGTTAGTGAGTGTATTCAACTTCCACACGTAGGTACCACCTTGTCCAACCTCGGTCTCACTCACTGAACCGTTCTTTTTCCTGAGAGACATGCAAGGTCCAAGAGCTCCAGAGATTTTGACATCATTAGTAGTCACTATTTCAATGGTTGCATCAAAATTCATCTTCAAAAATCCCTCATCATCATGTTTAAACAAGTGCCTTAGACATTTCCTAAATTGATCGGATTCAAAGGATTCAGCAAGAACCACAAATCCACCCGAACGTTCAATGGGTTCTCGAAGCTCAGCAACTCCAACTTGGTCAAGGGAGCAAGCAAACAGATCAAGAACAACAGACACATCTGACAGCCTCTTCGCAATCTGCCTATAGAAACTGCAAGATTTAGAATGATGTCTCGCCTGCCCATTGAAAATGTCGTTGTGGGTTCTCGTGGATTGCCGGAAATCAGAGTCCACAACCAGTCCAGGTCCAAGAGTCGCAGGCCCAGAAGTGAAGACCATGATTCTAGAGCCGGTATTTACAAAACAACACTCTAAAAGTCCAAGGGCAGCTGAAACTGCAGCTCCAGTGGACCTCGGGGGACGGCTTCCGGACGTGAAGTTATACGTAGAATGAATATCTTCAATTGCAGCAGTGATACTAAACTCACATTCTGAAATTGGAACCAGAAATCCCTGCTTTGGAACAGGCTGTGTTTGTCCAGTATGCAGCTGGTGTGGACGGCTAATGTTCAGGAACTGCCGTATCTGAGAGACAAAAAAAAACAAATAATCAGCAGAAAGCAGTGTAGTGCACTAAAGTATAATGTAAAAACTATCAACAGATTGCATTAATAAGCAATTTCTCAACTAAGTAACTAAGCTGGAGTGTCCTCGAATTTAATGTAAAATTAGCAAATATCTTGCATTAATTTAGCAACCACCTAACTAACTACCTGTCTAAGGACGTAGAGGGAGCATATAGAAACAGCATATGACCCCATAAGTTGTTTTCAGCTTGTTGCCATAACTATATGCTCTCCAGGATAGCTTATGAAAACAACTTATGGCTCAAATAAAATAATCTGATTTCATTTTATCTTTTGTTATAGAAATAGCTTACAGCTTATATAAAAATAAGCTAAGTGCTTAATTAAGCTGTTTATCCACACAACGTCCAAGTGTGAAGCTAATAACCCGAGTACTGATTGATTATTACTAAGCTGCAGTGCACTCAACTGTATGTAATGTAGACCTAAAGAACATCTTGCATTAATTCAGCAAGTACTTAACTAACTAGCTGTAGCACAAATCTAATCAAAGTACTGATTAATAACTAAATTAGAAAGAAAGCATAATGATAATCATAATCATAATCATATACAGTGTATGAATGAAAAGGTGATTAATCGGAGTTACCTGATCGGAAGAAAATTGGCGTTCACCGTGCAAAAGGACGATCCTGGAACAGTGAGAAAACTGAATATCATGAAGATAAACCATGGAATCAAACGTAATCAAAGCAACAAGAGCAGTATCAGGCAAATGATGAAGAAGAAGCAAAATCTCATTCTTAAGTGAACAAAGCTCATCTTGGGAAGTGGAAACATCGATTACAAAAATAAAAGCAGGAGGATGAAAAAGTGCTGAAGAAGAAGAGTATTCAACAGTGGTGTAAGTAGGAAAGAGTTCAGCTGGAAGATTAGCGTCGGCGATGGAGCGAGGGAAAGGGTTTCGTTGAGAACAAAAGGGACAGTGCCAGATACGTGATTGATAATCGAGACGAGCGTAAGGATTTAAAACGGCGCCGCATCGAGTGCAGAGGAGAGGATCGTAAGGGAGAAGAGGTAGGTCAGTGCCGTGTTGGGAGAGTGGTGTGCACATGATGGTTAGAGGAATTGTAAGGTCTGATTTGGTTGTTGATGGCCATGAATTCCATGACCAACGGAGGCCTTCTACTGCCTCCAATTCAACGAAATCCATTGTGATGATGAATTTGATTGAAAATCTAGATCCGTTCTTGAAACCGGCGAGGGAGAGGTGACGGACGAGATGGTGGTTCAACGGCGGTGGTGTGAGTAGAGGAGGAAACGGAAGTGTGCTGTTGTTCGGCAGTGGCTTGTGGTGGTGCGTACGTTGGACGGCAGCATTCGACGACGGCAGTGCTTTAAACCCTTTCCTTCTCCGTTGGGTGAGGTGGTTGCTGTTAATTGGGTTTTGTGGGTGTTTATTTACTATTTGGATCCTATTGTATTGGCTTAATTACACTTATCATTTCCTTATTTTCATTTACATTCGAAATTTATCATTTTATTTAAAAATTACTCAATTTTGTCTCTTTTTAATATTTCTGAACTAAAAAATAGTGATATGATATGATATATTTTAGGTTAAATTACACAAATTTTTAAGTTATTTAATTGTAACAAATTAGTTTTAAGTTTTTTCTGTACCACTTACGTTATTTAAGCTATTTAATTGTGACAAGTGAGTCATTTAAATATTTTTCGTAATGCTTAGGTCTTTGAAGTTATTTAAATGTAATTTTTAGGCCTCAAATTACTTCAATTTTTAAGATCTGAAATACCATAAATTGTTAGGGTTAAATGACTTAAATGACCTAATTGAAACAGTAAAAACTTAAAGGACCAACTTATTACAATTAATTATCATAAAAAAGCTAAATGGTACAAAAAAATGTAAAGGACCAATATATTACAATTAAATAACTTAAAGGACTTATAGTGTAATTTTGCCTATATTTTAAATAATGTCTTATTATGATATTATAATCCCCCAAAAAAAATCCTAATAAAACATTCAAAAATCCGAAAAAGAGACCAAATATGAATTATCATAATGGAGGGACCGAAATTGTAATTATGTTTATTTTATTTTAATTATTTTTTAAACCGGAGAAGGAGAAATTTATTAACAACATTAACATTAATGACGATATTATAATTGTTCTGAAGTTACATATGCGAGCTCTAGCTATTATGTTGACACCTGGACAAATTTTATTTTATTTATCAAGTCAAAAACATTTTAATTTAAACTCATTTGCACTGATCTATTAGTGTTAGCTTGATATTAATGGTCGAATTATGTTTTGTTAAAATAGAATGTGTGACTAGAGGATCATTAACGTTGTATTTGGTAGAGGAGAAATAAGAAAAAGAGAAATTGGATGGAGAGAAGCAACTTCTCCTGTTCAATTTAGAAGAGAGATTGAAGAGAGAGACCAAATATTGTGGGACCCACGCCTATTTTATTTCTCTCTGGAGGTGCGAAGAAATGGAGTAGAGGTGTGAACTTTTTTCTCTTTTCCAAAATTGTTATCGGTGTTGTGGCTGTATACAACTATGTCTTATTTTTTTATTTTTTTGGGTTAACACACTTCTTTCTTCCCTATTTATCTCTTATACCAACAATAAGTAAGTCAAATCTACTCTATTTCTCACATATTTCTCTCTTTCTATAATCTCTTACATACTTCTCTCTTCAATTGGTGTGACGAACCCCTTCATTTTCTCTCTCTAAAAACATACCTCTGTCCTCTCTCTAGTTACAAAACAAAACCATCGCAACTCCTCCCTTTTCCAAACTAGCCGCCAATATGTAGCCCCATTCACCGGTGGTGCGACGAGATCTGTTTCTCCGCACCACCGCTGCTTCCTCCTCCCTCCGGTGTTCTGTTTTTTTTCCGCCGACGTTTCTTTCTTGTCCTTTCGCTGTTCTGTTCGGATCTTGCACTTCTGATCCGCCGTCGCTGTTCTTGTCAGATCTTGTTGGTTTGTTATTCTGGTTTGTGTTTGTTGCCTTTTCGTCTGTTCGATCCGACGTCGCAAGATCCAGTTTTGGGTGTTGCTTCGTCGGGTTTGTTTGTTGTGGTTCTCTGTTCTGTCGTCGCAACAGCACCACCCTCCAGTCGCCGGTGGCCGCTGCAGACTGTCCTGGCCTCAGACGTTCACTTTCTAGGCGTGACCACTTGGGACGATTCGTTGTTAACGTCGGCGTGCTCTGCTACCGTGGTCTTCTCCGGCGTGTGGCGTGGGTATGGTGCTTGTCGTCCATGTTGTAGATCTATGGTGGTGGTGCGTTGAGAGCTGTTCTCCGCACCACCGGCGCACGCTCTTCGTGTGTTTTGTGTGTGTGTCGTGGTTGTTGTAGGTGGTTGTCGGCGTTGTTGCCAGTCGGGGCGTCACCATCTTCGGTGGTCGTCGGCGTGTTGTTTAGATCTTCTGTTACGACGGTGGTGGCGATCTGTTCCGTCTCTCTTTTTCTTTGTTTGTTCCAGTCGTCGTTTTTGTGACCTCTTGCTTTTCTGGATGTTACTCGAAAGGGTTTGGTGCGTAGGCGCTCTAGGTTGGCGGTAGCAGTCATTCATGCATCTTCAGTTTTGTTGTGAGGGGTTGGTTGTCGTTGTTGTGTTGTTCATTTGTTTGGGTCTTTTGTTTTTGGTTCGTGTTTCTTTCGTGGAGAGGGGCTGATGCCTTTTCCGTGTTAGTTTTGATTATTGTTCCTTCTTTCTGGTCGTCCAAGCATTTGTGCGCTTTTCCAACCTCCCCTTCATCGTCAGTCTTTGGTTGGCGACGTCCCTTAGGTCCGCAAAGGTTCGTGCAGTTATGGTGGATCCAGTATCTTGATGAGTTGAGATTTTTCTCCTCCGTGAAGATAGACGGTACAGTAGTCCAGAGGGTGGCGTTGAAAAGGTGTTCGGGGTGGTGCTTGTGGTGGTTGAGTTAGTGGCTTATGTTGGTATGTTTAGGTTTGAGCTGGTTAGATTTGTGCAGCTGTTCCACCTGTTCTCCGTCTTTGAATTTGGCATCGGGATTTTGGTGGGCCGAGTTTGGACAGGTTTAGGTGTTTATTCAGGTGGGTCATGAGTTGAGGGGTGCCTTTTGATTTGTGTCGGGAGTCTGGTGGGCCGATCGCTTTTGATTCGAGATCGAGGGCTAGTTTCTTTGATGCATGTTCTCTTAGGCTTTTTGATGTCTCCTCTGGCTTATTTGATGTTGAGTGGCGGGCATTTCTGATCGTTTGAAGCAACTTATCGTCGTCGACTGCTTTTTTGATCTCTGTTGATGGTGTTGGAAAATTGATTGTTGTTGAATTTTCATTGGGTGTTTTGGTGTATTTTTATTTTCTTTTTGGTGTAATACTTAGGATTTAATCTCTTTTTATATATAATATATTTTGCCATTCAAAAAAAAGTAATACTTCTCTCTTCTAAACTTCTCTCCTAAATCAAAAGCACCCTAAATTTCTCACACGCCCCCTCACAACACAAATATTTGTAACCGTCATTAACATGTAACTTCCAAATCAAAAGACGGGATAAAGAAGTTAGGAAAACTTAAATTGTCTCATCATACAAAAAAAGAAAAAAAAAACAAATTCTATGATACACCAAAAAAATTGAGTGCACCGGTACACCAAATCGTTAAATTAATAATTAAATAAGTTGTTTTTTGTTTTTAAGAAAACGAATTATTATTTTATATCATTGACAATTATAAAAATTAAATTTTATTTACCAAAAGTGTCGACGAAATAAAATTTAATTTTTTCGAATTTTTATTGATTATTTTTTATGAGAAAATGTTAAAAATTTAGGCTTAATTGCACTTTGCCCCTTATCTTTTACCAATTGTGTGATTTCGCACCCCATGTTTTTAATCGTGCGATTTTGCACCCATCCTTTTTCCCTTTTTTGTTTCGAAGGTCACTCATGTGTAATTTTTGAAAAACAAAAAATTGATTTTGGAAATTAAAAGAAAGGGAAATTTTTTATTTTTTGAAGAAAAGAAAGGGAAAAAAATTAACAGCTCCGCCATGGACGGAACCTGTAATCGAAATCCACCACGACTTCCACTGTCGGAGACAATTCTCCACCGCCGTAGCCATCATCGGAGAGCCTCGGTCACGTCATCCATATGATCAACAGCAACCATTACACCTCACCTTCTCGAACAATCTACTCCGATAGATTCATTCCGAGTAGATCTGCTTGGAAATTCGTTGTTCTTGATATCAATACTCCGACGGAAGGACACGATCATAGAGTCACTGGATTTTACGGGAAAGATCTTGTTGGTTGGGTAACAAGAGCTGAGAAGCAAGAAATTCATCCATGTAATAAGTTGCAACGACCTTTCATGAGCATCAATGGCGAAGAAAGAATGCTTTGGTCTTATTTTTTGTACGAAGAGGACTCAATTGTTGGCTGAGAATCAATTTCCATTGCCATGATTAGAAGATTTGAAGCACAGGTGGCCCATTCAGTTGATCAGCTAATGCTGGAAAATCAAGAATCAGAACTAAAATTGTAAAACAGTATAGAAACAATAGCTTTACAAAAAATATAAAAATTATCATGACCTCCTCACGATACTACCTTTTAATTTCCAAAATCAACTTTTTTTTTTTTTTTAATTACATTTACACACGTGGCAAACATTAAATGAAGACACCTCATCAAAATCAGACACGTCATCACTAAAACACATGGAGACCTTCAAATCAAAATGGGGGAATAGAATAAGGTGCAAAATCGCACGATTAAAAACATGGAGTGCAAAACCACACAATTGGCAAAAGATAGGGGTGGAAAGTGCAATTAAACCAAAAATTTAATATGATTTTTATAAACAATGAAATGATTTTTTTTACTTTATGAAATGATGTTTTCTAAATTATAAACATTGACAAATAACTTTTAATTTTTATAAAATTATCGTTAATTTATCAATTTATGAAACAAGAGTATTAGTACACCTCAATTTGTGAAGTCTATTTTAGAAGTTAAAAAAAAATCGTAATTCAACTTTTACTAGTAAATGAATATTAAATCCAACCGTCGTAGAAGTACTAATGCATAAAAACAGAATATTTAATGCTAATAGTTTTCATTTGTCAACGCAAAAATCATACTTATTTCATCAGCATTATCTAAAGAAAACTATATATTTCTATTTTTTGACGAAAAAATGAAAAATAATTTTTGCAGCGACAAAATGATTGATGAATCAACAGGATCAAATTCACTGACTTGCTGACAGAAAATGATGAAATTATTTGTACTTTGTAGAAGTAATGGATAACCTCCGATAGAAACAAACGAAGAAGACCAAATAAAAAGTTGACTTTCTTGCTTCATGGTCATGGATTTGCATCCATGTGTCCCAAGTCCCTCTCAATCCCTTTCAAACTAAATTAACTAACAAATTTGCAGCAATAAAACAATAACAAAATACAAACGGCAAAAGCAACACTATGTTATTGGTAGCTAGCTCAAAATCACAAACCCACATCCATCCATGGCTTCCAACATCAAAGTCCTCTTAACCATTTCAATCATCTTCCTCAATTTTGCAACAAATTCTCATGCACAAGACCCAAATTTTCTCTACCAAGTTTGCTCAAAAAACAATTTCACATCCAACAGCACCTACCAAACAAACCTCAAAACCCTCTTCTCTTCCTTATCTTCCAAAGCAAAAACCGATCAAAACATCCAATTCTTCAACAACACGGTCGCCGGAAAAAATCACTCAGAAACTGTTTATGGACTATATATGTGCAGAGGAGACATCCCCTCTAATCTTTGCGCATCATGCGTTGGAAACGCAACTCAAAGACTGTCCACAAACAAAGAGTGTTCAGTTTCAGTTGCAGCAGTTATGTGGTACGATGAATGCATGGTTCGATATTCCAACAAATCATTCTTTTCAACAGTCGCAACAGGACCAGGCTATGTTCTCCCAAGTCCAACTAACATGACAAACCAAGAAAGCTTCAACCGTTTGTTGTATGATACGTTGAACAAAACTTCAGATGAAGCTTCTTCTTCTTCAAAGAAATTTTCTACAAAGGAAGCGAAAATAAATATATTTCAGAATCTTTATTGTTTAGCTCAGTGTACACAAGATATTGAAGAAAGAGAGTGTAGAAGTTGTCTTTATGGTTTGATAAATTCAGATCTTCCAAGGTGTTGTGCAGGAACGCAAGGTGGAAGAGTTTTGTATCCTAATTGTATTATCAGGTTTGAAATTTCCCCTTTCTATCGTTCTCTTACTTTGGCACCAACTCCAGCGCCTGCAGGACTCGTTCCATCACCTAATTCGACAGGTAAGTAAGTCTTAATATACGCTTATTCAAAGCTTTTGTGGATAACGTTAAGAATCAAAATCCCCTTAATAAGATCCAATTCAAACTAATTAAATTAGTTTATATTTTCGTGTTTAAGATGAACTAAATCAATCCATCAAACTTGATCACTATCGGCCCATACATTGACAAAAGTTATTTTCCTACGCTCACTAGATAACATTTATGAGAAATACTTATTTTTTTGGTTACAATGAGAAATACTCATTTGGTCACAAACACAAATAAAAAGTGGTTAGACACACACACACAAATTGATAAAATTAAAAGAGAAAATAGTTGAATGATATGACTATACTTTTTCTCATTTTTTTCCTCCATTCATGTAAGTGTGCCAAATATTTCATTTGTATTTGTGTTTATGCAGGACTTTCTCAATATTTCATAAACCCAAGGTCTACCCCCTCATACGTTTCATGGTCCATACATTGAAAAAAGTTATATTATTTGAGCATTAACAAATAGAAATCATATGTGACATTGTGTGCATTTATCTTTATAGTTCTTGCTTTTTACCTTCTATAACTTTTACGCATTTCATAAACACAAGTAAAAATCAAAAGAGAACGTACATATTTGCCATCAAAATATTGATGTCCAAATATCATTTTTTGTAGAAATTATTTAATTTATTTATTTTTTTAGTCAAGTTCTCTGTTGAAATTATTATTCGTGTTTGAATGATACGCTTGTTTTTTTAAGGTAAAATGACAGCAGTTTTGTTTTGTATGCGTAGATAGTAAAAAAGGAAAATCACGGATAGCTATCATTGTTGCTATACCCATTGTGGCTGCTTCTGCAATAGTCTTTGCTGTTTGCTTCTATTATCGAAGGAGAAAAGCAAGAACAAGCAGGTCCAATATTCTCCTCCAAGAAAACTGTAAGGCCCAAATCCAAAGGAATCTCTTGAGAAAAAATACACTCTATCTTATTTAGTCCCTCAGAAATATTGAGAAATGTAAAAAGTATACTTTGACCCTTATCTTAAATATTTTTGAAATAGCGGTCAAACTGATCTCAAATACTCCATAATTAAAATATCCATAAAATTGTACCAAAAAAAAAAAATCCATAAAAATGTCCAATAAGTCTTAGCTCAATTGGCAAAAATGCTGAAATTGTTAGGCCGGACATCATGATCGGGGTTCGAATTAACCCCGTTACCTCCACTTTGTGTGTGTGAGTTTATGATGGTTTTGCCATCTCATCTGTCTACCAAAAAAGAAAAAAAAAACCATAAAAATGGCAAATTTTTTACCGACATTTAAGATTTTGAGAATCAAATTGAGTTCTTTTTATCTCTTAGAGACGAACTAAGTCTGTGTTTTTTTCTCTCAAACTCATATATATGTTAAACCTGTAAGCTTCATGAAGTTTCCAAACTAATTAATTCAACAACTCAAACATATTGGTGAAGTTGGACGTGAAAGTACCACTTTAGAGGGGTTGCAATTCGATTTAGCTACAATTGCTACAGCAACAAACAATTTCTCACATGAGAACAAGATTGGAAAAGGTGGATTTGGAGAAGTTTACAAGGTAAAAAGCAAGTGTGTTTTCTGTCTTTTACAATTATGTTTTTTGTTTGGTCTTTCACATAACCATGTTTATTACAATCATGTTTTCTAGGGGTTTGTTGCAGCTTTGCACTTCTTGTTCTAACTCGCTTATGTGATAACATTGGTTTGCATATAAAAAATAATAATGTTTCCTATTTAACAGTAATAGTTTATATATATTTTTAGGGCACTCTTCGTGATGGACGAGATATAGCTGTCAAGAGGCTTTCAACAAGTTCCACACAAGGTTCGATTGAGTTCAAGAATGAGATTTTATTGATAGCCAAGCTACAACATAGGAACCTTGTGGCCTTGATAGGTTTTTGTCTAGAAGAGCAAGAGAAGATTCTCATTTACGAATATGTCCCAAACGGAAGTCTTGATCATTTTCTATTTGGTATATATGGACTTAATTTTGACCTTCTCTCTCAATATTTCATCTATTCTTTTTATAAGTTTTTTTCTTTGTTCCATATGTTTAGAAATATGACTCGTGAATTTAACGTGTCCATTTTTTATTAGATTGTTCTAAAATACATTTTATTTAATGTATATTAATGTGTCTAAAATTTTAATTTTATTTCTTAAGATAAATTAATAGTATTAATTTTTTTGACAAATTAATAGTATTAATAAGAAGTACATTTGAATATAATAGTAAATGCACATAATAATTTACATAGAGGCGTATACTCGGGCACAATTTTTTTTCTCCAAAATGAAGTTTATAAGTATGGAGAAGGAAGGGAGTGTGAACTGATCTATGCATGAAACCAAAAAAAGAAAAAGTGTGATACATCCCTTATGAACCCATTTAACTACTTTATATCTTATTCACAAAATTTACTAATTTTTTTTTTCATTTCCTTTATTCATTAAACTTTTTCAGGGGCTCAACAACAAAAGTTAAGCTGGTCCGAGCGCTACAAAATCATAGGAGGAACTGCTTTAGGAGTTCTTTATTTACATGATTATTCTCGACTAAAAGTTATACATCGTGATCTTAAACCTAGTAATATTTTATTAGATGAACATATGAACCCTAAAATCTCAGATTTTGGCATGGCTAGAATCGTTGACATTGACCAAGATCGCGCTAAAACTACCAGAATTGTCGGAACATAGTAAGTTTTGAATTTTTCTTAATTATAGTCATATTTTTCTTCAATTTGAATGTTCTTCTCTCTCTTTTTAAGTGGTGTGTTATAGCTAATTGTAGCTTTTTTATATAGTGGTTATATGTCTCCTGAGTATGCAATGCTTGGAAAATTTTCTGAAAAATCAGACGTTTTTAGTTTTGGAGTAATGGTCATAGAGATAATCACTGGAAAAAGGAATGCTAAGTCTTACGAATCAAATCATGATGCTAAAGGTCTCCTGAGCTATGTGAGTGTGATTTCTAGCATTTTTAAACTTAGTTCTCATGTGAAGAAAAATTGTTTTGATTAAATATGAAAATATAGTTATTCGAACGTTTTATACGATAAATGTTACAGGTTTGGAGACAATGGAATGACCAAACATTGTTGACTGCAATTGACTCAAATATAAAAGAAAAATATTCTCAAATTGAAGTTATAAAATGCATTCAAATTGGTTTATTATGTGTCCAAGAAAATCCAAATGCCAGACCTACAATGGCAACAGTGGTTTCATATCTTACTAATCACTCACTTGAACTGCCATTTCCACAAGAACCAGCATTTGTGTTGCATAGTACAATTGATCAAAAAATTGTTGCACCGCAGGAATCAAGCTCAGGTCTATCTGCTAGTAGTTCTAAACCATTTTCTGTTAATGATATGTCAATAAGTACATTTTATCCTCGTTAAAAAGGACATTTCCTTTTTGATATAAAATTCTGCACATATGTTTTCAGTGCATAATAAACGTTCATATAGAGATGGATTCTGAGTTTTTCATTTCATTATATTTATATTGGTCAACAATATTTTTTTTTTATCGAATACAATTATAGAAATCTCACATTTGAGTTGAGATATTATATCATATAGATTTTTTTTTTTTGGTTACAATTATATCATATAGATTATGTTCACAAACTCTTACATAAATATAAGCAAATGCACGATTAAATGTCTAGTTTGAGTCTCGAAAGGTATTAAACTACAAAGATGTTTAAGGGTGTGTTTGTTTCAAGTTTATCAAATTTATTCCTAAGAATAACATTCCTTGGAATATAAAGATGAGAAGTTTATTCCAAGGTATTTAAGAAAAATATGTTTGGTTAACTTTATAATATTCCTAGGAACCATAAAAATAGGGATTATAATAGGTAACTATTTATGAATTTATTCCCATCTCTATGGGAACTTTATTCCCATCCTTTTCCTTAGGAAAATTTTTCTATTCCAGGAATATTTTATACCCAGGATAAAATTTAGTAAACTTGTAACAAACATAGACATATATATTCCTATTATTTTATTCTTGGGAATCAACAAATATAACTTGAAACAAACACACCCTAATATCTTAGGACTCAGATTCAAATCCACTATTCCCAAATTTTTAATATTTAATGTGTATGAGTTTGGTCTATAAACAAACTCTTAAGATGAAAAAAAAAAAAAAGAGTAGTATTAAAAATACAATCGGTGAAAATATACACATGGCTATCATTCATCCAACTCAATACTCTAAAAAAAAAAAATCATTCATCCAACTCAAGTGGGTACACACCTAAAACTGTGCTGGATTCCTCACCTTTCTTAATCAGGGCACATGATATTCACGGTAATACTCGAATAATTTTTTCATCTTTTACTCATTATTCACATGGCCCCATAATTCAATCATTTTATATAAACGAGACAAATATTCATGAGAAAAAAACTAAATGACAAATACAAAAATGAATACCTTAGTCTATAAGATCTAAATATCAATGAATACAAGCTATAATTAGCCTAAATTACACCGAAAGTCCTTTAAATTATTTAATTGTAATAAATTTATCGTTTAAGTTTTTTTGTATTACTTACGTCATTTAAGTTATTTAATTGAAATAAATCAGTCATTTAAATACTGTTTGTAACAATACTAAAAGACAACTGTAAGCAAATATACGGATTAAATGTCTAGCATTAGTCTTTTTGTCAAAAAAAAAGTCTAGCATTAGTCTTGTAGATAAAAGATAATAGACCTTGAAGACATTTAATATGTTGGGAGTTGGGGTGCAAACTGTAAACTCAAATTCACAATTCCCAACTTATTTTAATATTTAAAGTATATTATAAAAAATAATTAATATGTATGAGTTTCGTTGATAGACTCGTGAAAAAAGAGTCTAATATCGAAAAGACTTAAATATGAAAATAGTACATACAAATGTCAAAGATTTTGGTTTTAGCCTTGTAATATTTTTTATTTTTTTATTTTAGTCCTTGCAAATTTCTAATTGTTTGCTTTTGGTCTTTATTTATTGTTTTGTTTTAGTCTTTACAAAATTGATTCATATTGAATTTGCTCATTGTAATACATAGAATATTTGATTTTAATCTTTTAAAATAAGGATTAAAATGAATATTATTGAGATCAATTTCATTATAAATAGTTTTTATAAGGACTAAAACAAAGACAACAGTGATCAAAACAAAAGATTTTGTATTAAAGACTAAAATCAAAACGTTTAATACATGTATGAATTTTTTTATTTAAACCTATTGAAAAATGCAATTAGTGAAATACACATGACTATCATTCATCCAACTCAAGTGGGTACACAGCGAGGACTGTACCGAAGTCTGAGCAACACTTAAGCGAACACCAGGATTTGAACCCTCTATTTAATCATACACATATAAAAAGGAAAAATAGAAGAAAAAAAATAATTATAACATGTCTAATTTTTTGTATATGTGATCGAATACACATGTTTAAATTCTTGTATCCACTCAAGAATTATTCGCCTGAGTCCACACCTTTCTTGGTCGGTGCAAGTGCAAATGATATTCAATAGATTACTTGGAGTAATTTTTTTTCATCTTTTACTCATTATTCACATGGCCCCACGATTCAATGATTTTATCTAAACGACAAATATTTATAAGAAAAAAGGCTAAATGACAAATAAAGAAAATCCTAGTCTATAACTCTAAAAATTAATGAATACTAGCTAGCAAATAAACAACCCAACCTTGCTATGATTATTATGGCAAGAGTCCTCCAGCTAGAATCGACAATATTTTATTTTTATAAGTAGCTAGAATTGACAATAATATGATTGGATAAGACTTTTGTACCTGAAATGCAGCCTTAGAATATTAGAAGATTGAAGATGGCAAAGTTGGCAGTGGATGGGGGAAACTAGTCAGATTATTATATTTATATGAAATTAGTTAAGCTTCTATCCACTTTTTTAAAGTATAGCTTTTTTTTGTCCTTTATTGACTCATAACTAATTTCAACTACACTATACCTTGAGATCTCTGAATCTAATTACAAGATCCTTCTTAATTAATTTACCATATCATTTACATGCAAATTCAACCACATGTTTATGCTTGTTCATAGATATTTTTGCAGCATAAAGAATCATGATTACCAAAGTAGTAAAAAAGAATCTTACAGTACACTTTTTTCTTAGAATTCTTATACTTTCCATAACAAAAACTTCTGCATCCGTGTTCAACAACGTTACCTGCACAAACAACCAAACATTCACACCAAACAGCACTTTCCACAAAAACCTTAACATTGTTCTATCTTCACTTTCCTCCAACGTAACCAATGATGTTAGATTTTTCAACACAACATCAGGAAATGATTCAAACAAAGTCTATGGTCTCTATATGTGTCGTGGAGATGTTCCATTTGCTCTATGCAGAGAGTGTATTGGTTTTGCAACACAAAAAATTCCATCATCTTGTCCTTCTTCTAAAGAAGCTGTGATCTGGTACAACGAATGTTTGTTAAGGTATTCCTACAGATTCATCTTCATGAAAATGGAAACATGGCCTAGATACAAGATCGAGATTCCAATGGGGGACCCTGTTTTGTTACAGAGTAAACGATTTTACTCTGCTTTAAGATCTGTTTTGAATGTTCTTCCAAAAGAAGCTGCACTTTCTCTTGGTGGTTTTAACAAGTATGCTGTGAAGCAAGAAGATGCTTCTGCCAGTGTATCGCTATATGGTCTTGCTCAGTGCACGCCAGACTTGTCGGTCGGAGATTGTAGGCGGTGTATCGCAGATGCGGTGGGAGAATTTCCTAAGGATTGTTGTGGTGGTAGCATAGGGGAAACTGTTTTCTTTCCAAGTTGTTTTGTTAGGTTTGAAACTTATCCGTTTTATCAGCATTCAGTGACCTCAGCAGCAGCAACAACAGCTAAGGGTTAGTTCATTTTTCTAATGTTATATGATGTTTCTGTTGATCCATAATTAGCATCTTTGGCCCTAGTAAGCGCGTCAAAATATCTTTATGGCTTAGACTCCTTGATCCTGCCATAAGATTAATCCTCGGATCGGCCATCCAGACTTTTTCATGTGGAATTGAGATACCTCCAAAACCGGGGATTGTAGTAATCTATTTTAGGTTTCTTTTTACTAGGGAGAGTCATTTTACCAATTCTCCCAACACAATATTAGTTGGATATACTAAGGTTATAAGTTGCAATAATGGTCACGATTGCATTACAATTCTTGTTATTAGGAAGAATTGTAATTAAAGGGTCTAATGCAGGTTGTAGAGACTTGAAAAACCTTGATGCCACAACCTTATCACAGTCATGAACAATTAATTTATTTTTAATATGAAGAATCACGATCAATTGCAGTTGATGTTGTATTGGAGTCACGTAGACTTAGAAAACCTTGTGATCACATCCAAAATTATTTATTTATAACTTTTAACCGTGTCTGGAATTAATGTCAATATGACAATGTTTGACAGGGGGGAGAAATATTCCAACCAATGTGATTGCCATCATTGTTGTTTTGGTTGTCATTTTGGCCGTGATTTTGACCACCGGCTGCTGTTTATTATTAATAAAAGCGAAGAAGAGACGCAAGGCCAGTCACAGAGAAAACCGTAATGTCAATAAACCCATCATCTACAATATTCAAGCTTAATCAATGCCTTTGTTTTAGTATATATTATATAGTTTTGCTATGAATATTAATTTTAAAAGGCTATTCTGTGAACTGTGATGTAGTTGTGCTTGAATTTAAAAACTCGGAGTCATTGGAATTTGATTTTGCTACAATTGAACTAGCAACAAACATGTTTTCTGAAGATAGCAAAATAGGCAGAGGGGGATATGGACAAGTCTACAAGGTAATAATATACGAATGTGATAAGTACATTATTAATGCATGTTTTCATTTCTTCTAATGTTTTCTAGTTTTAGGGAACTCTTCCTACTGGACAAGAAATAGCTGTAAAGAGACTGTCCAAAACTTCTGGCCAAGGAGCAGAAGAATTCAAAAATGAGGTGATGTTAATAGCCAAACTTCAACACAGAAATTTAGTGAGGTTAATAGGATTTTGCCTTGAAGACCAAGAAAAGATACTCATCTATGAATATGTGCCTAACAAAAGTCTTGATCACTTCCTATTTGGTATGAAATTATTGACACTTCAGTATTTATTTCAATTCTAGTCTAAGTTTAATATGCTAAAGTTCAATCTCATGTGTTTGGTTCTAACCTCAATTTGTAGATTCTCGGAAGCAAAAACAATTAACTTGGCCTGAACGGTATAGTATCATAAAAGGGATTGCTCGAGGAATTCTTTACCTTCATGAAGATTCTCGTCTCAAGATTATACACCGTGATATTAAACCAAGCAATGTTCTTCTAGATAACAATATGAATCCAAAAATCTCTGATTTTGGCATGGCAAGGATGGTAGCTATAGAACAAGTTCAAGGACATACAAATAGAGTTGTGGGCACATAGTGAGTTTCAAATCATAATGTTTACCATTCTAATATTTGTATCAAATATGAAGTGTTATTTATCTTAATCATTTATTTATTATTTTTGAATATATTTAGAAGAAAAAACTTGTCATTCCTTTTAACTTTTTTGAGTATTCTTGAGTTTTGATCTTCTGCAACTACGGTAGGGCCATTAGATCTGAACCCAAAATGAATTGTGTCCATCATGACTATATTAGTAGAATTTATGATTTCAATACTATTTTTTTTTTCCTTTTTTGGTCAGTGGTTACATGTCTCCGGAATATGCAATGCATGGACAATTTTCAGAGAAGTCTGATGTTTTTAGTTTTGGAGTGATGGTTCTCGAGATTATTAGTGGAAAAAAGAATTCATGTTCATTTGAATCACATCGTATCGATGATCTCTTAAGTCATGTGAGTATCCAAACCCGATTTGTTTTTCTTTGTATTTTATTGTTAGTTCCTTTATTCCTTA
>Ga0315914_1001851_pt1 | contig 32185 bp, 10 predicted proteins | sample MpolenodulesMG_FD_203920 | JGI IMG/M metagenome (GOLD analysis project Ga0315914, IMG submission 203920) | Medicago polymorpha root nodule microbial communities from Los Angeles, California, United States - elongated nodules | ecosystem: Host-associated > Plants > Roots > Nodule | place: USA...
GCCAAGAAAACTCACTTCTTTCAACCAGAATTCACATTTGGATAACTTGGCATACAACTTCTTATCCTTCAGCACTTGCAACACAATCCTCAAATGCTCGGCATGTTCCTCTTCAGACTTGGAATATTAGATAAACGACACACATTTGATATTATTGTTGGAACAAAATGTGTTTAACAAACATTACCCTTAGAGTTTTGATGATAACAAGGTATTAAAAATTGTCAATTGGATATGCTAATATTTGTTCAAGTGTACAGGACCATAGACAAAGTTTTGATATCTTATGAGGTTCTGAAAGAACAAAAGAGAGCAAAGGAATCAACAATATTAAAGCTTGAAGCATCTGAAGAGAAGTGCTCTTGAAGTGATGACGTTATCAGAAGCAACTTCGTCAGAAGCATCTCATCAGAAGCAATATCACCAGAAGTTGAAGTTCATCAGGAGATGAGAGACTTAAAGCTTCAAAGGCTGGTTAATGGATTTAATTTCGTCCAGCATTGCAGAAGACTAAAAGAGTGAAGCAACGGTTGTTTTGAAAGAATTTGAAAGCATTGGATGCTTGTTCTCTCAAGAGCGTTGACAAAGGACATATGTACGAACTGTACAACCACTTCCTCCACTACTTTGTTCGTGTCTCTGCATCAAGACAAAAATAACAGTTATGCCTGCAGAAATGTGAAGTAGATAAAATAGTCACAAGGAAGGCGGGGGTTTGAATTGTGACCCTTTAAAAATTAATCATGTCACTTAAAAGTTATTCTCAAGTAACTTGGAATGGTTAAGTTAACAGACAGGCTTCAGAACGTTCTGAAGTGTTAGTGTAAAAAACAGTTCAAATAATTAAATGTGTTTGTGTGTGATATGTTTACTGTAAGTAAATAGTAAAGAGAAGAGAAGAAGAGCACACAAAAATTTATAGTGGTTCACCCAATGTGGGCTAGTCCACTCCTCACAATCTTGTGAGATTTTCCACTATGATGCTTGAGATAACTTCTCAAATCTTGCACCTTACAACCTTGTTCACTTGAACAATTACAACAACTGTATTTTCTAAGTCTCAGCAGGCTTACACCTTTCTTGCTAAGCTACCCACTCAGACATTACACCTTTCTGCTCAAACTAAGACTTTAGTACCCCTAAAGCTAGATGAGACTTTGTTTACAATTTGTATGAAGTTTGAATGATTTGGATCAGACAAGAGAAGAATGGATGTAGAGATTTATCTTTAAAATAACAGTTGTTGTTGAGCATACGTTAATGCTTCCAAAAAACAACTAAATATTTTCACACTAAGTGGGGTCGACTACATGGATCGAAATACATTATATTGTTCTATCATAAATCTTATATAGATGTAACACATTAATCTATAAATCATTCCTAATAGTTTCTTATAGTTTTTCTAGGTCGTCCTATCCAACTTAAATGGTACGTTTGTATATCACATAAAACACATGAGGTTGTTCTCCATTTCAACCATCCAAATTGAATACGATTGTTTACATCTATTTTTTACAATTAAGGTCATCATTCACCGAACATTCCAATTTTCAATGTCACTAGCTTAATTGGCCAATGTGGCAAACAAGTGTTGCATATGACGACTAATCTTTTGTTACATGTCGCATGTCAATATTTTATAAGCTAGTTTGAGTCAGTGACAACTAAGATCCGTGTGTGTCACGTAGGCTATTGAAGTTATAATTTGACGGCCTAGTTAGTGATTGAGGGACATGATTGTCACAAGATGGTTATTTAGAAACTTTGTTCGCACAAATAAAACTGAGATCGAAATTGCACAATCGTTATAATTATGCCCTAAAGGACCATGCCAAAAAAATTAAGATGGAAGAAATTTGCATGCAAAGCTAATAAATATAAAAATATATTTGATATGATTCAAATAAGAGATAAAATTGTATGAATCTTTTGCATGTATTTGTCTTTGGATTTGCAGTGGTGAATCTTCAAGTGAGGAACTAGCTGCAAAACAAAGTGGTGATCTTTATTCTCGATTACGTTGGTTGCTTCAAGGAATTGCTTTCATGTTCATCATTCATTATCTCTAAGTATTTTTGAACATTTATTTACACGGGAGCAATAATCTCTAAGATGAAATCACAATCATATGTTGATGTAAACTTTAGTTGTATTTTAATTACCTTCTTATTTCACTTTTATTGTAAATGACTTCTTTGGTACACAAGAAGTGTCATATCGACAATGCACATTTGGAATTAATTAGTGGCATTTCACCTCTAAGATACTCATGTTAGATTTATATATTTTTAAAAGTTACATCTCCCTTCCTTTTTACTTTTACTTGTCGCCTTTTTCTTTGGTGGACTGAAAGGGATCGAACGCAGATTTTCTGCAATAACTTGTCATATTTGATAAAATTTATTAACCATTTCAACCTAATTGAAATTAAAATATTATTACTTCCTTTGCCTCTATTATTGAATATTAATCTCTAATATTCATTTCTCAAAATTTAGTCATATCCATAAAACTAGGAGGTGACAGAGAAGCTTCTTGTTATAAAAACATTAGAAAAATTGCTCTTTAGGCATCAATGATTTGGTCACAAGCACCTTGAACTCATGAAAATATGTCCAACGACAATTAACTAGTGTTGTCTCCCAAACAACAATTAATTGTCGTTCCCGACCGGTCATATACATGAACGGTAATTAATTACCGTTCAAGGCTTTTTGCACAATATGATTCATATACCATCATAAACATGATGTGCTGAATTCATGCTTTAACCTTAGCTTTACTTGGTGGAATATTTAGTGATTTGTAAAACCAATTATTGCATTATAATGGATTCATAATATAGTCATTTATACTTTAAAATATCATGGCATTTGTGCAAAAGAAAGAAGTATTTTTGTTGGTTTTATCAATAACAAAAGCAAAAACCTTAGCATACTTCTATGTATTTTCTCATTTCATGTCTATTTTACTAATACTTTCATCCACTATCTTTTAAGCTTTGTTCATCAAGTAATGTGTGATTTAAACAATTCACTTCAACAAAAAAACTGCAAAAAATTAATCAAGCAAACAGTAAAAAATGTGTTAATTTGTTGAATAATAATAATGAAAAAAAAGGAAAGAAAAAGTGAAGCAATGTTTGGTTAGATTTCACTATCAAAACCCAACTTATTAATTCCAAAGAATCAATGATATATGCTTCCATAAATGAGGATAGATTTCGAGTTTGGTAAGAATGGAGAAAGGGGTAAGTTATAAAATTAGCCTTGAGCCTATTTTGCAAAAAGCCTTTTTTTTTTTTTAAAGAATGCAAAAAGCTTTGAATGGTAATGAATTATCGTTCTTGTATATGACGGGCCTGGAACAACAATTAATTGGCATTTGGGAACGAATGACAATTAACCATCATTTTGGAGCCAACAATAGTTGATTGCCGTTGAACATTTTTTCGTCTGTTTGAAGTGTCTGTGAGCAAACTATAGGTGCATAAAGAGCAACTTTCAAACATTAGATATTGATATATTAAGGCCCAATGGGGCCTAAGTCATTTACAACAGAAGGACCCAAAAAGTTGGGTATCTCTCTTCTAACTCCACCCCTTCATGATTATTATAAGATTTCTGCTCTTCGACCAGCAAATTTCACTCCCAAACAGTCAAATTGATCAAAATACCCCTGCTTTAGTTAACTAACGCAAGTGTAAAAATAAGTGACTTAGTTTTTATACATCCGTGACTTAAGTTACGCTGTAATTAACACCTGCGTGAGTTAACTCACACTGGTTTCAAAATTTCAGAAGTCATTTCATCATGCCTTTATTGTTACTACATTATGCAAGCTATGAGTCACATATTTACTGACTGGACTAATGTCAGTAGTAGTTAATATAGTACGCAAGCTATGATTTCATCATGCCTTTGATGTGCTCTGTCGGAATGATAGCAGTCTGCAAAGCAGTAACATGTAACCCCACCTCACCGATTAATAATTATGGACAACTTGAGGAATAGCTGGACAACAATAAAGGCAAGGGCATAATATTGCTACCAGCGTGAGTTAACTCACGCAGGTGTTATACCTTGTGTGAGTTAACTCATGCGGCGTGACTTAAGTCACGCATATGTAAAACAAACGAAATTTTAAGTCATGTTAATTTTACATTTGCGTTGGTTAACTAACGCATGTGTATTTTGGTCAATTTGACTGAGTGGGAGCGAAAATTGTTGGGCGAAGAGCAAAAATCTTATCATAAGCCTTTTTTTTTTAAACAAATAGTGTTAATAATCAGTAACAATCTTACTAGTCCACTCCTCTCCTCTGTAAAGTCAGATATACATACATAGATCCGCAAACCAGCATGCTTAACTCACGACTCATGCGACTTATGGACTAGTCAAATTTTGATCGGTGTACGTTAGACTGTTTAAACCAAACGGTTTATAAAATACCATTTTATTTTTGTTTTTATACAAACAAAAAAATGTTTAACGTGCAAGTTTATGCAGAACACGAGTTAAACAGGATGGGATAGCACGCCACCAACTACTTCAACTGAAAATAATATCAAGATAAACTTAGATAATAATTCGTTATATAAAAGAACGAATAAAATAACACCATGTGGGATGAATGAATATCACGTATTGATTTTTATACAAGAGTATACAAATTTCAGAGGTTGGAGGCTTTATCACAAAACTAGACATCCCTAAACATCATCAAAACCAAACCTAGAGGATCAAGGTAGTACCAACAAGAAGTGTAAGTGATAAGAGTGTCATCTTCCGAGGCAGGTAAATATGAATACTGGGAAGAGCAATTGACAGTATAGAGGAAGAGAATGCAGTAGTTGGTTGGCCAAAGTAAAAGACGACGTAAGTAGTTGGACGGCTCAAATTCCTATTTTATGGTGCAATGATGATATTGTTCATGTGTAGCTACAATTTATTGAGTCCATCATCTCATTTCTCAGAGATCAATTGATGATACAATGCACAATGGCAATTGTTTACACCTAATTATTATTATCTTGTTAGTTGAATTCAACATGAAGGCGATTACAACAATCTAGCAAGCAAGCCCCTCAGTTTAGCGAAGGATATGCAATGCTAGAAAATCCGATCGAAGGGAGATGATTCTTTCTCAGGGTCAATAACTCATAACGTGGGTCGTTGGAGACTCAAAGCTTAGTCAAAGACATAGTGAGATCGGATAACGATGCATCACCCATGATTTGATGCTCTCAATGCCAATAACCGCTCTGAGTTGGGGAATAGACAGAATCCCACTAACATGGGAGTTATCACACACACTCACGAAATTAGTCGAATAATGGTTACACAATATTTGGCTAATAGGAAACAGTTTCACTATAATTACTTTGTTCATACATTGTAATTGAACACATCCAATCAATCAAACAAGCTTATTTTTACTATTTATCTCTTTATCTTTATGCTTTTATTTATACATCTTTTAGTGTAGCTCAAAAATCTAAAAACAATCATAATTATTGCTCGACTAGAGTAGTTAGAGAACCCATAATTTGAGGGTATAGTTTCTCCCTTAGTATTAATCAGTTGAAGCATGAGAATCATAGTTGAGGAATATCAACTGACCTTCGCTAAATTCAGCTTCGATCAGCAGTTAGTGACACTAGTTGTTTAATAAATTCAAGTGTTACTGTTATGGACCTAGAATTGACTCAATTTTGTTAATTTTTTTTTTATTGCTTAAATAATTTTATAATGATAAATATTACTTTATTGTATTACTTGATTATCTAAATTCTTCAATTTATATTATTTTTTAGCATTTATATCCAAAACTTTTGGTTGATCACTCTTTTATGACAAATATAGATTTACATACTTGTCTTTAGGACCGTTTCTGGGATTTTTGGCGCCTTGAGTCAACTAAAATAATGTTGCCGTTTTTAATCATACTATTAGAATGTTTCATCATGTACAATGGTGGAGCTTGAACAAAACACTTGGGGGTGTCAAAATGAAGATAAGAAACTTAAGTCACAAATTTAAGAAAGGTTATATGTACAACTTATCAAAATAAAGAAAGACGTCATATTACTCAGTATACAAATAAATCTAAGAAATATCACAAGAAACAACACAAAGTAACACCACAAAAAAAAATCTCAAAATTTGACAAGCATCAGTCCTAATAAACAACTGTTTTCTTATTTATTCGTAAGGAATAACCTAAAAAACAAGTCATTACAATATTTAATATTATTGTGAATTGGTTCACAACTTGCTTGATCAATTAAGAAAGAGAATTATTTTAAAAACTTATTGAAGCTTGGTGAATGCAAATTTTATTAATTAAAGAAAAGATTATAACATCTTTAATATCTAATTTACTTTAAATTAAAAAATTAAGTTTGAGTATAAGATAAACGACACACAATTATTATTTTTTAGGGAAAATGGCACACAATTGATATTAAACATTATTATTGGAGTCATGCTTTTCATCACAAACATCACCACCAACTACATTGCGGTTCGTTTTTTTCGGAGAATACCACTTTTGAGGCGACTAAAAGTAAAGTGTATGGCCTTGTGGAAGTTTCTAAGGAGCGTTAACCCCAATGGACAAACCTTGGATCCCATTAGCGTGGTCGAGATGCACAAAACTCCAATATATCTTGCAGAGAATATACACCACTCTTGTTATTCATGAATTAAATATGACTATTGGAGTCATACATTCCGGTCACAAACAACAACACCAACTACATTCACAAACCAGCAATATATCTTGCAAGGAATACATATCTCCCTTATTCTTCATTTATTAAATATGACAATTGAGTCACACATGTCATGTGAGGATAAATATTATATATTTTAGAAATACAAAGTGATTGTAAATTTTAACCATTATCACATTTATGTATTATGTATCTAGTATATATCAAATAACTGACTTTTCTATATTATAAATAATCATATAAATTACGGGTTAAATGGTGTTTACCCTCCGCTATTTGGGAGAGTTTTAGTCTATTCCCTGTAAAAAAAAACTTTGGATTCCAACCTTGTAATTTGAAGATTATTTGATTTTGAACATTCGTGAATTTTGGCTGTTCAAACTAGATGATATGGCAAAGGTTAAACTAAAATTTTCTCAAATTACAAGGGACTAAAGTACCTTAAATTTTGAAATTTGATGTCATGAAGGTCCAAAATCAAAGAATCTTTAACTTATAAGGCTGAAATCCAATATTTTTTAAGGGCTACGCTGAAACTCACTCAAATGGCAGGGGGTAAACACCATGTAACCCAAAAATTATTAATGTTTTATTATTTTATAAAAAAATATAAATTACATTATGTACAACTTTGAAATTAGACTAGATACATAAACGACATTCATTATTTATTGAGTCTCATTTTTTTCATTTATATTTTCTTATTTTCGTTTCTTTCTTGTTTTTGCACAAATGCGTAAAATAAAAGACACTATTGTAAAACAAAATATTCAAAGAATTGATTTTATAAATTCCCTTAACAGTTACTCTGCTTCCTTTTGAATTCAATTTTTTTAAGCTTGATCTCCATTTTTTAGGAGTGGATCCCTACGTTTAAGTTGGCCAAGCCTGATAAACTTGAGATGAGACAACTTGGCAGATCGACCATCAGACCAGCTCCACCTCTTGAACAACAAGAATTGATTGTCGAGGTTGGAATTGTTGTCGATGCATGGTGGAGTGATAGGTGGGGGTTATAAAATTCACAACTGTGGTGATGACAATGTTCAAGTTTATTATTATTTTTGGGTTTCTTATCTATTTTCTTAATGAAACTAATTAGTTAAAAAAGATAGAATACAACAAACTTTTAGCGTGTGACTTACTAGCAACCACTATACATATAGACAATGGAATCTATGAATTCATATCATTCAAAACATAATCGAAAATTTTCTCAAGTCATGGCTTCGATTCCAAATTTTATTTTGTTTCTCACCCTCTTAACATCATTCATCAACCTTACAATCTCACTACCGTGCAACTCATACACTTTTTCAAATAACCTTAACTATGCAAGATGTAGTGACCTACCCGTTTTAGATTCCTCTCTTTATTGGAACTACAATCCAAAAACTAGCGTTGTCGATGTTGCATTCAAGAAAATTAATGTAAAGGATTCTAGTTGGATTGCTTAGGCCATAAACCCTACTTGGAATGGCATGTTAGGATCACAAGCTCTAACCGGTCATCAAAACTTTGATGGAAGTTTCAAAGTCTATACTTCATCAATAACAAGTTACCAAACTATGTTACAAGAGTAACATTAGTTATCCAGTTTATAATATTGCGGGAATGTACCTAGATGGAAACATGATAATCTTTGCAAGTTTACAACTTCCTAAAAATGTTAGTTGGTTAATCATGTAAGAAGGATTGATTTCTAGTGATGGAAGATTGAGATCTCATGCTTTGACGGGAGCAAATGTTCAAAGTTTTCGAAGTTTAGATTTTCAATCTGAAAATATTGTTTCTCAGAATGTTGATGGGAAATTGACGTCAAGAATCAAACTAAGAATTGTAAATAACTTCCTTTTTGTTTTTTTGTGTTTTATAAAAAAAATCACTCTTTTTATATTTACTTTTAAATTTAAATGAACACTTTTTTTTCTTTAAACTACGAAGTATGTGTACAATGTATTTAAAATGTTTCCATTCAGCATCTTTAAGTTGAGCAACATAAAAAAAATTGTCAAACCAATTTGATAAATTTGATGTTGTAGATTTTTTTTTTTTTTTTAAACGGGAGGTTATAGATTTTTTTTTATTTTTGACAAAACGTTATTGTTAAAGTTGTTATATTTCAAATATGTATTTTTTTGAGAGAAAAAGGAAAAGATGAAAATTGGGTGTTGAACCCATGACCTAGGTCAATATGTATGTCAACGTAAAAAAAAAAAGATATGTATGTTCCTTCAAAAACAAAAAAAAAACACTAATGGATGTCAACGTAAATATGAAAGACACGTTGGCAATATTTGGTGGAATGGGTTTGATGTGGTGATTGGTTTGCGAGATATTAAGTAAATACGCTAATGGATAGCGGCGGTGATCAAAGAAAAAGGAATACTCAGGAAGGAAAAAAAATAATGATAGAAAGAAGAGACAAAGGAAAACATAAGCTCTTGATACCATGTAGAAACTCAGGAAGATATGAGAAATATTTTTTTTGGTATGTGAGAAATATTTGTATATTCATTGTATGTTTCAAGTACAAGGAAATTGTCCTGTTTATATTATAGGATTGAAGACAAAGAAACACAAAGAATAATTACACATAAAGACCAATTACTTCTAACATAATTACAATATAATTACAATAAATAGAGAATTATAATATATCTTAACACCAAAAATTAGTCATATTTATAAAATTAGGGAGTGATAGAGATACTTCTAGTTTTTGAATAAAAACATTAGAAAAATTGCTCTTAGACATCAATAATTTACTCACAAGCATTTCAAACTGACAAAAATATCTTCAACGACAATTAACTATTGTTCGCTCCAAACGACAGTTAATTGTTATTCTAGACCTGTCATATACAAGAACGATAATTAATTATTGTTGTTGGCTTTTTGCACAATATGATACACATACCATCATAAACTTGATGTACTGAATTCATGCTTTAACTTTCGCTTTGCTTGGTGGAAAATTTAGTGATTTGTAAAACCAATTACTGCATTGTAATGGATTCATAATATAGTCATTTATACTTTAAAATGTCATGGCATTTGTGCAAAAGAAAGAAGTATTTTGTTGGTTTTATCAATAACAAAAGTAAAAACCCTAGCATACTCCCATAATCCTATGTATTTTCTCATTTCATGTCTATTTTACTATTACTTTCAACCAATATCTTTGAATTTTGAATTTTTGGCTATCATAATTGCTTCACTAATCACAGTAGAACATATATTTTACTACATTATATTCTTACACTAAAACTGTGGAGATTCAACACTTTGTAGCATTTGAAGAAATGACATGTCATCTTCTAAACCTGATATGAGAAATTGTTCCTCCTCCTCAAATCTTAAGCTTTGTTCATCAAGTAATGTGTGGTCTAAACAATTCACTTCACCAAAGAACTACAAAAAATTAATCAAGCAAACAGTAAAAAAAATGTGTTAATTTGTTGAATAATAATAATGAAAAAAACAAAAGAAAAAGTGAGGTGGTGTTTGGTTAGATTTCACTATCAAAACCCAATTTATTAATTCAAAAGAAGCAATGATATATGCTTCCATGAATGAGGATAGATTTCGAGTTTGGTAAGAATGGAGAAAGGGGTAAGTGATAAAATTACCGTTGAGCCTATTTTGCAAAAAGCCTTGAACGGTCATTATTTATCATTTCTGTATATGACAATTAACTGGCATTTGGGAGCAAATGACAATTAAGTATTATTTTAGAGCAAACTGCAGTTAATTGTCGTTGAGGTTTTTTTTATCAGTTCAAAGCGTCTATGAACAAACTATAGGTGCATAAAGAGCAATTTTCAAACATTAGATATTGATATACCAAGGCCCAATGGGGCCTAAGTCATTTACAATAGAAGAGCCCAAAAAGGTGTGTATCTCTCTTCTAACCCCACCCCTTCATTATTATCACAAGGCTTTTTTTCTATAAGGCAAGTTTGCTTTGCTAAACAATGACTTTTTTTAGGGGTAAACAATTACTGTTAAAAAAAAATTAATAATAGTGTTAATAAATTAGTAACAATCTCATCGGTTCACTTCTCGACTCTACCGTAAAGCCAAATATACATACATTGTTGAAAATTGCCTTGAAATTGTGAAGTTGGGACCATTCAGGATCGTGACAGGATTTCGTAAGTGTGTCACGATTTTCTTGGTAGGAAGCATATTTTTCTGGGTGTTCAACCGTGACACGATTTTGAGCAATCGTGACTCGATTTTTGGCATGTTTGACACGTTTTCAGGATAAGGTTGGTCGTACCTTCGATCGTATGCATCAATCGTGACACGATTTTGCCTGTGCCTAACTGCTATATAAGTATTTCTGTTCAGTTTTTGAAGTAGAGCTTGAAGAGAGAGAATCTTGGGTTTACAAATGAGGTAACTTTAGGGTTGAGTGTCTTTGCAGTGACGTTCTCTTGGGTTGGGAAACATTGTAAACACCTTGGGTAGTGAGATTTCACCATTGGAAGGATTAAAAAGTTTCCTTTTGTGTTTTTCTCTTAGGTTCATTGAGAGTGTGAGTGACATGAAAATGGGTAGAAATTAGGTCTTGTTCTTTTGTGAGAACTAATTTCTTGTAACTCATTTGTATCACTTTCATCTTAGTGGATTGGAGGGCTGCTCTCTCCACCAGAGTAGATCATATTTGACCGAACTGGGTTACCATCTTGTATCTGTTTTGTTTTCTTTCTTGTTTTCTTATCTTGTTGCTTTGGTTATGTTTGTGGTGATGCTTTACATTTAGTTTTAGGATTTGTATAAGCTTAAAAATAAGTCAATAGGTCCTAAGAGTAACAACATATGTTTGTGGAGTTGCGGATAACCTTCAATTTAAAAAAAACTTACAAAGATGGTGGTTTTCCACATTCAAGCCCAATCGAAGAAGCACGAACAGCGTCCAAAAAAGCAAGTCCTACATATGTGAATTCATAAATACATGGATTAACTTAAATAGCCTCAGCACTAAACAAATTCCACACAAGTTTTAATTTCTTTTATTAACCAAAAGTCTAAATAGACTAAAAACTTTGATTTTGTTGGTGGGCATGAACATGGTCGAGAATATAGCAAAAAAAGGAAGAAAAACCAGACAAAACTTGTTCAAAAAAAGAAAGAAAAAAAAGAGGAGTGTGATGCTTACGTTCGTCAATTGTATTTGAGTAGCATCCTTGTAAGCATCAAAGGGATCAAACATAGTGAGAAGCATGTCGTCTTCGATCCTTGTGTATAATTCACAAAATCACATATCAAAATCAACTATTTTCAAACCTTAATGTCAAATTCGAAATTAACAAAATTCACACAATCAATATGAACATGAATCGGTGGGAGAAAGTGAGTTACCAGTGACAATTACGAAGGTCATTTGTTGTTGTGGGGGCAGTTGCAGAGTCGGCGACAAATATATTTTCCGTGGCGGCAATCTGTGTTCATCATGGAGAGAGCTATCAGAGTTTGGTAGATGGAGGAAAGAGAAACATGATTTATTCCTTTCCAAAAAATAAGACTTAATTTTAGAGGCAATTTGTTAAGTTAAATTGTTGCTAACCTAATAAAATTAAGGAAAAAGTTAAAGTGCACGACAAAAAATTCATCACTATTGCACGAATGAGTTATATGTTGTTGTTTGAGTTCTCTTTCAATTATGATTTTAGTCCAAATGATCTGTACAGCCTAGCATATGTTTGTTTATTGAGAAAACACACACTTTTCTCCACATCACTGTAGCTTTGTAAGATATTGATCTTCATTGGGTGTCAAACGGTGAAACATGTGTTGTAGCTCACAAGCATAGATATATATCACCGTTTGTCTCATTTAGATGTTTTATAATAATAAGGTTTATGTTTTATTATAAAATATTAGAATGTAGCAACCATTAAAAGAGCAATCCACTTGTAGTTGATCTTATCATGCGAATTCGTGTGTCGAGAGTTGTCGTACCATATAGCAAATCTCTAAAATTAATAAATAAAGATGATGCAAATTTAGAGTCAAAATTTTAGGATTGAGTTATTGCAAACCTAATAAAGAATTAGTAGAGAGAAAAAATTAGGTTAAGTTACTGCACACCTAACAAAATTAATAAATAAGGATGAGTTAAAGAAGGTGGGATAGCATGCCACAAACTACTCGAGCCATCAAACCAACTTTATATGCTCATTGCTTCATTACCCTTATTCTTATAAATTTATTTTTGGAGGTGTATATTTTTTAATCATTTGTCGTTCAAAAGTTTACTTCTAGACATTTTCCATCCAAAAATAAACTTTCTGAAAGTTTAAAGAAACGGACTTGCGAAGACTTGCTCTTTTTTTAATGTCATTTGGAACCATGCATTTGTAGTGTTCACCAGTAATAATATATTGTTAAATTCTTTTGCATGATTAATTTGATTTTTCCGCCCGACCCTTTCAAAGTTGCTGTCGAATTTAACTTTTCTATAGTCTAGCAGGAATTTCTAAAGAAGAAATACAAGCAGAAATAGTCGTATTTCCTCTCTTCAATAAATTTTGATATTTAATTACAAATTTGTCAAAAAAGAAAGAAAGGTTACTTTAAAGAATAAATGAAGTGTTTAGTCTGAGTGATCTCAGCTCAATTGATAAGGATAATAAAGATGATTTCCTTACCACCAAGCTACTTGAAAAAAGATAAATTATTCGGTGTTTATGTGAAGTTTAATTCATCTCCTTTTCAACTTTTAAAACAACTTATACATGGATTAGAATTCTGTTAAGTTGAAAGAAAAACTTGAAGAAATAATGTGGATCATCTAAACCCTTAAAACATCTAAACTCGAATACATGTGACAAACATTCACTGCTTAAAACATCTATATTTTTTTTTTGCTCAAAAAAAAAATATAGAGGGAAATCTTACCCGTTAAAATATTTAAATACATAGAGAAAATCTTACTCTCGTCACTGATAAAAATAATACAACATTTTGTCAAAAAAAAATAATAATAATAAAACATAGTTTATTATCTTACGAAAAAACATGCATTTTAGTTTCTTTCAAAAATAAACCAAAACAAATTACTTTTTATTTTGGTTGGCAAAATAATATCAAATTAAGAATCATGGTCTTGTTCCTTAGAGATTAAGAAACAAATGGATAAATTGGGTTGAGTTAACAAAGAATTTGCGATTCATTATTTCTCGTATCTTTGGAGAAAACAATCATTGTGCAGATAAGATCGTTTCCTTTGGACTCCAAAATAACGATTTTGTTTGGTGAGACTCTATTGTTTATTGTGTTTCAAACCTATCTAACCGCAATAGGTTTGACTTCCTCATTATTGTTTTATATTGATGTATTTCAAGAGTTCAAAATTTTGTTTGCTCTACATTCATTTTTTCTTTCATCAGGTTTTTCTTGTAGAATTTTTAACGAGGAGGATGTTATTTATGCCCTTAGATGTTTATTTTGAATCTTGGACTAGTCACCGATATTTGTAATTTCTCTACTTTTTATTTTGAATAAATTTTAAAAGGCATCACTGTCTTTTGTTAATTTTTTCTTCTTCAGAAAACGACCCTTTCCTTGTCAACATTTAGAAGACTTGGTAACTAAATATAGTTGCCGTGAGTCTAAGGCCAATCCTAAATTTGGACTAAAAAATTGCACAAAATAAAGTTAGGACAAATAATTGCAACAATATAATCTTTCATATATTACTTTGATTTTTCTCATAACCTTCATACAACATACTTTTGATCCTAGAAGAAAACGACCCTGAATATGACTTGTCCCAGTTGCAACACAACAAGAGAAAAAGAGACTAAAGAAAGCTAAGAAATTGAAAGAACTTGCCCAATGAGCTGTCACATGTAGTAGTTTAGTAATTTATATATGTGTGTGTGTATAAATCTAAAAATAAACATTAAAAAAGAACATTAATTTGTAGAATATTCTTTTTTACAAGTTGTTGAGAGTTGACTGGCCCGCTCACTGTATTTGGAGGGGATCTTCTCAATTGTCTCAACTATTTTACCTTTTAAAACATAATAATTTCATCGAAAGTTTTTTCTAAAAAGAAAAAGAAAAAAGTTCATGGACCAATATCAAAGTGCAGGGACAAATATTAAAAAATGCTGAAAAATACATGTATTAATGATATTTTTAACTAAAAAGATCATGAATAAAATAATAATTAAAAAATTGATTTTTTTGTCTTTTATTGTGCCACATGGCGTGGAATGATTGGTCCACGTGGCACACCGTTAGTTTTGGTTATTTTTTAACTGAGATTTAACAGAATGACCAAAACTAAAATTTTTACAAAGTGCAGGGATCAATGCCAAAATTGGGTGAAAGTGCAGGGACTAATTACATATTTAAGCCTATAATATTTTATCGATAATGAAGTCAATTGATTTATAATTTTTAAGTTACATTAATTTTTGTTTTTAAAATAGTAAAATATTAGGGTTTTTTTTTTTAAATAAGAAGTTCATATTTTATGGAGGCTATGGTAATTTGTCTCGGTGACCTTAATCCTGAGTTGGCGAATCTGAAACCCTCTGATATATTTGACAAGAAAAACATAAGGATGGATGTAAATGAATAATGTTCCGGAAAACACAAGAAAGATGAGGTTTGAATTGTGTTGACAATTTTTAAATCTTTTTCGTTTGACATAAGTTCAGTTGAACGATAGTTGTCTTTCATATTCATTTTAACAAAAAGATTAGCTTTTTATCAAATAGTTTAACTTCAGTTGACACATTTAAATAAAAGATGAAACCATAACAAATTTGGGCAAAATAAATAGAGTAAGGGTAAGGGAAGAGAGGTCTTCATGAACTTAGTTCAGTTGGTATAGGGATAATGCATAAAATATGCAAGGTTCGAGGTTCGAATTCCGGCCACCACAAAAAAAAAAAGAGAGAATAGCATAGCATGCTTATACAGGTTCACTATCAATTGATAGTTAGTCTAGTTCACCTCTAATAGAGCCGTTCTTTCCTCTGCCTCTAAGGAACAGTGGGTTTTGTTTGTTGCCTCTCCAGGTTGAGTATACTTCAACAACCTCTTTAGTCCTTCTGAGTATAATATTCAACATTTTCTGTCTCTGTGAGCATAACTAAGTTGATATGGACAACACACTATTATATGCAAGGGTCGGGGTTCGAATCCCGAACACCCCACCTATTCACCTTAATAGGTGAATTCTAGTCGTTAGGCTACTTGACAACAACAAAAAATTCTAACATCCTCTCCGGACCTTATTACCATTCCTTATGAGTATTCATACTTTGCCTCTCCAAACGTGAGTATTATTCGGAGCCTTTCCATACTTGAGTATTCTTCAGAAGCCTCTCCATGCCTTGTATACTAGAAATAAGTTTTAGTCTACTCAACATTTCATGATCACTTCCATGTTGAGGGATTGTGTGTTTACATGTCTCTTCATATTATCCTTTTGAAAAAGGTTGTTTGCCACTACTAGCGGTGGCAAAAATACCCATGCCCACGGGTATCCGTGGGTAAAATCCATCACGGGTACGGGGCGGGTAGTTAAACGGGTATCACGGGTATTTGATTATCCATTATTATATGGATACGGACACGGATTTGATTGTAGTCATACCTACGGATACCCATATCCGATAATAAATTAAATAAATTGCTAAAATATCCTTATACATCTTATCTTATTACTTAAAGTTGTTACCTTATTGAAGCAAATTTTACCGTTCATCTAAGATTCTTCATTGATAACCTATTTTCATTTCTTTTTTTTTAATTCATCTTATTAAGTTCACTGTTTCCACTTCATTCACATCATAAAACATATCCTATGAATTATGTAAGAGTCATGAATTTTCTATGGATTATGTATGATTTATGAAATTTTGAATGGATGATGTATGGATGTTTAAAAGTTGAAGTATTTTGGTAATTAAAAAAGTTATTATTTGTACCAAAAAATAAATAAATTCAAAAATCCATAGGTACCAGAATACCCATGGATACCTCAATACCTGCGGGTACCCGTATAGTGGGTACCCACGAGGGTACGGGGCGGGCACGGGTATCATATTTATCCAATGGAGCGGAGACGGGTATCTTGATATCCGTACCATGAGTATCCATTGACATCCCTAACCACTACTGAAAAAAATACATCAATGAGTTTGTTCAAAGACAAATTTATTAATTTACATCAAGATCAAATGACCCTCAACCGAGAGGATATGCAACAAAGTTTTAGATCTTAAGTTTATGACTTTTTTAGAATTTGACAATAATTAAATGAACTTTCCTTTTTCTGTTTCTTTCTTGCTCTCATATTTGATCTTGGTTTTATTCTTTGTAGTTCTTGATCTTTGAACTTCTTGTCTTAGACTGGTCAATGTCTTATGACCTTCATATTCTTTTAGACTTGATTGGCATTTCTTTTAGTTCAAGTGACTTTCTTTTTATACCATCAGAAGAAGAAAAAAACTACTTGTTGCAAAGAGATGTTGGAGCTTTGAGATGAAACAATGAACATAGAGATGTCAGAGCTTTGACTGATTAGCTATAAACATAGAGTGTGGGTTTTCAGCCTCATTGTCCAGTCCGACCGAGCTTTAACTTATTTTGAGATTCTTTAGATCCATGTTCTTTATTAATAGATCTGAATACAAAAAAAAATCTCAAAAAAAACTACTTGTTGCAAAGAGATGTTGGAGCTTTGAGATGAAACAATGAACATAGAGATGTCGGAGCTTTGACTGATTAGCTATAAACATAGAGTGTGGGTTTCCAGCCTCATTGTCCAGTCCAACTGAGCTTTAACTTATTTTGAGATTCTTTAGATCCACGTTCTTTATTAGTAGATATGAATACAAAAAAAATCTCAAAGTAATACTGTTACTTCCCAAAATATACTACTTTGAAGCATGTGCCATGTATAGTTCAATTGTCAATAATTTATGTTCACATTGGAGAATGTAGTAAAAATATAATTAAAGAGATTCTTGGGTTGGAAAACAAACAAAATATAAAGAGAGAAGAGAAACAAACATGTAACATCCCAATTTTTTATTACTAGTTTACTAATATATTTTTTGTGAAACATAGTTTATTAATATTATTATTATTATGCGATGTTAGTAATATTAGTATTAGGAAATAAGAGTTTATGAGGAGTTAAGAGAATAAAGGTGATGGTAATGGCTTGAGACTTGGGAGTGTGCTCCTCCTCAAGGTCTCAAGTTCGATTTTCTCCAGTGTCAATTTGGATGGACTAATTTAGTTTCTTCGACAAAAAAAAGTCAATATAGGTGTATGAGTAAATAAGAGGTTTAAGTGAGTGAATGAGTAGTATTTTATTTGTGGAGAAAATAATGTTGGAACAAAATGTGTTTAACATTGCCACCTTAAGTTTTGATGATAACAAGGTATTAAAAGTTCAATCGGATATGTTAATATTTGTTCAAGTGTGCAAGACCATAGACTAAAATTTGATAAGTCTTTAAACAAAGTATTGGTTATGGAAGAACAAATAAGAGCAAAGGAATTTTCAAAGGAAGCTTATGTTACAAGTTAGAGTCTGAAGACCATAAAAAGCTGAAAGTCAGAGTCTGAAGCCACAAGTTTGCAGAAGGAATAAAAGCCTGCAGCAACGTCTATTTCAGAGGAATTAGAAGGCATTGAATGCTTATCCACTGAAGAGCGCAAAAATAGGACAATATTACAATTGTACACCCACTACTCCACTATTCCACTCTTGTCTGCACATAGTACTACTACAGCTGTGTCTAAGCTGGTTAATTCTCCAAACAAGGAATGAATTTCAAATTATTCTCTCCTAGGACATTAACCAAATCAAGCAACATATCATTGTTGATCATCAAGTTCCTACAACGAATCTTTTGATGTGATGGCACTTCTACAACCTATCTCTCATACCTTTATATAAATGAATGAAGACTTGAAGATTTGTAGAGACTGAACAACAATTTACTTGTGCCAAAACGCTGCAGAAATTGTTGCACATCAATTCACTTAGAGTTTCTTATAAACTTTCATATCTTAGACATTCTAGAGTCTTAAGACGTATTTCATTTATATTGTGAACACCACTGATTGCATATCAAGTGTTCAAACCAAATACTTTTTGTATAATTTTGTTGTTTAGAAGTCTCTTACTTTTGTGCTTGAGCATAGGAAATATTTTGCTTGTGTGCTTGAGTATTTGAAGGCTCTTGCTTGTGTGCTTGAACATTTGTAATCAGATTCTAATTTTAGTGAACTCTTTTTGAAAGTGCAAGGGGGACAAGAATACTTCCGGATTGTGGAAGAAACTTGTATAATAGTTTTGTGCCTTCTCTCTCTCTCTCTCTCTCTCTCTCTCTCTCTCATTTATCCACTGCATTAGACTCTGAACGTTGTTCCAGAATCTGAACTCTATCAGACTCTAAACTCTGGACTTAGTTTAAAAAGAAGATTAAGCTAACACAATTCAACTCCCCTTCTTGTGTTTTTTTCACCTTCAAATAAACATGATAGAAACTAAGCCCATTAAGTGATGAGAGAAAATCAAGCCCAAATAAGATGATATAAATAGATCGTAGACTTTGGAAAACTAGGGTTAGAGCTCATATGAAACATTTGAGAGACGATGCAAGAAGGGAGCCATGAGAGGACAACTCTAGAAGGCTAAAAGAGAAAATTGGAGGAAGATCCACTCTTGGGAGAGGCTTGCTTGGTTGATTGTTGAGGTCAGGGGGAAATTTATTTTCACATATGGGTTATATGAGCAAATGGGTAGTAAAAGAGTTTATGTAATTTTCCTTAATTTCATGTTCCTATGATGAATTGATGTTGAATTCGTGTTCTAGTATGTTGTTGTGATTATGGGTATGTGATTATTTGTGAATCAATGATTTTACTGTGTTAATGTTGTGATTTTGAGTTTTATGTTAAAGTGAGTGAAATTCATGAAATTTGATACATGATTGGTGTTTTGACATGTTGTAAGTGCTTATTTAAAGTGTTTTGACCATGGCTGATGTTTTTTGATTATTTGGATGTGTTGGGATTGATATAAGAGTCATAAAGAAGCTTAAATGGTGACAACCGCATTTAAAATAGGTAGAAAAACTGTATTTTTGTTGTCCTGTGCAAAACACACAATTGTGCGTCCAAAACATACGTACCGTGCGTTTTTCTCTGCCCCTTTCTTGTTGTCTCAAATTTTCAAAATTCTGTTATGAATTGAGTTTAGGTGTCTTCACGAAAGTTGTATATGTGGATGTTAACTTTCATTTGCCTTTGGTTTGATTCCAATTGGATTTCTGGAACTTGAGTTATATTCAAAATACTGCACATAGGTCATGCCGCGTTTTTCATGCAATTTCAGCATAGCCTTTTTAATAGCCTATGAGAATTAATGTTATTTGTAGATGTGTGAACGAGTGTGTTATTTACTTAATCAATATTTGTTTCACATATGAGGTATAATTGTTGAGTTATTTAACGAAGTGTTAATGATGAATTATTTGACTAAGTGCAAATTGTGAATCATGTAAAGATGTGACATTGAGGTGACTAATTGAAGATGTTATATGATGAAGTGATTATATAATGATGTGATATATGAAGAGATGCTATATAAGAAGTGATTATATAATGATGTGGTATATGAAGTTGTGATATATGAAGAGATGCTATATAATGAAGCGATTATATATAAGAAGTGATTATATAATGATGATGTGATATATGAAGAGATGTTATATAATGAAGTATTTATATAATAATGTGATTAAATAAAGATGTGTTATATAATGAAGTGATTATATAATGATGTGATTAAATGAAGATGTATTATATAATGAAGTGATTATATAACAATGTGTTGATATGTTGACGTGTTTATATAATGATATGTTGTTATGATGATGTGTGATATGACGATGGATTATTTAATGATGTTCATTTAATGATGTGAAAATGATGTATAATTATAATATGTGCTATAAATATGTTGATATAAAGATGTGATAAATGTGTTGATGTAAAGATGTATAAATCAAGAGTACTTGAATTATATATGATGTGGAATATTTGATGATATATGGTGATGAAATATTTGATGGTATATGATGATAAATATTCAATAAAATATGAAGATGAATGTTTGATGATATTTAAGAGGTATTGTTTAAGGATGTGTAATAGTGTGTATTTAATGATGTGCTACTTATTGATCTTGTATTTGACGATGGTGCTGTGTAAATATGTGTTATATGACGATGGTGCTATTTAAAGATGTGTATTGTCGAGTCATTGAATGTTGTGTAATGTTGATGTAGTCATTGGCATTCATGCATTCATGGTCGGGCTTATTTGACGATGTTGTATTTGAAGATGGTGTGAACAAAATCAGTAACATTTCTCTAATGTCCAAAATATTTGAATATGGTGATATGTTTGGTACCACATGCATATAGAGTCGAGTTAGGTACATTACATACATATATGTAAGTGTAGTGATGATGTGAAATTTGACGATATATTTTGTGAAGATATAAATATTTGACGATGTGTTATACGAAGATGTCAATATTTGAATTTATTCAATGATGTGCTTTTATTGTAGTAATATATAAATAATGTCCGCTTTGTTACATGTCAACTTGATGTCTTTTATAGTCGTTGATATTTGTATATGCATATAAGATGTTGATTGAGACTTTTTTTTTTTAAAAAAAAGTAAAAGTTAATATGATTATAGATGTAACAAAAAACATAAACCATATCATATGATTAGCCTTGTCTAAGTACTAACACCCCAACTTATCTAAGTAACGATGGTTTAACAAAAAAAAGTATAAAGCATATAATATTGTCTGATCAACCTAAACAGACTGTTTACTCCTCCACAGGATATGGCTCATTCAAATCAAAATTCAATTTATTTTATTCAGCAGTGATATCATTGTTTTTCTCTTCATCACTGTTGTCACTCTCATCACCATTACCATCACATTTGTTTCCAATTTTCAATGAACCACCCAAAACAAAATTATTTTTCTTCACAATAAGTTCCTTCTCTCCATTCCCATTTGATGATGACTCGTCAACAAAACAATATATTTTCTTAATCGGAAGGGGAAATTCATGACTCTTTTGCTCATCAATCAACAAAGTACAAAAGTACTTATCAGACATAAGATGTAAAAGATTTGTAGCAGCCTCAACAACACCAATACATTTACTTCCTCTTTTACTCTATTTTTCCATTTTGGTAAAGAAATATTATCTTCTTTATTCTGTTGAGTAGAATATTTAGAACTGTTGGATGAACAAGATTTTTGAATATCGTGATTTGAAGGAGGACTAACTCCTTTAGAAACCCTATTAGGATGAGATCTGATCATGTGACCATACAAAACATTCTTGGTTGGAAACTTTTTCTTGCAAATATAACAAGTTTATTTCTTTTTGTCAGGGATTTCTTCATCATCATAACTATCATCATTGAAATAAGTCTTACCTTGTGATTGATGATGATTAGGCTTCATGTTGAGGAAGTGAGATCTTCGGTGGCCACCCAATGTTTTTTCGTTGCTGAAAGTCTTACCACAAGTATTGCATTTGTATGTTGATTCTTGAATAAGAACTTTATTGGTTGTCGTCATCTTAGTATCATCTTCATTGCTAGACAACGGGAAACGAGATCTTCTCATCTCTTTCGACCCTTCATAAGATTTCTCATAGTCATGCCTACAATCTTTATTCATCTTATGATAAATAAATTGAAATCCAAGCCAACGATTGAGACTTATTAATTTTGATAACATGAATATATAAATGTGTATGCAGAATGTGAACATTGTATGGTTGTAATGAATATGTGTTTAAAAATAAATGATGTGTTGTTACCTAAAGTTACACATGCGCTTATATTTCACTTATGTTGATTATATTCTCACCCTCTAGTTTTGGATGTGCTGCCTATGTCCATGTGGGAGTAGATTTGCAGGAAAAGGAAGCTCAGTAGCTGTGAGTTTTTGAGAATGGCTTTGGAGCCTACTCACCTTTTGTTTTGTTTTGGGAGTCTATTGAGTCGATGCTCTGATTTGTGACACTTAGGATTTGAGGATTTTATCTATCTTTATTTTCAGACTTTGTTATGATTCTTTTGAATCTCGTTTTGATGTTGAAAACTGTGATGTATATTGAAATGTTTTTGATGACTTTTCTGCTACAACTTTTCTTTTGAATTAAGCACTATGGTTTTGATGAGATACGTGACACCCTTTGGTGCTTTATTATTATTATTATTATTATTATTATTTACTGTGGAGTTTAGGGTGTTACAAAACACACGATGAATTATTTACTCAGTTCTGTCTAAGTTGACCTACTATGGGGGGAGAGAGATCTATCCACTTAATTATCGATGAGTTCATTGCAGAGAGATACAAAATTATTATAAGAAATCAGTTTCAACAAACTTGTTAAGACCAAACATAATCTCTATCCATTTCATTTTTATCATTTTCTAAAATGTTGTAGACTTTGCAGTAGTCTTTCAAATTGTATATGTATAAACATAACATTTCCAAATTATCACTTACTCACCACAACATATAGCACAAAAAGTTTTACTTCAATTATCTCATACTTAGCCATGACTAGTTCTAAAGTATTTAGATGTTGTTTAATAATGATAAAAATTTGTTTGTGGCCTTTGATTTTGCTTATGCTCAACCAACAAGAGCTTTTTTTCGTTTTTGGTAATTCAATGGCAGATAATGACAACAATCATTTCTTACTAACCACATTTCGTGCAGACACCCCCCTCGTATGACATTGATTTCCCTACGCACAAACCCAACGAACGTTTTTATAATGGCCTAAATATTCCTAACATAATCAGTATATGTTTATGAATTAATTTGTTATTAGCTTACAAGATAGTGAAAATAGTATATGTAATTTAGTTACTTAACAATGTCGAATTGTTTTGGTTTTAGTCTCTAATTTGCATTCATTGCTTAAAGATGAATTTTGATTTTGTGAAATAGTTAAATTGCATGTGAGCGACTTGGTTTAGAACCAAATCTCCCTTATTTGAGTCACTTGCTAATTGGTGAAAAACTTTTAGTTGGTGCCAATTTTGCATCTATGGGCATTGAAATTCTTAATAATACTGAATACCAATTTGTAACTTTAGTTAATTGTTAATGTTATAAATATGACTAGTTAGTTTTGTTATAGGAAGAAAAAACTGTTAGTGACATGAATCAAACATTGATCATCCTTTTTCAATACTCCCTCACTGTTCTAGTGGCAGATCTATAACTATTCTTGTGGTTAAAATATTAATGTCAAAAAATTTGTCCAATGAAATCTTCTCGCCTTTTATGCTATGTCCAAATCATCTTGTCTTCTACATATTGTTTTGTTCAGCTCGTATTTGTTTTAGGATTTTTTTTTGTTAAATTTTAGTTTTTTTTCGGGAAAAATCTGCATGTTTGGCTATAGCCACATTATGCCAATAGGCGGATCCGTCCTTAAATATCTTTACAATGTACTACAAATTTTGGGGCATTTTTATAATGTATTTTGGGTTCTTTAAATTTATATGTTAACTAAATTTATACTACATAAAGAGTCCATGGTTGTTTTTTTATTTTTTTATGGATTATTCTGACATGATCACAAGACCAAATATAAATTAATTATACATACTCACAAAATGTTAACTTTACTTTTTAATCTTTTAACTATTTTAAAAATGATTGAAAAAATAATTCAATATTTTGTTTTTACTTGAGATGACACAGAGATGTTGGAGCTTTTATAACACCTTAAACACCATAAAAAACATTTTCTACGAAATGTTCAATAAGTAATAAAGCACCCAAGGGTATCACGCCATCTCATCAAAATCCAAAGTTCTTAATTATAATAAACAACAAATCGACATAGCGGAATAGTCATCAAAACACTTCAAAATACATCATAGTTTTCATTATCTAAAACGGGATTCAAAGAATCCTGACAAAGTTTAAAAATATATACAAAATCCTCAAAAATCTCAGTGTCACGAATCAGAGCTCAATGCAAACTCCCAAAACAATAAAACAAGCGAGTATGCTCCAAAGTCATCCTCGAAAACTCATAGCAGCTACGCTTCCTCTTCCTGCAAATCTACACCCCAAGAGTGTAGGTGGCACATCCACAATAAGAGGGTGAAAAATATAATACGAACGCATGTATAGTTCCATGATAAAACAATAACATCATGTACACATGAACAACATATTTATCACAAAACAGACAATATTCATACTTTAAATATACACATATCAATGGCAAGTAAGATCATCAAGGTGTACACCATTCACACATTACAATAACAAACTCATCAAATAAATATCACGTATTCAATTAGACAAATCTCCACATAGCACATAATCAAGTTTCACATATTCGAATAACACATCATCGAATTTCACATCTTCAAATACACTTGTAAGTATGAATGTAGTACACCTATCTCGACTCTATATGCATGTGGTACCAGGTTTTGATTATCAAAGGTATGTTACCGAGTGATCCTACGACATCTTGGATAATCAGAGGTATGTTACTGATTAATCCCACAACGTCGAATAGGACTGACCATGAATGCATGGACACCAAGTATAGACTCGACAATGCACAACATCATATAGTTCATCATTATATAATCACGTCATTATATAACACATCAAAATTTCAACATATCATCATATAGTTATACGATCACTTTATTATATAACACAACTTCATTTAATGATATCATTATATAATTCACGTCGTCATATCATATACCAACATCGTCATCTCAAACACATCATCATCTTTGTTCATCACCGTAATATAACATATCTTCATTCACATCATCAATTTAAATAAACATCTCCTTTATATTCAACATATCGTTATATAATCACTTCGTTATATAACATATCCAATTATCACATCAATCTCACATTATTTACACTTAGCCAAATAATTCATCATTTACACTTCGTCACATAACTCAACAATTACTCATCACATTCACATCATATAATCATCATAACTCATCATTCATTAATTTATCGATTCAATTCATCAAATAGTTTCCAACATTCAAGCTTATCAAAGTTACATGCTTATACAGACTCATTAGCCATATACATATTCCTATGTCCAACATCATGCTAGTTCAATCACTATTATCAATGAAAAACTTTTTCAAAGTTATAAATTTTGTTACACTTGTTCAATATATCAAAATCAAGTTTATTTTCAAGTTCCAAATAAACTTTCATAACTTAAATTAATTAATTTATTAAAACATTTTATAGTTTTAAACAAACTATTTTCGTTTATCACCCACCTAGTCCTCTACCCATTTCAACTACTTCCATTTCATAGCCTTGTGCTCATTTATGTTAGTTGTTGTAGGTTCAACTCTCAACAAAACCATTTTCACATTTTTATTATATATTTCTGTCTCATGCATGAGCCAAAAACCAAATTACAAAAAAGGGTGATGGAAAATTAACACGAGCAATTTTCAGAGACCGATCCATACAAACTCAAACCTTTGAAAATGATAATAAACATGTTTGCCAACACGATAACATACATATACCATATAAATTGTTTCCTATTAACTTCTTCCCCCAATTAGTTAAAAAATCGTAAAATCAGTAGTCTAGATATGTATTGTGTCAATGAAGGATGACTCAGTCGTTAAGGATTTTACTCATCTACAAGGTCGTGATTTGAATTTTCGTTGTCAATGTAAGGACCTCTTTGATGGGTGATATATAAGTACCTTTGTAAACTGTATTTGAGTCATAAAACTTGCTCTAACCTTGACAAGCCTCCAAAACCCATCTTATAAAAAAATACAAAAGAAAAAAATGCGCGTATTAATAAATTGTTTACTTATATCTTCATATTTAATTAATTAAAAATTAAAAAATCTCCAATTTATTATTTATTATTTGTTGCTTTTTAATATACTTCTTTTTTTACTACTTATATATTTCAAATATAATCATCGGGAGTTCCTGATGCCATCAGTAGGAGTTAAACCCACAACAATGAGTAAACTCCCTACCAACTGAACAAGTCTATTATGGATTTTTTACTTTTTAAATATATCATATTTGCTATTTTGTGTCAAACTTAACATTTTACTATGTCTTTATAGTTTTGATACTAATAGAATATTTTACAATTGTAGTGTTCAAAGTTCAAACATTGGTCTATAAATTGGATTGAATTTTTTTTCATTTTGAAGAGTCATCTAACAGTACGACTTGTTATTTTATCTTTTTTTTGTTAACCTCCGGTTTTTAGAGGAATGAGACCCTAATAATTTCCAGTTCAATCCGAGGGTAAGTAAAACCTTATCAAAAAGTATTCCATACATAAATCTAAATGACTAATTATTTTATCTTTTTTCTGGACCAAGGATAGTCTCGCCAAAAATTGTCCCATCTAAAAATCGAACTCAGGTTCACTCGATCGATTCGTTATTGGTGAAGCTCATTTACCACCCGAGTTCAATTTCTTGGTTTAGTTATTTTATCTTTAAATTAGACAGTTTTTGCCTCAAAACTGAATCAAGCTAGATAGTGAATATCATTACTAGTTTGTGTATCGGTATAAATTATTTCCTATTGTCTTTTTCAGTAATTAAATAAAAAAAAATCATAAATGTAGCAGTTTTTTGACCAAAAATTAGTAGTTTATTTACATGTAATGTATAAAATATATTTTTTTTTGAGAGAAGAATTCTTCCCTTATCATATTAACTTTTTTTTTTAAGAATTCTTCCCTTATTAATTAAAAAATCTTAAAATTAGTTTATATACATGTACAATAAAGATTATATCGACTATGAACGATCCTTTGTAGGGGAGTTTATATATAGGCCGGTCCAAAATCCAAAATCGCATAAAATTAAATATTATTGATGTATTCGGATATCATTTTGTGAAAACGTTGGATCCAATTTTGGATCTATTTTTTAAAAAACGAACCAAAATATATACACAAATTTATTTAATACTTTTATGATATTTTACATTAAGCTATTCTTTGTTTATGAATGAGTCAACTCCTTATCAATTGAATCCACCTTCATTTTAAAGTCTTCCATTTTAAATATATGGTATGATATATCAAACTTAATATTTTACCGTATCTTTATAATTTATTATTATTAGAAGTTCTTACAACTGTAATTCATATGTCGAAAATCATATTATATAATACTTAATATTTTACCGTATCTTTATAATTTATTATTATTAGAAGTTCTTACAACTGTAATTCATATGTCGAAAATCATATTTAAATTAAACTCGCAATAAATTCTATTGAATAATTTTTTTTTGAATTTATCTAAACCGAATCATGTCTTATTTCTTTTTTTTTTTGAAAGATGTCTTATTTTATTTTTGAATCATATGATTTTTGCCTCAAAATTAATTCAAACCGTATAACTAGTATTTTGTTTCAAACGATATAACTAGTATTTTTTTTAGATATATAAACGAAATAACAATCTCAATTGAAAACTCACACACGCAAGTAAAAACTCCAATCAAGATGTCCAAACTAATAATTTCGACAATTTTACCGATTGAGTTATGACATGCATATAATAACTTTTTTTTGGATAAACAAAAATGACAGCAGTGATTAAAACTCACAAGCACAAATGAAGGGGTCAGATTCAAACCCCGATTTGAGCTAATATTTTTACTACTTTGTGTATAGGTGTAAATTATTTCCTATTATTTTCTTTCCCAATTAAAAACCAAAACCGTAAAATTAGCTGTTTATATACATGAACTGTGCACTCCTTCAAAATAAAAATATACATGAATTGTATACATTATTTCCTATTTTATATTCTTCCCCAGTCAATAAAGAAAACGTAGAATTAATTATAAAAAAACCGTAAGATTAGTATTAATAGTAGTTTTATATACATGAACTGTAAAAATTATTTCCTATTATCTTCTTTCCCCAATCAATTAAAAAACCTTAAAATATTAGTAGCAGTCTACTAAGTTCAATTTTTTCTTTCTTTTCTCTTTTTTTTTTTCTCTTTTTTCAAGAAGTTGAGTGGCTAGAATTCACTTTTTTTAAGGTGAATAAGTAGGATGTCTGGAGTTCGAACCCGATCCTGCATATAACAATGCATGTCCTTGTCAACTATGCTCACGGAGACTCTTTTGCCTTTTTTTTAGTGCCTTTTTTTAGGGATATTATATAAATGTATTGTATAAATTATAAATATTTCCTTATATCTTTTTCCCTAATTAATTAAAAAAATCCTAAAATTAATTACTAGTTTTCTTTTGCAAGTTGGTCACTCTGTTTCTCCAAAGACTCTCTCTCTAGAATTTGTCAGCATCTATAACATGAAATTAATGCATTCAAAACCCGTTTCTCTTTATACAAACTTTCCCAATTCCAATTCCCTTTGTTTTTTCATCCTCTTGAAAATCATGTGATCTATCTTCCAAAGAGTACCAAACAAACAACCTCAAACTTTGTTTTATACTAGGTAGTTCTAAAACACACACATCATCTTACATAAGACACATACATATAGTTACATACATACATACACCTTAGTGTTGGTGAAGAAAACAAAGAAGCTTATAATATAATTATCTATTTAATTATATTATATAGTTTTCATTATTCATAGATACAATATTTTTGTGACACAACAATTAAGGTTTTGATACAATGAAGAATCATTATGCTGCTGCCGGTGCCGTCGACAACGTCGCCGGAGAAGGGAATAAGGCATGGAATTCAATTGGAACAGGAGGCAGCCATGTTTTTGTTAGGAGGGTTATGCAAATGATTATGTTTCTTGTTGCTTTTGCTGTTTTGTGGATGTTTCTTTATAACAATTCTGCTTCTCCTTTTGGTCTTCCTGCTACTATCTCACATTACTTCAATGGTATCTCTACACAAGTAAACTCTCTCTCTCTCTCTCTCTCTCTCTCAAACTCTCTCTCTGAGACTGTGATTTGCAATTATAATTCTGGGTTTTGTGTATAATTTTGTGGGCTAATCAAAAAGTTGATTTTTTTTGGGTTATTGATGTGTTTTGCTATTGAACCATTCAAAAAGTTGAATTTTTTAATTTTGGGTTATTGATGGATGTTTTTCTTCTGAACCAATTAAAAAGTTGATTTTTTTTGGTTGGGTTTTTGATGTTATTTCAGTTGATGTTTGCTTTGTTGTTGTGGGCCAATTTTGATTCTCCAAGTCAAACATGAACAGAAAAAAAAAGTTTATACTTTGAATGTTTTAATTTTTGTTAAAGAGTATGTCTTCAAATAAAAGATGGTCTGAATATATGTTTATACTCGATGCAATCATAACATCATAAACCGATTTTGTCGGGATGTGTTCAACCACGATTGTTAAGAGTTTTCTGCCTATTTTGTTTTCTGAGTGGAGCTATTCACTTTTTCATTCATATTTTTTTCTTCTTTTTTCCTCCTCTTAAATAGTGATGATGATGTGTATAATAGTAGGATATTCTTTTTCTTTAGTCAAAATATTATTATTTTTTGTATAAATCTAATATCATATTTGATCAACAAAAAGAAGAAAAACTTATTGTTGTTTGTTAAACAAGATCATGTGAAATAAACATGTATTATTTAGTGATGAAAATGAAGAGAAAATTAAGATTTCTTGATAGAGATAAGAAGATTCATTGATTTGGAATGAGAAAATAAGGGCTAGTAGAAAATAGGTACTAGTGGCGTGTGGGGCTTAATTTTAGTACTTTAATGACATAAAAAGATTACGTTTGCTGATTGGGATATGCATCTTTTTCAGCAGACTCTTAAGGGGCAAAGTTTTCTGAAATTTCTCAATTTTAATTTTGGATTTTGGCACCATTCGGAATTGTGTGAGGAGGAAGTCATTTTCTCATGTCCATTTTTTAATATTCCTTTGAAGTTTAGAATTGGTATAATTTGTTTGTGATTATCATAAGTTTTTATTTTAAAAATTATAAGTAATTTTTTTTGAGAGGAAAATCATGAGCAAGTTGTGATTGGTATCTTCTATAAAATTACTTAAAATAGTTTTAGTGAAAAATGTATTTTTTTTAAGAAATGAAAAAGTACTTATTATTTGAATACTTTAATTAGTCTATGAAAAAAGTAGTAATTTAATTAGAATATTATTTATTAAAGGATTTTGTTTTAATGTATTAAAGGACTTTTATGAGTGTGTATCTGATTGTGCAAAAAACATTCAATCACACTATTATGTCACTTCCTAAATTATCACAAAATTAATAAATTTACACAAATAATATACAAAAGTTTTTAATCTTATTACTTGTTTTTGTTTATGGATATTTAATTACTTATTAGTACACAATTAGTAAAATCTTTGTATTTATCATATAAGATTTCTGTAAATTGTAGTTTTCTAAAATATCAAATGTTTTATTATTTTAAAGCATCTTAAGTTTTTGACATATTTTTTTAGAGGATTTGATGAAATATTTTAGGAAGTGCCTCAAAAAAAAGATAATATAACATTGCCTTTAAAAATCATATGATTGGATTAATTATTCCGTAAATCTCTTTTACAGATTGGATTAATTATTTCGTAAACTTTTTTACATTGTCTTGATAAAAAAAACATATTTAAAACTTTTTTACATTGTCTTAATAACAAAACATAATTAAAACTTTTTTAATTTGTCTTAATAAAAAAAATATTTAAAACTTTTTTACATTGTCATGGTTCTTAATTTTGATAGACCCCCTGTTTCCAACGTGTTGAATGCTTCAACTTTCAACCCTGCATTGAACCAAAAGAATTTCAACCTTGCATCAATTGATATTTTTTTGTGAATTGTTCCCCATTTCCCCACATTCTAGAAACCTCCTAAAATGTGAGCATCCATGTGAAAACTTAACAACTTGTTTGATAAGGTGGGTTTTTTTTGTTACAACAAAGATGAAAGAAAAAAAAACACACACATAGCATCCACAAGGAGAATAGGAGATACATCAAGAGAGGTCCTGCAAAAACAATGAGTTTCGAAGAGACGGAAACATCTAACTTAACCTAACGATACAAAATTCTTTTTACGCAATGTATAAGTCAACTCGACATCACAATTCAAAAGAATAAGATGTTTAATGGCTTATATCGCTCTTATCATGATCAATCACATGAGTTATGAATTGTGTATCAAAAAGTAGGGTTTGAGAACGAAATTTATAAATAACTTTAATTATTTTGTTCAAATTGATCCTCTTAGAGCATAACTAAGAACCCAAACTCAACACAAACTGACACTCAAATTTTAAAACTGAAAATTATATGACACAACTAAAGACAACAATGACC
>Ga0315914_1001852_pt1 | contig 32185 bp, 24 predicted proteins | sample MpolenodulesMG_FD_203920 | JGI IMG/M metagenome (GOLD analysis project Ga0315914, IMG submission 203920) | Medicago polymorpha root nodule microbial communities from Los Angeles, California, United States - elongated nodules | ecosystem: Host-associated > Plants > Roots > Nodule | place: USA...
AAATTAGTGACGGAAAAAATGAAATTCCTCACAAATTCCTTGGTCGCAAAATTTAGTGACGGAATTAGAGAGGGATTTCACGTTTTCCCTCACTAAATATCTCTCACTAATTTTTGTTTTTTTAGTAGTGATAAATGGATTTAATTTCTGTGCAAAATATGTTCTAACTTTTGTGAAAAGTTGGGGGAAATGGAAGAAGCGTCAATTTTACTTTTTAGGGGATAAATCCATTTATATCTAGTAAAATGATCAACGAACACAAGATAATATTTGTATCCACTGGTAGTGTTAATTGGAGAGGGTCTCCAAACATCAGAAAAAATGAGTTCAGGAGGACAACTAGTTTTTATGGACATACAGAAAATAGAAGTTCATGTTTTTTTTAATATGACACAAATTACAGAGTTTTTATTATAAAAATTTGTTGAGAGACAATATTCGAGTGAGAATTTTTTAGGAGAAATGACTGAAATGAGCATGCCAAAGAGAGGATGAGCAGGTGGTTGCGAAGGCAGTGGGAGATTGTGACCAAGGAGGGAGTCATATTTGCATCTTGATGGAGGTCTGTTGCAACGAGGTAAAGCCACGAGTTTTAAGAAAATGAGAGCTATGTCCTGCGAGAAGAGAAAGATGCGTTTGTTTGAGATGGCTTATTATTGAAGAAGTCACGACCATGAGATGGTGTTGGGAGAAGACTGTCGTTGCCGCTGCAGCATTGCAAAATTTGCAAAAGGAACTTGTATATCAGTTTGTGTTTAATGACGAAGGTAGTCATCATGAGCAAGTAGATGGCTGTGAAGCTCCTCAAAAGCAAAGGGGTGTTGACATGTGTGAATGGAGTCTTGAAGTGCCGCGATTTTAAGTGCAAAGACCATTCAGAATATGAAGGGTGAAATCATCATCTAAAAGGGTTCAATCAATAACAACAAGTTCATCCGCAAGACTTTTAAATGAGAACAACAAGTAATCGGTGATTGATTTTTCTCCCTTTGTGCAGAGTTGAAGTTTATTTTTTACGGACATAACATGAGAAGGTGATGTGTTCACATACTGAGATTCAATTGCGACTCACAAAGATCGAGCAATATCATATGAGGCAAATGATAGACTTCCTGCTTCTGTTATGTCATGGACGAAAGAGGGAAATTAATGACCAGTTAATCAATGGTGAATCACTCGGTTTATCCAAGGCTAAGGGAGATGCCATCTCAAACAATGGTGGAGGATTGAGATGGTGTGGTTCCATCAATATGGCCCATAAGTTGGATCGCAGTGAGAAGAGTTGGTGATTGGTGTTTCCAAGCGCGATAATTGCTACAAGATAGTTTAAAGATAATGGAAGCATTGAGAATGCGAGACGGATTGGTCGGGGTAGAGGTAGTGGTGGCTATAGCAGCGATAGTGAGAATGTTACATTGTTAAGCTTTCTCCGGTTGAAGCCTTTACAAAGTAAATCCACATCATGGAGACAGCAAGAATTCAACTGATCAACGATTACCTACACACAACTAATCATGATCAGTTGATTATGTGGAACTAAAGAGGTCCACCTCATTCCTCGAGCTCCCTCACTCAGTACCTGTTACATCGATGAATCCTTGTATGGTTTTGGTGTCATTAACAACGATTTCAAAGTTGTTAAGCTCAGTTTATCTGATACCATTGGGGCGAATCTTTCATTAACAGAAGTTTATAATTTAAGCACTAAATCATGGACAATAAATCTCAACTGCCCTCCTCTTACTTCGGTGACACGCCAACAACCTTCAAGATACAACACTCTTGCTAACGGTGTTTATCATTGGATTACGAATAGATGTAGTTCTGCAAACATCCTCTGCTTTGACTTTCGAATAGATGTTGTAATCAATGATCAATCTCACAGACTAAATTGGCTTTTTTTTCTCTTTCATTATTGAGTATTCTATTGTTTAGGAGTTGTTATTATCATAAAGAAGAAAATTATGCTGCAATACTCAGTTTAAATTGAACAGAGTTGCTACTTGTTATTGATTATTGTCTTCTCAAGATAATTATATGAAGAAAGCAATCCTATTCCTAGTGAGAGACTCCATTATCTTGAATGGTTTCTGTAGTATGCCTAGTTTAGTAGGCTACCTTCATCATCATTCTCACTATCCCAATCTATATTGCACACAAAATCAAAGATGCAAATAAAATCTCAATGAGACCACCTTGATGGTGTAACCATTTTCTTTTCTAGTGTTAAATGTCTAGTCTCTAAAGACCTACCATGCTTTTGAGCAATTTTACTCTTGTTTATAACATTGTTGAATTTCCTTTTCCTCGTCCCCATAGGTTTTATTTTTGCAATTCAAACACAAGTTGATTTGTCACGGGAAGCATGCTGCAAACGTGTTATAACTCAAATGATAATTAATGTAGTAGTTGGAATGTTGGTTCCAATTGATTTACAAAGAGATTGGAGTGCTCTTTAGAACCAGTAGCCACAGCTAATTTCTTCGGAGCAACATGTACACCGTGTAAGTCTATTTGACACAAAATAGTATTCCCTCGGGAACTTCTACAATACACCCACAAATTAAGGTGTATCGGTACTCTTGCTTCAAAAATCTATAAATTAAATATCATTTTTATGAAATAAAGAGCTATTTGTTGATATTTATATTTTAGAAAATATCATTTCATAAGAAAAACATCATTTCATTGTTTATAAAAATCATACTATTTTTTTTTTACATTTAAATGTAAAAAATAATCAAAATTCTCTATTATGAGTACTAAAAATTCGGAAAAATTAAATTTTATTTCGTCGACGTTTTTGGTAATTAAGATTTAGTTATTATAATTATAGGTGATAGAAAATGATTTTTCTCTTCAAAAAATAACACATTTAACTATTAATTTAATGATTTGGTATATCAATACACTCAAATTGTTGGATGTACCATAGAATTTGCCTTCCATCGGTCTCATTTTAACATTTTTCCCTCTCCCAATAGTTGTCATTTTATAGTATCAAAATAACATTTATTAATTTTTTTTACAAATATATCTTTATTTATTAAATTCACTTCACTTAACTACTCTACTGACAATAATTAATAAAGATTTTTAGTAGTAAATTATATTAAAAGACGATTATAACAAGACGGAGGGAGTGGTAGTTGACGGTGCTTGATTGCTTGTTGTGTTATGCATAGTTTTATGAGGGTGTGTTTGTTTCAAGTTTAACAAATTTATTCTTAGGAATAACATTCCTTGAAATATAAAGATGGGAATTTTATTCTAAGGTATTTAGAAAAAATATATTTGGTTAACTTTATAATATTCATAGGAACCATAAAAATAGGGATTATAATATGTAACTACATATAAATTTATTCTCATCTTCATGGGAATTTTATTCCCACCCTTTTCTTTGCGAAAATTTTCTATTCCCAGGAACATTTTATACCTGGGAATAAAATTTAGTAAACTTGTAACAAATATAGGCATATATATTTCTATCATTTTATTTCCATAAATCAACAAATATAACTTGAAACAAATGTTTGATCTTCCCAAAAAAAAAAAAAAGTTATTTGTGTGTTTGGTCTCTAATATATGGAAGAGATATGGTTTTAATATCTTGATTGGACTCTTTTTTTTTTTTTAGAGATGGACTCTAGTATTTTTGTAGTCTAAGATTCTTATTGTTTTAGTTCTTGTTACTTTTTCTCATTCAATTTAGATGATGTGGCATATTAACTGGCATGCCACATCATATTTTAGATATTACATGGCACTAAGTTGTCATTATCATATCATCATTGAATGGATGATTACGATGTTGTAGAGACAGGAAAACAAAACAAAACATAATTACAGAGATTAAAAAGATTGTAGGCTAGATTACATCAGAGGTTATTTTAGTTATTAAATTGTAATAAATTGGTTATTTAAGTTATTTTTGTACCACTTAGGTCTTTTAAGTTAATTAGTTGTAACAAGTTGATCCTATAAGTTTTTTTCCTACCAACAAGGTCATTTAAGTTATTTTACCATAACAATTTGTGGGATTTCAGATCTTAAAAATGTAAGTTACTCAGGATCTAAAAGTTACAATTAAATAACTTAAAGAACTTAAGAGCATCTCCAATGGGGGTCCTTACTTAACAAGGACAACTCCCCGTTGAGGACCCCTCGTTGGAGGAAGAAAAATGAGTTCTTATTAAGCAACATATAAGGATTCTCTCTCTCCTAGACAACTAACGGATCCCACGTTTAAAAGAAGTAAGAAAATATGCACTAGTTGGTCTCACTTGACACTTACAAAAGAAGTAATATTTAAGTACTTTAAATTTGAGTCTTTATTAGTGAGACTTATTTAAGTTAGTGGGATATATTCAAGTACTTTTAATTGGAGTCCTTATTTATTTATTTTTTGGAAAGGCAAAATCAAGTGCATTAAAAATGGTACCAGTAGTACCAAAAAAAGAATTACAATGTACAGAGAAGAAAACCAAAACACAACACCAAGACTACTAAGAACAGACCTCTTCAAACCAGACTAAACAGAACTACAGAAGCATATAGCAGTCCACAAACAACAGAAGGCAGCTACCAACAAGACACTAAAAATAAATCAGTCAAACCCCAATTCAGCACCTACACCAATAAGATAACAAAAACCGATGACATCACCAAGAAAACGAACAAAAGCCGCAAAAAGTTCACTCCAAAGTTGACACAGAACTCTCGGTGCCAGAAATCCAATGAGATATATTTTCATTGAAGTCATTGAGTCTTTAATAGATACTTTCATTAAAATATTATAAATAAGTGATGTATACACGTGGAGTCCGTTTAAGGAGTCCCTATTAATGTACTATCATTATGGATGCTCTAAGTGTTACAAACAATACTTAAATGATTAACTTGTTACGATTAAATAACTTAAAGGACGTAAGTATTATAAAAAAATTTAAAAAATAATTTATTACAATTAAATAACTTAAATGATATCCAATGCTATAATATAGCCAAAACTATATTATAGGGACAAAAGATAGAAATTATCAAAAAAAAAACCTTTAATTTTAGTTTTCAACAACTTCAACGATTGCACGCGAAAGTTTTTCTTGAGTTGTAAAATAATCTGCTTCTAATTTGTATTCTCAATTATTTTGAGTTTTCCTTTATCTTTGAGATTGTTGAGTTTTCGTGGCGTCTGAGGTTCGAACCTCAAACCTTACATATATTATATATTGTATCTATCAACTGATATAAGTTCACGAGGATATCTTTAGGTTTTATTTATCTTAATTGTCAAAAAGTTTGTTTTTAGAGAAATTAATTAATTTTCAATACCACTCATTAAAGTAGGGTACGGTATAATATTTTTTATTTTGAAGGAGTACGCTATAATATTTGTTTTCAAAAGTAGTAATGACATAATATATGATACACTTTTTTTTTTGGTACAGCATGATACATTTTAAGGTTAATAGTGTTTTTCACCATTTTAATATATGTTATTTTCGGTTTTCGTCTTTATAAAATTTTCGGTATGATTTGCATCTTCGTAAAAAAAAAAAAAAATCCAGAATACCCCCCTCTCCAATCTAACTTACCAAATTTGCTTACATGGCGCTGATTTGGCTTTTTTTAATTGGCCACGTGTAAAAAAACATTTCCACATCATATTTTTAAAAAAAATTATTCGAAAATTAATTTAAAAAAATCCAAAAAATCATAAAAATATTCAGATTTTTTTCCAAAAATTTTAAAAATCGAAAAAAGTTAAGATTTTTTTCTAAAATAAAAAACATTAAGATAAATCAAAAAATATAATCAGATTTTTTTAAAAATTAAAAAGATTTTAAAAAATTCTAGAATTACAATTTAAAAATACAAAAAAATCAAGAAAAGGTCATATTTTTTTAAAAAAAATCTGGATACCAATTTAGAAAAAATTCAGATTTTTCATTCGAAATTTTTTAAAAATTCTTAAAAAAAAAAGGTCAGATTTTTTAAAAAAAAAAATCAGGAAAAAAATTTAATTTATAAAAATCTGGATACTAATTTAGAAAAAATTCAGATTTTTTATTCGAAAATTTTATTAAAATTCCTGATTTTTTTTCTAATTTTTACAATTTTTTTATTATAGCCCCAAAATGGATTTTTCTTAGAATCATTAGCCAAAATCGTAAAATCTTTATAATTTTGTTAAAATAAAGATTTTTTTTTCAATATTTTAATTTCGAAAAAGATTTTATAAAAATTCTGAAATAAAATTTTTGAAAAAAAAATCTGAATTTTATCTAAATTTGTATCCAGATTTTTAGAATTTTTTTTTGTAGAAAATATTTTAAAAAACTTTTTTTGAAAATTTGCTTTTTTTGTATTTTAAAAATTAAATTCCAGAATTTTTTAAAATCTTTTTTATTTCGAAAAAAATCTGATTATATTTTCTAATTTTTTAAATTTAAAAAAAAATCTTATAGTTTTTTCTTATTTTTTTAATTTTTGAAAAAATTTTTGGCAATAAATAAAATTTCAAGATTTTTTTTAAAAAAAATTATTTATTATTTTCAAAAATTAATTTTCACATTTTTTAAATTAATATAAATGAATTTATATTATTTTTTGGATTTTTAAAAATAATAAAATATGATGTGGCCAATTAAACAATAAAAAGTCAAGTCATCTCCACATAAGCGAATTTGGTGAGTTGGACAGGGGAGGGGGGTTTTCTGAAGAATTTTTTTTTTTTACGAGGTTGCAAATCAAACTGAAAATTTTATAATGGCAAAAACTGGAAATAGCATATATTAGAGGGGTTGAACACTATTAACCTTGCATTTTATTATTTGGTTATATTAGGATAAGTATCCTGAAATAAGATAATTGAATAAATATATGATTACACTTTTAGTAAATATTTTTTTAATAATTTCAATTATATATATAACTTAAATATTGATATAATTTCAAATGAAAAATATTGCATATAGTCTATAAAGCTATTGTTTTATTATTTTAAAATACTTTTTTTTACCCAAATTACTATTTTTATAAGTTTTAATTATAATTTATATGATTTAATCTAATTTTTTATTTTAGGTTATACTTTTGTTTTGCATTTTTGGATATTTCGATATAGGATAAATTACACCGAGCCTTGAAGTTATTTAATTGTAATAAATTGATTCAATAAGTTTTTTTGTACCACTTAGGTCATTTAAGTTAATTAATTGTAACAAGTTGGTCCTTTAACTATTTTTTCGTAACACTTAGGTTCTTTAAATTATTTAATTGAAACACTTAGGCCTCAAATAACTTGCATTTTTAAGATTTGAAATCCCCTAAATTGTTACGGTTAAATAACTTAAAGAACCTAATTAGTACGGAAAAAAACTTAAAGGACCAATTTGTTACAATTAATTAACTTAAAAGACCTAAGTGATACGAAAATACTTAAAGGACTAATTTGTTACAGTTAAATAACTTAAAAACTTCTAGTGTAATTTAGCTTTCGATGTATAATAAACTAGTAAGAGACTCGTGTATTCGTATGAGACACGTAATTTTGCGATAATTATATACAAAATAATTGCATTGGTAATATTGTGAAATGTTTAAATATAGTAAATGAAAATTATTATCATTAATTTACTCAAAAAAATTTAGGCTTAATTGCAGTTTTAGCCCCCTAACTTTCCCAAAGTTGCGATTTTGACCCCCTAAGAAAAAAAACTACAAAACAGCCCCTAAATTTTGCAACTGTAGCAGTTTTGGCCCCCCAAGGCAAAAAAATAAAATAAAAAATAACATGTGGCACCTCACTTAGGGTGCCACGTCAGCTTAGACCGATTCAATATCAGTCTTGGGGTCCAAAACTGCTACAATTGCAAAACTTAGGGGGCTGTCTTGTAGTTTTTTTTCTTAGGGGGCCAAAATTGCAACTTTGGAAAAGTTAGGGGGCTAAAACTGCAATTAACCCAAAAATTTATTAGTAGTAAAGTAATGTTTCTATTAAAAACAAACTATATGCAAAAATTTATTAAATATTTGCACCGCGCCTGTTGCAGAGTTTATTTGCCTATATATACAAAAGCAAATTTTTATTTACCGATATGAGATGAATAAAAAAATTATTGTTATGAAAAAATTGATATGATAAAATTTTGAAAACTTGTGACTATTTTCAAAATATCAATATTAATGTAGTGTTTCAATTTAATATTTTGTTATTTTATATGCAAAACATTGTTATATATTTTTGTCGCGCAGATTTTATGTGTTTATATTTACGAAGACAAATTTTTATCTACTGATCTGAGAAAGTTGATATGATAAATTTTTGAAAACTCATGACTATTAAATATTTGTAGCGTACTCGTTGCAAATGTTATGTGATTATATCTGTGGAAGCAATTTTTTATGTATCGATATGAGAATGTTTTGAAAACTTATGATTATTTTCAACATATCAACATTAATGTAGTATTTCTATTCAATAATATTTTATATGCAAACCACGTTAAATATTTGCATCACACTCGTTGCAGATTTTATGTGCTTATATATGCGAAACCAAATTTTTAAGTATTGATATGAGAAAATCAATGTGATAAAATTTTAAAAAACAATATATCTTAGTTTGTTGACTCGTCGAGTAGTAGCTGAAGACAAAATGTGATTGTTTATAACATTCTGTCTTAGTTGGTTATTTGAGGGTAAATAATTGTTTAAACTGAACCTGTAATATACATGAAGTTTGAAAAATGATCATGTGAAGATAAAAACACATATTCTATTGAGATTCTTCGTATTTTGACCTTGTAATATAAGCAGAGTTTAGAAAAGTGGTCTAGAGATTGAATTTTTTGTGTTTTGGGGTTGGTTTGTGCATAATGTGATGTTCAAATTTCGGTTAGAATTAAAGAATTTGGATTTGAAGATTGAAGGTGTTTTGTTGATTTGTTGTTGTTGGAGACTTGCGACATGTTTTTAATTGTGTTTTGTTGACTTCTTGTAAGTGACTTTGTTTATGCTTGATTAGACCATATGAGTGTAACTAATCTTTTTCCGATCATATCAAGCCCTGTTATGTGAACCACATGTTCTTCTAAACAATGACGAGTATTTATGAAGTAGTTTATTAAACAATTTAAAGAATGTGTAGTGTTATTTGAACAACCAGTTGATTGACAATTTATGGGACGATCATTATTTACAAACAAAAAGTATGCATTTGCACAAAAATTACAACAGTAGAGAAATAAAGTAAAAAATATTGTGAGTATGAGAGAGAAAATTGTCACAAAATACATGTTCAGATATCATTTTTCTTAAGGTAAATAGTTTTTTTCTTCTTCTTCATATGTTTATCATTTTATTTAGCTTTAAATTCATTATGATTTATGTTATAGACTTTTAAATAGGCCTTCATGTTGTTGAAACTTGCAAGCCAATGAAATATGTTTTTAAATAGGTTGTAAGGTTGGTTGAGCCTATGTAGAAGTAGGTAAAAGACATTAACATGATATAGGTATGTAAAAAGACTCTTAGGTCAGACTTTTTAAAAGGTCATGCTAGAAGGAGAGAAAGAAAAGAAAAAAAAAGGCATGTGTAAGGTCATAGGTCAGACTCATACTTGCAAAAAAAAATTATAAATAAGACTCAGAGCTATTAAAGTTTGGTCTGACTTAGCCTATTCCTACCCTTAGTTGGGGGCGGGGGCATTCAATTGGAACTAGGATTGTAAGGTATTTTAAAAAACTTTTTTATGAATCAAATAATCAAACTCAAATGGTTAATTATTATCATCATTGACAAATTTTTAGGTGGAACAATTCTTGATAAGACTTTACTTACTTTTGAACGAAACTTGGAATTACAAACCCTTTTACTCTAAGAATGAGAGGGTTGACACACAAAAACAAATTTTTTCTATTATAAACGTTTCTTTTTTTCACATTCAATCATGACTCCTAAATAATTCTTGGAATCTAGTCATTACTATGAAGATTTTTTATGGATGGCATCAAAATACTACAGTGTTTGATTCATATTTTTCGGTGTTTAAAATATTAGGTTAAATATGTTTTTAGTCGTTATATTTTGTGTCTTTTTAAAGAATAGTCTCTACATTTCATTAAATGTTTTTAAAATCATTACATTTTATCTCCGTCATCAAAATTAGTCTCTGCTGTTAATTCTCTAACGGAATACTGATGTGACAGTTATTGGGTCCCAATTATTTTAAGGTTAAATATGTTTTTAGTCTCTACATTTTTCGTGACTTTGAAAAATAGTCCTTACAGTTCAATAAATGTTTTTAAAATCCTTAAAATAATAAGGACTATTCTTCAAAGTCACGCAAAATATAGGGACCAAAAACAATAATTAGGACTCATTAACTGCCACATCAGCATTCTTAGAGAATTAACAACAGAGACTAATTTTGATAACAGAGATAAAATGTGAGGATTTTAAAAACATTTAATGAAATGTAGAGACTATTCTTCAAAGGGGCACAAAATGTAAGGACTAAAAACATATTTAACTCTAAAATATTTATAGATATTAAAAAATTTCAAAATTAGCGCACAACTATTTGTGGAATTAGTATTTGTAGGATAATTATTGGTCAGATTGTATTTATCTCGCAAACAAATTTTAGACTATCATTGTCTCATTCCCCTAAGAGAACTGGATGGTTAACACCAATTTTGTTTTCTTTTTCTATAAAAAAATATAGACTTAATTACAATTTTTCTCTTCCTATTTTCATTCACTCATGGAATTAGTACCTCAATTTTAAAATCACTTAGTTGTTGTCATGTTTTTTTTCCTCAAAAACAATGAGGTGGCATATTTTAAAGGTTTAAATATGTCACTGGTCTCTGCAATTTCACAAGATTTTGACATTGGTCTCTATAATTTTTTTGTTTGACATTAGTTCCTGCAGATTTTGGCATTGTTTTTATAACTATTCTCAATAAAAATAATGAACAAAATAATAATAAAAACATAAAAATATCGTTGAAATTATTTTCTTTTTTAAAAAAAAGTCAGGGACCAATACCAAAGTTTAGGGATTGATATAAAAAAAATGCTGAAAGTGCAGAACTAATGATATTTTTAAGTCAAAAAATCATGAATAGAATTTTTTTTTTTGAAGAGGCTAAAATGAATTATATTACCACCGCTAAAAAAGCGTTTCTAGCACAAGGTGTGCTAGGAAAAAACAATGTCAATCCGGAGTATAAACAATAATTACAAGGCTAAAGCCAGCACCCAGAGGACCACAATAGAAACAACAGAAAATTAGCCTATGCCTAAAACGGTAAACAGTTTAAGCCACCAACCATGATAATTGAAAGGAAGAGTAATAAGTTAATGACTTTATTTAGTCCACCACCTGCATAATTGAGCTTTCTTTTGCATTAAAAATTATGTTGTTTCTTTCTTTCCATATTTTCCACACTGTTGCAAACCAAATAACCTGTAATATCGAACGCCTTGACTTAGCAGCCCCACCAAAATAACTGAATTGGTGCAAAAAAAACCTGCTAAATCAAACGGTAAAACAGCAGAGACACCAAGCCACCGAAAAAATGTGATTCCAAACAGAACTGAAGCGGTTACAATGTAAAAATAAATGGGCAGATGTTTCTTGTAGGTTGCACCCACCCACACAATTTTGAGCACCAATGTCAATAACACGACGGCGTGAAAGGTTATCCTTGGTAGGAAGCCGATCACGAAACAGACGCCACGCAAACAACACCACCTTCTAGGGTACATCCTTATGCCAAAGAGAAGACACAGGCACAACAAGATCAATGAGAGCCTGAACATTCAAATAGTTGTATGCACTACAGATTGAACAAGTGGCTGATGTATCCAGCCGCCAATTCCATCTATCGACCCTGTCTACCTGCAAAGTAACTTCTGAAGTAAAAGCATAAGATCCCCTACCAACTCATCCTCCCAGGCGAACAACCTACGCCTCCAACTCCACGCCGCCCCATCCACCCCCCACCCTAATGAAAACATCGAAAAAACTGACTCCCCTTTTAACAAAGACAAATCATACAACCTGGTAAATCTTTCCCGTAACGGCACTTCACCCACCCAGACATCCGTCCAAAACAACGTATTTGTACCATCTCCCAAAGTACGACTGACGTGACTACTAAACCAATCAGCCGTACGCAATCAGAGATATCCCTCCACCACGCTGACACCTCACGCCCACCATTGCTCACTCGGCCTCCCTCTACTCCGTAACTAGCCGACAACACCTTAAACCACAAACTATTCCTATCCACCAACAACCTCCAACATCACTTCCCTAATAAAGCAAGATTAATTTTTTTTTATTCTCCTTAACCCCAAACCTCCAACCTCCTGACTCTGGCAGATAGTATGTTAATCAACCCAAATAATTTCCCTGTGGTCTACACTCCCCCCCAAAAAAAAAGTTATTTAAAATAGATTCAATGGAGGAGAAGATACTTGACGGAGCTTTGAAAAAAAAAGGGCATAAACAGGTAGAGACGATAGGACATACTTCATCATGAATAGAATAATGATTAAAAAGCTGGGATTTTTTTACTTTTAGTGAGCCACGTGGCGTGGAATGATTGGTCCACGTGGCACACCGTTACTTTTGCTATTTTTTTTTAACTTGGACTTAAGAGAAGGACCAAAGTCAACATTTTTACAAAGTGCAGGGACCGATACCAAACTAAAAATACTGCAACGACCAATGCCAAAAAAAAAAAAGATTAAATTTTTTTATTCTCCTTACCCCCAAACCTCCAACCTCCTGACTCCGACAGATAGTATGCCAATCAACCCAAATAATTTTCATGTGGTCTACACTCCCCCCCAAAAAAAGTTATTTAAAATAGATTCAATAGAGGAGACGATACTTGACAGAGCTTTGAAAAAAGAAAGGGCATAAACAGGCAGAGACGATAGGACATACTTCATTATGAATAGAATAATGAATATAAAGTTGGGTTTTTTTTACTTTTAGTGTGCCAAGTGGCGTGGAATGATTAGTCCACATGGCACACCGTTACTTTTGCTATTTTTTTTTAACTTAGACTTAAGAGAATGACCAAAGACAAATTTTTTACAAAGTGCAAGGACAAATACCAAACTAAAAATATTGTAGCGACCAATGCAAAAAAAGAAAAACTGCAGAGGCCAATTAAAACTGCAAGGATCAATAACATATTTAAACCTATTTTAGATGACATCTCATACAACTTAATGTTGTAGAATAATTTAATTATGGTAAAAAAATGTATGTTTTGTATTTTTTTTTTTTAAGGAAATGTATGTTTTGTATTAAAAACAACATTTTTTACACTTTTCCTATGTTTACCTTTCCTATTTATTCATACCGTGTCCTGTGAATTTTGTTGTCAAAATTTAATTAGTCATAGTATTTAATTCATTGCTATGAAACGGATAACGCAATGCCAGATCATTCCTCGTTGTCTTATCTAGAACCTTTTTATTTTCACTTTATCCTCTGCGGTGATTTTTCACTTCCCAAAAACATACAATCCCCATTTTACCCTTTCTCCACATCGTGACTACACCTCAGTGACGCACCAACCGTACTGTCCTCACTATCCAACGCAACGCGTTACTTTCTCAAACACGTGCTTAGCGCGTGGTCAAACCTCTCCCTCGGGTTTTGCCAGCTGGCATTTGGGTCGGCTCACTCGGCTATCATTACCTTATCCAATTCGTAATTAAAAGTTCCGATAAACTCACCCACCTCCCCCACACATTCCTCCGTCACTGTCAATCTCATTGGTCACCCCCAATATACACCAATCATCACAATTACGTTATTGTCTCCCCTTGATAAATTAGCCACTTTTATTTTATGAACAATAATATTTGAATGATTATTTTTTATAATTTTAATGACAATTTTTTATCTTATTACTTTACTTTTTGTGTTAGTGTCCTATTTTCTTTGTAAAATTTTTGTTATCTATAAAGTTATCGTATAAATGTATATTCAAAATTCAAATAACACAAATCTTATTTTATATATTGTCAATCATTCAATAAATAGATGTTGTATCTGATTTCTATAAAAATATATATATATATGATCGATATATTATAAATCAGATAAATCAATTATTTAATAAATTTAAAATGTGATTTTTTCGATGGAGTCAGAGGAAATAAATTTGTCTTCGTTATAAAAATATAAAAATTACTTTAAATTTTATTTTTGTTAGAGATTAAAATGATCAAATAATTTATAAATTTAACTCAGTTGATATGAACAATACATATTATATTATATGCAGTAAAGTTTTAACCTCAGACACATGCTATTAATTTTTAAAAAGTAATTTTTATCTATAGACTACTTGATAAAAAAATGTGGACCAAATGAAAATTGGGAAGAATTGTGACTTAAAATTCCTATTGGTCCGTGACGTAAGCTCTTCAACATATTAGTTGTCACTGTACGAAACATTAGATAAGAATAAGAGTTCACGATTAACTTGTGCTAAAAACAATAAACAATTAAATTTTAAAATCTTTTCAAATATTGTCAATTAATTAATTATCAACATGTCAATATTTTATTAATTCTGTGAATCTTCCACTTTTATATTTCATTCAACAATAACGCTTTTTTCTAATTCATAATCATAATTCAATTTCTTTTTTGTTTTCTGAGAGAAAGAAAGAGAAAGAAGGGAGATCTTGTTGTGTAAATAAGAAAACCCTAGTTTTTTCTTTTTTCGGTTTTTTTTCATAATTTTTCAGATTAATTCACCTTCAATCTCAATCTGCTACTGTTACCAATAACCATTGCTTCAATCCAACAAGGTCAGTTTTCAATTTCATTGTTTTGTATCAAAAGGGAAAATTGAAGTTTTAGGTTTATTAGTTTTTAATCGAGTTTTATTGTTATCGATCTTATTGTAGCGAGAATCGTTGCGTTTTGATTGTTTAATGCGTTTTTTTGCCTCTTTATGTGAAGGGTATTTGTTCATGTATACTCATTGTGATGTAACCCGTTTTAGGTGTATAGAATTTGGGGCTTTTGTGTATAGTGTGTAAAAATTGAAACTTTTCTTAGAAAATTAACGTGTGATTGTATGTGATTATGTATCTGCATTTTGGTAAACTGTGATCGTTTGTTTCCTGAAGGGCCAGAGCATAAACTACTGTATTTTGATTATCAATTCACTGATACTGTTTTTATGTGTTGATGAATGAGAATGTGTGTGTTTTGTTGGTTATGACTATGACTATGTTTGATGTTTTCATGTCTTGATGTAAGAGAATGTGTGTGTTTTTTTGTTGGTTATGAGTATGATTGTTTTTGTCGTGTTGGTGATTAATGGTTTTTGTGTTTTTTGTTGTATTTGTCAATTTTGCAGAGTGAAGAGTTTTGTGGAGAACTGTGTATTTTTTGGAAGGACGTGAAGATGATGTCCAGATCGTATACAAACCTTTTAGATTTGGCTTCTGGGAATTTCCCGGCAATGGGATCGGGGTCGGGGAGGGAGTTTAAAGAACGAAGGCGGATGCCAAGGGTTATGAGTGTCCCGGGGATTGTCTCAGAGGTGGATGATGATCAGGCAGTAAGCGTTTCTTCGGATAATCCGTCAACTATTACTACTGATCGAATTATCATTGTAGCAAATCAGCTACCTTTGAAAGCTATTAAAAGAGAGGACAACAAAGGGTGGAGTTTTAGTTGGAATGAGGATTCTTTGCTATTACAGCTTAAGGATGGATTTCCAGAAGAGATGGAAGTTTTGTATGTTGGGTCTTTGCGCGTTGACATTGATCCCGCTGAACAAGATGATGTATCGCAGTATTTGCTGGAGAAGTTCAAATGCGTCCCCACTTTTCTGCCTCCTGATGTTTTGGCAAACTTTTACGACGGCTTCTGCAAAAGGCAGTTATGGCCACTTTTTCATTACAAGTTACCGTTTTCAACTGATAAAAGCCACCGCTTTGATCGCCATTTGTGGGAAGCCTATGTTCTGGCAAACAAGCTGTTCTTTCAGAAGGTAGTAGAAATAATAAACCCGGAGGATGATTATATTTGGGTTCATGATTACCATTTGATGGTGCTGCCAACTTTTCTAAGAAGGCGTTTTAACAGGGTTAAAATGGGATTTTTCTTGCATAGCCCCTTTCCATCATCGGAGATATATAGGACTCTTCCCGTCAGGGAGGAGATACTGAAAGCTTTACTAAATTCTGATATCATTGGGTTCCATACTTTCGATTATGCTCGTCATTTTCTTTCCTGCTGCAGTCGTATGTTGGGTCTAGAGTATCAGTCAAAGAGGGGTTATCTAGGATTGGAATATTACGGGAGGACTATCAGTATTAAGATCATGCCTGTTGGGATTCACATGGGTCGGATTGAATCTGTTATGAGGATGTCGGATGAGGAGTGTAAGGCAAGGGAGCTCAGACAGCAATTTGAAGGAAAAACCATTTTGCTTGGTATTGACGATATGGATATTTTTAAAGGTATAAATTTGAAGATTCTGGCTATGGAGCAGATGCTGAAACAACACCCCAAATGGCAAGGAAGAGCTGTTTTAGTCCAGATAGTTAACCCTGCTAGAGGTAAAGGGTTACATGTAGATGAAATCCATTCTGAAATAGAAGAAAGTTGCAGCAGGATCAACAGAGTGTTTGGACGACCTGGTTATGAACCTATTGTTTTTATTGACAGATCAGTTCCAATTACTGAAAAAGTTGCCTATTACAGCCTTGCTGAGTGTGTTATTGTCACAGCTGTAAGGGATGGGATGAACCTAACTCCTTATGAATATATCGTTTGTAGACAGGGAATATCTAGTCCTGAATCAAGTTCCAATGCGAATAGCCCAAAGAAGAGCATGCTTGTAATATCAGAATTTATTGGGTGTTCTCCATCGCTCAGTGGGGCTATCCGTGTCAATCCATGGAACGTTGAAGCAACTGCGGAGGCAATGAATGAAGCCATTTCAATGAGTGATGGAGAGAAGCAGTTGCGGCATGAAAAGCATTATCGGTATGTCAGCACTCATGACGTGGCCTATTGGTCACGTAGTTTCTTGCAAGACATGGAGAGGGCTTGCACGGACCTTCTTAGAAAAAGATGTTGGGGAATAGGTCTTAGCTTTGGATTTAGAGTTGTGGCTCTTGACCCTAACTTTAAAAAGCTCTCAATTGATGCTATGGTTTCAGCTTACAAGAGGGCAAAGAGCAGGGCTATTTTGTTGGACTATGATGGTACTGTGATGCCACAAAACTCCATTAATAAGAGTCCAAGCAAAGAGGTCATATCTCTTTTGGAAAGTCTCTGTGCTGACCCCAAAAATGTTGTTTTCATTGTTAGTGGACGGGGTAGGGATAGCTTAAGTGAATGGTTTACTCCCTGTAAAAAACTTGGAATTGCTGCAGAACATGGATACTTCTTGAGGTCTGTACTTTTGCTCTGACATTTCATCTGTTTATTTAGTTTTGTATTAGTTGCTCAGAAATTACTTATGAATTATGTGAAAATAATATTTTAGGCATCTCCATACTATGAACTTATGCTGTAAAGTTGAAAAGTGCCATTTTTCTTGTCTGAATGCAGTAAATTACAATAACTTCCTTTCATCCCTAGGTCTGAACAAGAGCTATTACGTGGGGATGAAAGTGTTTAAAGTCCAATTGGATAGTATATGCTTTACTGTAAATTGAAATTCATGTGTATGGTTTTGCAAATGCTGTTAGTAACTCATCTTACACTGTTGTTTAAACCAGAGTTGAGAACATCAGTTGTCTTATGGCAGTCATGCCAGGGAGAAGTTCCTGTTAAGTGATATATTGTTTGCTGAAAATGTTTTTGATCACTTCCTCCATGTATGGATCTGCATTGATCTAGAAGCTAAATTTACACTTTGCTAACATAAATTCCTAAATGTTCACTTTCTTGATCTATTTTGTCCTGTGTTCTCTGCCTTTTATAATTTTGCAATTTATTAACAATTTGAGCATTTTTCAGGTGGTCCCAAGACGGTGAATGGGAAACTTGTGGTAATTGCTCTGATTTTGGATGGATGCAGATTGCTGAACCTGTAATGAAACTATATACAGAGGCAACTGATGGTTCCAGTATTGAACGAAAGGAAAGTGCTTTGGTTTGGCAATACAGGGATGCCGACCTTGGTTTTGGATCATCTCAGGCTAAGGAAATGTTAGATCATCTAGAAAGTGTTTTGGCCAATGAGCCTGTTGCTGCAAAGAGTGGTCAGTTTATTGTTGAAGTGAAGCCCCAGGTATATACAATTTCTCTAAATGATTTGTCTACAAAAAGAATTCTGCTTTTCATTTTACATTTGATAATATGAAAATGTCCTTTCTAAAATGCATTCTGGAGTTTGGATTTGTCAGAGACTAAAGAAGAGCTTAGATAGCAATATTAAGGGCATGATTTGGTTTCCAATTTCTGTTTTCAATTTTAATTATGAAAATGTTGCCTTGTTTTCATTTAAAAAGTTTTGTACATAATTTTTTTTTCACCATTTCCATTGTTAACTTTGAAAGCAGAGCATAGTGTAAGTCTGTGATAACAGAAAATAGGAACAAGAAATATGTGCAGAAACCCAAAAGGCCCCTAGGGTCTAATTGGTTTCAGAAAACACTTTCTGTTAAATGGCAATTTGTTTTCACTTTGTGCTTATTTACATTTTTATTTTTTTGCAGTAAATAGGGAAAACAACACAACTAGTTGTTTTCACCATTTCCTATAAATGTCTTCGAAAACCCGAAAGCAAGTTGGTATTTTTGTAATTGATACAGAAAATAAAACATAACAATGTTACTAAAACTAGTAGGTCCTTTGTTGTCGGGAATTTGTTGTCCAACTTTACGTAAGACACAATTTACGTAAGACGCAACAATGCGTTCTTATAATTCTTTTTTTTTCTTCCCTGCCACGGGCATTTAATAAGAAAATGTTGCATCTACTGGACCAAGAACCTGATCTATTTTATCCTTGACTTGGATATCTGACATTGAATTCCTGCAAATTTCTGTTCTAATGTTTTGGATTGACAAGCCTCCTGTTGTTCCTTTAGACATAAATGATGATGTTAAAGTAGTTTTTTAGAGAAGCTTTTTGGATAATATTTTTACTCTATAGAAATTCTTATATCCAGCATAGCAGTTTGTTGTTACCATATAATTTTGGCTTTAACATTATAATTGATATATGCTATTTATTGTGCTACACCCCTTTGGGAAAATGATGATTCATCTTATACCATTTGCATTGCAGGATGTGAGCAAAGGCTTAGTTGCGGATAAGATATTTTTGTCAATGACTGAAAGTGACAAACAGGCTGACTTTGTCCTGTGTGTTGGTGATGACAGATCAGATGAGGACATGTTTGAAATAGTTAGTAGTGCAATCTCAAGGAATATTCTTTCCTCCAATGCTTCTGTATTTGCTTGCACGGTTGGACAAAAGCCAAGTAAAGCAAAGTATTATCTAGATGATACGTCTGAAGTAATAAATATGCTAGAATCTTTGGCTGAAGAATCAGATTCTTCACCAAACATAGAAGAATCTGGGGATTCCTCTTGAATCCAAACATGACTGAGGTTTCTCCTGATTTAGGTGATTTTTTTTTTTTTTCTTTCTTTCTAAATTTGAAATGTAATATTCTTTGCGACAATTGGGGCGTTTGCAGAATGTTTTCATAAATTTTCCTTTTTATTTTCTTTGTTTATCTTTTTTCAGTTACATATTACAACATAGTAATTTTTTTTGGGAAAAGCATGTCATTGTTTTCTGTCCTCTTCATCTTTTATTCTACCATTCTAGTTTTGGTTCTGTCCTCTTTATCGTTTATTCTACCATTCTAGTTTTGGGGTAGCATGAGGGATTTAAATTTTGTTTTCATTTTGTATACCAAAGGAAAAAGTGAAAGCTCGTTCTTGGCAATGGTCTTCTTTCCACATTTGATGGGATATGGAAGAAGTAGAATTTGAATTTTGGTGATAGATACATTTTATTAAGGAAAGATAAGAGCGTTAGTCTCATATTGTATACAGTTACAACACAATTCGTAAGAGACTTGAGGTATAGGTGTAGGAAGAGTCTCCTTAGAACTAAGGGTGACAATCTGAGACTCTTTTAGAAGATTTTTTTTTAAGGATCTTTAGAAATAAGTATATGTTTGTTCATATTATTTTTTAAAGATAATGTCTTCAAATTTCAAATTGTTATTTTTCTTTTTGGTTCTCCACATTTATCTCTTGGTGTTGATCACCTTAATCTGGGTGCTTCAGAGTTTCGTTTCGTTTTCGGCAAGGGAGAATATAATAATGTCAATTGATGAATGTGCATAGATGATAGCTATAATAAATTTATAATGGCAATTAAGAGTCGCATTTTTAAAGATAGTAATCCGATGAATGCATAAAACAGACTTTGGACTATCAGGTGCACTTTTCTTTTTATTGGTTAAAACATTTTTCTAAACAAATAGTAAGAGTTTTGATGACCTATGCCTTAAGTCAACATGTTAAGGATTTCAAAAGAAGTAATTATACATTGATATGAAATTAAATTTATGTGGTCATACTACCCGTAAAAAACAAGACATGTCAATCTATCTTTGTTATTTAGTTTTCATTAGTTGAACTAATTTTAAAATAATGATAATTTAATTAGCTCAAAAATCACTCTTTTTAGAAGAAAAACAAAAGAGGTACACCTTATTAGTCTTGTAACTTTTTCGTAAGTACAACAATGAGGTAAACCTGCAGGACATTTGATAAGCCGGAAGTGCGACACGGATTCAAATTCTCTATTTCCTACTTCTCAACACTTAATATGTATGAGTTTTGTCTCTATACTCTTTCAAACAAAAAATAATCAACTCATTTGAATTTTTGAATAAACTCATTCTTCATTGTTTCAATAGCTTAATAGTCTTTCATTAAATTTGCTTCAACAGCTTAATAGTATTTCATTAAATTCAGCTTATTTGATGTAATTCAATTGATATATGTCCTAATAGGCTTGATTTGGTTTATTTCCGTTCACCGTTTTTGAAAGGAGCAAACATATTTCATTTCATTATAGATAATGTTTGCAATTAAGGTTGACATAAAATCAAAAACTTGGAAATTAGCATATAAAGCTTTGACGCCTTAGCATGTGTATGAGCAACAAATGAGTCTTTTCAGCGTGTTTTGTCCTCACTCGCACGCTTACTGGGAAACTTTCTGATAGGTCATCTATCCAAAGACTACTTCAAGTCAAGCACGCTTAACTGTGGAGTTCTTATGGAATGGGCTATCAAAAAGAAGATAATTGTAACACCCATACTAAATTTATCTAGAATATTTATCAAGTTAAGCACGCTTAACTGTGGAGTTCTTATGGATACGTTAAAATTACAACATAAATTTTTTTGTCTGAACGAATTACAACAAATTCATGTTCATATATAAGACAACCGCTTACAATTTCTCAATCATACATAATACCATAGGTACATACACACACACACACACACACACACACACACATATATATATATATATATATCATCTACAAGTATCGGGTACAAATGAATATCTTCTACGTTTGAACCATGACATGAACTTGCACGACATTCAGCTCCTTCTGCTCTGTGTTACCTCGATCAACCTGCTAATCTGAAAAATAAACAAAGGGATTGGGGTGAGACAGGATGTCTCAGTGAGTTCCACCTATCCTAGGTTGTAGGCGATCTCGGGGAAAACCTATGATCGCCATCTGACTAAACACAACTCTTGTAGGTTCATACGATTCATTCTCCTGACACCCTGGTTCAACATCTTCATGCGCTTCATTCCTCCTAGGTCATATTCAGCTCGCAGATATTTGTTCTAATTGTCATATAATAGAACGAGTTGATCAGGCTCAGCTAGATATGACATTCAGAATAAATATTTGAAACCCAATGGTCCCACTACGTTTATTGAATTCTAATGACCTAAGGAACGATCTGAATCGACATGCTCTGATACCAAATGATATCAGAGCATACCTCTCCCAGTATGGTGTGGTTTGGGAACGAACCAAGCGGAAGCTGGTGGGCATGTAACACCCAAGGCTGACGAGGGCGGGGAGTGGTCGCCGGTGCACAAGGCACGACAATGAGCGGCTCCCTACAGCTTCTAGAGGAGCTGAATTACACCGGAATGAAAGGGATTCTAAGGCCGTGTAGGTATGTGACTACATGGTTGAAAGAAGACTTATAAGAATTGTTTGGTATTACCTATATCAACAAGATGCATCTTCTTTTTGGTAACCCATTCCATAAAAACTCTACAGTTAAGTGAGCTTGACTTGGAGTAGTCTTTGGATGGGTGACGTACCGGGAAGTTTTCTGGTAAGCGTGCGAGTGAGGACAAAGCATGCTGAAAAGACTTGTGTTGATTTGTGGGATCAGTCGACAATCCTGAAAGTCGTCTGGGATGTTACAACTTGTCTCTTGATAAAAGTAATCTTATAGTTTCGAATAACATTAGAAAATGTCTTTACAATAATGTAAGTAAACTAGAGTCAAACTCGGCGACATCAGAATAATGTGCCTTGATGAATGATGCCATCTAACATTACTTTACAATCCAGTTCGACGGTAGCTCGCTGGAAACCTCTGTTATAGATAAAAGATATTGCATATACATGAGTCATACTGTTACAGTATTTACATACTGTAATCATATGTAAATACTGTTATATGATTACAGTATTTACATACTGTAATCATATATTACTCTTTGCTTAAATAAAAAAAGAATCATATATTACTCTTAAACAATGGTTTATTTTGGCTTTGCTATTTTCTAACTTAGCACCTAAGATAGATTTGGTGATACAATTGCACGTTGCAGAATATGTTCGGCTAGGACCTGCTGATGTGGTTTGCAGATTGATAGGTTGATGAGTTTCCATTGTGGGGCCCATTGCCTGTAACCGTATTGCTTATTATTTGGTCATAGTGCAAAGGAATGAAATAATCCATCATCGTCACAAATCTTATTTTCTTTTGCATGAAAATTCTCTCTAGTATTTATACGTCCGCTCTTAAACATCAAGCTCGTTCAATCATTGAGTTTCATGTATTTGATTATGGAATTTCTCGATTAATCCTTAAAAATCTATTTTCCTATCTCACTTATATTAAATATGACTTTTTTGGCAGAATTATATTGAGTTTAACCTCTGTTATGTGGAAATGTGAGTTATATGTCTTACATCGGATAAAAAAGTGAAGCATGAGCTCCTTATAAGTGAGATGACTTATAAACCCATTGCCTTAAGGTTTTTGGTAAACGTGCGGCATTTCTCTCGCTTGTATGGTTGCTCTAGCCTAGATGTGGGTGGTCCCCCTGGCTAACCTCGTGACCCAACAGTGGTATCAGAGCGAGGTTCGACAAAGGGTTTGATCGGCTCTTTGTGTCGAAAGTCTTCTTGACAAAGAGTGTTCAAGCGGCGGGCTCCGATGAGTGTGGCAACGGCGCTACAAGTATAAGTGTGTGTTGATGAAAGAGATTTCAGTTGGGGGTGAGCATGATGAATTGATAGACTCACTTGAAGGGGAGATTGTTACGTGCAAGTGTGAGTTATATGTTCCAAATTGATAGAAAAGTGGAGCATGAACTCCTTGTAAGTGAGAGGATCCATAAACCTCATATCTTTAAGGGTTAAATAAGTAAAAGTGTGACGTCTCTCTCGCTTCTATGGTTGCTCTAACCTAGATGTGGATGGTCCCTACTTTTTAGGGTTAAATATGAAGTCTAACCTCATATCTTTGCCAATCTCTACTTTTTAGCCAACTCATGTCTAACCTTTATATTTTTTAATTAAATTTTCTAGAAATTGGTAGAAAATTATGATAATATTTTCCCAAAAAAATTATAATTTTTTAACAAGACATGAATTTAATATGAATTTTTTAGCACCAAAAACATAAAAATCATATTTAATCCATGTTTTGTTAAAAAATTCTATTTTTTTTGGAGAGATTGTCATAATATTATACCGATTTCATAAAAATTTCATTAAAAAATATCAAGGTTAAATATGAGTTAACTAAAACGTAGGACTAATTTCATGGAAGAAAAATTTCGGAGAGACCAAAAATTCAATGAATATTTTAGAGGGATTAAAATCAAATATTAATATATTTGAGAGATCGTTTACTTATTTAGGAGGTCCTTTGAAAAAAACAGTTTGATATTATTCTTTTTTAGAATAAAAAAGTGAGATTTAGTTAATTAAAATTATGCTCAACTAGCTTTCCTTTTTACTGTAAAAAGAATAGATAAAAAAACTTTCCTTTTTTCTTTTTTCCTTCAAGTACGTAACTTTCTTTGTCTACGTTCACGTAATCTTAGAAAGAAAATAATAGCAGTAATTTTCCTTCAAAAAATAATAGTAGTAATTTGTTTACTTTATGTAAGATAAATTCAACAATAAAATGAGTTTGACAAAGCAAGAATGATGGTCAAAATCTAATATAAATAAAACACGTAACTCGATGATAATAAATTACAGTTCCCAACTAAGATTTGGATCCTATTGTTAAAAAACAAAACACATTCTGTTTTTTTCTGCTTTCATTTCTTCTGTTTCCATGGCGATTCGCAATCTTCTCAACGGACAATTTCTCAACCGGAGCTCCGTTACTGGAGCTAGATTCATGTCTTCATGGTTCAGGAACATCGAACCAGCTCCTAAGGATCCAATCCTCGGAGTTACCGAAGCTTTTCTTGCGGATCAGAGTCCAAACAAAGTTAATGTTGGAGTTGTAAGTTTTTCTTTTGTCTTTCTCAGTTTTGATCCATTTTTCTTCTTGTTTTCATCAAATTCAAATCTATTTGAGAAATAGATCAGTGAAATGAAATGATCCAATGTAATACCATAACAGAGCAACACTGTTCTATCGTTTTTTATTATTTGTTTTTGGTTTCAGATTTATAATTCATGCAATTTATTTGTAACATGATAATTTGTTGTTTTTGAAAAATTATACTTGCATGCAAACATGATTTTGTTGACTTTATTAAATTTATTTGTTTGATTTGAAAATTATAACAGGGTGCATATCGGGATGACAATGGAAAGCCTGTGGTTTTGGAATGTGTTAGAGAAGCAGAGAAGAGGATCGCAGGAAACCAATTCATGTGAGTGATGCATTTTTTTTTTGGTTAATGCTAACATTAATTTTAACATATTTATTAGAGATTTGAAAATAACTAATAATAATAGTTGTATTGTAGTAATAATAATGGAATACAAAAAAAAATGTATGATATCTTAACTCAAATGATTAAGTCTCCAAAGTTTATTTTACCATTAGGACGCTGGGTCGAATCCATAATTCCCGACTTCTCACTATTTAATTTAATTGAGATTCTATTAAATATTGTATTTTTGTGAAGTACTGGATTTTTTATTTGTAATTTATTTATTTAAGGGTTAAATAAGTTTTTCGTCCCTATGAATTTTGATTTTAGTCCCTAAAAAATTAAACCAAATGTTTTCATCCTCACAAAAAAAATTGTTTTATTTTTCGTCCTTAATGACCACTTTATGTTCATATAAATGTCAAATTATAACTCTTTTATGTTCAAATTGTATCCATATTATGTCCGTTTATTATATTCGACATTTATATATTTATATTATGTTCAAAAAATATCAAAAGCACGTTAAAATTATATCCATTAGGGACGAAAAACAAAATAAATTTTTTTGTGAGGATGAAAATATTCAATTTAATTTTATAGGGACTAAAATCAAAATTCGCTATATTTATAGGGACGAAAAACTTATTTAACCCTTTATTTAATTATAAGATTAATAGTATTTGATTTTTTTTATTTATTTACTTAAACTTAAGTATGTGGTTATTGGTTTGATTCTTGTCTCTTGCGTGTATGAAGAAACTTTGATTAAAAGATGATAACTCACTTTGTATGTCCCACAATTTTTTTAAGTGAGATCGGTCATTGTTAAACATCGATAAAAGTTTCGTATAATAATTATAAAATAAAGGAAATTGTTAACAAGGTACTTATACTCCTAGTTAAAAATACAAAATATAGTAAAAATATCTTGAAATTTTTATAGTCAAACTCTTAAAAATTTGTATACTTAACTAGTAGTATACGAGAGACACTTAGCATAAAAAAAAAGCATTTAGGTAGCATTTTGTTTTTTCAACTTTATTTAATGGCACTATAATTGCTTTCATGTGCCATTTTTTTTTGTGGTCACATATAATCACTAGCTGAGTTTGCTTTTTGGGTACGTGCCGTGGATGGCATAATAATGTCTTTGGAAATACAACGCTACCTACTTGTTGTTGCAGTGTTCTTTGACAGCTACAGCTATTCACGATTCCTTGCTTTGTGTGGTGTAATTTGTTTCTTTCTTGAGATGTTTTGGGATGATGTAGGGAATCCTGTTTTATTGCTGCTGCTTTTTCTGGCTTCAAAGATAAATATTTGTGGGGTCCGCATCCCTTAAATTTTTATCGGTTTGAGTGTCAAACTAGCTATAAAGAAGATGCTTATTATAGGTTAGAATTAGATATTGGGTAGCCGAATTTTTTGGTTTTGTAGAATGTGGGACTGCTTGGAAATTTTCAAAAAATTTATGTCAAAGTTTCAAATGCTACAGTGTACTACTAATAATTTTAACTTGCCCTGTTTGGATAAACAGTTTATTCGCAGCTTATAAGCTTGCATAAGTTATTTTTAAAGCAAAAGATAAAATAAGTTTAAACTGTTTTTGTATATGCTATAAATTGTTTTTATAAGCTATATTGAAGAACTGAAAAGAGCTTATGAAAACTGTCATAAGTTGTTTTCATCAATTCTCCCAAACAGTCTCACAAAACTTATGCCAATTAGTGGCTTATAACCTTGAAGATTTTGTTAAAGTAGCAGATGGGGGAGGATGTTACTTTTATATGCAAATGTTCGTTATTTGTACATTAGTGGTTAGTTTAGTTCTTGGTTAAAATTCTAGACCTCACGACTAAAATTCTTCGAGTCACTCGGTTCATCGACTGAGTTGTCCAGTGACATTTTTTGTTTACCAAGGGGAAATGATAAAACAAAACATTCCCTGCATTTGAAAATATATGCATTTAAATGCAATAATTAATCTTGCCCATTAGTTTGAGATCGGTTGGATTGTATTACACCTCGAGCAACAATGGTTTGAGATCGAATGGTTAAGATTAATTACCGCGGCAATGGTTTGAGATCGAACGGTTAAGATTAATTACCGCGGCACATATTTAATGCTCAAATTCTGAATCTGTGACATAACTCTTTCCATTTTTGACTTCTGCCTGCCTGCCATTTAAACCAAGTTTGTTGTATTAGCTTTTATCACCTATGTTTTTAAAATGATATTATGAAAGAATGAAACAAATAAATAAAACTTAATTTCTTATGGTGTATTGAACTAAATAAACCATCAGATTCAGACCTACCTTGGACAACAAGGCTTCTAATACAAGCCCTCAGTAACATTTTCCTGAAACAGTTTTTTCCGCTACTGTTTGATTTAGTTTATGCTATTGCTTTACACCGTTTCAAATGTTTGAGCAGGGAGTATCTTCCCATGGGTGGAAGCATACATATGGTTCAAGAATCACTGAAGCTGGCATATGGAGATGATTCTGAGTTCATCAAGGATAAACGAATAGCTGCAGTTCAGGCTTTATCTGGAACTGGTGCATGTCGACTTTTCGCCGTATTTCAACAGCGCTTTCATCCCAACACCCAAATCTATATACCAGTTCCCACCTGGTCCAAGTCAGTATTTTATCTAAATCTTCCTTTAAATACTGCCCTTGATTTTGAGTCTACAGAATTTGAATTTTTTTATATAAAGTTCGATATTTGGTAGATATCTTTCCTAGAATTATTGATCTTTTAATGCAATAAATTACAGCCACCATAACATCTGGAGAGATGCTGGAGTGCCTATAAAGACATACCGTTACTATCACCCTGAGTCTAAAGGGTTGGATTTTTCTGGACTGATGGATGACATTAAGGTACATTGCTCTGATTCGTAACATTTTTCGTCATACTTTATTAGAGGTCATTTTTTATAGATGACTCTTTGCTATATTACTATGTACTTTTGGTCTATGTGGTGTTAGCTCATCACTAAGAGTTTGACACTGTAACCTTTAGGGACGAAGTTCAAATCCCGTTGAAGACGGTTGTAAAATGACCACTAGTCTCACTTTGATTATTTAAAACATACTTAGTACTCTTCTTACCTCTTAAAATGGTTATTTCTTACACAGAATGCGCCAGATGGTTCTTTCTTTCTGCTTCATGCTTGTGCTCACAATCCTACTGGAGTAGATCCTTCAGAAGAACAATGGAGAGAGATCTCTTCTCAAATGAAGGTAAGAGGCAATGATATATTGAATCATTGATTTTGTTCTCGTTGTTTCAATTATTGACACTTTTTGTTGTTCATTGCTATGAATGTTTGCAGGCTAAAGGTCATTTCCCTTTGTTTGACATGGCATACCAAGGTTTTGCTAGTGGAAATCCAGAGAGAGATGTAAAAGCCATCCGGATTTTTGTTGATGATGGTCATTTACTAGGTCTTGCTCAATCATATGCAAAAAATATGGGACTGTATGGCCAGAGAGTTGGATGCCTTAGGTAAATAGACTGTTCTTATTGATTAGTATTAGGCCAAAGAGTTGGTTGGTACTACTCGCTAACAAGTACTAGAACATGTGTGTAACTTTACAAACAATTTCTATCCGTAACTCTATCTTTCAACATGACTAAAAGAACAGTGATTAGTTGAAATTCTTTAGTTTGAAGCCTTGATTTGGTTTACAGAACTTTGGCTTGACTGTGAAATGTAAATTACTTTCCGCAACGATAACACTTATGACTTTGTGTTCCTTGCAGCTTACTTTGCGAAGATGAGAAACAAGCCGTGGCTGTAAAAAGTCAATTGCAATTGATTTCCAGACCCATGTACAGTAATCCACCTCTTCATGGAGCGCTTGTCGTTTCAACTGTCCTTGGTGATCCAGACTTGAAGAAGTTGTGGCTTAAAGAAGTCAAGGTAAAGTGTTACTATTTCTTAAAGATAAAGAGTGTCCTCTATAAAAGTTTTACTCCCCACCTCTCTCAGCCTTTGCTTTTTCCCTAAAAAACTTTATGGTAAAAATTCCATATATAATGCTGCAGTATGCTATTTTTCTAAGGTGGAATGGTTGAATATATCATATTCATATATCTGTTAATCATTAGTGACTGAGGTTATGCTCAGTCACTGATATGCTGCATTGCTAGATGCTACACCATAATAAGTGAAATTCATCCAATCCAAGGCTTATAACTTTTTGACCTCAGACTTTTTCCTATATATTGTAATTTGTAAATGACAATGCTCAATTAACATAATTGGTTGAACAGCAACATATACTTAGTTTTGCTAATAACCATGTTATTCTATATTAATATATTCCAAATGATAATTTAAGAAGACACCATTTTTCAATTTAGTAAATCATCAAAACAAAATTATAAACAAGCATAAATAAGCTGTGGCAATGGATAGAGCACGAACTTACATAGATGGCTTTTTTACAGGTTATGGCAGACCGCATCATTGGAATGAGAACTACACTACGAGAGAATTTGGAAAATCTGGGGTCTCCATTGCCATGGAATCACATAACCAATCAGGTTCGGTTGAATGCACAATTTCTCAACCACTTTTTCTTCTTTTCTTTGTTTATTGTAGTTGCTTGAGGAGTTTTCATCCCCTTCTCAATTTTTATGGTTACTTGGAGACCAAGTATCTTGGTAGGGGAGAGGGATACATCTTTTATTGAAGGATTGAACTTCTAACATCATTATCACATCAAAGTGTTAAAAACTTAGTTTGTTGAGTTTTCAAACAAGTATCTGTTACAATTTGTGCAGATTGGCATGTTCTGCTACAGCGGGATGACACCAGAACAGGTTGATCGTTTGACAAGCGAGTTTCATATTTACATGACTCGTAATGGTCGTATAAGGTGACACACTTTATATTAATTTTCTTTTTTTCCATTGCCATTTCTCTTATATTATGAGTTCTTGGAGACGGGAGCTTCGATTTTACTTACATTACATATATGTTATCATGACAGTATGGCTGGTCTTAATACGAGCAATGTTGGATATGTGGCTAACGCTATCAACGAGGTTACAAAATCAGCCTAAATTATTCATTTATGCAACACACCAAATTTTTGTCCTTTGGAAGACAAATACCTCAGAAGTAGAATTATTGGAGGGAGCAGAATAACAGTTGGGCACTAGTGACAATCTCATGCCATTTCACCTTGTTTCATTTTCGATTTGACATTGAATAATTTGAGAAGTAGATTGAATAAGAGGTTTCATTAATGATTATTCTAACAGTTTTACTATACCGTAATGATTATTTGGCTGACAATCGTTACGATTTTGTTGATGCTAGAACGGATATTTAAAAGCTTAGATTATTTGAGACTCCTTATAAGTTGATTGAGACTAATGATTAATGAGGGCGGTTAATTTGATGTCATGCTAATATTTCTGCTTATGTTGAAAATAGGAAAACAACTTTGTAAAGGCAAATGAGAGTTGTAAGAGTTTGAATGAACATAAAAACTTATAATTCTCCAATCTACACGTATAGGAACATTGCCTTGAGGTCAAAGTTTGTGATGACTCTGTAATTAAAAATTTAATTAGTATACACTTATGATAGTTTTAACAACTCAAGTGTTCATGATCATACTTAAGGCTGGTTTGCTTAGTTCTCTAAGGAAAAAGACAAATGTGAGTCAAATTTGATCCATTTGTTTGGAGTGAACAAATTGGTTCTCAAAATAGATTACTGATAACATAGCTAATTAAGTTTGTAGTATAAAAAATATTTAAATGTTAACTGTATACAGTCCAGAAAAATTGTTAGCTGAATTAACTTGAAGAAAATCATTTTTGATAAAAGACACAGACATAGTTTATGGTGTTGCGTTTTCAACCATGTTAATGAAAAGTTATTTTAATATGCATATGCATAATTTTTACCATGTGTTTCTTAAAAAGAGAGGCTGGTTTTGGTTAGCTGGAGTGTTCCATCTCCAGTGTAGGCTCTGATCATCATGGGGAAAAATGAAAAGCTCCCAACACCCACAGCCTGTCATTTTAGACACATGATGCCGAAAATTAGCATTTACACCTCAGGCGTGTCATCATTTTGTACATCATACTTAGTATTTAAATGTAATGTAACATGCAGTTTATTATCATTACAAGAAAACCCGAGCATGAAAACCGTGGCTCGGATCGTTCAAATTAGCGCCAAAAGAACATCGGATAAAATTTCATATGCTGTTGAAAAATCCCTTCTAAGATTTAAAAAAGAACCATTGTATAGAATTGAATAATTGTCATATGAAATCTGTTTCCAGCACATCAGTAAAGCAGGGGTTAGCTCAGCATTACTAAGAATAAATTTAGTAAGCTATATTTTTCGGTGTTACAATGAGCAACATGAAAGAAGAGAACACGACCAAAAAGTTCATCTAGCTACTACAAAAAATGTTAAATATTTGAGTTACTTATTGCCATCTATATCACATAACAAACAACAAAAAACTACAGCAACATATGATTCATCAAAATTCGCCTTCACGTCGAAAGCCTGCCCGCGTAACCACATGACTTATACCATATGTGCTTTCTTATAGTTATCTGCTGCTTTGGATAACGACTGTATTGATACAGGTATACCTGGGCCAATCTGCATCAATACGATTTTCAATGAATAACTTAAAAGAAAGAACAGGCATACAAAAATTCGACAATGTTCCCCATCACTAAAGATAATGACAAAAGCATATTAATGCCTTTTCTTCACTTCTTCCCTTATTTAATACCCTCTCTTTTCTCATGCAATCGCAAATTTTTATGAAACCTGTGTACTAAGAAATATATTTTTGCATCAAAACTTTATAAGCTCTACTAGAATGTTTGTGCATTAGAGCATGAGTCTGATATCACATCAATAAGGAGCTACCTAATGTTTTTCAGACTTATGTTGGTA
>Ga0315914_1001855_pt1 | contig 32152 bp, 7 predicted proteins | sample MpolenodulesMG_FD_203920 | JGI IMG/M metagenome (GOLD analysis project Ga0315914, IMG submission 203920) | Medicago polymorpha root nodule microbial communities from Los Angeles, California, United States - elongated nodules | ecosystem: Host-associated > Plants > Roots > Nodule | place: USA...
TTCAAGATGGAGTGGATAATGTGGGAAAATTGATGGATCAAATTAAAAATATTGGTTAGGTATAGTTCTTAGAAAAATTGCAAGCAGTATTTTGATCAAACCCGTGCAACGCACGGGTTATATACCTAGTCTTCATTAAAAACATCATCTTAATAACACAATGCTTAAAGTTGAATCGATAACTCTTACCATAATGTTGTTATGTACCTTAAAAGTAGTAACAAATGAATGATTGTTTTGTATTGATTCATAGAAAGTTCAATTTCATTGGATCTATTGATGATGTAATAGTATTTTTAAGACTAAAAACAAGTTCTTCATCAACTCCCCGTTCAATTTTTAGAGGAATGAAATTCATCTACTTCCTTTACATAATGAAATTAATTCACAATAAGTATAATCCTAAAAGAGGTTTTTGTATATGACTGTTATATATAAATTAAATGTTAACATATTTATTGTAATATTTAATAATTTTGATTATTTTAGTTTTAGTTCTTCTGTATATTAATATAAGAAAAATGTTAATATAGTTATGGTAATGTGAACATAATTATTGTAATATTAATAATTTAGATTATTTTATTTATAATTCTTCCATACTAAAATATTATTAAAATGAATTTTAAAAAAAGTAAAACACATTAAGGGTAAAATTTAAACCCAATACATTTGAATTTTAAGACACTTTTTGATTATATTTGACCGTAAAATCCTAAATTTATATCGTATAAACTCTCTATGTAAAAAAATTTACGATTCTAAGATGATCGGATATATTTTTGATACCCATCAAGATTAACGGTGTTCGATAAAAACTCTTAAAGTGTTAATCTTGGTGGGTTTCAATAACATATCAAATTATTTTAGATTTGTATAAAATTTTACAAGGATGATATGTGTGATATGTACTTACAATCTAAAAGTCAAAATTATAAAGCATGAAATGAGTGATATTGAGTGGTGTAACATTAGTATAACATTACATTAATGTAATTTGATTCCTTCTTTAATATATATATATATATATATATATATATATATATATATATATATATATATATAACAAAAAATTGTAAGGGTATGTTAAAGTAAAACATATATTTGTCAAACTTATTTATGAAACAATTTTTTTTAATATCCAAAAAAAAAACTATGATACATACATTGATTTTATTTTATGCAAAAGGAAAGATAATAAATCTTTATATATCTAAATGTAAAACAGGATTGCCAACACTGTTTAACTCTAATCCCGCCATTTTTTTTAGGGGTTTGAAAAATATTTTTGAAAAAAATCTCTCCAAAGATTCAAACTCATGTCATGTCGGTTACTTCAAAACATTTTAACCATCAAGCCACTTGTTGTTTTTGTGATATCATTTGACTTCCACTACGTGATACCCAATATTAAACTCCCTTTTCAAAAAATCAATTAATTCATTTTCCTTTCTTTCCAAACGGTTTCGAACCCTTTTTTCTCCTTTCTCCTTCGCAATCTAAACCCAAAAGTCTGCGGTTTTCAACCATTTATTCCCCTTTTTCCTCCGACATATGTCTTGAAAAATGAAAATGCAGGTGACCTTATAGGCTTCTATAGTTGACTCACTTGATATGTTTCTCATACTAACTTTATACTGTAACTTTTTTCCTTTGATGTGTATTTTAAACTATTTAATTAACTCATTGTTTAAATTTTGCTCATTGTTTAGATTTTGTATGATGAGTTCCAACTTCGGAGCATTTTGCTCATTGTAGTCTTTATTGAAATGTTATACATAATACATTTAAACATGTCGACAACTAATAATATAGTCAACCTGATGGTTATATATGAAAAACGAAACAAACCCGTGCATCGCACGGGTCAGGGTCTAGAAAATAAAAAAAATACAAAAGAGTTAGGGGACATAAACCTAGTCCAACAACCCCTATTCAACCCAAAATAGATAATACAACAATGATTAACAAAAGTGGTATATTATAAACAAACTAGACGAAAATACAGTTAAGAACTCATTGTATAGCAGATAAATACACACTGCACTTCCCTAACTTTTATGAAAATGCTTATATTTAGACACTCCTTCATCCAGAATACACCCAACCAGAGTCGGCCTAAAGTGCCCAGCATGTATTGTGGCTTAAAGCGAAAATTTAGATGAGGTCTTTTAAATATAATAATAAAGATTTATAAAAATTACTAGTCATAGCACTTCTCCTTAAATAATTTAACCACTTATCAACTATTATAATGAATCATTTATTTAATTTTATTTATTTAGGTTTTTTGGTCAAGTTATTTAATTTTATTTCTTGAGGCAATAATATTGATGATCAATTACTTAAGTGTGCAGCTCTAAAAAAACAATTATATTGGTGAAGATGTGAAACTGAAGTGTAAATCATGTGACCTATTGCTATAAAAATGTGGCCTTTCGCCGATGCGCCATAGATTGCTTTATGACTATAGCAAGAAATGAATGTATCTATTATTAGAAAATTGTTTTTCCCACCCTCAGTACGACTTAAGTCACGCATGTATTATATCCAACGTGAGTTAAGTCACTCTGAATTACACCCCGAGTGAGTTAAGTCGCTATTACAACCTACGTGATTTAAGTCACGCTCGGTACTTTTAGCGTGAGTTAACTCAGAGTGATTTAACTCACTCATGTTGTAATCAAGAGTGACTTAACTCACGCTGGAATTACAACCTGAGTGAGTTAAGTCACGTTGGGGGTATTTTCGTTAGTTTGTATGGGAGTGAACAAATCTTGATGGGAGAAGAACAACTTTCCTATTATTAAACTAGAGGCCTATTTTTAATACCCAAAAATTTGGGGCCTAAAGCCCCTACTTCAATTGCTTTGGCCTTGGGTGGCCCTGCACCCAACCCGGTCTTACATATCCCTACATATAACACATGATGTAAAACTAATAACAAGAGATGGCACGAATGCACCTTATGTATATTGGGGTCGATTGACCCCACTTTTCATTTTATTTCAATCAATAATAGGATTATTTCACATATTGACTCCACTTTAAATTGTCCGTTGACCCCATATAAAAAAATTAATACTCACTTTAGTCTCATTTATAAGCAAAAAAAACTATATACCAAGTTTATTAAATACCTAATGTATTTGATCTACTATCGTTGTCTCTATCTATAAGATTACTTTTCAAAAAAGTTTTGTCCCTAAATCTAAGACTATCTACAAATTTCTCTACCAAATTCTATATGCATTTATTACTCATTTTTCAATATATCTTTATGGTAAATGTTAACTTATGCCCTTAAGGCACATGTTAAGGATTCCACCAATAGAAATTTTGTATCGGAAATTGTGTTAATTTATTACTTAAAAAATTTAATATTAATTTTTCAATTAATACCTACCATTAGTGGTAAGAATTTAATGCTTAACATGTGCCCTAAGGACACAAGTTAACATGACCCTATCTTTATTAATACATAGTACCAATTATCTTGGAATATGAACAACCAACATTAAATGTACTCCCTGCTTCCCATGTTATAAGCAACAAAAAAAAAGAGTAATTTGGGACGGATGGAGTATTTATACAAAAAGAGTAATTTAGTAATAGTAACACATTTTTCAAACATATTTATTATTATAACAACCTTTCTTAATACATGCAATTTTTGTAAATTATTCATATAAAAGGGGCGAAGGGAGTATAAATTGACATTGAAAATTTTGTAATTATGACATTTACGTATGTTTAACTTGATTTTTAAGAGAAACCTTTTTGTGTGTGATTTCTTTAAACAATGTCTTTAAAGCACCGATCAACAAGACTCGATAAATTACTCCCTTCGATCCTAAATATAAAAGAAGATTACTTTTCAGAATCATTGAATAAATAATGTATTTAATGTATACTTCCTTCGGTCACTTTTATAAGCAATAAAAACTATATACATTATTAATTGATTGAATCTAAAATGTAAATTTTTGCTTATAATAGTGACCGGAAAGTGTAATATATATCAAATACATTAAGTATTTAGTGAACCTAAAAAGTCATGTTTTGCTTATAAATGTGACCAAATGGAATATTAAACTAGTCTAAATACGTTAATTATTTAATAAAGACTTAAATAGACATTTTGTCCCTGCAAATATAGGTCATTTGAATTTATGAAGTTTCTAATCCTTCCATTTTGCCACCGCAAATATTAATCATTTGAGAATCAATCCTAATTAGATTTTTTTTGATGAGGTGGACATTGATTAGCAATGTGATGCCTATGTGGCAAGTGCTGATTGGGTTTGTGTCAGGACACATCAGCAAGACATAGTTGCAAAGACATTTTTACCCTTAATGAATCTGGACACGTGCAAAAAGACCAAACTACCCATGTCTTCATCCTCCCTCTTATTTCATCTTCATAAAGCAATGCCACTATACCAGTTCTGGAAAATTCCATTGCAATACTCCAACGCCACAAACCATTTCATCTTCAACACACCACATGAAGAGAACAACATCGACCATCATCTCCAACCTTACAAAACATTCACTTCCCTCATCCTTCTCCGTCGTCGCTAAAAGCTTCTCCGACCCTTTCCCCACTAAACCATTTCATCTCCGACCCTTTCCAACACTATCCAATATGATATTATTTATCTTTGTATATTAGTATAAAAATGCGATCAAAATATGTCAGGTCAAAAGTGTACATTGTCAAACATTTCATCTAATAAGAGAGAGAGGGAGTACATTCAATGCATCAGAAATTAAAATGTTAAGAAATTTTAAAGAATAATTTTTTAATTGGGAAATCTTAAAGAGTGTACTCGGAGCATCCACATTGGTAAAGTCTTTATCATTTAAGATCTTGTACCTAACAGGTACCTCATTGTGGGGGAGAAATTGGGGGTCTCTTAAGACGGAGGGTTTCACTTAAGACCCTCAATCTTAAGTGGACCCCACACCACTTTTTAATAAAATAATCATTATTTAAGTTGTTTTTGTTGTTTTTCATTAATAAATAGTTATTGGTGGGATCCATTTAGATCTTTTGATAGAGGATTTTCATTGGAGTAGTTGAGTAGCTATTAAGTACTATTATTAAAAAATAATAAAAACATATTGTGTCTATGTGAGATCCGTTTAAGAATTCAAATATGAAGGTCTTCATTGTTGATGTTCTCAGGACATTTGTTAGCAAGAAGAAAAGAAGAAAAGAAAAAAAAAAGGATTACTAACTTTTATTACTCTAGTAATTCTTGCACAAACAACTAGAAACTTACTAACACGAGTTAGCACTGCCTCGGAAACATGGACAAATTATTCTTGAATTTAAAATTGAAGGCTAGAGAGGGTGCAGGGGCCCGCAACCCTAACCATCATGGGCTTGTGGCAGATGACCCCATGTGACTTTCCTGCATAACCTCACCTCCTTAGGCCTCGTGTTTTGAACTTAAGAATTCCTCCTTTTGACTTCTATAGGATATTCCTCTATTTAAATGTAGAGTTTTGCTAACCTAGGTCTTAAATGTAATGGTTAAAATGTCTATTACACCATCCGTTCAATATAAGAAAAAAACTCATATTTTTTCCTAAAATTTAAGTAAAAAATGACAAGCTTTTATCTTATTTAATCTTGTTTTTAAAAAAAATCTCTTTTCCAAGAATTTCTTTTGTTTATTCTCATAAAATTAAATGCAAATTACATTTAATTTTCTCTCTCTTTCATTTTTTCCATAACCAATAGCCAATGAAAAATTGTTTTTACATCTTCCTATAAAACTTTTTTCAAAGAAAACACAAAAAACTATACTCCAAATTCTTATGTTTTAATTTTCTTAATAAGTGTGTTTTTTTTTGCTTATAATTTATGACGGAGTGAGCATTAAAAATTTTATTTTGGAAATACAAGTTTTTACTTTTGTCTTAACAATAATTACATAGCTTTTTGTTACAAAGTTACTTATTTTAGTACTTTAAACAATGCCCCAAGAACACTAATTAACATCCTCCTTAAATGTAAAAGAAAAAAAGTAATATTTTCTACTACTAATAATAAATTCAAAATAAATTAGTATTCACTACTCTTATATCATGTGACACAATTGATTCTCGTACACATGTTATTACATAATTTTTATCTTAAATATATCTAATAATATATTAGAAAAATTATAAATTTAAAATTTTAAAAATATTCATCAAAACAAATCTGATAACATCTAAAATATGGTCAAAATATGGTATATGAATAATGCAGATTTTTAAATTAGGTCATTTAAAATGAAATGCATGAATTGTGGGGTAAAGAGTGACAAGAAGTGAAACATTCATAAAGTCTTAGGTTCAATTTCTGTTGATGATATGACCACTTTTTTGTGGATAATTTATAAGTATGGGGAAAAAAAATATTAGTACTACAAGTTTAAAGACTTCATTGCTTAATTCCTCAAACTTTTTCTTGGACTAAATTGCTTGGAAACATAAAAGGGAGTTGGTCAATATGAATTAAGCTATGGAAAATATGAAAAGCTAAACCAATGTCCAAGTGGCAAGTATACGACTGGCATCAGTATATTAATTGAATATTTATTTACTTACATAAAGGGTTTGTCTAAATTATGTTATCGTTAGTTGCATGTTTCTTAGTGGTTTGTGACTGCTGACTCCAAATACTATACCAAAACAATATTGTATGAAACATGAAGCACATGTGAGTTAATGTTTGGGTTAAGTTAAGAGTTGATTCATCGATAAAACTTGGGGCAGATCGAGGCACCGAAACCACCTACCTACTTATTTTTTCTTCAAACACTACGTAGCTGGTCTTTTCTTTGAATTTCTCTCCATAAAATGCACCATAAAATGTTCATTAATTTCAAATTAATGGTGTCAAAAATAGCAATGCTTTTGACATTGCAGATAGCTCAAAAGCACTAACGATAAAAGTGGTATAAACCTTTATGTGCTTTTTTGACTCTAATGTCAACATTTACTCAACACCAAACAACAAGAACAGCTTGATGCTTTTCACTCATGAGAGTAAAATAATGCTGACTAATTAGTAATCCCAAAATTCGAGTTCAGTTTTGGTTTTCCCTAATACTTTTTCAAAACTTTCTAAAGTTGTTTGACTAAAATTATTTGTTTGCTTTTTGCTACATTGTTCAGCTAGGTAGCCACAATCATTCTGTTTGATGTTCTCTATCGAAATCCAGTAGCACGTGAATGAACAAAAATGACAGGACATCTTGTCTAGAGCATGAATGTCTATTGGAGTAGCATCTTATTTTCAATTGTTTTTCCTTTTTTGAAAGAGAGAAAGATATAAAAAAATGTGAAACATAGAGTTGATATGTTATGATTTATAACAAAAATGGAGTAGCATTTATGACTTATACCGAGATGTAATTAAGTTTATTAAGTTTATTAGAAGGATTGAGTTAAGAATTTTAATAGTTCTGTAAAAGAAATACTACTCCTTCATCTAAATTATAAGTTGTTTTGATTATTTCACACGTATTAAAAAATATAACTAATTTTGTATTGTAAAGAAATATTATGACTTGTTTTACAAAATTATTCTTAATAAATAATAATAAAAAAATAAATTAAAATTTGAAAAAAGAGAAAGTAATAAATAATTAATAATATAATAGAAAAAGTCACATTAATGTTTCATTGATGTTATAAAACGACGTATAATTTATGACAAAAAAGTTTTTCAAAAAAAATTACTATAATTTAGAAAGGAGAAAGTAATATTTATATAAATACATGCTCAACCAAAAGATTGTATACTACACCTCATCATGAATGGTAGAGACCCGTCTTGAACTCTCGATTAGTCTTTTTTAAGTGTGTTATTTGAATAATCATTTAAATGATAATTTTTTGTACAACCACAAATTTACAAAGAAAAGAAAGTATTGATACAGAAATCAAAATAATAAAAAAAAAGTAAAAATATAATGTGAATATAAAAAAGAAAATTGTCAAAAAATTGTTACAAATTAATGTTATAAATATTATTTCTCTTTTTTTTTTATCATACTCCCAACTGGTCTACCATCAAAAGACTAAAATATATCTTTGATTTGTTTGATCGTTTGGTTCATTCTTACGATCCGTACGGACTCGTGGTTTCATGCTAACTTGTTATTATGACTTCTCACTTTGCAAGTCTTTAATTTATTCTTCCCTAAAATAAAATAAAAAGTCTTCAATTTATTCTATTATACTTCTATTCCTACTCTTCTACATAAATGGTGTTTTTTTTTTTACAAAAAAGAGGGTGGAGCCCACATAAATGGTGTTATCTTCCAAAAAATTATGTAGATTTTTTTTAAATGGTGATACTTTCGAGAGTCAAGGAAAATAGTTGAATATACAAGTTGTACATATGAAAATACACTCTCCCCGTGTTTTTAATTACATGTCGGAGTTAACTGATGAACATATGTTAATTAATATACAAGTTTGACTATTGATATCTTTTATATCTATAGTAAAAAGTTATGAGAATTTTATGTTTTAAAAATATTTATTAAGATAAATTAAACAACATCTTAAATATTAACAATTGTATTTATATATTAGATAAAAAATATGATCGAAATAAGTTATATAAATAATTCACATTATAAAATTGCGACATGTCTTTAAGAACTAAGTGAGTATAATTTTATACATTGAAATATATTGATTATTGATATGAAACTTCTCAAAACAAGAATAGAAATGGAGAAGAGAAAGAGAGAGAAGAAGAAAGAAGATTGTATCATGTTCTTCGATGGTGTAACTTATGTTACACTAAGAATCATAGTTATAGAGGAATACACTAAACATGTAATTTGCTTGCAATGACCAAATGAACATTCATAAGTATTATTCATAACAATTATTTAATTCTTTTATCTTTCTACATTTTCTCATTTTTGTGAGTGTGCTCAAATTGTGTCCTAAATTCTCGTCGAAGAAAAAAAGCATGTTTCGAAGAGGATTTTCGATACTCTTAATCAAATGTTAGGATGACGAGAACGTCAAATATGTGCTTTGAGAAATGCATGAAGGCATCAATGGTCAACATCTCGATGGAAAAGTTTTAGAGAAGAATATACTAAGAGCAAGATACTATTGGTCCACCACGCCGCAATACACGAAGAAATACGTCTGAGAGTGTGGCAAATGCCAACACTGTATAAACATGCACCGAGAGACTCAACATTCTCACTTCGCCTTGGCCATTCGCATGGTCAAGCAGAACCTGCTAACTATATTCTTCTCCAAGAATTAAACAAAGACTGGATTTTATCTAGGTAAATATACACCAGGTAGCACCACTGATCATTTAACACCAAATTAGCAATAGTAGTTTGAGAACAGAAAGTATCCATGTGAAAATACAGGGGTTTCCATCTAGTCAAAAGTCAAAACGAAGGACCCCACTAAAAGCAAGAAAAAGTGTTCATAAAATAACAATAATAACTGCACAAAACATGAACCACTGATGCATTTTACATGATTAACTTGGTTGTCTCTCACCTCACTTATATGTAGACATTTCCACCAGAACTCTTTTGCCTTTCCCCCTCAATTTTCTGCCTGATTTTGGCTTTTATGAAAGAAAAAATTAATCTTCAAACCCAGTATTAAAAAATTTGGTTCTAAAAAGTTTTTCCTTTTACTAATATGAATTGGCTCAAGAAGTTAACTATAAAAATAAAAGAGTAGTGATATTTGAACAACTCTTTTAGTACAACTTTTGGGACAACATTTTATTCTCTCTTTTTATTGGTCAAAAACAATAAAGAGAAAAAAATGAAGAGAGAGAATAAGAAGATAATGTGAGTATGAGAGAGAAAGTTGTACAAAAGTTATATAAAAATGGTTGTACAAATATCATTTCTCAAAATAAAAAGGCTATGTGGACATAAAAAATAATGTCCACCATCGTATTTTTTAATGGTGTAAGTAGGATGTATTTTTATATTTATTAATTATTTTTATCGATTTCAATCACATCACAAATTAATTCCTTCAAAAAAAAATCACATCACAAATTAAGTGGTGTGTTTTTATACCATATTGATATATATATGGTATCAATTTTTTTATGTTCAAATAATATTACTTAAAACATTCAATCATTGTCATTGCACTAATTTATCAATTACTATGATATGTATGTTTTTTTGATTTTTAAAAAAATCGGGTAGCTTCGTACGCGCAAGCTCGATTCGCACCTATGACTTGAAAGTGATTTTGTCAAAATTATATTGCACTATATCAATGTGATTTTAATAAAAAAAAAATCTACTCCATTATATTTTATACCTTTAATTAACATAATCACTGTGTGAATACGATTTAGCCAAAGTCAATGTAAATCTTAACATACGTACACTACATCCGTTGTAGTTTGAATATTGATGATTTCTTGAATCAGCAAAACAAGCAAACATGAGTGAAAACGTACTGAAGGCAATTAAGTTTTGAAGAAGAACAAGGATGTGTGGGTGTGTGTCAGTGTAATTGTTATTGTTATGCCATATGTGTGAAAATTAGAAACCAAAAGAAACGACACAGGCACGCAATTACTTGTGTTGTTAGGTTTATGTGACTTTATGTTTATTGCATGGCATAAGTTAGGTCAAAACGCTACACATTTATGTAAATGAAGAGGATTTTAACTCATTCTTGTGAGTTACTTATATTTTCCCTCTTGTCGATCCTCATTCCCTTGTGAATATGAATGTGATTAATCAAACGTTGACTCCTTCACCAGCTGCCATGTGTTTGTCAGCTCCAACCATGCATTTTTGCATACAAAAATTAACTGATATTGTTAAGTTTGAATATTTTCAGTTTCAAATGCGGAATCTCTTGTAGCTGTGTCTATAAATTAGAGTAGTAGTTATGCTTTGTCTATAGACAAAACAAATGAATTAAATTGGTTAAATAAAAAGACATTTGAAAATTAAAATGATTAACAAAGACCAAAATAAGTTGATGATAAGTTTGCATCAACATATTCATATATTTTAATGACATGCCATGCCATACACATTCAGAATTAGAGGTGTAACTTTAACAGTAGGAGTTAACGGAAGATGGATGAGACGTTAACTCAGTAGGGAAAAAAACGGGTGAGAATAATTTAGGGTTCGGATCCGAAGCAAAAGTGCCCCACATTAAATGTTGGTTCAGGTAGCAGCACCCGTGCGAAACGTAGGCTGTACCGCAAGTTGCGTAAGCACGCACACAGTGGCGCACGACTCTTATTACTTCTGAATTTTCTTTAAAATCTAACGTGTCTTACATGGGAAGTACATTGCTATTTTTGATGAGTCTCTCTTCACTTTACCACAACCCATCTCATATCTAATCTAATCTAATGTCATATATAGTACTGCACTTTTATTTTTGAGGCAATTATTAGTACTACAGTTAGAATATCAGCATAATTTTATAATAAAAAAAGAAGTAATAATACTACTATTATTATTTTTGGATAAAAAAAGTGCTAAGCAAAATAGAAAATTTTACGGAAGGAAATACAAGTTTAATCCTCTATATGAGTAGAGATGAGAAATCCAAAACCAAATTAAATAAATACTATTTTTAAAGGAACAAATTAACTAAGATCATATTTGATAAGACTATCATCTACTTGGTTAACTTTGCATTAAATATGTTGTCAGCGAAAATCAGACGACAAAGGACATAGCGATTAACTTAATTTTCACTCTGTTCTAGATTAACTGAATCATTTGTTCATTTCACACATATTAAGAAAAATGTATAAATGAATGAAAGAGAAAAATAGTATTAAGTGCTCTAATTATAGTTAAGTATTGATGCATTCTCCACTATCATAAATTCAACTATTGAATTGAGAGTGATGAAAGTAGTATTAATTAGAGTTATAAAAGGAAAAAAGTAATTAATATTGTATTAAAAAATGAAATGACTTAATTATTTTAAGACTTTTTTTTTGTGCAAATGACTCTGTTATTATGAGACAAAGGAAGTGCGAGGGATTGGAAATGGTGGAAAACACTCGCATCATCTCAAAAAAAATTAATAGATGTGAGAGAATTATTGTTAATAATCTATAATAATTTGTTGAAATTCATGTTGTTTAGCTATCAAAAGAGAATGATAAATATCTCATAACTCGACACAAGTTATAAAGCATCATCCCAAATTGCAAGAAAATGCTGCAATAAACGCATTGTGACAAGAAATACAAGTTGAATCACTAGATAAGCAGAGAAGGAAATTTTGAACTAAATTAAACATTTTTAGATAATAGATTAGCTAAAATCATAATTGGTCTGATATTATATTTATTTAGCCTATGTAATCATAAATCCTTCCAAAACAAAATAGAGACCCCATTTTCTACTTTCTGACAATAATTAGTTTGAACTTTTTCCAAAGTGTAGACCATGTTCTTAGAACCTGTACCCATAAAGTATTTTTCTTAGCGCTAAGATTTCAATTAATTTTCATTACTTTTATAACTTGAATCTTTATAATACAATAACTTTATAAAACGGTACTGGCTCTCATATGTGAAATTTGACTTAAATACTGCATGTATTGCATATACAAGATTTTCATTTTTATATTAATTTTCTCTCTTTTCTCAATGTTGACATCACACACAAATGCGTTTATTTTTTATGGCGTATGATATATTGTCTGACTTTGTTTTTGAGCAGATATGTGTTTTTAATTATGTTTTTTCAATTTGAATATTAATTGTTATATTGGTTTTTTATCGTTAGGACTGGATCCTTGAACTTTTAACTCATCAACTTATTTAATCCCTTAACTTAAGTCGGTTGATCTAGTCAACCATTGTCTAAATAGCATAGCTTTTATAAATGAATGGAGATCTTTTAAATTTTCTTTTTTTGGAATTTTGGTATTGGTTATATCTCACGATGTGATTGATCTAACCCTAATCAACTAATTTTTTGTTGGATTTTTTTTGGGTCAGTTAGCTTAGTGGCTAGAATTCACCTAAGGTGAATAAGTGGGGTGTCCGGGGTTTGAACCTCGGCCCTGCATATAATAATGTATTGTCCTGCCAACTGAGTTATGTTCACGGGACAAATTTTTATTGGATTGAACTTATAAATTACATAAATTTAACTCAAATAAAAGATTCCCAAATGAATTTAGTTGAATTTGAATCAAACCAATACGGGAATACCAATAAAAACTAATCTACATTTTTTGAAGGAAACTATAATCTACATTTATTTCCGTTCATTTTACAGTTTATATGAAATCATGTTTTAGGATAGATCACTTTTACAAATGGTTTACCATAGGCAACTAGTTGAAGTTTATATCGCATGTTAAAAGCACAAGCTCGCATACAGTAATCCTGATTTTATTTTATTTTTGGTTACTAAGTTCCGTAATGATGTTTCAAGGACCGTTTTAGCAGTGATTAATCTTTGTAGACGAAGAATATGTGAAACGTACGAGATGAATTATCCCCTTCCGACAATTTTGTTATACACAAGAGCCTGAATCGAACCTATGACCATTTACTTAAAGATTACAGTTCTCTTACCATTTGTACCAATTAATTGTTGGTCAATCATCCTTCTTCTTACCAAGGGAGAAAGTGAGTAATTTGCGTAGATTCGAAAAGAAAAAAGATAAACAACTTAGCCTATATTTGGTTTTCCAGTTGGTGCAACGAGAAGTGATTTTGATGGTGTACAATTGATTTTAACATGTTCGGTTGCTATCGTGTATGATTGATTTTATCCTAACAAATTTATTCTAAATTGAAGTTAAGATTTATAATATTTTTATTTTCAACCCACTTTTATAACTATATAACATAAACCACTTTATATTCAAGTCGTCTTTAAGTAGAGTCAATTTGACAAAATATCAATTTATTCACAATCAATTAATATCTCAGAACCAAACATTTAATTTTGACACTCATTAATTATACAGTAACTTTTAAACACATATTGACATTTATTAGACTACTTAAAAATTGATCAAGAGTTGAATTTTCCATATTTTTTTGAAGTTAGAGTTTGGTTTCACTTTAATCCTTAATTAGTCCATTGATTTCATAAAAATATACAAGTACTTTTGGACAATGGTGACCAATGGAATCAAAAATCATTCTCTTGATTAAATTTGGATGGAAGGACTTAAGAGGACCCCATCATCATCATGATAATCATGTGACCTATCTATGATGATCATGAAGGGACAAGAAAACATTGGACCACATAATTTTTTTTCTTTTCAAAAAAAGAAGAAAAATACTCCTTTGTTACTTGGTGCCATTGTATTGACAAGACTAGACACTTACAAAAACTTGAATGTGTCCCAGTGTCAACGCCGTTAGATTTTTGTTTGAGAAATAAAAAAGTTGTTAGATTGTCTCTGTCGTGAAAAAACCTTCTACGACTGGCTTAACTGCTTAAGTGCTTTTACACTTTCCACAGCTAATACCCCGTTGGCTTCTATCTTCTTTCGGGTGCTTTCTCTGACACCTCTTCCTTCACCACTCACCACTAATCCAAACTTGTGTACGCTCAAAAATCAAAATAAATCTCACAATCTCTAATGGGGTGTAGCATTATTATTAATAGTATAGATAAATTCACTCATGACAAAAGAATTTGGTGTTTATCACAATTGTAGTGATGGTGATGATGTTATATGGCCTACCATAAAAAAGCTATGCATAGCATTCATTAATTAATGTCACATTAGTGCAGAAGAAATCAATAAAGAAAAATAACATAGGCAAAAGAATAATACTCCTAATAATGATTGTCAACAAAAGCCAAAAGGAAAATTAGTCCTTGAGTTTTGAAAGAAATGAGTGCAATAGTCTTTTGTTTTTGTTGACCCCATTCTCCCTTATTGATGTTTTTTAGCACATAAACACATATGTAAACACATGAAATATATTATATAATAATAAAATCTATAAATTACTCCTCTAGTAAATTAAAGTTCAGGTTTTTTAACTTTTAAAAAAACTTGGATGAAAAAAAGGCACAAAAGAAAAGAAAATTGAAAAGCAAACTAAAATTAAAACTCATTTCTTCTTCTTTTCTTCTCTTGCTAGCATCACCAATTCAACATCTCATTTCTTCACATAATACTGCAGCTTGAAGTATTTTCATCATTGAAAAAGTTGGAGTATGGATCTTGAGGATGTTGAGGTGGAGGAGGGTAGCTATAAGGTGGAGGATACATGTAATTAACACCCATTGGTGGTCTTGCATAAATCATTGGTTGAAATCTATCATTTCCACCCGCTGGTATTGCCCTTTGCTGATTCATCATTGCAGCCATATATTGTTGTTGTTGGTATGGGTTTCCACCCATCGTCATTTCAGGACCACCATATCCACCGCCAACACCACCTCCTCCTCCTCCTCCTCCGTTCATCGCAGTTGCCAGTAGGCCTTGAACAGCTGGCATGTTACCTCCCATTTGACTCATCATTGGCATGTGGTTTCCCATTGCTCCTCCTCCCCCCATTGGCATACCACTCATATTGTTAGAAACCATGTGGCCCACATTAGGATGACCACCACCCATGTTTGGAAGTCCATTATTCATCATACCTTGAACACCACTTTCTCCCATTCCATTTACCTTTTTACCCAAATTGTTATTTGGAATCCCACCATTACCACCACCAACATTCTTATTTCCATTTTTACCTTCTGGCATTCCACCTCCATTTTTGCCACCATTGTTCTTATTACCTCCACCTTGATTATTTCCACCGTTGCCGCTGCCACCTTTCTTTCCTCCATTCCCATTTCCACCACCCAAGCCATGAACTTGAACAGGCACAGGTCCTCCACCACTGCCGCCACCACCTTTCTTTCCATTGCCTCCACCATTTCCAATACCCTTTTGAGCATTCATCATCATGTGAGCAGGACCGTTACCCCCCATAGGTAGTTTCATCTTATTCAAAGGATGTTCCATCTCATCACCAAACTCCTCATCGGAATACTCATCATCATCAAACTCATCCAACTCATCATCAGAAAAATCATCATACTCTTCAGGCAAATTGAACTTAACACCTTTCATATTTGTATTTTGATTTGGTGGTGGCATTTTCATGTTCATGTCCTTGAATTGAGGCACCTTCAGATCTCCAAATCCTTTAATATGTTGAAGTTGTTGCAGTTGCTGTAACTGTTGTTGAAGTAGCTGCTGTTGTTGAGGATTTTGCCCTTGTTGGCCACCACCCTTTGGCTGATTTTGGTTATTTCCAGGACCCTTTTGCCCCTTGTTGTTATTGTTTCCTCCACCACCTTTTCCATTGTCAATTTGCATGTTCTTCATTTGATTTGCAATGTTGTTCTGGTTGTTATTGTTGTTGCTTGCCTTTGGAGCACCCCAAAGTTCTGCATGTTTCCCTGATTTTGCAAGCTTCTTGATGAGAACATTTGGGTCCACATTTCCAGAAACGGTCACCTTCCCTTGTTCAGCATCTATCTCAGTAGCAAAAACCCCTACAAAATTAAATTACACAATAATTATAATTAAATTGTCATACAATAAATAAGCAACATACTTCAAATGATTTAAGATATAATAGGTTGTTGTAAAAACCAGATATATTTTTCTTCTTTCTACAAATAATTAAAATTAAAGCTTTTCAAGAGTAAAAAATACAATATGGTATAACTTTTATTTTATTTTTCCTTTTGTTTTAAAATAATATTGAGTATCAATATGAATGAAATGAGGTATATACATATTTTTCTTGGTCGAAAGGTAAATACATATTTCTGAGAGACAAAAAAACAAAGCTTTTTATGAGTATTTTTTTTCATGGGTTATAAAAAAAATCAATTATACCATATACTCACTATTACCAATAGAATTGAAAGCCTGTTATGCATATACACACTATTACCAATAGCAGATCAGGTACCATTTGTAAAAAGTAAATCAAGAAAAGTCAAAATGTTAGAAACAGTAGCGAGAAAATGGTGCAGAGTAGAAAAGTCAGGTGGAAAGAAATTAAAGTTTCACATGTAATTTTTGCAAAGTTTTTCTTTTATTTATCTCTTGATATAAAAAAGAGTATTTTTAAGAGTATGAATGTGAATGAAAAGGGAAAAAACTTTTCTTTTTTTTTTTTCAACTTGGAAGAGTGAATATAAAGATTTTCTTACCATCAATCTTCTGCAAGATTTTCTTAACTTTCTGCTTGCAACCGTCACAGTGTATGTTCACTTTGAGAACACATTTCTGCATGCACAAGCAATACCAAAACCAAAAACAAGAATTAGTATTACATGAAAGATAAAAACAAAACACTTTACTTTATTAGAAATGTCATAAGCATATATACATATACATAGAAACATACATGACAAAATTAAATCAAATTTAAAACTAAAAAACACAAAGTTTAACAACTTAAAAAGCTTCAAAGTTGATGCTATGAAGATTTTTTTTTTTTTTTACCTGTATCTTCAAAATCTCTTCTTTACTCATCTTTTTATCAAAGGGTTGTAACAAAGAGGGAGAAATGTAGAAGGGGTGAGAACATAACTAGGAAACTTTGATGAGAGAATATTGTGTAGAAGTTGTTTGAGATATTTAGTTTTATAGATGAAGGTTTAGGAAACAATGAGAAAAGAAAAGGAAGGGTGTGTGAATATAAGCAGGGGTGTGAAGAAGAAGGCTTGGAGTTAGAGAGAAAAGAGGTTCAGAAATGGTGGGTAGTCATTAAAGAGAGAGAGAGAGAGAGAGAGAGAGAGAGAGAGAGAGAGAGGCATTAGTGAGAAGATGAACAGAAAGGGGAAAGTATAATGAGAGAGAGAAGAGAGAGATGGTGTTGGTGTTGTAAGCTTTCACTTTTTCTTTTGTTCCATTATTTATGGGGGTATGTATTTAACAACACTCTCTTTTGAACACTCTCTCTAGCACTCACTCTTTTATTAGGTGAAATCAACGTGGGACCTACACTTTGAAAATGGAACCCACATATGGTGGTGGGACATACAATGATTTTACCCAATAAAAGAGTGAGTGCTAAAGAGAGTGCTCAAAAGAGAGTGTTGCTATCATTGCTCTAACCGAGAAATTCTTGTGTGCATAACACATTATACGATATCACTTACAGTTAGATACAATAGACCTTCATAATTTAGTTGTCTCCTTTTTGAAAAAAAGATTAAAGGGCTGAAATTAAAAAATTAATAAAGTCTACAGTGGACCACCTACAATGTTGGTCAACCAAATACATTTGGGATTAAAGTTAACTGATGGAACAAATTTAAAGGACCAAAAAAGAAATTTTTAGAGTTAAGGGACTAAATTGAAAACAACAAATAAACTGAGGGACCATTTATGTAATTAAGCCTACATAATATATGCAAGGTTTGAGGTTCGAATCCCGGACACAAAAAAAAATTAATGTCAACTCTAAAATTTGAATCAGAAAATTCTAAACTAAACAAAATAAATTAGTTGAAGTTTTTAAGATCTACAACAACAACTTCTCAACAACAAAGATTAATTGATTTTGTTTTATTATCAATTAAAAAAATAAACGAAATTGATTATTAGAATATAATAAACAATCTTGCATGAAAAAACTGGAAAAAATAATAAATTTTTTCTACAAAAAAGAAATAGTTTACCAAAATATTTTTTAATGTAAGGTCTCATTTTAGAATTTGCGTCAGGCCTCATCAACCGTGCTTTGAAGAGTGTACAAATGAAATGATGGTGATCCATCAACGCAAAAAAAAAAAAAAAAACGGTTTCTCTTTATTTTTTATTTTATTTATTGCATTTCTGTTAATATAAATGAGGCATCAATTTTTTTTTGGCTGTTAGTAAAAACTGATGTGTTATGTGCTTATCTTTACAAGAATTTCTCATTTTAACTATGGCATGTTCAACTTTTATTTCGGCTAAGTTTCTATGAGAATTTTTCTAACACACAATGCAACAAATTTTCGTGTTATTGGACACACAAAACACGGCACAATATTTGATACCGTACAAAATATACTTGATTTAGCATGATTTAGCATGCGTTTGGTTTGTCATTTGAGTCTCCAAACTCATGCACAATCGTATTGTTGTTGTGCTAGAAGCTACAACACGATGATTCTACTTGTATATTTCTAACTCGGGTGATATGAAATGTATATTTAGTTTTTTTTTTTTTGAAAGAATGAAATGTATATTTAGTTATGTAAAGGTGAATTGAACAATATATTTGAATGTAGCAACAAAAAAAAAATTAAATGTAAAAATTAATTATAGAATAAAAAACTACAAATCGTAACATTAAGTATAGTCAATTATAGTAAAAAAAAACAACCAAACATGTCAAAATCAATTTTGCAATTCGATAAATAGTTTTGTCCTCTCCAAAAGTGGAACCAAACAAGCACTACATAATTGCGAAAAACTTGGCATGATTTCAAGCTAACACAAAAAACTTGCCGCAAAATCAAGCATATCATTAAGATGAGTGTTATTTGAACAACCATTTGGTTAGCAACTTATATGACAACCATAATTTACAAAGAAAAAGTAGGTATTTACACGAAAATCAAAGCAATGGAAAGATAAAGTAAAAACATAATGTGAGTATGAAAGAGAAAATTGCCACAAAAATTATCACAAAATAGATGTTCAAATGTCATTTCTCTATCATTAATGTAAGTTTGGTTATGCGTTGATGAAAATTGATTTGAAGTGAATTGATTATTATTTTTAGAAGGAAAGTAAGTGAATTGATTATGTTATATTCATTATAACTAAAAATGAGTTGGAGATAAAATGATTTATGTTTAGAAATATTTATGAAAAAGTGGGTTGAACAATTTCTGAGTGAGTCTTTAAAAAAAAATAATGAGTGATAGAATTAATTATATAATAAAAAACTCAAATATCTAGCTTCAATTATAATCAATTTTGGAGACAAAATTAAATCAACTTTACAGCAATCATAATTTTCATGATCAATTTTACACCTTTAGAATCAACTCTGGCACTCTAATAGTCAAACCAAATATACACTTGGTTTTACCTACCTGGCATGGGAGACGTAATTCCGAAGGTGTATAATTGATTTTGACATGTTCAGTTTCTATTGTTTAGAATTGATTTTATCCTCCCAAATTGATTCTAACTTGAAGTTAAGATTTATAGTTTTTGAATTTTTGTTCAACTCAATTTTATATACCTGTATACACCATAAACAACATTAGATTCAACTAATCTTTAAGTAAAATCAATTTGACAAAATCAATTTATTCACGATCAATTAATATCGTAGAACCAAACCATTAGTTTTACCACTCGTTAGTTATACCCATTTTTAGTTGTCCTTAGAATGTCGAGTAACTTTTTAACACTTGTTGACATTATTATACTACATAAAAATTGTCCTCGTAAGCTTAACTCAGTTGATATAGAGACAAAACATAATATATACAAGACCCAGAGTTCAAACTCCGGCCGAAAAAAAAAACTACATAAAAATTGACCAAAAATTGAATTTGTCACTTTTTTAGAGAGAATTTGTCATATATTTTTTTAGGAAAATTTGTCATATTTTGTTGAAGTTAGAATTTGACATCACTTTAATCCTTAATTAGTCCATATAATTTATAAAAACTGACAAATGCTTTTGGACAATGGTGATCAGATGGAGCCCACTCAACGGAATAAGACAATCACTATCTTGATTATTAGATGGATGGATGGACTTAGATGACCTCATCATCATCATAATAATCATGCAAACTGTCTATGATCAATATTTTAAAACTCAGACTGACCGGTTGGATCGATCGGACCGAGATTCGAAAGAATGAGCGGTTCGGTCAGGCTACATGACCAAATATACAATTAGCATGTGTGATATGCCCAGGTCAGTGTTCGAACCACTGAACTGGTTAAACCTGGTCACAATCATCCACATCATTTAAACCTTTGTCTAACTTATGTATTTAGCTAGATAACACACCTCTTTATAAAGGAATGGAGATATTTCAGATTTTCTATTTTTGGAATTTCGAAATTGGTTATATCTCATGATGTTCTTATTGTGTAGAATTGATATTATGCTCTCAAATTTTTTCTAACTTGAAGTTAAGATTTGTAGATTTTGGATTTTATTCAACTCAATTTTACATCATTGTTTACAACATAAATCACTTTAGATTCAACTCATCTTTAAGTCAAATCAATTTGACAAAAACAAATTATTCACGATCAATTAATATTGCAGAACCAAACATTTAATTTTAACACTCATTAGTTATACCCATTTTTTAGTTGTCCTTATAATCTCGAGTAACTTTTAAATACTTATTGACATTATTAGACTACATAAAAATTGATCAAGAGTTAAATTTTTCATATTTTTGAAGTTTGAATCTGGATTCACTTTAATCCTTAATTAGTCCATTGATTTTATAAAAGCAGACAATTTTTTATTTTGAACAATGGTCACTAGATGGATCCCACTCATTAGAATCAAACAATCACTCTTTTGATTAGAATTAGATGGATGGATAGACTTTGATGACCCCATAATCATCATGATAATCAAGTGACCTATCTATGATGGTGAGGAAGGGAGAAGAAAACAATGGACCCCATGTCATTTTCTTTTTCTTGTTATTGATATTTTTGAAACTAATAAACACATATTTAAAGACATCTCATATGGATGACCATATCCCATTACATCTCATAATTTTTTCCAAGATAACCATAAAAATATATTATACAATAATAAAAGATATAAAACATATTTAAAGTTCAACTTTTTTTTAACTTTTTGAAAACTTGAAGGTTCTCATTTCTTCTTCTTCTTTTCTTCTCTATCCAAATTCACCAATTCAGCATCTCATTTCTTCACATAACAGTACAATTTGAAGTATTTTCATCATTGAAATAGTTGGAGTATGGATCATGAGGATGTTGTGGTGGAGGAGGGTAGCTATAAGGTGGAGGATACATGTAATTAACGGTCATTGGTGGTCTTGCATACATCATGGGTTGAAATATATCATTTCCACCAGCTGGTATTGCCATTTGTTGATTCATCATTGCATGCATGTATTGTTGTTGGTGGTATGGATTTCCACCCAACATCATTTCAGGACCATCATATCCACCAGCGACGCCGCCGCCTCCTCCTCCATTGTCAATCATTGCAACTTCTGGTATGCTTGAAATAGCTGGCATGTTACCTCCCATTTGGCCCATCATTGACATGTTGTTTCCCATTGCTCCTCCTCCCATTAGCATACCACTCATGTTGTTACCATCAATATGGCATGCATTTGGATGACCACAACCCATGTTTGGGAGACCGTTGTTCATCACACCTTGAACACCACTTTCTCCCATTCCATTTACCTTTTTACCCATATTGTTATTTGGAATCCCACCACTACCACCACCTCCACCACAAACATTCTTATTTTCAATTTTACCCTCTGACATTCCACCTCCATTTTTGCCACTATTGATCTTGTTACCTCCACCTTGATTCTGATTATTTTCACCGCCACCACCACCACCTTTATTTCCTCCATTCCCATTTCCACCATTTAAGGAATGAACTTGAACAGACATAAGTCCTCCACCACTTCCGCCACCACCTTTTATTTCAATGCCTCCACCATTTCCTGCACCCTTTTGAGCATTCATCATCATGTGAGCAGGACCATTACCCCCCATAGATAGTTTCATTTTATTCAAAGGATGCTCTATTTCATAATCAAACTCCTCATCGGAATACTCATCATCATCAAACTGATATAACTCATCATCAGTAAAATCATCATCCTCTTCAGGCAAATTGAACTTAACACCTTTCATATTTGGATTTTGATTTGGTGGTGGCATCTTCATGTTCATGTCCTTGAATTGAGGCCCCTTAAGATCTTCAAATCCTTTCATCTGCTGAAGTTGTTGAAGCTGTTGTAACTGTTGGTGAGGATTCTGCCCTTGTTGGCCACCTGCCTTTGGTTGGTTTTGGTTATTTCTCAGATCTGTTTGCCCATTGTTGTTATTATTTTCTCCACCAAATTTTCCAGTGTCAATTTGAATGTTCTTCATTTGGTTTGCCATGTTGTTATGGTTGATATTGTTGTTGTTCTCCGTTGGAGCACACCAAAGTTCTGCATGTTTCTTAGATTTCGCAAGCTTCTTGATGAGAACATATGGGTCTATATTCCCAGCAACAGTCACCTTTCCTTGTTCAAAATCTATATCAGTAGTAAAAACCCCTACAAAATTAAATTACACAACAAATATACTTAAATTATTACACAACAAATAAACAATATACTTCAGTTGATTCAATATATAATTAAATTATTACATACTAAATAAACAATATACTTCAAGAGTAAGAAATAAAATATTTTTCATTTCATATAGTTAAAGAATTTTTAAAATAATATTGAGTATCAATGTGAATGAAATGGGGTTAATACATATGAGAGAGAGAGAGAGAGAGAGAGAGAGAGAGAGAGAGAGAGAGAGAGAGATAGATAGATAGATAGATAGAGAGAGAGGGAGAGAGAGAGAGAGAGAGAGCTTTTCATGAGTTTTTTTTTCTTGGGTTATAAAAATAATAAAACAAATGTATGTAAATCAATGGTGGTAATAATATATTTTTTTATTTTTCTCTTGATATTAAAAAGAGTTTTTTTTTAAAGTATAAATGTGATGAAAAAGGATTTTTTTTTTGTTTGCAAAATTCAGAAGAGTGAATTGAAGGATTTTCTTACCATCAATCTTCTGCAAGGTTTTCTTAACTTTCTGCTTGCAACCGTTACAGTGCATGTTCACTTTGAGAACACATTTCTGCATGCATAAGCAATCCCAACACCAAAAACAAAATAAAGTGAAAATTTCATCATTGTAAACTAACAAGAATTAGTATTACATAAAGGATAAAACGAAACACCTTACTTTATTGGAAATGACATATGCATATATACACATACATAGAACCATACATGACAAAATTAAATTTAAAACAGAAAACACACTAAGTTTAACAAGTTAAAAAGCTTCAAGAATAATAGTTCAATGTTGATGCTATAAAGAATTGTTTTGTACCTGTATCTTCAAAATCTCTTCTTTACTCATTTTTTTATCAAAGGGTTGCAACAAAAACAAAGAGGGAGAGATGTAGAAAGGGTGAGAATGTATCTAGGAAACTTTGATGAGAGAATATTTTGTAGAATGTGTTTATGATATTTGGTTTTATAGATGAAGGTTTAGGAAGCAATGGGAGAAAAGAAGCGAAGGGTGTGTGAATATAAACAGAGAAAGGGAGTGTGAAGAAGAAGGCTCGGGGTTGGAGAGAAATAGGGAGAGAAGGGAGGTTAAAAAATAATGGGTAGTCATTAAAACGAGACCTGTATTTCAAGGTGAAAGGGAGAGAGAGAAATATGATAAATGTGACATGAGCGATGAGCGAGAATATGAACAAAAAGGGGAAAGTATATGGGGGGGTATTTGGCAACCATGGATGTCTCCAGAGACTTTTATGTTTTCTAAAACCCTATTTTGACTATGCCATGTGGCATGCTAACTTTTGGTTTGACTGAGATTCTATGAGAAGCTTTCTAACACACATCCTAACAAACTTTCGTGTTATTTGGACACACAAAATGCGGCACAATACTTGATATAATACAAAATACACTTGACTTAGCGTGTGTTTATTTTGGTGTTTGAATCCCAAAACTCATGCATAGTTGTATTGTTGTCGTGCTAGAAGCTACAACAAGAAGATTCCACTTGTATATTTTGCTCAGCGATGTTATGGATTGAATTTGAGTGAATTAATTATGTTTAAAAGTGAGTTGAAGGTAGAATGATTTGTGTTTGGATACATTTATGCAAAAGTAAATTGAACCATTAATCTGAATGTAGCAACAAAAAAATTGAATGTAAAAATCAATTCTAGAATAAAAAACTAGAAATCATAACTTCAAGTAGAATCCGTTATACTCAAAAGAAATCAAACATGTCAAAATCAAATTTGCACTTCTATAATTAATTTCCCCCCCCTCCAAAAGTGGAACCAAACAAACACTACATAAACGAGAAATACTTGACATGATTTCGAGCTAACACAAAAACTAGCCGCAAAATCAAACATAACATTAGTGTATGTTTGGTTCTGCATTAATGAAAACAGATTTTGAGTCAGTTGATTAAGTTATATTCATTATGGCTAAAAGTGAGTTGGAGGTAATGTGATTTATGTTTGGATACATTTATGTAAAAGTGGGTTGAACAAAAGATTTGAGTGTTATAATCAATTATAGAATCTAAAACTCACATATCTAACTTCAGATAAAATCAATTTTGGAGGAAATATCAATTCAACTTGAGAGTAATCAAAGATGTTAAGATCAATTTTATACATTAAGAATCAATTTTGGTCATTCTAAAAGTGAAACCAAATATACACTTAGTTTTTCTCTTTCTATATGCCACGAGAGAAGATAATGATTAAAAAATACAAATTAGACCTGATTCCGAAGTGTTGGATATCAAATTGTGTTTTAGCAAAATATCTATACTTATTGTGTATAATTCAAATCATTCTTTTTGTGTGTTCAATGAGACTTAACATAAGATAGAAGATTCCACTTTAAGAAAAAGTGAGATCTGAAGAAGAAAAAATTAATCTAACAACTAACTATTAATATTTGTCATTTAAAAGATAAGAACCTCTCTTGGTCTGTAGGTATGGTGAGTTATTTTTTTTGCGTGTGGGAATTTTAGGTTACATTTGGTGTTCCTCAAACAATGTACATTCGTTCTCTTTATCTCATATATTATATCTATTTGGCATTTATAAAAACTATACATCCTAGAATGACATATAAAAGGAGATGATTTTTTAACTAGACTGACATGTATTATGGGATGCATGAGTACTTGGTAGAGATACTCTCTCACACACTTTTTCAATGTAGCCTTCATTGTTGAATGAGAGGAACTCATTAAATTGGGTTTCATATAAATTTAATGAAATCCTTAGAAAATTTACATTAATTAAGAGTCGTATTTAATTTGTTCATAATTATAAATTCCACTGAAAAAACGTCACTAAATATTTTAGGCAAAAAATCATATTTGCAATAAATACTTTCATAGGTCAATTTTTTTTTTTTTTTGACAAACATAGGTCAAATAATTGTCAATATAAGCAAAACTAAAATGTATTTCATCCGATTTTAAAATCATTATTATTGGGAGATGATAAATCAATATTAGAAGCATCTTTTTTTTTTTATATACATTTATTAGAAGCATCTATGTACAAATGATAATTTTGTTAATCACATACCAAATATATATACTCCATCAAAGTTTAAAAGTAAGCATAAAATCAAAAGAATTTAATCAAATTTAATTAAATTACATCTGCTTTTTTTTTACTTATACATAAATTGAAGTACAGTATAGTATATATGAAAAAAAATGTGAAATTAATCTACAAATAGGCTCAAAAGTATATATATTGCTTATAGTCTCTTTATTTCTTTTTAATTTTCATTTTTTAGAAGAAAAATTTATTTTATTTATTACTTAGTTTCAACTTTTAAGATTTTAAGATTTTATAGTCCTCGCGAGCTTAACTCAGTTGGTTGGACAATGCATAAAATATGTAAGGTCTGGGAACCCAGTCACTACCAAAAAAAAAACTTTTAAGATTTTATTAACTCTTTCTTTTGTCAATTATATATACACTTATCTTATTTAGTTTATACTTTTTTTTAGAGGAAGTTTATTCTTTTTCTTTTTTTGTCAGGTATCAATAAAAAGTATTTCATTAATATTTTTTTTAAATGTGTAAAATAATTCAAAAATGATAAACTTAGAGTGAATGAGTATATCTTTTTAAGATTTTTTTTTCCGACGTTAACTCTCTTGCTGAATAGCTGTGACTTGGTGTGAGATTCCATTAGCATTCGTCACTCACTCAATGAAAAATGACAAACCAATTTATCGTCCTTACTTCCTTTGAACACATATCTTTCTTATATTCAGTGCCATTAAAGAAAATAAATACATATATTGACATATATAAATGTTCCAAGTTATTAATTTCATGACTTTAATGTGCTTTCGATATGTATATAATAAATAAATGAAATGAAGTGATAAAAATATAAGCTTAGTGCCATTGCCAACTTTTGAGTTTATATCTTACTATGATTTACTACCTCCCCCTATATATAAGACTCTTTTGCTAAAATCATGGAAATTAAGAAAGCAGATATTTGTATTAAAGTTGTTTGTAAGCACTATTGTTTTTACAATTTTATCCTTAAGAGAGAGAGTTGGTTTATGTTTTCCATATGCTATTTATTGTTAGTTGAAGAAAAAGATGTATAATAAATAGGGGCATGTATGTAAAAAAATAATTAACGTAGTTGGAAATAGGAAAGAAATCTTATAAAATGAGACAAATAAATTTCTCAAAAGGGTCTTATAATTAGGGACAGAGGTAGTAATTTTTGTACTACACTGAAAATGTAATGTTTTTTACACATGAATTCAATTACTTGTTATATGATTCAATGCATATGTAAAATAATTTTCTTAGGATTTGAATTGGAGATTTTTAATACTTATGAAATAGTGATATTAAAAAAAAGGTTTAATTAAGTAAATGGTCTTTGTAAATATTCAGAATTTTGTTTTTAATCTTTACAAAATAAAATCACACTTTTTAGTCCCTATAAAATTTTCCATCAGCTTTTTAGTCTCTGTCAAAAATTTCCATCAACAGTTTTGGTCCCTAAATGCTTAAGAAAAATGTTACAGAGACTAAAAAGTGTGATTTCATTTTGTAGGGATTAAAAACAAAACTGTAAATATTTATAGGGACTAAAAAAGTAATTAATCCTAATTTTTTTTATAAAATTAGAGATGTGTATATATTTTAATCACGAAAAATCGAGAGCTCCAATGTGAACTAAAGTTAATGGTTAAACATGCACTACAAGTGCTAAGTAAAGCCACAAAACAAACACAAATTTCACCTTACAATTTATGAGGCTCTTGCATCAGTGCAAGCACAAAACAACCGGCAAAACAAAAGGAACCGACAACGTCATCTTCATAAAATAAAGCTAAAAAATTGGCCCAAAAATTAAAGGGTTAAATATGTTTTTTTGTTCCTATAAATATATCAACTTTTTCATTTTAGTCTCTCTAAAATTTTCCTTCAACTTTTAGTCCCTATAAATTTTTTAATCACTACTTTTAGTCCCTATTTTTAATTTAATTTTTGTATTTTTTAATGAAATTGTGCAGAAATGTGTAAAATATTCTAAAAAAAATTCTCAAAAAATAGATTTTTTTTAACAAAACACAAATTAAATACGAATTTTTAACCGTAAAAAATTATATTAAATTCATGTTTTGTTAAAAAATTCTAATTTTTTTGGGAGAGATTCTTATAATATTATGATTTTTTCTGCAAAATTTTATTAAAAAATATGAATTATAAATATGTGTTTACTTTAAAGGAGGACCAAAGTGAATATGGAAAATTTTTGAGGGACTAAAAGTTGATGAAATTTTTTAGAGGATTAAAACAAAAAGTTGACATATTTATAGGGACCAAAACCATATTTAACCCAAAATTAAATACTATCAAGGCAACAAAGAGGATTGGTCGCCCATTGATCCAAGTCATAACTAAAATATTTGATTTTCACCTTTTCTTTTGAGTAGTGATATTTGAACAACCATTTTTGACAACTTCTTTTTCCTCTCTTTCTATTTGTCAAAAACAAGGGAGAGAGAAAAATGAAGAGAGAGAATAAAAAATAATGTGAATATGAAAGAGAGAGTTGTCATAAAATAGTTGTACAAATATCATTTCTCTTTCTTTTAGTTGATAGGTGTCTTGGTTTCGAATCTCAACTTTTACGTATATTTTGCAATATCTATGTCAACTGAGATAAGTTCACCACCCCAAGATTGAATTATGATGGAATGCATAATATGGAAGGAAACTTTCTTAAGGTAAAAAAAAAAAAAGTCGATTATTACGCTCTCCAAATGCTTCAGATGCTGATCAACCAAATTACTTACGTTTTCCGTAACTACATTGTACAAAAAGTATGCAAAATGTGAAATGTTCTTTGTCTATATTTTTGAACTAAATACTTTTGCTTAACGTATGCAAAACGAAAACATGAGATGTTCTTGGTCTATATTTTAGAAAAAGTATGCAAAACGTGAAACTACTTACTTTTGTTAGGGAGGAAATATCTCTTTTCATTACTCCCTTTGTCAAATTTTATAAGCACATTTTGTAAAGTGTTTTTCTTTGTCATATATTAAGGATATATGACAAAAATTCGTATTAGTATCTGCCTCAGGGGGGCATCATGTGAACTTTATCAAAGTCAAAAATGAAGCTATACTCTCATATTTTCAGTCAAAGCATGTGAAGCATACGTATTACTTCAATCAATCAAGTGAATGGCCGAATTGGGGATTCAATGAATTTTACATATTTTGAATTCATATATATATAACGTGTCTATCTGTCTATTGTAACTGTAAGTATAGACATGCAAAATAAACAAGATATGTTTTCTTTTGCAAGACAATATATGGTTTACATTAACTTTTGGGTAAATTACACTTCTCTTCCCTTAAAGATGTTTGAATTACATTTCATTCCCTTCTTATGTTAAAATACACACTTCCCTCCTCTCTTATTCAAAACATATTAGAAAATATTTCACTCCCCTCCCTTGGGAGAAGCATGAATTACATTCTCCTTCCCTCTTATGTTCAAATCTAAGTTTTAGTCCCTCAATATTTTTATTTTATTTCTAATAATCTAACACACTTCAAAGGAAAATAACATTGCAGGTTCATTTTAATATAATCGAATTTTGAATTTATATCATTCTCTATTTTTCATTCACAATTTCATTAACATATAGTTTTAAACCCTATTATAAAATATGAAACAATCCAAAATAAAATTAAAATATGTAAAAAATTACTAAAGCCGATTAAGTATGGTTATTTAAAAGTGAATTTTATACTCTAAATTATAAAATTAATAACAAAATATTTAAATTTAATTGTCATTGACATTTAGGTTATAAAGAAACCAATTTATATTTTTTAAATGGTGATTCAAAATTAATATATATCATAAAAATATTTATTTATGTTAAAATAGATTAAAGTGTAGTCTATATTAAATTATTAAGGGAGATGATTGTAATTCAAATATCTTATAGGGGATAAGAGCATAAATTTTACTTTTCAAAGAAGGGGAGTGTATATTTTAACATAAGAGGGGATGAGAGTGTAATTCAAGCATATTTGAGGAGAGGGAAGTGTAATTTACTCTTAACTTTTTATAATCCAAAACACTTTCGGTATTCCTAAGGATTTCATCTGAAAAAATAACAACAACAAAAATAATAATAATATTTTTTTTGACGTGAATAATAATAATAATAATGAAAATATATATAGTAATTTGAAAAGTACCTTATATTTAGAGACAATTTTTTCTTCTCAATATGTTTAGAAAAAAGAATGAATGGTGTACTATTTTTATAAGGTACACCTATTTTTATTTAACAAATAATTACTTCTTTAGGCTAAAAAATGGTTAAAAAAGGAAAATGAACGAAAATCTCTTAGACATAAACCAAATTAAAGAAAGAAAAAAATAAAAGAAATGTAAAAAAATACAAAAACTACATTAAAAATGGTGTGAGTTCCAACCAAAGAACAAGTATTATAAACATACGTGGATTTTAGCTTTTCATAAAACAAATTTGGACTTCGAGACAATATCAATGAAACCTTGATTATGATAGAAGTCAATTATTTTGAATCAGCAAAATTTATCAAGGCTAGCATGTGTAAGTTACACACGGCTGCACAAACATAAGGAAATACATAGTTACCACATATAGACAAAACACTCAACCATCAAAGAAAATAAAATACCTCATCTAACCACACAACCAAGTCCCATATTGCACCCCCAAACCAACCAAACACACGCCAGTCCATACCATCTAAAACCAGAAGCAAATGAAAATAGAATAAAAACTTTAACACTCGTAGGCCAAAACAAAGCGACAACAGGTTATAAAAACTACACCCAAACTCAACATTGCAATAGGAACTGTTTGCCATCCAAAAGGAAAACAGAGGCAAAACCATTAAAAAAAAAAACAGCAGCGACCGCCAACAACTTGCAAACTAGAACCACTACAATGTTGATCCCTTACAACTAGAACAGTAGCCGAAACTCCACATCCCACCAAAAACACCCCCCGCTTCTACAGAGTTACAGACAATCGATACAGTTATCTAATATTCCTTCTTGCAAGGTTTCATCTCGATGGAATTCGGTCAAGAAGTTTCCAAGAAAATGCCACCACTTTTAACGATGTCAGGCTTCGCCAAATGCAATGAAACACTCTCATCTCCTCACCACTCTTACCACCCTCCAAAACGATCAAAGTTCTTGTAAGTCAGCTTGACCGAGAAAACACCCCTCCTCCGCTTTCCAAACCCATCAGTCCTCATAATTCTTCAATCTACGCCCCTACAAATCCTCCATTCAATTAATAAGAAGCTCCTCCTCCGAAACAAATAAATTCCTCCTCCACAAGAACCTACACTCCCTTCTCCCTTCTCCTCCCCCTCACTTGTACACTCCTCTAGAATTGCTTCTTTTTGGTTTAATATTTCAAAAAGTCTCGAATATTTTAAACAAAAAGAGATTTCCCCTTCCAAGGGTCCTTCCAAAAACTAGTCCTTCTGCCATTTTTCACTTTTCTTACCACCTCCAAATTAAACCAATTCGAACCTACTACCTTCTCTAGCTTGAGGATATCCTTCCACCAACTAGATTTATAGCGTGGCCACACCCCATTCCCATCCACCACGAAGTTACCAATACCATGCCCATATTTTTCAATTAGGACATCTTTCCAAATGGCTTTATCATTTTGAATTACTCTCCATCTTCACTTTACAAGAAAGCTTAAGTTCGCCACCCTTACATCCCTCACTCCTA
>Ga0315914_1001856_pt1 | contig 32151 bp, 20 predicted proteins | sample MpolenodulesMG_FD_203920 | JGI IMG/M metagenome (GOLD analysis project Ga0315914, IMG submission 203920) | Medicago polymorpha root nodule microbial communities from Los Angeles, California, United States - elongated nodules | ecosystem: Host-associated > Plants > Roots > Nodule | place: USA...
CTTCAGATTTATATGAATTCCTTCTTTTGCTTTGTTTCCTTTGTGAACCCTAGATGCAAAAGCTGGAATGTAATGTCCAGCGTATGACTCTCCGGTAATATAAAAATCATTCTTATTGAACTGAGGGTGTTCCTTGAAAAATGCCTGTCATAATTGTAAAAATTTAAGTTGATCTTATGTTTGCACAACATCATAGTTTAACATACAATTTGTAGTTTAGAACCATAGATAGTATGTAATGTCGTCTTTGAATTTTAAAATTAAATATAAGTACTAACTAACAATGAATCAAGTTTAACCACTTAATTTCTCGTTATAAAAAAAGTTTAACCACTTAATTCAAGTGATTAATCAATTAATAAAGTACTGAACAAATCAAGTTACCTGCAAGAAGTTATACAAATCGTTGCTAATACTGTCTTCATCACGGCGAATATCATCACTAACATCGGTGGTGTAGCTGAAACCTGATCCAATGGGTTGGTCTACAAATATAATATTTGATGCCTACAAAAGAGAAAGAAAAAAGTATAAGTTGCAAGATGATTATGTATCAGTGAGAACTAAAGTGGAAAAAAGAAAAGGGTAGAATGAATATCTGCTACCTTGTCCCATCCATATTCATTCCAAACAAGGGACAAGTTCTTGTCCTTTGAGAACTGAAAAGGTCCATTTTCATAAAACAAGGCAATTTCACTGCCGCATCCTGGACCTCCAGTTAACCATATGACGACAGGGTCATCCTTACTGTTTCGAGATTCAAAGAAAAAATAGAACATCCTGCAATTGACATAACAAGTTGTTCAATGGAAATATGTTCATGCACACATTATTATGATGCGGGGTGACATAAAACAGATAAATAAATCAATTAAACTAGTGGATACTAATCCGCTTTCCTGTTGCACTTAATCTAAATAATATATAAAAAAGCATATTAGTGTCCGTCTGTCCACTTTTAAAAATAAAAAACATTTATTAATCTTGAACTTCAAAAAGAAAAAAAGGGTAGAAAATACATAAAAAAGCGCGCACACATACACGACATAAAACATTTACCTAGCAGCTTTGGAATGAGGAAGACTATAATAGCCTGCATGATGACCAAGTTCTTCAACAGAATAACCAGAGTCATCAAAACCAGGGAAAGTGAACTTCTTCTCCACAATGTTTCCATGGAGGACACGAGGATCATTCTCCGGTATGTTTATGGAACTTTTAGGAAAAAGGTTAAGTCCTCTTATGATATTTTCTGCTTGTAATCTTGAAGATGCAGTTGAAGAAAGGAGAATGTCATTGTTTTTGGGATGCAGTTGAAGAAAGGAGAATGAAGATGAAATGAAGAAGAGGAAGTGCAACAACATTGTAAAAGGCATACACATTTTGAGGAACCTTAAAGATGATGCCATGTTGTTTTATTTTTGTTGAAAGAATGGAAGAAATGGATGTGAATTTATAGTGCTAGCTCTACGTATACAAAGTTGCTTTAGTTTCATGATTAACGGAAAAGTTGAGTTGAGTATGAAAGGCTCAACTCTCTAAAATTTTTTGAGACTTTCTTCAAAAAAAACAAAATTGAGACTAAAAATAGAAAAGTTAGTTTCTTTTTTCTTAAACTACTAAACTTCAATTCAGCTAAAAATAAAAGTGTCATTCAGCTAAAATTAATCTTAAACGTAAAGCTTTTGATCAATATCCCAAAATTCATATGGAAAAGCCACTTTAATTAGACTATGTGGGCCATTATTATTACGCAACAGGTGTATATGATACAAGTACTCAAAAGTTCAAGATGCATTGCAATAAAACTATTATTTTTCTCACACTATGTCATTCTCACGCGCTTTGCAAACATGACCAAAATATCCCTGATTCGGATAATATAACCTGAACCAGATTGTTAGCATTTTTCGGAATATAAAATCTGAAATGTTACGAACTGTGATTTTTTTGTGTTTGCTTTGATGTCAAAGGTCTCTGTTGATTGTCGTATAATCCCCGTATAAGTTGTAAAGCAATTGCAGGGATTATATGTCCAGTCAACAATGACCATGACACCATAAACACTCCAAAAAAACTAAAAAATGTTGAAGAAAAAGTAAGAAAAGAGGTGAAGTGAAGAATGAAGAGATTTGTTTAAGACGCAGTCTTATTTATAGCCTAAAACAAGTTCTAGATCATAACTACAATCAAATAAAATGTGTCCCACCGTCCAAAAATGCATTAAACACTCCACCAATCGTTCAAACCTTTGGTGAAACGCCACCGTCCAAAAAAAATTGGATTATATAATCCAAAGTGCACCAGACTGTGTTTTTGGAGGGTTTTAATGGAAGATAACTTAGAGAAAAAAAAATAAAAAATGTATTAAAAAAAAGTAAACAACTAAAAACAACATAATATTCTAGTATGGTGTTCGAAGAGGCGTTTTTGAACTCGATCTTGCAGGCCTGCCAACTGACATATTTCGATCGGCAGACCAACTGGATCGAGTTCATAAGAACCTCTTCGGAATTAAATCTGCAACATAACAATGAAATAAAAGGTGTTTCCAGAGGATTATTTTGAGTTAAATCTTTCTGCCTTGCCAGCTGAGATATTTATATCGCCAAGGAAGCAAGATCTAGCTCATAGCAACCTCTTGGTATTCAAAGTTTTTTGTGTGTGTGTTTTGCAACAAATAAACCAAGGAAGCAAGATCTATCTATATATTATTGACAACATATTGAAGATCTTCATCATGGTTTCAAATAGAGAGCAATCTATTTGCAACAGCATGAGAAAGATCCTCAGCACAATGACAAAAAATTTATGGTTTCTTTGGTGTGTGTGTGTGTGTGTGCACGCGTGTGTGTTTTGCTAGAAATGATAATGAAAACCGAAAACACTTTTTTATCGAGGTATTTGGACGTTGTGGACCACAAAAACAGTCAGTGCAATGTAGACCATACAAAAGAATTCTATGCTGAATGAATTCAGATTTACACCCTAGTTGAATTTGGATTATATAATCCGAATTGTACTTACACCCTATAAAATTGAGTTGAATTCAGATTATTTTAGCGTTTAAATGAACATCTTTGGCGTATAGTAAAACATAATAAAAATATAAATAATATATATTATTTAAAACATAATAAAACAACTTAATTCAACAACATTTAATAAAAACAACATAAAACACGTAATTAAATAAAACATAGCACATCATCACTGATCAACTAAATTAATGTCATCATATGGTGCGTCCAGAAGTGCCCTGATCTCTTCATAGTTCCTGGGCCGGATCAAACTTTTCTGAATTTGTTCAACAAATCTGACCAACGAAGCGTCCAACTCGGTCGACCCTCTAGTATTGTACTGACCAAAGATCGAGAACATGGTTCTCACGTTGTCGTCGTTCATGAGCTTCATCTGGATGAACCACACACTTTCGGCTGAGTCGGTCGATGGACGTCGATACTCAACACCATCTACCCTCTGTGTGTCTGTAGTTGAGTTTGCGGTTGATTTGATCCAGCTGACCCTTCAACCCGAAGAGAGTGACATAAGTGTGAATCCTGAACAGATGGGGTGGTTTCCCCCCGTTGTAGTAAAGTGCAGCTAACTTGGTGTTCGAATTAAAGACAGAGTTTTCCATGGTTTTTTTTATCTTGGTGTGGTTTACTAGTTATGAAAACATGGACACCTATTTATAGAGGTTTCTGGGCGTCCTGGACCACAAAAACTGTCGGTGCAATGTGGTCCACAGGAAAATAAAATCATATTTCGGATTATATAATCGGAAATGTCCCTCACCCTACTTAAGGTATGCAGTTTCTCTCATTTTTCACCCAGTATCGAATAAATTTGGATTATATAATTCGAAACCATGTATAGGATTCATATTATATAATTCGAAGTAAGTCAGTGTTCTTTGGCCCGTGGTCAGCATGATATGCAACACGTTTGTCAGTTGTTCAAACTTGATTTTACAAGTTTTTTTGAATGCATTTAGTGTCGTTATAACCTATGTAACCATTTCCCCTATAAATAAGCTTCACACCTTCGCCAATTCTCACACCATCATCTCACACCCTCTCATCCTCTTCCTTATGCAGCAATGTGTTTCCATCGTTGGTCTTTCATAAGAATAGGTTGCTTTGGAAACTCAGGGATTGTATGAACGGTCAATGAGGATGGTAACGCGCTGCAAAGGAGTACGGTTTGTCTGAGTGTCAAGTTGATCTGTCTAGGTGCAAAGTTGACTAATCATGTCTCTTTCACTCTAGAGAGGAAATAAACCTTACCCCAGTTCCCTTCTCCCCAACCATCTATTTCTTCTTTCATTTAGTTTTAGGTTTTTACTAAATTAACTTTGTGTTTGAATATTCTATGTAATAAGCTTTAAGCTTCAACTTTATTGTAAATGTATTAATATAATAATAAAATGAGAATTTATATGTATTATTTTGTCCTTATTTTCATTGATATTTGCATTTATTTTATATTTTGCCATCTAAATAATATAAAATAGACCAAAATTTATTTTAATTCTAGTAAAAGCTATTTTCGGATTATATAATCCTAAATTTTTTGGGAATAGATTTCAAATTATAAATTCTGAATGGTATTTTCAGAATAAAATAGGGTGTGCGAGAAACACATGGGGTGGGAAAAGTAATAGTTTTGTAATAAAGTAGCAATAAAACACATTGATGATTGATCCAAATTGTATCTAGAGATTTCATATGTGGGAAAGTGTTGATCATCCCTTTGTATGAATTGATCGAAATTGCACATGTAAATACTCTCACGTTCAAGTATATAAGCAAGAAAAGTAAAATAATAGGTAAGTAATTTGAGAATAGTGTACATTTGCCTCTATCATAAGAGGATTACGAGATTCTTGAGGAGTTGGGATGTTTATGACCGCGATTGTAATTGTAGAAACGTCTCCTTGACCTTCCCCCGTTGTCCCCGCCTCGATCTTGGCAATTATTTCTACTAGCTGTAGTTAGCTTGAAGGATAAGTATTGACCAAGTTTTGACATTTTAGTTGGTCTAGATTTATAATGGATTGTACTTAGGCCAAGTCCAAAAGAGTTGTCCCCCAAGTCAACAATTAGTGGGGATGACTTGGTGACTTTGCATACTAATGAGTAATGATGACATAAAAAAAATGACGTCTTAGCTGAAATGTTGAACTCTGTTGAGTCACAGCGGAAAATTTGAAGAATGACGTCTTAGCCTAAACGTTGGATTTTGTTGAGTCTAACGGACAATCTGAAGAACATTCTATTAAAAGGACGACTTATTATTTTGTCGAGGATATAGGAGAACAATTTAACGATGATTCTATTGAGAAGATATTTAGTATTACATTGTCGAAGACATTTGAGGCTATCCCGAAGAGGATTTTGTTGAGAAAAAAACTTTATTACATTATGTGTCAAGGAGAATAGTCGTCCTCCAACAGGATGGTTCAAAAATGTACTCTACCTTTACGGTAACATTTCTAATTAGTTGAATTGTTTCGTGACTTTTCATTTGCATACGTTGATTTGCTTGGTATATAAATAAATGATTTTCTTGTTTTGGAGGGACATTGAATCATTCTCATTATTTTCTTCTGTTTTCTTCTAAAACACTCTATAGCTCATTTGGTGCTTTCCCTTTTTCCCAGTGTTATGTCTATTAAATCATATAAACTGAGTGCACCTCATTTATTGAATCATTGTAAAATAGAAAAATGATTACAACCTTTAAGAAAAGATTAATAGAAAACTAACTCAAACTAAAATCAAACAAAACCGTAAATTGGTTAGTGAACCTAAATCTAAGGAGAAATAATAGGACTAAAACAGAATTAGAGTTTGGAAAAAGGGAAGGCAATATTTATATTGCCAAGGTTACCTCGTTTTTTTTTCGACTCAGGAGTTCAATGTCTTTTTCATTGCCAATAGTGTATCTCGTTGATTTGTTTGTAATATTAGTAAAAATTGTAAGCATTTGTAATTCAGTTTACACATTCGATTTTCCTATCGCGTTTATAACTCCACCAGTTTAGAGAAAACAATGAACTGGTATTGAGAATTTAAGAAATAGTAGGAGCAAAAGTCCCAAAAATTTGAGAGTGACTTAGGGAAAAAGAAATGTATTTTATTCATCCTTCTAATGTTCACAAGGAAATGCCATTAATGTGTATACAATAAGAATGTGATTTTGGTTTTAAGATGGGTGCATCATATAGACGAGACATTATCTCCTCCCTTTGTCCTTATCAGTTTCCCTTGCATCCAATCTTGTAACATCTGAAGTGCAGCTTTTGGTTGATCCATAGGAACCATGTGACCTGCTTCTTTCACCTGTTGTTCCAAAAAAAAAAAATGGAGGTTAAACACGCGCAAATCAATAGCTACAAAGCACTGACAGACACATGTGTTAGACACAACACCGATAGTGACATGTAAACATCAGTAATAATTTGAGAAAATAAAAATGATCGAATGCAAATACTTGTCTCAATCTCGAACACAACATGCGTCGAAAACCAACCACACTTTTAGTTTGAAGGTCAGTGCTATATAGATCAATAATCGTCTAATACGCTAACGAATACATCCTTAAACACAAACCTTGAGGAAAGCAAGAGGTCCATGGCTTTTCAGATCTCCTGCTTCTTCACTATCAACCAAATATGGGGTTGTTGGAGACGCCTTAAATTCTTTTTGACCTGACCACGTCATGGCGTCAACCCACCTTGAATTCCCTGCCAAATGAGAAACACATTTATAAATCTAACCAACATATCTGTGCATTCTATTTTGACAAAAGCAATTCTGGTTCCAAATTAATTACACTTATAATTAAGGTGTTTCAGTTAAGGACGAATTATTTGAGAGAGCCGGACTTCGAACGCTGGATTACCCGGTTCCTTGGGAACCGGAGGACTAACACGTATTACCGTAATTGAGCTTACCAAGCCAATTGCATATGAGATCTTCTTCACCAGCATACACAAGCACCTTGATTCCGTCCTCAAGAAGAGCAGGAATACCCACTTCAAGGTTTTTCATCCAATCCTGCAACATGGCACTGTATACTGTGCTACTGCAAGAAACAAATTCCAAGTCCCCAACACCTAAAGCTTCCCTTACTGTCTTCATGTTCAAGAATGTTTCCGCATTTGAGAAGTCATAACAAAGACTTCCCTCACATTGTTTTCTAATGTCATAGTACTGCAGTAAGAATAACATAATGCATTAGATAACTCAAACAACATTATTTTCATACTATATTTATCAAATACTTTTAGTTCTTTTCATTTTTGATATCATACATTAATGTTTCCGGCTATGTCCATGATCTGATCAAATATTTCACTGCAAATGCTTCTTGAAGACATGCATGCGTCTCCACCTTTAGTGCCTAACAAATCAAATACAAACTATGACTGTCAGTGAGGAAAAATAACAAGTAAATGGCACAACAAATTGGTAAAATTTTCTATTGATGACTGAGAATGGAGCAAATTAAACTTAAAATGTCATACCACAAGATTCTATAGCCTTTTGGCATCGTGGGAACAACTTGTTGATGTTGGCATGTTCATCCTTATTAATTAGTCCATTGTCTAATGCAAAATCCGGATATGCCTTGTACTGAATTTCCGGATTGGTTAATCCGTTACCAATAGCAAAACCCTGTTTATTATAAAGGTTTACAAATTAGTTTACATTGCATTGACACTGTTTTGGCAAAAGTTTACCTTTACATAAATATAATGTACATTATATGACAATGTAATAATAATACCTTCAGATTTATATGAATTCCTTCTTTTGCTTTGTTTCCTTTGTGAACCCTAGATGCAAAAGCTGGAATGTAATGTCCAGCGTATGACTCTCCGGTAATATAAAAATCATTCTTAGTGAACTGAGGGTGTTCCTTGAAAAATGCCTGTCATTGTGAAATTTAGAGAATCTTATGTATGCACAACATTAGAGTTTAACATAGAATTTGCAAATTAGATTGTATGCAATGTGAATCAAGTTTCACCCCTTAATACAAGTAATTAATTCAATAAATAGAGTAATCATTTCAAATGTTATTGTGAATTGTGATATTATTTTCTTTAATCACTGAATAAATCAAATTACCTGCAAGAAATCATATAGATCGTTGCTAACACCGTCTTCATCATGTCGAACGTCACTATCATCAGTGGTATAGCTGAAACCTGTTCCAGTGGGTTGGTCTACAAATATAATATTTGATGCCTGCAAACAAGAAAAAATGCATTGGCACTAATAACAATATCATTACTTTTGTTGTTGTTGACATTCTACATTGATTGAACATAGAAAAACAGGGAAAATCTAGGGGGTTTAAGCTATGATTGGATAAACAACTTAGTTAAGCACTTATAGCATAAGCGCTTGTCATATAAGTGCTTATGTATAAGTTATTTTTACAACAAAAGATAAGTAAAATCAAATTGTTTCACAAGCTATATTAGTTTGGAGCTTATGGAAATAAGCCTAAAAAAATTATGAATATGACTTAAGTTGTTTCCATAAGTTCAAATAAGTCGATCCAAACATGTCATTATTGCAAGATGATCATGATCATATATGAGTGAGATCTAAAGTGGGGAAAAAAAGAAAAGGGAAGAATATCATAGGTACCATGTCCCATCCATATTCATTCCAAACAAGGGACAAGTTCTTATCCTTGGAAAATTTAAAAGGACCATTTTCATAAAACATAGCAATTTCACTGCTGCATCCTGGACCTCCGGTTAACCATATAACAACAGGATCATCCTTAGTGTTTCGAGATTCAAAGAAAAAGTAGAACATCCTGCAATTTACAGAATAAATTGTTCACACATTATTATGATTTGAGGTGACATAAAACCAAATAATATAAAGCAATAGAGTTCTCAATTTTATATTTTAGTGAAGTAATGTAAAAAAAAATTATCTTAAAATTTGGTCTATTGTAGAGTTTGATTTTAGAAGTGAAGATGTTGTAACAGATATTTCAAATTATGATACTTTGACATATATTTTGATTAAGTTGATACACGAGTAATGACAACATCAATGACAAGATAAAAATACATGATCAAACAAATTGAACATAAGAAATCCAAACTATTCCATATTTTATAAATTCTTTGCTTGTTCACTTTCACTTTTATTATTCTTACTTTATACTTTCAAGAACTATATTTTTATTCTGACTAAAACTTTTCTTACTTTATGCTTAGATCATTTTTTTTACCACAAAAAACTTACCTCCTATTTCATTCTATTTTATCTTATTTTTGGTCCTAAAATTAAAGGATAGTCATGATCTTTTCTCCTTATGATCCAGATCATACAACATGAAGTATTTACCTTGCAGCTTTGGAATGAGGAAGACGGTAATAGCCTGCATGATGACCAAGTTCTTCAACAGAAGCACCAGAGTCAACAAAACCAGGGAAAGTGAACTTCTTCTCCACAATATTTCCATGAACAAAATGAGGATCATTCTCTGGTGTGTTTATGGAATCTTTTGGAAAAAGATTAAGCCCTCTTATGAGATTTTCTGCTTGTAATTTTGGGTAGGATGATGCAGTTGAAGAGAGGAGAATGTCATTGTTTGTGGGATAACTTGGAGATGAGAATGAATGTGAAATGAAGAGGAAGAACATTATAAAAGACAGACACATTTTGAGGAACCTTAAAGATGATGCCATGCTGTTTTGTTTTGTTTTTGTTGAAAGAATGAAATAAATGGATGTGAATTTATAGTGCTTGTTCTACGTATGCAAAAGTTGAGTTGAGTATGAGAGGGTTAATAGTTTCCAACAATTTTCAGGTTGCTTTGTCTTTTGAAATTAGCATACATGCAATTATATAGAATTGCATTTCAACCTTAAAAATTAAGTTATTTGGTTTTAAATCTAATTTCAAAATCTTATCCGGTACAAATAATAATTATTATTATTATATATTTTGTCGGACACTAAATATAGTCATTTCACTCGATCGCGATTTAAACTTTGGTTCATCATGTTATAGAAGTTTAGTCTCTTCTAATAGACTAAACACTTTTGATAGTATACTTAATGATTACTCTAATAAATTTAGATTATTTAAACATACTAGTCGTTTGATTTTCAATCCCACCTTATATACAAGATAAGCGAATAATTTTTTTTAATAAAAAACTTAGGATGAGGGAATGATGTAAGAGAGAAAACCTTAGAGCTTAAAGAACATTTATAAAATATTTTACTTTTATCTCCCTCTAAGTACATTAATGGGGCTCAAACCCCAACCTCAAAATCCAAGACTTGTCTTTTTACCATCAGATAAGTGAATGATTTATGAAAAGAAAATTATTTTTCACTAATTGTTTAGAATGTGAGTTTAAGATTAAAATAAATTCAATTATCAAAAGATTAGTTTTAGAGATTTATGTGTGAAGCTGGAATAGATTTATGTTTGTTTATAATAGTGATAGTGGAAATTACTTCTTTTTTTTACGAGTGAAAATTCCTTTATTAATCTTTCTATTTAATAAAGATTTATTGCTTTCTATTTAAGTGTAAATAATGGTTTATATATATTAATTAATTAAGTGGTTTATTAATCTTTCTATTTAATCTCTAAAAACAGGTTAGTTTTAATTAGAAAATATATTTTTTACAATCTAACTAATTTCAAAAAAAATTAACAAACACAATCTAATCCCCTACTGCGAGCTTTGGTAGTGATAGTACACGTTTCATTTTTTTTTTTTAAAATAAAAAATAAGTTTTGCTTTAATTCTTTAAACTTTATTGGGCACTAAAAAGAGAAATGTTTCTATTATTTTTTCAATAAAGAAATTTTTCTTTAAACTACTAAAATTACATGGCAATGTTTTTTCTCATGCCAAATTTGTCATGTCACTACGTAAAATTCCATCAAAAATAATGTTAAAAAACGTCTCATATAGCTAAAAAGAAAATCTTGAACATGAAGCTTTTGAGATCAATATCCAAAACTCTTATGTGAAAGCCACTTTAATTAGTATAGGTACCTCAAATAGTTTTCCCGAGATCATATAGACTTATATGTGAGAAATTATAACGTGATTAACTGTATATTAGACAAATTTGTGTGTATATTAGATAATTAGTTGAAAGTTTAAGATACCTTATAGTAAAGTATACAGTCAAAAACATCACAGTAAAGTAATATTAAAATACATTAGTGATTATGTTGAAATTATTTAAAAACTATCTTGTGACTGCACTAATAAAACAAAGTTTAAACCCCAAATCATTGTAGTATCAAATAATAAAAAAATCTTACAAAGATGCAATTACTTTTTCCAATCATTTTGCATCATGTTCTGTATTTATGAAGCTACTAGTAAATGTAAAGTGTAGCGTGTACGATATGATAGACTGATAGTTGTGCCTTAAGTGAGCAATTCCCATTTTATTATTGATTATATTCTTCACTCATATTTGTGAGACTGAGTGGCGTGCAAGATCATCAACACTTTGTAACGTATAGGACCAACACTAACATCCTTGTCAAATTACCAAAATGTGCTGCAAACTTTTTTGTGTAAAACAAAAAATGAAAGAATAATGTCCTAAAAATGAAAGAATAACCTTTTCTACTTTTGAATATGACAAAAAAGAAATAATTTTCTGTTTAATACTTTAAAACAAAGACACGTTTCTAACTCACCCCACTTTCTTATCACATTTCCTCTCTTATGATCAACTTATCTTACCTCATTTTAGTTTTTCATCATCTTAAAGCAGTAATATATCTAATACACATCAATCAAATGCAATTAAACAACAAATAGTGTTGCTAATTCATTATGGATGATAAAGCATTCCTTTTTAAAACAACAGCCATAGATTTTACAATATTGTTATGTATGACTCTTTAAACTCTTTATAGAAAGTCCACAACCTCTGGTGCAGGGAAGCCGAAAGTGTCTAACACAAATAGGATAGAAAATGTATTGATTATTAGAACATTTTTTCTCATGTCTGACCACTTTGCTTGAAATATTTTTATGGGTGTCTATCCCAAAGTAAAACAAAAAAAAAAGTCCTCAATCCCAAAAGTGGAGAAGCTCCTTACACCAGAATATCTATTGGCATAAATGTCAATCTTTCCTCCCATAGGTCGATCAAGAAGTTCACATACACCTCTTTCTTCATAGATACTTTCATTGGCATACATATATTAAAAAGAACATCCCAAACAAAGTCATGCATTGAAGTCGGGAAGCTCCTTGCAATAAATTGTGTGCTCCCCAATGATATAGAGGCACACCTTACTAAAAACATGACATACCTCATCAATAAGAAATAAGGGAACCACGAGACAATATCTAAGTATAATATGGTATTGTACTTGTGGCATATTTTGACCTAACTCATCAATAGAGATAGCTAGAAAAAAAATCATGAGCATGTCTGCTTGCAAACACACAAAAACCGTTTTTTGTTTTGTGGTCGTGTGAAGCTTTACTTTCATACACTTTTACTAAAAAGGACATGTGTCAAAATATGTTGGACTTTATAGGAAGGACGATGTTCTTGCTAGTAAAAATGCTAAAATCTAAATCTAAAATCGTACCACGAAAACCATCCAAAACACAATCAAAATGAGAGTCCAAACACTTATTGCATTGTCTCTCAGTATATATGATCTTGTAGCACTCAATATTCCATCTTCGAAGCCATAGAAATGCATGAGGAAACATGTTATACCGCCGAGTACAAACCAAATTCCAACTCTAGTAAACAGAGAAGCCATCCTTCATTGAAGGTCCTCACAGAATGGACCTCCACCAACCACAATATCTTCAACCACCCTCTTAAATGATAAAAAAAATAACCACAAGAAATTTCAGCTAGCTAAATTTAGACGCTATTTAATATTGATAACATCATGCATGTCATGGCCTCGCCAATTTTGGACAAATGTACTCCTGTAATAAAAGTGCCACATAAGCAACCACAGTCGTAAATCTCAAAAGTAAAAAGGTCCTAGTAACACAAATATATCAAGATGATTCAATGACAAAAAATCCACATCCAAAACAACTAAGATATGATGACTATCACATTATTACACTAAATCATAATTATATTCTTATTACATTGAGTCTTTCCAGTCACCCTTTATATTTTTATTATCCTCTGTGAAAACACTTTGAGCTTCTAGCAATAATTTATTTTCTTGTTACCAATTGACAAACCATGTTACAAGTTTTGAACCTTAATATCATCTATTTGATTGCTCTTGGAGTTAGATAGATTATTTTAATAACATGGTATGATTTGAAAGTAAGTTTGGGGTTGCTCTTTGAAATTAGCAACATTTTAAGTTTGGTGTGGGTACCAAGAGAACTTATTTATCAAAAAGGAAAAAAAAAGATAAAATGTAGATTACCATGGGTCTAATAAAAAAAATCAAGAGCGAAAAACATAAAAAAAAAAAAAAAAAACAGTCTCTTCAAAAAAAAAGTATCTATCTTGAAAAAGAAAAGATAAATAGTTCTACTTAGTACCCATCTTGTTTGATTCAAGGAAGAAAGGTTGGTAATACTTCAATGTTTAGTAGGAATCCTTAGGTTGATAATTTAACTTTAAGTTCTTTTGTTAGCATACTTTCCCAAATATATCTCACCTTACCCTAAGTTATGTTACAACCCTGAATGACCTCAAAGTGTATATGTATGTGCTTCATAGAAATCGAACAACATATATACATACATAATATAATATTGATTGATGCATCATATCATGTATCAGTCATACAGCCTCGAATATGGTTAGATGCTTAACATTATAAACTGATGTGAACAGAACCTCAAATGAGCGTATTTCGGCATTGATCAAGATGGGTAAGGGTTTAAAGCACCCTCCTGTTGTAACATCGACATTTGTTTTCAAAATCCTCCAATATAAGACACCTAGAGAGAAGTTTCATAAAATCTTACATATCTTCGAAATGAATATCATACAGATCTAGCGTTTTCGGCGAAGGAAGATCAACATGACAACGAAACATGGTGTGCACGCATATTTTGATCAATTCGAGAGTGACGAGTGTTTTGCACGAGAAAAGGACGAAAGGAGCCAAAGGAACGTGTAACAAGTATAGATCGAGGGATGGGAAATGATGAGAATATTTTTATGTAAATTCATTTTGCACAATAACTTTATTTTCAATCACAATAACTTTATTTTCAATGCTACTTGGATTTTCGACATCCTCGCGAAAGTGTGGGTGCAATACATTTAGAGGACTACATGATTAGCCCTAAAACCACGGATTTCAAAGCAATTCAAGTATCTTCATTAACTAATTATTTAAAACAATTTATAAATAATTACTTTCATTAATGTAATACAAATTTAAAATTTTAATGGTTTGTATGTACATAGAAACAATTCACTAATAAACAATCCATGTTATACAATCCATGTTTAAAATATAAAAGATAGTACATTATCAATTCACTAATAAACAAAGTATTAAAAAAATTAATTTAATTTTCTGTTTTAGTGTTTTATATTAGAGAAAGAGAAGAACAGTTAGAAGTAAAGATGCAACAATGAAAGTTTGAGTTTTATTTAATATTTTGTTGACCATCTTGTTAATCATATTTTTATAATAAATTTTTGAAAACTAATCACGATTTTTAAAATATCAACCTTTTGGGTTTTTTTTGTATAATATATTGTTATTTTATAAATACCGATGGAAGGTTACTACCATTTGGTTTTTAAAATTATACTTATTGATGATTTTTGAGTTTTGTTTGTTCAAGTTGATTGACTATGGTTTCTACCTTACATGGTTGATGAAACTATTTAAAACCTATGGTGATTGTTGAGTTTTTCTTGTATAAACTTGTGTATTTAATTTGTTTTTGTTTATATCCAACTTCAAGATTCACATGCAAACTTGATTTCATCATCGACACTGAATTCACTTTAGATCATGAATTTATATTTTCCATTAATGTTTTTTATTCACACAACAACTATGTGTGTTTGGTATTGATTACAAATCGATTATCTGACAGGCTATAAATTAGATTTATTTTTATATAAGTGTTTATGTAAATTTTATCAATCGATCATGTTAGCCATTAATAAGTTATTTGTTTCCATTATTTTTTTTAAGAACATTAGTCAATGATATTTTGACAGTTGTTGAAGGATTGATTACAATATAAATACACATTAATTTAATTTCTTTACATGTTCTAATTATACACGTAACAAAATAAAAACAAAGTCACGCTACAAAACAAGTTTAGAGATGACAGCACATACATAACACATTCTAATTCAATTTATTTACATTTACCCCAAAACATTAACATAGAACAAATAAAACCAATTTAATTTATTTAATAAACCAAGTTTACAAATTACAACACACATACAACATATTTAAATATAATTTCTTTATATTTACACTAAAACATAATCACAGTACAAATAACACGAATTTAATTTCTTTACATTTACACTAAAACATAACCAAACTACAACCCAAATTTACAAATTACAACACACACATAACACATTTTTGTTCAATTTCTTTACATTTATACCAAAACTTAATTACAATACAAATAACATGGATTCAATTTTTTTACATTTACACCAAAACATAATCACATTACAAACCAAGTTTACAAATTACAACACACACTTAACACATTTCAATTCAATCTCTTTACATTTACACCAAAACATAATCACAATATAAATAACTCTAATTCAATATCTTTATATATTCTAGCTATACATTTAAACACATAATCAAACTATAAATTACACCAAAAAATTAATGTTACTAACAAAATTCTCTCAAATTCTTAACGTCCAAAATCCATCATTTAGAATGGTATGTGAAATAAAAATTCACGTCAATTTCAAATTCATCCACTAAAACTGTAAATTGAGGGCTAAGCGGCCTCATAACATTCTTATGTCGTTTTCGTTTGCTTTGAAATATTGTCTTTTTGATAGCAGTGTTTATAGTTTCTGATTTTGAACAGTGTTGGAATCATTTTATTGTTTAAGCATGAATTGTACAATACCATAGACAGCAACTTCTTTAGTAAATAGATGCACTACAAATGAAAGAGGTCTCTTCAAAATATTTTTTCTCAAAACATTTCCTATGGTTAATGGTATAGAATCAAGATCTCAATCTCTAAAATTAATGGCACCTCAAAAAATTCGTAATCCCAAAAAATATTTATAAATGTCGTTATTATTGTTTAAATAGTTAAGATCAATTTTAACGGTAACACACAATAAAATTTTAAAAACTAATCATAATTTTTAAAATATCAACCTTAAAGCATATATATCATTCATATCCTAGAGATTTAGTTTTCTAGCATCGGCAAAGACAATCAAATTTTGCATGGGATGAAAACATGTCCAATGCACAGATGATAATGACACTGAAATGGTTTAACTTCACAATTGGGGATTGTCTTCCTCAAGAAAGGAGAAAGATCACAAATGCAGATAGTTTTGTAAAAGCAGAGAGTATGAAGTCTTTACTTGGGTGAAAATTTCTTAATGGGACACAGTCAGCTTATGTAGGTAAAGTAGACGTGCAAATATCTTCTTTGTGGCTCTAGATACAGATAGTTTTATCGGAGTTTGTGCTCAAAAATCATGGACAGTTGTGAAATTCAATAGTGTTTATTAATTTTTTGTGTCCTAGAAAGATTAAAGAATAACTGCGAGTATCGACTTCTCAAACCTTAATCTTGCAATCATCTCCTGCAGTTATTAACATACAAAAAGTAGACAAGTATTAGTATAGTTTACTCAAGTAATACTGACTTCTCAAGTATTACATCTGAAGCTATTGCAATCACTACTGCAACTTACAGATAAATCGAAATTAAATAATACTGACTTTTCTTTAGTTGTTAAATCATCAACAAAAATAATGTCTTGACTCTAATTTTATCTCTACTCAATCAACTTCCACAAACGAGGTATTCTCAAGACAATCAAAATCATGTTAGCCTCGTATCATAAAAAACAGAGAAGATAATAAAACTATAAAATGGAAGGTAATAAAATCATCACATGGAAGGTAGAAAAATTTATTAAAACCTATTAAAATTACAAACAATAAACATAAAAAAAAAAAAAAAAGGGATAACAATTAGATCAGAAATATCATCACAGTTAAGAAAATCCATAGCACGAACAACACCATTGTGCACTTCAAACTCACAAATGATGTATCTTGTTGTGTAATTCTACACCTGAATCGTTCCAATTTCCAAACCAGCCAAGATCCACTCCCTCTTCGGATGGAAACAAAGTCTCTTCATACAACCACAATTCATTTATATTTCATTCTCCATCTCGTTCTCATTCTTCGTCAACTTTTGTTTTGTTGGTTTCAGATTCAGACCAAACTGACCTAGTTTTTTGAGTTGTTTTGTTTTCTCAACGCTCTCTCTACTCTGCAAGTGCTTCTCAAATATAAACAATTTTGAAATTTAAAAATAACTTTAATTCTATTTTTATTTCTACCGCTTATTATCTAGGCGGGAAACTATAATATTTCCCTCTCATGCATATCCCCAAGATATATACTTATTTTATTTTAAATCATTTTCTATACCCATTTAATTATAAACTAAATTTATCTATTTGTTTATTTTATTGTACGTGTGCGTGGACCATTTACTTTATTCTTCTTTTTCCCGCACTAAATGTTAAAATCAATTTTAACAACAACAATAAGTTAGATTTTAGAGTTGAAGTTGACAAAAATCCATTTTCAACATAAGTTATAAGTTATGATGTTTTTAGCTATGGTCTATTTGTCTCCCCTAAATCCTCTAAGTGTTCCTCCAATGAATGTTAAGAGGGAGCATTATAAGACTACAATCTCATAAATATATGTTTAATTTCTTAATTCATATCTCACCAACTGAATTGCAAACACATGTTGGATCAGCTAGAATTGCTCAAACTTGTATCCAGGTTATTCAACATCGCCAAGCTAACAAGTGAGGAAGGTGAAAGCAAACGACAAGATCATCAAACATTGGTGACTTCAGTTGAAAATATTTGTTAGAGTTAAATATGTTTTTGTTCCCTATAAATATACCAACTTTTCGTTTTAGTCCCTCTAAAGTTTTCCTTCAACTTTTAGTCCCTAAATAATTTTCCATCTTCACTTTTGGTCTCTCCTTTAAAGTAAACTCATATGTAGAGTTCATATTTTTTAATAAAATTTTACAGAAAGATTCATAATATTATAAGAATCTCTCCCAAAAAAATGTAGAATTTTTTAACAAAACATGAATTTAATATGAATTTTTTATTTTTAATGGTTAAAAAATCATATTAAATTTATGTTTTGTTAAAAAATTCTAATTTTTTTGGGGAAAGATTTTTACAATATTCTACATATTTATGCACAATTTCATTAAAAAAAAAATACTAAAATTAACTTAAAAATAGGGACCAAAAGTAGTGATTGAAAATTTTATAGGGACTAAAAGTTGAAGGAAAATCTTAGAGGGACTAAAACGAAAAGTTGATATATTTGTAGGGACCAAAAACATATTTAACCCTATTTGTTTTTATGCAACCTAATTATTAGTTTTAACAAACCTCATTTATTTATAATCTATACTATATATAAAGAAAATAGATCGTTTTGGGATAACTTTTTCTTCTTCCAATTATACTCTTAAGCAAATTTGATTATAATAATGCTATTTTGTTGACATCATTCAAAAAGATAAGAATTTGTTATATATTTTCTTGACAAAATTTGTTATATTTTTTTTAAAGATATTATATTTGTTATATTGTTGGTATCATTGAAAAATATAAGTATAGTCTCTTAGAATATGAAAAGTGAAAAATATTTATTATTTATACCTATAATTTTAATCAAAATTTCATTAAAAATATTGTTCGTACTTTATACGCATTAACGCAATAAGAAGATCTGACAAACGGGCAAGAGTGTCTGCTTAAACGTTAGTAATAATATTAATAATAAACCAATTTTAATAACAATAATAAAAATATTAAATTTGTTCATGGAAGGGGAGAACTCCCTCTCACCTTACATATCGCCCTCTCCCTCTCCTCCCCCACACCAGATGCTTCCCTCCATTGCCATCTCCCTATACTCTCATTCAACCCTTCCCTCACCACACCAACATAACTCCCCCTCTCCCTCATCTTCACGATCTCCTTAACACCCCCTCTCACCACACCTTTCCCATCTCTCACATTTTTTTCTCCCTTGACACCTTGATCATATCTACAAACTCCCTCACCCAAGACACCCTCTCCTTCTACCCCTCCTTAGGATATTCAAACCGATCAAATCTTACTACCTTTGCAAAAACCTGAGAATTACCATACCATACATTATTCAAAGCTTTAGATAATTTTCCTACATATCTGATATTGCAGAAACGGACAAAACCGTAGACATGGCAGTTGACTTTGTGCTTAGTCAAGTACACATCCTCCAATATACCACATACTTCGAAACCTTGACGTAAATGGAAGTAAAGAATTTGTTTTGGCACATTAGTATAGTAAAAGGAAACAAAATTCTTAAAATTTGAACCCACATGATCTTCCTTTGCATGCTATGATGAGACCTTATCGATTGAAATTGCGGCCTTGACCAAACTTTGTAATATCAACTCGGGTCGCATGGAAAGCATATGTAGTTGTTTTAAATCAAGTACGAAGTCAACATTATCAAATTGCATATCATTGATCTTTTAAAACGCACGAAACAAACCTACCGCTTCACCCACATCTACGGTGCACAACGGAGAAACAATATTTTGACCAAAACAAACGCACCCTCATCAAATATTGGTATGATACGATAACATTTGAAAATTATACCAATAAATAAAAAAAAATGTCTTTTCAAAACAAATCTTCCAAATCCTTATTTGGCCAATACAATAAACTTTACAAATAAGTCAAACTGCAATATTTGATTTGAAAACTAATAAAGAAGAAAAATTACCGAAATCAAATTAGGATTCAAAGTCAGCCATATTAGCAACATGAATAACAAAACTGGTTGTCAAGATTCAAATATATTATAACAAATATAAATATGTATACAACCCTTAAGAAAACGCGAATATGTCAACTTTAAAGAAGGGAAACTTTAAAGTACAGGTACTTCCTTAAGATAATCATACCGAGATTACCAAAACACGAGAAAAATACAGACAAAGAAACTCAGACACTTAGTATTTTTGTGTAAAACGAAGGAAGAGAGGAAGAACAATTTTTCTAGGCTGATGGGAGTAAAATTAGTCAGTTTTTCAAAGGAAACTTTTTTCACTTGGTAGATAACCACCTCTCCCTATTTAAAAGGTAATTTTATTTATATTAATTAATAATAATGATAATAACAACACTAACGAATGAGAAGTTTATGAAAAGAAAAGTAATGTACACTATCAGCAAAAATCAAACTTACTGAGAAAGTAATATACCGAGTCAAATTCATTTGGCACATTAAAGGCATATGACCGTTTCCTTAATTATAATAAATATCGTCTAGGATTTCCGTAAGTCTAGCTCAGTTGATAGTGATATTGCATATTTATAGTGATATTGCAAATTTATATTGCGAGCTCTAGCCACTAGGCAATTTTCAGCCAAAGTTCTTGCCACAAATTCCTTCATGTATTTCATGTATCACATACTCTGTTTCATGTTCTTTATGGCACAATAGTAAAGTTTGGGAAAATCTTACCAGTAATTATCATGTATGTCATGCATCACGTCACGTATTGTGCTTCATGTTCTTTAAGGTAGGATTTGAGCATTATTTTGAAGAAAAAATGTGTTACTTCATTCGTGCAATAGGAGTATAGCACACTCTGCTGTTTGTACTTGTTGTGGCCTTCATGGCGAGACGTTCCTTCATTGTGTCCGTGACTGTAATTTCTCTAGAACCATTCGGCATCATATCGGGTTCTCTAGCCCGGATTTTTTCTATGTTATGGATGCTCATGATTGGCTCAAGGGGGGTTCTAAGGGTTCTCCGGCTTACTTGTTCTCAACAGGTGCTTGGTGGTCTTGGAGGCACCGTAATTTGATGTGTTTAAACAATGAAACTTGGTCTTTAAACCGCCTCTCCTTTAATATTCAGAATATAGTGGAAGTCCTCAAGTCAAGCTTCTTTCCTCGTGCTAATGTTGCCCCTACCGAGCTCTTCATCAAATGGAACAACAACAATTATCCTTGTGCCATCCTGAATGTAGATGGTAGTTGTCTCGGGTCTCCAATTCAGGCTAATTTTGGGGGAGTCATAAGAAACAATGGTAGCTTCTTTTTATCTAGTTCTTCAAGTGCCATTCTAGATTCTTCTGATATTTTGCTTGATGAGTTGTTAGCAATTTATCACGGTCTGATACTGGCCAAGAATTTGGGCATCACTGAGTTTGTTTGTTACTCTAACTCACTTCACTGCATCAACCTCATCAATGGTCTCATTGTGAAGTACCATGTCTATGTTGTGCTTATTCAAGACATAAAAGAATTGCTTCTTAAAAAAAATGTCACTATTTGTCACACCCTTAAAGAAGAGAATCAATGTGCAAATTTTTTAGCGAAACTTGAACTTCCTCAAACAACGATATCTTAATCCATGCTTCTCCTCCGGAAGGCTTGCTTAATCTTCTTTGAAATGATGCTTTAGGAACTTTCTTCTTTAGGGAGTAGTTTTCTTTTTCTGCCTTTGTTTTTGTTTTATTTGTTGTTTTAACCTTGTAACCAAAAACTATGGTAGAGAAAAAAACGACTTTAAAGTACTTTTACCACGGTCAAAGGAATAAACGATGATTATCTTTTCCTAACAATGTATAAACAAACCAATAAAGTATTTAGAGCCATGGGTCTTTGAATTTGATTATTTGAGCAATTAATTTCAAATTATTGCATTTTACTTCAGCCATTGAAGATTATCAATAATAACAAGTTTCACCGTATGGAGAAGGCTCATGTGGGAGTCAATTCTAAACCTTTACGTTGTTTGCGGGTTGGGAGATTTGAAAAGTATAGACCACATGGTCCCTAAAATTATTTACACAAAATGTTCCCATAGATTTTGAAGTCTCAATATCTATTCTCACTTTTTGGTTGTAAATTTTGATTGTATAAAGTAACATGGTGCATAAACTTTGCTAGAGCTTCTTGTTTTCCTTTACCGAGTTAAATCCCAAAGGCTCCATCCAACAATCATCTAATAAACACTAAAACACTACCTACGTGTAATATTTGCATCATAGTCCAAGACAGATCTATAAATTTCGATTGGTGTAAGCAAAAACATATACTATAAATATTTAAATGAAAAAGACTTATGCATAAGCAATAAAATAATGACATCGTTATTATTAAGAAAAAGTTTGGAGATTAAAAAGTATATCATTATTATATCAAAAAAATTGAAGATAATTCAACATCTACGAATTATAATTCATATATACTTCCTCTCAAAAAAAAATCGTATGTACTTGTCATCATAGGTTCCATAACTCCTATGTTATGTAGTGTACATATGGGTTTAATTTGTTTGCCTGATAGAGATTTTTCCCACACAACGTCCAATTAGATCTTATTATGGTAGTTTAACTGATTTGAGCTAATGGATATAAAGTTGAAGGTCTTAAGTTTAAATTTGAACGAATGAGAAAAATTAATCTAACACATATTGAGGGTCTTAGCCAAAAGAGATATTAAGAGGGTCTAAAAAGAAATCTTTTTAAATAATAGGGTGAGGGTCATTGGATCCACACATATAATAAATTTGTTGAGACCCTAATATTTTGGAAGCTCGGTTTCGTAGAATTGTTTACACCCTCTCAAAAACGTCCCTCTAAATTATATATATGATATAAATTTAAAATTCAACAATCAAATATGAAAAACATAAATTAAGTAAAATGACTTTGAATGGTTTAACATTGATATAACATTAGATAGACATAATATGATATCTATTATCTATTATATTACAATTCCTCTTTCTAAAATATAAAAATGTGAAATCTGGTTGGACGTATGTATAGAATTAGTTTTTATCGTAAGTGTGTACAAAAATTAAGTTCATTAGGAGTACATACACGACGGTCATTTATAGCAATAAGCATTTACAATTTGTCAAAGAAAAAAAAAAATACATAAGTGGAATTCCTTTTCGTGAAGACAAGGATTGTCAAATTATCTTGCACCATAGTTCACAAACATGGAAACTGAAATGCGAAACATGTGGCAGATGCATTTGCTGACAGCAATTTGAATATAAAGCTAAACTTTTCTCTTTGGTTTCATACACTAATTTAGATCCATATAGTTTTTTGTTAATTTTCTGTCATTGGCTTGATATGCAAAGTTTGATTATAACCGAAAAGGTTATCTAAATGGGTCTCACGCATAGACATCACTCATTTATAATTTTTTAATAGTAGTACCTGATAAGCATTCAATCTCTCCAACTCAGATCTCACACAAAGTTCTTAAATTGGACCAATTAATCAACTATCAATAACTTTATATCACTATATTTCAATTTTTTAATATTAAAAGAGTGTGGGTCCCGCTAAAAATTGGGGGTCTTAAATAAGACTCCGGATGTTATAAGACTTTGAAAAAAATTCTCCCCAATAAAAATACCTAATAGGTACCGGATCTTAAATATCTAAGACCCTCCCATCAGAAATGTCTTAGATTTCTCAACTATGTGATAATGGGCCTACCAAGCATCAAGAAATACAAGAAAAGAAAAAGTTAATTTTCAAACCAAAAAACATAATTGTTAAACTCTTTAATCATTTTTAGTTGCTCCCTAGTTCTATATGTTATCCTATTTGCTCCTATATATACTAGAAAATTTTAGCAATCCAAAAACTACTTGGTGATCTTCATTTCTTCTTTTGGTATGAATTAGACATCCATTTTGGCGTGACTGTGGAGGAGACTAATCTCATGAAGCAAGTAGACCACACGAACAACAAAATTGTTTTTTTTTTTTAACTCAAGACCAACAAAATTGTATAGTTAGTGTAAAATTTTCAACGTTGAATTTGAACTCAAGACTATTGATTAAGCAGAAAAATGCATGTACCATCTAATTTGAGCACATCATTAGATGATTTATCTCATTTCTTATGAGCTAAGAACTTCCTCCAAACTACACTAGCCTTGAATAAGTGGTGTAACCTAGACGATCTACCAAAATTAGAAAAGATGTTCATTAAGTGTACGTTTGGTTTCCTTTTATAGATTTCAAAATTCATTCTAAAGATATGTAATTATTTAGATATGTTTGATTGTTCTTGAGTTAAATTGTAAAAAAATTCATTTTTACGTAAATGTTTCCTAACATAAATTATTTTACCTTCAACCAACTCTTAATTAGAATTAATCCATTCAAAATCAATCTTTTGAGACCAGACAGAATTAAACATTCGCATTAAAAAAATGGCACTACGTGACAATTAGTCAACACCAAAATAGGTACAATGGCGGTTGATCAATTATGCACTCACATAACTTAATCCGCATTTTGCTATCTATATATCTAAGTTGTTGAGATTTGATATTGTTCTTTTTCATGATCAACGAAAGAACACTTAATTTTATTGTACATATTGATAGAAATTTATCAAGCCCGTTGATCTTAGAAGCACAGTGGTGAAATCACAGAATTTAAATGTAATTAAGCATTGAATACCGAAGTGAAGAGGCTTCAAGTAGATATGTCATATATATCAAAATATTAACATCTCAAACATAGGGGTTGTGGTGGTTATAAGTTCCTCTCCAAGTTGCTCAATTAGTGCTGTTGACTAAATCCATGTCTGCCAATTATCAATTCCCCAATGAGTATCAAATTCGAACTCTACTAAATATGCATACACATTAAAAATGTTCAAGTATATATGATATATTATACAAAGATTTGTTAAGGCTAATGGTTCATACCTAAACTTATATTATGCCATTGTAGTATATCTCACATATATAGAGGTCCCGGATGAATGAGTTGTGCATTTTTCTAAATAAGATTGTCTATAATAATAGATACATATGTGGGTTGAGTAGCTCAACTGATTCGAGTTAAGAGTTAAAGAGTTGAAGGACTAGATTCAAATCCTAATGGTCGAGGAAGTAGTAATGTAACAACTAATTATTAACATCAACCGATTTAAAAGAAAATAGGAGCGCTCTTGCTTCTGGACTAAAATTCAAGCTCATGGTAAAATATACTCACTCCGGTCTCAAATATAAGAAAAGATTCTTTTTTTAGGTTCATTGAATAATTAATGTATCTGATTTACAATGTAGACCAAATACATTAACTACTCAATGAACCTAAAAAAAGAATCTTTTCTTATATTTGAGACTGGAGAAAGCATGTTCATAATCTTCTTAAACAGGAAGAGACCTATCTGTTCACAAAAAATAACGTGTATAAGGAACCAAATCAATGTCAAGAGACAAAACCATAAGGGTATATTTCCTCATTCATATTTTCCTTCCCAAAATTGATGTAGGATAAAAAACATTAGTTCCACTTGTAAAGGAAATTCCATATCAAGAACTAACGAAAAGTAAAAGGTCCACATCAAAAGTTAAATTGTTTCCCCCTCTTTGTTTATTATTAAAAACCTCATAAACTTTTGTCCCCAAGTAAACTCCCCAATCAACTAAGTAATCACCATTTTTAGTACCATGATGCCTCAAAATCTCTTTATATAAATCAACTGTGTAGTCATAATCTTTTCATGAGCAAAGCACCAACCCTGCCTCTTAATTTTCTTTGTTCTCTTTGTCTCACCAATGCCAATGCCATCATCACTCCCATTTTCACTATATATGGTTCCTTTCTTCTCTCTTTTATTCTCATTCATGATTTGTAGTAGTAATGCTGGGGTTCCACCTTCACCAGGGTACTACCCTAGTTCCAAAGTAAGCACTATTAGCTTTGATCAAGAATTTAGAAACCTATGGGGAGCTCAGCATCAGAAACTAGACCATGGATCATTATCAATCTGGCTTGACTCTACCACAGGTATGTGAAATCAAATCTCTCAAATCATCTCCCAAGTTCACCTAAATGAAGTGTCATACATATAATCGTTAACTCGATTTTAGATGAACTTTGTCACATGTGTAAATACATAATCATTAACTCGATTTGTCGCATGTGTAAATAAAGTTTGTTACGATATTAATTTCTTTCATCTTTGCACCATATCACACTCTTCTCAATTTTAGATGAGCCAAATATGATTCTTTATTTATTTGTTAATTGTACTATAATCTAAAATCGCAAGCGTTTAAAACTCTTGATGAAGTACTTTGTCACGGACGTGTTCCTATCTAATATAATTTGAGAAATTAGTCTCTGCAACTACGTACATAGTACATATAATATAATGCAAAAATCTATTATTATTTTAGTATGGATTCTTGTCACTTCTAAGCATTTCTTTGCAACACAGGGAGTGGATTCAAGTCATATCACTCTTATAAATCTGGATATTTTGGTACTGCGGTTAAGCTTCAACCAGGTTATACTGCAGGAGTCAATACAAATTTATATGTGAGGATTACCATATATTTTGAATTAATGTTGAAAATTGACTATATATTACGTTTTTGGTGTTGATATTAATTTCATTTGGGAATTGTAGCTTTCAAACATAGAAGATCACAAAGGAAACCATGATGAAATAGACATTGAGTTCCTTGGTACTACACAAGATAAGCCATATGTGTTGCAGACAAATGTGTACATTAAAGGAAGTGGAGATGGGAAGATTATAGGAAGAGAGATGAGATTTCACCTTTGGTTCGACCCAACACAAGATTTTCACAACTATGCCATTTTATGGAAACCTAGTGAGATCATGTAATATTTTCATACACTATTCCACAATGTTTTAAAATCTGAACCAACAGATCACAATTCAATTGGTTCAACTATAGTTAAATCGGATACAAATTATAAAAAGATCAAAAGTATTTAAAAAGTACCAAAATAGTTTTTATTATAAATACGAACCATTTAAACCAAAACCAAACCTGGTTGAACATGGTTCTATTAGGCTACATTAGAACTAGGATCAAAGCAATCAATAAAGTCGCCAATTTTCAGTTTAATTGGTTGAACCGGTCGTTCTTTCGATCTAAATTTTAAAACATTGTTATATGAATATCGTCAGAAATAATCTATTCTCGATATAAATATAACTATATTTTGTGTTAATATTCTATGTTTAATAACGATCAACAAGTCAACAACCATTTAGCCATATGGCTATCAATCAATCACTGTTTGGTTAAATATTATATTCCAAGAGTGTTTAATTTTCCATACTCTACTAATAGGTATAGAGAAATGAGGTGCTAGAAAATATTCCTATCAAAAAGATCATTTTTATTTAAAAGTCACATGTGGTCCCTTTTATAATATATATACTCATTAACATTATAATATCACGTTATCATGCTGAATTGATTTATGGTATATCTTACCATTAATTTATGGAAAATATATGCAGATTTTTAGTGGATGATGTTCCAATAAGGAGGTATCCTAGGAAGAGTGATGCAACATTCCCTTCAAGACCAATGTATGTGTATGGATCAATCTGGGATGCATCTGCATGGGCTACAGAGAATGGAAAATATAAAGCAAATTATACTTACCAACCCTTCATTGGAAGATACCAAAACTTCAAACTACAAGGTTGTACCACTGATTCCACCTCCTCATGCCGGACGCCTTCTGTCTCACCTCCCGGCTATGGCGGCAAGCTGAGCCGTCAGCAAAATGTTGCAATGCAATGGGTCCAAAAAAATTACTTGGTCTATGATTATTGTCATGATCCTAAGAGAGACCATACACTTACTCCAGAATGCTAAGATTTGATTTGGTTCGGTTCAATTTGGGGTGAAATTTAAATTTACCTTTTACATTTGCATATGCATAACACAACACATTATTCATGGAGTGGTTTTTGAGATGGTCCCACATGCTAGTGCTAAGTCTATATTTGGAAGAGCAGTGAACATCCTAGCCCTTCAAATAAAAAGAAATGATTGGGATGTTTTTGTTATTTGTGCAACATTTTACGCAAACAAAAGATAGGGATGTTTGTGCGTAGTACTGTTACTTTAGTCTTATTGGTGATGAAATAAATCTATTTGGATATTTTTCTAAAAATGGTTAAGGTATCATAAAATGAGAAAAGGGACCTTGTTCCCTTAAAAGTAAACCATTTAAAGGAACCTTCTCATGGGACTTTTTGTTGCTGAATTTGACCTCACAAATTGTCGGCAGCCTTCTCTATTCCATGAATTTGAATACCAATATCAATGATGCTAGAAATTTAGAATAAAGTTGAAGTGGTCCCTTCTCTATTGTGACCAATAACAATCATATTCTAAAGTAAACAAATAAATAAGCGGAGAAGAATACAATATTGATTGAGAAGTTCAGCTAATTGTGTTTATATCTCCGGACAACATTGTGGTTGTCACAACAACAATAGTACATCACAATCAATCATGTGTGACTTTATAAGCAGTTGTGATGAAAATCAAACGTTTATTATGATATAACGATTTATTCAAAGAGTAGAAATCTTTATATTGACAGTGTTTGTGAATTAAATTTTGTTTAGCTACTATATATTGTCCAACACTTTCTCTGCGTTGTTACTCACTTGCTCGGCCGCAGCATGCTGAAGGGTCTACTAAGTCATACTCAACAAGTAGAATGAACATTATGAGTATATATTTTCCCAAAATGGGACTTTGCTAAATAGAGGCCTATGACAATGAGTTTCTATCCTATTGTTTCTTTGGGAATTTTAAATTGAAATAGGAGAAGCAGGTAACATGATATTGACATTCTAATAAATAAAGTTATAAAGAGGCAAATAGATGGAAGGCATAGGCAAAGATGCTTCACTATGCTTGCTCCTCCCAGGTTCAAAAGATACCTTCTAGGACAGCTAATGTATTTAATATTTATTTTAAGAGGAAGTCTTTGGTGGTCACAATATTTGGACACACTTACATATTTTTAAAAAGTTAGAGGGAAAAAAAATTAAATAATATATATTTTTAAAATAATTAATTTTTTTTTGTTCAGAAAATAATTAAATAATACGTATTTATTTTAGTGTGAGCCACAATATTATGTACAAATAATTATGATGATCTAAGCATTTTTCTTATTTCAAAGTCTTCCATGGTTTACAGCAAAACCCTAGATGAGGGCTATATCAAATAATATGAACTAATTTTCTTTTCCTTAAATCATAGATTGGTATCAACAGTCCCATACATTGAATTTCTACTTGATCTTGTGTTTGACCATAAACTTCACTTTGTCGTGGTGCGTGTCTATTTGTGGCATTGTCAAACTCAAATGTCTCACGTGAATGAATTTAGGATCCAAACTAACTAACACGTAGGGGTGAGAACTATGCATTAAATCACACAATCATCCATTACTTCTATTGTATTGGTTCATTTCATTTGGCATAATGATGATCTTCCATGCCTAACACAAAGCACCCTTCATTTGTGTTCTAGCAATCAAACACAATGCGTCACCTTGATGACGTTGCTCCTTGAGTCTTTGTGAATGCACTTTATCTAAAGTGAGGGGTACAAGTTGTTTAACATACCAAAATAGTCTTTGCCCACTAAAAATCGTATAAGATCCAAGATTTTGTCTTGTGTTGTTCTATTCCGTACTTACTTTTTAGTAGATCAAACACACTCTTGGTATACTCTGGGTGATCTCCCACATTTAGTTTAGCATCCAGGATCCTAAAGTGTTTGGTCTCCAATAAAATTGTACCTTTTTAATTATTCAAATATCTTTTTTCTTCCATTTCTTGTTGTAAAAGATTCATTCATAATCAAAGTTCTCTAAAATTATTTTTTCAATAGAATTAATCAAAATGAGTTAAAAAGAAATACATCTATCAAATAGAAAATAATAATTTTAGTGTCCCTAAAAAATTGATACCCTGGACAGTTAAGCTCTTCATTTTCTGAGTCTTTAGGTTCATATCATGATTTTAGAGCCGTTCCCTTGTAGCTTGTTCTTGATAGGAACTACACATTTGTCCCTTGATATTACATATTAGTAAACATAATTATAAGTTGAACCTGAACTTGTATTTGACGGCAAGATCTTCTTATCAGCTTGCATATTGGCGACTACTCTGAACGGTGAACTCTTATCCATCATCTAGCCTCATCTACTTGATCTCATCTACTGGCTATTTGGGACTGATCTTCCGTCTATTGATATTGGGCATATGCACCCAATGTAGGTATTGTTTATACAATACAATTTGACTATAGTTTATTTGACGCTATCTTCATACATTTGCATTCTGATTCTGTACTCAATACTTAATAAATAGAATAAATAGAAGATTTATGCTCAGAGGATACGCACTGTGCAGATGAACATTATTAGCGGAGATTTATTTAATTTTGGGAAGTCTCATTTTAGTCACTCAAAATATAAAGAACTCGAATGATTCTTTTTTTATTTATTCTATATGGTCAGGTCAACTAGAAAAAAATTCCAAAAATTGAGGAAGGAGAAAATTAGTATTATTTAAGTAATATTAATAGTTATTTTACGATATTCTTCAAAGTTATAACTCGAACTCTTTCCATTAGCCTTTTAATCTATATTGTAAACTCGTTTTCAAAATTAAGGACATGAATGAAGCCTATGAGGAAACAGCTTCTGTTGAAAACTCAGAACCATTATTTTTAAACTCATCAGCTTGTATACTTTTGAATGTACTTCAACCCCATATGATGAGGACCATCTTTAAATATCAAAAGCAGGGTTATTTAGAGCTACTTAAACCCCATAAGCTTTTGAATCTACTCAACCTGTCTTGCTTTGTAATTCAATTTTAGATGATATCATATAAAAATGATATTTGTTTTGGTTATATGTGCACTTTGTAAGAAGTGCATTGTCTTTCAATGAAACGATGATAGTTATTGAGCTATGTAGCACTAACACTTTATAATGAAGCTGTGTTTGGTGTACGACGCCAACACGGCACCAACACATGTGATTGCCTCATTCAATTATTTCATTTCTCAAATTGTTAATGGTGTTGTTGTGTCAGTGTCGTGTTCCAGTCTGTGTCGGTGCTTCACAGTTATTAAATTATCTTTCCCAAACACTACCAACAGGAGGAATGAGTTCTTCAGTAGCCTCTCTTGTATATTCCTCTACATGCATCCTACATGCCTCTAATTTGGATAAGGAAGTTGCAGAAAAATTAAAATTAAAATTTGGCCAATGCAAAATATATTTCAAATAAAAACAGAACCTATCGGAACTATTTTAGCAAAGATTAATTATTAAGGAAATAGACAACTCATGCTGAAGGGTCTAGAGTAATTGGATCACAGTTGTAATAATTTACTAATTAGCAAGTGGAATTACAAGAGTTTCAAACAACAACAAAGCATAAAGAATGTGATAGAAACATTCGTGATAAAATGGAATTACAAGAGAATATAAACAGTGTTGCATTAAATGCTCTGTTTAATTATATCCATATTTATGTACAAGGTGTTTTAACTGTCAACAAATGCCAAATGGTATCGAGAGCCAGGTTGAACTAAGATGGCAACAAATTCAAGCACAGGAGTAACTGATAAGTGCTCAAAAGTAATATATTTTATGTGTTAATCTAGGCATTTTAGATACTTGTTATGCAAGTTATCTAAGGAAAAGCTATCAAATTGTGTTCTTTTAATATTTATGCTTTACATACCTGATTCTCTCCCTTTATGCAAAAAATGACAAGCAAGGGACACGAAAGAAGCTGATGAACTAAAGTAAGTCTTAAGTGTCCTCAACACGCTTAAGCATACACAATGTCGAGAGCACCTTCATGAAGTTGCTCTCGACATTGTGTATGCTTAAGCGTGTTGAGGACGCTTAACGCTTAAGCGTACTGACTTTAGTTCATCAGCTTCTTTCTTGTCCCTTGCTTGTCATT